>Ga0302122_10001085_pt1 | contig 17239 bp, 20 predicted proteins | sample CB21_SCM_MG_FD_203115 | JGI IMG/M metagenome (GOLD analysis project Ga0302122, IMG submission 203115) | Marine microbial communities from Western Arctic Ocean, Canada - CB21_SCM | ecosystem: Environmental > Aquatic > Marine > Oceanic | place: Canada: Western Arctic Ocean | collected 2017-09-28
CTCTCGAGCTTTGTGAGTACTGCATAGAGTCCCAGTTCGTCATTCATTTCTTCATCACTTACTTCGCCATTCCTCAAGTGCTTGTCGCTGGGCCACAAATAATTGTTGTATACCAGTAGTCGCTAGGCTCACCATGTGATCTAAATCTGACCGGCTGAAAGCTTTACCTTCGGCAGTTCCCTGAACTTCTACTAGTTGATCAGTGGAAAGCATCACTACATTAAAGTCGACATCAGCTGCGGAGTCTTCAAGATAATCAAGATCGAGCAATAACTCCCCAGAAACCAGTCCACAGGAGATTGCAGCGACTTGGGATGTTATTGGTGAGGTGGGTAGTTTATCGGTGCTTTGTAATCTTTCGATTGCCATTGCTAAAGCTGTCCACGCTCCTGTAATCGAAGCTGTTCTGGTTCCGCCATCTGCTTGAATTACGTCGCAATCCAGAGTGATTGTTTCTTCACCGAGTTTGGCGAGATCGATAGATGATCGCAGAGCCCGAGCGATGAGCCGTTGAATTTCCGTAGCCCTTCCATTTTGACCTCTTTTGGATCTGGTATTTGTGGCTCTTGGTAGCATGGCATATTCGGCTGTGAGCCATCCAGAACCATCTCCCCGTTTCCATCGCGGCACGCCTCGCTCCACCGTAGCTGTGCAGAGCACCTTTGTATCACCGAAGCTTATGAGAGCGGATCCTTCGGCGTGCTTATTAACATCCGTCTCAATGACTACGTTTCTGAGCTCGTTAGCAGTTCTGTTGTTGCTGCGGTGAATTCCCATCTGAATCTGTACTTCCTGAATAGGACCGTTCGTGACGGCACTATTCTGTTGCGTGTATGAGTTTAAGATCTTGAGATTACCAAAAGAGGTGCGTACATGTCAGCTTACATATTAATCGAGAATGAAGAAGGTGAAACTTGGATTGATTCCTATTCGATAAGTGATCTTCCTTTTGAAATCGGCCCGGGTGCATTTAAAGGCTTAGGCGGCACCATTTTGGGCACTGCATCACGGTTAATGATGTTACGAGTGGAGAAGGAAATAGATCTACCGCTTCACCGAGCAGCTCCCGGTGTTGCGATAAATCTTCTGGGTAAAGTTACTGTCAGGGGGAGCACAGGCTCAGCAGTAACTCTAAATCCTGGGGATCTACTCAAGATAGAAACAAAAATACGAGGAGCTTGGGCAATTGCAAACAGTAATACTGAAGAGGCATATCTCGCTCTGATCCCCATGCCACCTCTTAGTTAAGGTGGTTTTGGTAGTACGTTTTAAATCGGGACTGAATCGACGTCTAGGTTTATAATTAAGATCCCGTAAAAATTATGTTAGGAAAGTATTGCTATGAGTGGCCGGAATTTAGTTGCCATTGCAGATCTGAGTCCTGATTCCATATCGGAATTGCTCGACTCTGCAGAATTCTTAAAAAGAAACGGCCCGGACCAATCTTTATCCGGAAAAGTACTAACAACTATTTTTGAAAAACCTTCGCTTAGAACGAAGGCCTCATTAGAGATTGGAGTACAACTTCTGGGAGGGCATGTTGTCGCATTTGGTGCCCACGACGTTCAGATCGGAGAAAGAGAGCCCATTGAAGATGTGGCAAGAGTGGTATCAAGAATGGCTGACGCGATAGCCTTACGTGTCTTTTCTCATCAGACTATTTTGTCAGCGTGCGACGCTAGTGATATTCCAATTCTCAATGCTTTGTCTGACTTAGAACATCCGTGTCAGGCCCTTGCTGATCTTTTTACGTTAAAAGAAAAATTCGGATCTTTGCGTGGAATTAATATTGCCTTTGTGGGTGACGGTTATAACGTCGCTCGGTCGCTTGGGTATGCCTCAGTGATGAGCGGAATGCACATTAAGATTGCCTCACCCGCTGGATATGAACTTGACCCGAACGATATTAAACTAGCTAATTCACTACCTGGGGGCGGGACGGTTTTGCAACTGAACGACCCCTACGAGGCTGTACGTGATGTTGCTGCAGTTTATACAGATGTATGGGCTTCAATGGGCCAAGAAGACGAGATGGCATTGAGATCGGAGGCTTTCTCTAGTTACCAGGTCAACTCGAAACTCATGTCTGCGGCCCCACAGGATGCTCTGGTAATGCATGACTTACCGGCACATCATGGTGAAGAGATTACACGCGATATTTTTGAGGGACCGAACTCAATCATTTTCGATCAAGCCGAAAATAGATTATTTACGACTCAAGCAGCTTTGAAGTACATGCTTAATGCAAGTTGATTAGTTCTTTTTGGCTATAGATTCCATCACTGATGTCTTTGGTTTAGGATTACTGAATGGGGATGGTAACTAGGAGTATTTTAGGTGTTTGATTTCTCAGATGAACTTGTTGACTTAGTGGCGAACTTCGATATCTCGTCGATGGTTGACATTGTGATTGTGGGGGGCGCACTTTACTGGCTACTGCTGTTACTTCGCGGCACGGCTGCAATGTCGGTACTTCGAGGTGCCGCAGTTCTTTTAGTGGTCGCGTTTCTACTCGCACGGATTTTCGATCTAGTAGTTTTGAATTGGTTGCTACGGAATGCTTTGACGGGTCTGGTCTTGGCGGTTGTAATTATTTTCCAAAGTGATATTCGAAGGGCTTTGGAAAAACTCGGCCGAACTGGTATATGGGGATTAGCGAGTAACAGGAGAATTGAACCCCATGTATTAGAACTAATTATTAGTTCAATTATCAAGCTTGCTCGAGATAATGTGGGAGCCTTAGTCGTACTTGAACGTGACACAGGTTTGGCGGATGTAATTGAAGTAGGGATAGCCGTGAATGCGCGGGTTGGTGGCGAATTATTGGAAACACTCTTTTTCCCAGGCACGCCCATGCATGATGGAGCAGTGGTTATTCAACGTGGCCGAATCCTCGCAGCAGGTTGCACCTTACCTCTATCTAGCAGAGTGATGGCTAGTCGATTTGGCACCCGACATCGAGCAGGACTTGGTCTTACTGAGACGACTGATGCAGTCGTATTAATCACGTCAGAGGAGCGCGGAGAAGTCTCATTAGCAGCGAATGGTCGGTTGGTGAGTCCGGTGAATGAGCGACAGCTTCGAGTTCAGCTGGAAACACTATTTGAGGTGGATTTACAAGAGACTGAACCTCCGGAACCACGATCTATCAAACCAGATCTGAACGAGGCTCTCTAATGCGCGAAAGATTCGACCTTGATGAAGAGATAACCCGTGAAGAGGCGTTGGCGCTTGTAAAGAGGCTGTGGAATAGGGTCTTCAGCGCGGCAAAGTCTTCGCCGAACCTATTGATTATTTCTTTTCTTTTGAGTCTTTCCTTGTGGATATTCGTTACTGATTCGGAAAACTCAAGGCGCGTCGATGGCGTTCCCGGACTCGTGTCCGTCATACCAGTTAATGTTGCCTCGGATTTAGCCGTTGTTAATGTACTTTCTGGTTTGAAGATTTATGTGGCGGCTACGTCGGACAGATGGGAAACATTAACGGCCGCTGATTTTCAAGCGAGTCTAGATCTTAGCGATTATCACGAAGGCGAACACATCATAGACATCACTCCTCATATTAGTTTTGGTAATAAGACTTCGGTTCGACTGGTTGAAGTGGACCCACCGCAAATTGTGGTCATCTTGGAATCAAGGATAACGAAGTCAGTTGTTCCAGGAAGTCGATTGACGGGATCGCTTGTGAGTGGATTCGAGCTCGGCACTATAGAGTTTTCATCTTCTCAGGTCAGCGTATCAGGCCCAAAATCACGTATTGACCTGATCGATTCCGTTGCAGTTTGGTTGGACGTCAGTGATATGCAAGCAACTTCTTCACGATTCTTATCCTTTCATGCATTCGATATGAATGGATCAGAAATTGGAGGTATTTCAATATCTCCTCCATCTAGTGAGGTGAGTGTAGAGATTGGGAGAAGCCTCAGTACTCGTCAGGTTCCTGTGAATATTTTGATTGCGGGAATTCCGAAGAGCGGTTACCGAATTTCTGATGTTCGTGCATACCCCGCGGTGGCAGAGATCTCAGGACCTCAAAGATTTATTAATGAAGTGAATAAGATATATACGGAAGACATTGATATAAATGGTGAATTTGAGAATTTCAGTACACGAGTTGCGCTTACGTTACCTTCTGGAATCAGTATTTTCGGAGGAACTCCAGGTAAAAAAAGCTTTGTGACAGTGACAATCGATATTGTCCCGATATTGGTGACAACTACGCTTGACTTAGAAGTGACCTTGGAGAATTTAGGAGAACAGCTGGACGTATCGGAGCCCACTCGCGTTCTAGTTGACATCATCGGGCCAATTGAACAGATCTCAGGTTTATCACTTCAAGGAATCAAAGCCACAGTGGACCTGCTTGAACTGACTGCAGGAAGTCATACCGTCACGGTTGTCGTTACGTTGCCGAAAGGATTAATTGTGGAAAAGACTAGTACGGTTGTAATTGATTTGGTGGTGACTGAATGAACGAGAAAAAACAAGCTGAACTTGATCAGTCAAGCAATTTAGAGCACGCAGTAGTAGCTATTGTTGGTCGACCTAATGTGGGCAAGTCCGCTTTGTTTAATCGTTTGACCAGATCTAATACTGCACTGGTGGAGGATTTAGCAGGAACGACACGAGATCGCATTTATCGAGCATTTGAGTGGCGCGGGCAAGTATTACGTCTAGTTGATACCGGTGGTTTAGTGGAAGGTTACACTGACGATCCTTTTGCTGAACTGATACACGGCGGAGTCGATCTGGTCCTGGCGGAAGCTGATGTAATACTGTTCGTGGTTGATGGGAGATCTGGATTAAATCCCGCCGATGCAATTATTGCAGAACGACTTAGGGCAAGAGACAAACCCATAATCCTCGTTATGAATAAGGCTGAGGCGTCAGATCAACAAGTATTAGCGGCAGAATTTTATTCACTGGGCCTCGGTGATCCAGTTGGGATATCTGCGCTGCATGGTAGAGGAATAGGTACGTTATTGGACATAATAGTCAATGATGTGAACCTCTCTAGTCAAGATGCGAGCGCGGATACTGACTTCCCAGACAAGACCGAGCTCATTCGAGCATCGATTGTGGGTCGCCCAAACGTTGGAAAGTCATCTCTCACAAACGCGATACTTGGCGAAAATCGAGTGATTGTGTCGGATATACCCGGTACTACGCGTGATGCGATTGATACTAGGTTCGACTTTGAGGGAACATCGGTACTTTTAGTCGACACTGCCGGAATTCGCAAACGTGGCAGGGTAGACAGAGGCGTGGAACGACACTCGGTTCAGCGAGCTGAATCAGCTATGGCACGTGCGGATGTAGTGATACTACTTTTGGATTATAAGGAATTACTCACCTCCCAAGACACTCATATTGCAGGCTACGTCAACGAGAACTTCAAGGGCTTAGTCATTGGGGTTAATAAGTGGGATCTTGCGGAAGATAGATCGAGCAGATCAGAGCTCGTGAAATCTATTGATTATAAGTATCGCTTTTTACCGTGGGCTCCGGTGATGTTTATTTCTGCAAAAACTGGCGAGGGAATTCAAGAACTATTAGAACTGGTGATTACCGCCTATCATGTGCGACGTAGACGTATAACCACCGGCGAACTTAACAGAGTTGTTCGACAGGCTATGACGACGCATTCACCTCCTATGGTTGGAACAAAGCGATTGAAAGTTATGTACGCCACTCAAGCCGAGATAGAGCCTCCTACCTTTGTATTCTTTGTTAATGATCCTGAACTTGTACACTTCTCATACCAGAGGTATTTGGAGAATCAGATTCGTGAAAATTTTGACTATACCGGGACGGCGATACGTCTGGTATTTCGTAAACGTTCAGAAGACAGATTTGAAACTAAACAAGAATAGGATCATGTGATTGGATTTCCGATGGGCATAATTATAGGAATAATTCTAGGATATTTATGTGGGGCGATTCCTGTAGGATTAATTATCGGAAAAATAGCTGGCCTACGGGACGTGCGTGAGTACGGATCAGGTGCAACCGGTGCGACAAATGTACTCAGAACATTAGGCGCACGGTGGGCAATACTAGTTCTTATTCTTGACGTGGCGAAAGGGGCATTTCCTATACTTATTCTGAGTCAGGTAAGCGACTCGGGAGCAGTGATAGCTTTGGCCGGTACAGCGACAGTTATTGGTCATGTGTGGCCAGCGACCACAGGATTTAGAGGCGGAAAGGGTGTCGCAACTGCTTTTGGTATTTTTGTGGCTTTGTCGCCGGCTGCAGCGGCAATAGTTTTGTTAGCCTCGCTATTAATATTGGTTTTGACTCGATATGTCTCCCTAATGTCTATGATGGGTGTCTTAGCAGGCTGTGCATATATAGCGATTATGTCACTTTCAGAGAGTTTTACACGAGACCCATATCTTAAAGAACTGGAAACTCCGTTTTGGATATTGTCGCTAGTATTATTCGGAGTAATAGAATTCAAACATCTACCTAATTTCCGTCGCCTTCTTTCAGGTGATGAGCCTAAATTTGGTAAAGGTGGTGAAAAGCGATCTGAGTGAGGCTGCGTGATGACTGAGTCGATTCAACGAGCTGCAATTTTAGGCACAACCTCTTGGGGTACGACTTTAGCAATTCTGTTAGCTCGTAATGGAGTTGACGTCACCCTATTAGGACGATCCGATCACGAGGTTGGTAAATTACAAGAAAATAGGAGTCATCTAAATCTGCCAGAAGTCACCTTTCCGGATTCACTAAAAGTCATGACTGCCTCTGCTAGTACATTAGATGTACCACTTTTGTGTGTCGCAGTGCCTTCGGCAACAATGATCAAAAACCTAGATTCGATCCGAGCATTTATTTCACCAAACACATTGATTCTGTCAGCATCTAAAGGGTTTTCTGAGGGTCAACCTAAGCGCATGTCGGAACTAGTCAACGAAATATTGCCAGATAATGAGGTCGCTGTTTTGACTGGGCCGAATTTATCTAGAGAGCTCACGGAGGGATTACCGGGTGCCACGGTAATTGCAACAAAATCGGCCAAAAAGGAGCTGCTGCTCAGAGCCTTTCATTCCGAAGCATTTCGTGTCTATCTTGAAGACGATCTGATAGGTGCAGAGTTTGGTGGGGCGATGAAAAACGTGATAGCCATTGCTGCTGGTATTGCTGATAGCTTGAGCGTTGGAAACAACGCAAAGGCAGCCTTACTAGTGCGTGGGCTAGCGGAAATGACACGACTAGGACAAGCGTTTGGTGCTAAGCCACTGACATTTCAAGGTTTGGCTGGGGCTGGAGATTTGATCGCTACGGCGTATAGCCCTCTTTCAAGGAATCGTTTATTCGGAGAGAAGATCGGAAATGGTTTAGATGTGTCCGAGGCATTGAATGAAATTGGGCAGACGGTTGAGGGACTTCATTCTCTTACCGCAGTCCTTGTATTGGGGAAAGATGCCGGAGTAGAGCTCCCGATTTGCGAAGAGCTTGATTTAATAATTTCCAGACAAAAGAGCGCCAAAGAAGCACTAATAAGTTTGATTAACAGAGATATAAATACCGTGGTCAGATAGTTGAAAATACTGGTGAGTGAACTCAGTGAGGACAGTCCGTAATGATAGATCCGGAGATAGTACCAGAAGATATAGATGGTGTTTTTGGTTTGGAAGCAGTGATCGATGAATTAGAGCAGGCCTATTCTGTGACTGATGCCTTGAATAGTATCGACTCACAAGATTCTTTGTCTCATCCAGCACTTGAGAGTCTCTCTCGTCCCACAATGGAGACACTAAAGGCATTGGTTTTATTGTGGGACGAGATACCATCTGACCGGACTCGTGAAATCATCGAAAAGATGACACAGATGAACTCGACTGATCGAACGTTGGATTATCAAGCTATTTTTCTGTCGACTATTCGTGTTGATGATATTCCGACACGAATCTTTTCGATAAGAGGATTGAAGGACGAGGATAGACCTGAGATTATGCACCTTTTTTTGACTCGTCTCAAAGAGGAAATCTCGCATGTTGTTCGAAGTGAGTTGACGATTGCTTTAGCACCTTGGGTCGTTGCGGCCGAGCTAGGGGTCTTGTCCACCGAGGATGGAGAAGTGCTTATTACGGTGCTTCGAGAACTGGTTGATAATATTGAGGAGGAAACAGACGTAAGATCAGCTGCCCTCGAGTCACTCGGTGCACTGAGTGGCGACTTGATTTCGGAATTAATTACAGATCAATATGAGACGGGCGGGAATCGGATGCAGTTAGCCGCCTTGAGAGCGATGGGTAGAAGTGCATCTCCAACATGGCTCGATTTATTGATTTACCATTTTGACGATGAAGATCCTGATGTCAGAGAAGCAGTTGCGGAAGCCGCGGGCGGTTTAGTCACGGATGGCGCACTGGAGCCACTGACAATGTTACTTGAGGAAGACCCGGAAATAAGCGTGCGCCAGGCGGCGATCAAAGCGTTAGTAGAGATAGGCTCGCTTGATGCAGAACGTATTCTCGAGAGGATTGCTCGAGACGGACGCGAACCTGAACTTGCGGATGATTTGGAAGCGGCGCTTGACTCGCTGCAGATTAGCTCCGGAGAACTTCTCGAGTCAATGAGCCCTGACGATGGGTAGTTTGGATGAAAAATAAATGGACCTGGATTTAACAGAAATTGCTGCCGGAGGAGTGGTAATAAGAGAATTTGCTGGACAGATAGAAGTTGTTCTATGTCATCGCTTTAGAGTACCCGGTTCCACTGATTTGTATGCTCTTCCAAAGGGTAAATTAGAAGCTGGAGAATCGGTAAGTGATGCAGCTTTGCGTGAGGTGCGTGAGGAAACGGGCCTCACTGTTGAGATAGATCGACCTTTGATGAATATTAAGTATACAGTAAAACAGATCCCCCTCCCTTTGAAACATAAGACGGTTCATTTTTTCCTAATGAGACATCTAGGAGGGAAGTTTTCTGGGCATGACACTGAATTTGATCAGGTTAATTGGTTTCAGGTAGATGAGGCGGCAAAGCTTTTGACTTACCAAAATCAAAGAGAGGTACTGAATAGGGCACTTGCCGAGATTGACCCTAGATACCGAATGGAAACGGACTAGTTAGATGAGTAATTTGGACTCTAGATTCGGATCGACTGACGAGCTAACTGTCGTTGCAGACGGATGTCTCGTGCAATTACGTGAGAAGCATATCGACGACGCACCGAATGACTATTCATGGAAGTGTGACAAAGAGCTTGCAGCCTTTGATGGGGCCACTCCGTATATTGGAAGATTTCAGACATTTAGAGATAATATTCAGCGTGATTTGCGTGAGACTACGATTTATAGGAAAACATACGCAATATTATCCAAACAGACCTCCGAACACATAGGAAATGTTATGTACTACGGATACGACCCTCTGCGCCAGGAGGCCGAACTTGGAATCACGATCGGGAACAAGGATTTTTGGGGTAAAGGTCATGGGCGAGAGGTTATTGATTTAATGGTTGAGGTGATGGGAGGCCAACTTTCACTGGTGAAGGTATATTTACATACACTTACATGGAACGAAAGAGCACAGAGGTCATTTGCTGCTGGCGGATTTACGAGAGTCGGAGAAGTAGTTCGTGCGGGCAGGTCTTATTACCGTATGGAACGATTGCTACTGTAAAAAAGAATAACCAAGTGCATTTAAGTACACTCGGTTATTCTAAATAATTGCTTTTAAAGAAACAATCAAGCTTTCAGTGATTACCCTACTAATCTCCCAGGGATACTAAGATCTGCTGGTGGTGGAGCAGGGTTCCGTAGTCCGGACATTAGGTTTGACGGAACAAGTGCTTGCAACTCATCAAGTTCCCACATGCCGGCTTTGTTGATTGAGCGGTATGGTACTTCATCTGAGGAAAGTGAGACTTGCCCGCCAGAGACGTTGAAACATTTTCCGTTAACATTCCACGCCTGATCCGTCAAAAGATAACCGACCATAGGTGCGACATAAGACCCGGCACGAAGTTGATTGACGATGCTTTCAGCTCGCTCTTGTCCTTGAATTCCTTGGCTGGACCGAAGGTCTCTTGCTGCATCAGGAACGGTAGCTGTCATCCGGGTAGCCGCACCGGGACAAATCGCATTGGAGGTAACGCCGTAACGACCTAAGTCACGCGCGGCGCACCTGATACCACCAGTTATTCCTGCTTTAGCAGCACCGTAGTTTGCCTGTCCAGTGTTGCCGTTCATTCCGGATCCAGAGGAGAAGCCAATGATGCGTCCAAATCGCTGTTGTCTGAACAAAATCGAGGCTGGCTTGACAACGTTGAATAGACCAGTGAGATGGACAGCCACGACATCGTCCCATTCTTCTTCCGTCATATTAAAAATCATGCGATCACGTAAGATTCCAGCTACGTGAACGATTCCATCGATGCGTCCAAATTCTTCGACGCATTGTGTAATCATATTCTCGCCGCCGTCTGCGGTCGCTACAGTGTCAAAATTGGCGATCGCATTCCCTCCGGCAGCTCTGATTTCTTGAGCCACTTCTTCAGCAGGCGCGTTATCCGTGCCACTACCATCAACGTTTACTCCCGGGTCGTTAACTATGACATTCCCACCCTGTACGCCAATTAGTTTCGCAATTTCTGCACCGATACCTCGTCCTGAACCGGTAACTACGATGCTTCGTCCTTCTAGTGATGATCCCATTCTGGATATCCTTTCGTTGTAAATTTTGCTTTAACTGAGAACTCGTGCTGCGATGTCTCGACCTGGAACCTCAATATCGTCACGAGGAGGAGCTGGATTATCAATATCTTTCATTAGGACATTTTGTACAGCATCATCTAGTTCTGGGAGTGTCCAGTGGCCTGGCTTAAAGATACTTCGTTCGGCAACTGGATATCTAGATACTGAAATCGATCCGCCCGACACATTGAAAACCCAACCGTTAATGTCCCACGCGTCATCAGAGCACAGGTAGGTAACCATAGGCGCAACAAATTCTGGATCGCGAAGACCTGCATACGCGCTTTCTTGCACAGGTGCATTGGAAGCTGCGCCTTGAATTCCAGAGCCTGCTCGAAGTTCCCGTGCACTGTCAGGGACAGTTGCAGTCATACGAGTGCCGGCGCCGGGAGCGATAATGTTACAAGTCACCCCATAGCGTCCCAAGTCCTTCGCGACCACGCGACCGAGACCAGCGATACCCGATTTAGCCGCACCGTAGTTGAACTGTCCGGTATTTCCGATGGTTCCACTGCTTGAGGAGAAGTTGATGATTCGTCCGTACCGTTGCTGGCGCATAAGGATTGACGCTGGCTTTATGGTGGAAAAATGTCCTTTTAAGTGAACTGCTATTACATCGTCCCACTCTTCTTGGCTCATATTGAAGATCATTCGATCTCTTAAAATACCGGCGGTATTGACAAGAATATCAATCTTGCCAAAAGCATCGACTGCTTGTTTGACCATGTTTTCACCACCAGCCATCTCTGCGACTGAATCGTAATTAGCGGCAGCTTGTCCCCCCAGGGCCTTAATCTCATCCACAACCTGATCAGCGGGGCCGGCATCGTGACCGCTTCCATCAACATTAACTCCCGGATCATTGATTATGACCGAGGCGCCTTGAGCGGCAAACTTCATTGCTATGCCCCGACCGATGCCACGGCCTGATCCTGTTACCACAGCTACTTTTCCGTCTAGTACTCCCATAACTCACCTTTCCTTCGTTCACGTTCCGCTAAGATCGCTTAATTATCCACACGCAAGAATCTATCTAGTTGGCAAAGCAACTCTCGCCGTTCCTGGAGTGGTTTTTCTTCCATTTGGATTCTCTGTCCAGACTTCAACATCTACCAAATGCCGGTCACCGTCAACATATTTTGCCGTCACAGTTCCACTCACAGACATGTCTTCTGCAGGGTAGTCCATTCCTCTGTAGGAGCATCCAAATTCTTCGATTCGACCATCTGGTGCCGCCCAGTCGTGCAGTAATCTTCCGAGAAATGCCTGCTTTAAGGCACCATGGACAATGATGTTATCCAACCCAGTGTTTTGCGCAAAGGGGATATCGTAGTGAATCTGATAAAAGTCACCGGAGGCTCCCGCCCATACAACTAGTTGCTGCGTACTACAATCTGGACTGATAATCGGAAGAGAGTCACCCTCATTGATATCGTCCCAAAATACCTGTTCACTCATTTTATTGGCTCCTAACGTGTGTGAAGTGTTCTTCTTATTTTACTAGTAATTGATCATATTCGAGGACCCTTTTGCTACAACTTTCCCGTCTGATTTTCTTCGGAAAGTTGTTTCACGCCATGTGATTAGCATCGGTCCAACCGAACCCTCGCGTTCTTGAAATTCGGTAATATGGCTACTGGAGGTGAGTACATCTCCAGCAACGATCGAATCATAATATTCATAAGTGGTCCCCCCATTAAGTATTCGCTTATATGGGATATTCAGTCCACCGGGAGGGGCGCTTGCACGCTCCGCATCTGCTGGCTTATAAACGGTTGTTCCTAGAAAGCCGGGAGGTGCCACAATCGATTTATATCCACGAGCTTTAGCCACTTCTTCATCATAGAAGATTAGGTCGGTGTGTCCGACAGCTCGTGCGAACAGTCGACACCCTGTGGTTGTTACTTCTGCTTCACTCTCTGGACCATTGACACCGATTAAGGATTTTAACTCGTCCGTAATTATTGATTCAGCCATTTGCACCCCCTGCAGCTACTTGTGCAACGAATCGTAAGTTAAAGAGTGCATCGCGGTCAAGGACGCTTGTGAGACCAGTTATTAGGCTTAAATATTTACGCCTTTTTAAGTGACTTGATTATCTCTACACTATTGGCAGCAGCTTGAATCCGTAGTATTTCTTGTTCTTCGATCGATTTTTCAGAATGTCGCTTGCGACCGTTGAGATCTTCGAAAATCTGTCTCAAATCGCTAGGGACGTCCCAGTAACGAGTATCTGGAGTAATGTCACCTTTTGTCATGTCTATTGGCCAATAGAGTCCATTTTTTAGCGCGTCTATCAAGTCTTCTTCGCTTTGGATGTCCTGATCAAAGTAAGTGACACACTTACCGATGTCATCAGTTATGTGAGAGTCGGTTCCAGCGGTGCCAGGCATGCCCATGTGATCAGCAAGAATCTTAGAGAATTGATTTTCATTAAGCTTGCCTCGTCCGTTCAGTATTTCTAGCCCTCGCACGAAATTCAGAGCATTGTTGGCCTCAGATCGTTCGAGCGAGTGAATCCATTCTTTTTCACTCTCCCAATTCCATGGATGTTGTCTCCGATAAGGATGTGCTTGAATCATCAGACCGTTTACGTTTTCAACATGCCCGGCTAGCTCGTGCACGCGATGCATGCCGAAGACATATTTGTGCATGCCATAAACAAGCATGTGACCTTCCTCAGTGTTAATTTCCATCCCTGGGAGTACAAGAAAGTCATGTCGTTTAGAAAGTGCTTTGACCGCATCGGGGCTCCATGCAGCATCATGCTCAGACAAGACAATACCGTCTAGCCCAGCCTGCTTACTTCTCTCAATTAATTCGTCAGGTGGTAGAAAAGAGTCATATGAAAGTGGTTGTGTGTGCGTATGTAGATCAATAAGCATCACAAGAGGTTAGCACTCGTGGCGTTACGAGCGTCGACCGAGGTTGACAAGCAATAAGTTGGTGGGTTGCTCAGTAAGTTATCACGCACAAAGAGCGTGGTTTGCGTCCCAACGGTTGTAGGAAGGATCTTGGTCGCGTGCAAGTGAATCTCTTGCCGTTTCCCACATCTGAAACCAAGCACGAGAGTCATGGAGTTCTTCGGACGGCTTTTGTGCACTGCGAGCAATAAATCCCGGAAAAGTCTCGCGACCTGTTGGCTGTCCGATAGGTTGATATCGAAGATCGAACGACCAGCGGATCCGATTACTTCGGTTTGGAAGAGCATTATGGATTGTTTTTCGATGTAGGAGCAGGACACTTCCTCGCTTCAAGGGGATCGCTCTCGCTTTGTCTGAATCTAGCAGCGACTCAGGAATTTGAATTCCTTGGGCGCCGGGACAGTGGGTGAGTACTTCATTGCGATGTGAACCTGGAATTACTTGCAAACAGCCGTTTTCGACGTCAGTATCCATGAGCGGGAACCAGACTGTGAGTAGGTCGGTTGTATCAGCTTCTTCAGTGACGACCCCTAAATCTTGATGCCATGGGGTCGCCCCGTAGATTACATTACCATCAGAATCACGTGGAGCTTTGTCTTCAGGGACTTTCACGCGAACGTGTTGGACGGGGTTTGAGTAGACTTCTGGGCCAATGACAGATTCCACAACATCAAGCAAATTTGGATTGGTTAATGCGTCGAAGACTGCTGGTCCTGCCCAAAACGGAGTGTCTTTTGTTATCCCTTTCTGTGGAAGTGAAAAATCAAAATACTGATTATGGACCGCGTTACTTTCTTGATAAATCCTAGTGACACGATCTCCGAAAGGAAGCGTTGCGTGCAAAGAGTCTATTTTTCCTTCAGCTTTTAGCTTGGTCGCCAGTAAATTTAGTACGCTTTCATATTCTGCCATTATGGGATCAAGGATTTCTTTTGGCTCAATAGTGTCTTTGAGCACGAGATAGCCGTATTCATTGAAGTGCTGCAGTTGACTGGCATCCAGTTGGCTCATATGTAATCCAAACTCGTGCTATTCACGACCGACCACAATAATAACAAAAAAAGAAGGGATGTTGTTCAAACAACATCCCTTCTTTTTACAAATTTAGTTTACCGACTATTGATCAGCCACTAAAACCAAAGTACCTGTAGTGCTTAGCGAACCACCTGTACCATTAACGATTGCTGTTTGGGCACTCGTTTGCTTGCCAGCAATACCATTAACGCCATCTTCGGCAGTTCCTGAAAGCTGTCTGTAAGCCTCTACTAGTAGCATCATTCCGTACATGCCAGAGTGACTGAAAGAAAGTCCTCCACCGTTTGTGTTGATTGGCATTCCAGATCCTCCAGGACCTGACTTACCACCCTCAAATAGCTCCATAAAGCCGCCCCGTGGAGCGAGTCCTAAGGCCTCAACAGTAATCCCAACGGTGACTGTGAATGAATCGTAGATCATCCCTAATTCCATCTCGCCAGGGCCCATGCCAGCCATCTGATACGCGGTCTTTCCACTATTTACCGCAGAGGTAAGAGTAAGATCATCCATCTCCAGCATATCCCAATGGCCCATGCTTTCACCTGCGCCGGCTATCCAAACTGGCGGAGTCTTGAACGAGTGAGCTTTCTCTGCCGAGACGATTAATACAGCACCTCCGTGGTCAGTAACCAAGCACACATCCAATAAATTTAATGGCCACGATATGAGACGAGAGTCCAACACATCCTGAACAGTAATGGGACCACCATTTGGATCGGTTTCTTTTGAATGCATAACCGCACGAGGGTTGAGAGTGGCCCAATCTCTGGCAGAGACTGCAATTTGAGCGAAATCTTCCTTAGTTGAACCCCACTGATGCAAGTGGCGTGTCATGGCATGCGCATAGTTGAAAGGCGCTCCCCAGCCACCATATGGGCCACCGCTGAAGGCAGCTCCTGGTGCCCAAGGATCGCCGCCGCCACCTCCGCCAGTTCCTCGGCCTTGATTCTTTCTTGCCGATCTGCCCGATTCACCATGTGACACTAGGGCAACGTCAATAACTCCAGCGGCAATGGCTGCCAAAGCATGGTGTACGTGGAGCTCAAACGATGAACCACCTACTGCGGTCCCATCGATGTATTTCGGTCGAATATGTAGATACTCAGCAATTTGTGGGGTGAAGCCTGCAGAAAAAACTCCCTCTATTTCACTTGGAGAAATTCCGACTTGTTTACATACATTGCTAATTGCTTCGATATGAAGCATTGTATTTGTGGTGCCTTTTTCAGAGAGTGCAAAGCCGATCTCGTCAGACTCTGCAGCTCCTACTATCGCGGCAGCCATTGATGGATTTGTCATCTAGACTTCCTTTCTGAAAATCATGATTCAGTGTTTTCGAAGCTTTTAGCTTGCTAATTTCCAATACGGTACATGTACCTCATCGCTTGCCTTAACAAACTCAATTGATACTTTCGAACCGATTTTTGCAAAGATGTCTTCGGGCTTTGAGACATCAACATCTAGAAGGACGCCGAACATACGATCACCTTCATTTAAGTCAATGAAGCAGGTGACATAAGGACCTTCTTCTTTCCAGCCTGGAGCAAATGCTCTCTGCTGAACCGCAAAGCTATAGAGTGTTCCCTCACCCGATGCCTCAAACCACGATATGCTCCGCGAGTAACAGAATGGGCATAAGATTCTCGGATACCAGTGCACACGGTTGCAATCGTTGCAACGAGGCAGCATTAATTTCCCTTCCTTCGCACCCTCCCAGAATGGACCAGAGGTGTACGGGTCGGGATCAGGAATTGGCTTGTTATAGTCGGTCAATTTCCGCTCCTTAAAATAATTCGACGTTAGACGTCACGTTTTATTTTGTCAATTTTTAAAAAAACTTTTTTTTTTAACTGACAACGGGCAATGTATTGCCAATCATGGGTGCAGGTCAACCACCTAGCGTGAAAGGTTTTGAATTTCCATGGTCAGACGCTATGATCCTCTTCTTACCTAAGTAGTAATATATAGAGAGGCCGAGATGACTGAAAATACAAATAATGCTCCCAGTGAAGATGACTTGCCACCTGCAGTTCCTGAGTTTACAGGGGAGATAACTTCTCCTCCGATGGGTGCACGATTCGTTACCCGCTCAAAGGAATCGGTTGAGCCCGTAATAACTCGTAATCTTGCGATTAGGAGAATGTTCCAGGAGAGCGAAGGTATTTTTGAGAGCTCATTTCAGTTTTCTTTGTTTAACAAACTCCCTGTTGGGGAAACAAATGTACGGCATGTTCATGAAGACGTCGAAAAGATTTATTATTTCATCGCGGGTAACGCAGAAATCGACTGTGGTCCCTGGCGTAAAGATGTACAGGCAGGTGATTTTTTATTTTTCCCTGCGGCTATTCCTCATCAAATCAGAAACACGGGTTCGGTGGATTTAGAGTTCATTGTTGTGGCTGCTAAAACGTTGGACACGGCAAAAGGAATGGAGAATGGAGGAGTCATTGAACTCTCTGAGGATTCTTAAATTCTAAAATAAATTAATTTACAGTTGCTCGCATCTATCAGGCAGGATAACCTCGCCGTTAAGGCTGGATGAGGGTACATACGGAGGCGCACGTGATCCCCG
>Ga0302122_10001091_pt1 | contig 17210 bp, 17 predicted proteins | sample CB21_SCM_MG_FD_203115 | JGI IMG/M metagenome (GOLD analysis project Ga0302122, IMG submission 203115) | Marine microbial communities from Western Arctic Ocean, Canada - CB21_SCM | ecosystem: Environmental > Aquatic > Marine > Oceanic | place: Canada: Western Arctic Ocean | collected 2017-09-28
CGCAGGTTCGATTCCTGCCTCCGGAGCCAATCCCCCATATTTTAGCTATGACATCGCTCCCCCCCATTTCCCGTGCAAAGACGAGCGGGAACATGGATACAGCGATTGGTTAGTCGGTGAAAATTCTACTAAACCACTGTAAGTAGCTTTGGAGATAGACCATACTCAGCGGTTAGGGCAATCGGCTTATAACCGATCGGTCGCGGGTCGGATCCCTGTCGGCCCCACACATACGGACACCAAAACAGTCTGATTACTTATATGTGTTAAAAGTTGCTCACCTCTAGGACCCGTATCTTGCGTCTAACCTACGTGTCATGGTGAATAAGAGAGGTTCAAAGTCGTTCCTCAGCCAGAACGATGACCCTTCCGGGTTCGAGGTCTCAAAGTCCACAGTGCAATATCGACAGCCCGACTCAGAGACCCATCCAAGCAACGCATCGAGAAGGCCGTTTGCCGACCCGCTTCCGCGAAATGAAGGGTCAAGAAAAGCGCCCTCGATTTGCGGTAACAACGGGTATCTCAAAGAACTTGGCCGCTGGGGTCCATATTCAGCGCTCATAAAGCCAGTAAGCGCGTCCCCGGAACGACTAACCCAAATACTTTTTGTAGGTTCAGTTATCCAACTAAGGTCATAGATATGCCCGCCGCTGAAACGGCCGAAACTTGCCGGGGATGATGGGCGATAAATAGGGGCTTGATCCAGGTGAGCGGTTAGTTTGGCATCTAGAGCGTTGATTTGGTCTAAATCTGTGGCGGTAGCTTTAGAGATGTCAACCTCAGATTTACCCGGCTCAAACTTATCCAGGACTCTTCCACCATCGATCAGATGGCGACCAAATCCCTTTTGTACAAAACAATCATGGGCAGACACGTCATCTGCGAACACGATTGCCATGTGTAGAGTCGATTCCGGTTTGTCGCTGACCCGGCACCATTTTGTGTACAGATCACCTGTCATATTCTCAAAAGAGCCGATCTTTGTGGCATGGGCCCACTCCGGTGTGAACGACATCTCGATGCCACCCATGCCAGTAGTTTTTCGTCCCACCAGATAACCGACTATCGCGCCATCTTGCTCTGCCACAACCCCGTGGCCGTTCGATAACCATTCCGAAATCAGTGGTCTAACGGCGTCATTTGAGATCAGCGTCGGGGGATAAAGTGGGTTTTTGGATCTCCGCTCCTGATGCCGCTCTATAAAAAGCGATGTGGCACCCGATATATCCGTCTGAAGCATCGTCCTAAATATCATGGACACCGGCGTAAATCCTTTGAAGCTGATCTGCGTGGTAAATGACGTCCGCCAAGGGTATTCATTAAACGGTGACCAGATAGCGGGCCCCATCTGGACCCTAATCCACGTTTATCTGTTGTCATTCTCTTCACACCAGCATCCTATTTTAGAGTTGGCAATAGAGATAATGATTGGTGGTTGGGATGCCATGTTTCATAAAGGGCATCTGGCCACGTTGAAAACTGAGCGATAACCTGAGTTGGCTGTCGTGAACCGTCTGCCAAAACCGCTACTAGGCGATTGATCGACTTGCCTGAAAATAAAATGCAATCCGGACGGAGAGACACAGTGAACGGTTTTTTACTTGGCCTAGTATCCATTCTGGCGATCGGGGTAATAGGTTGCGAGTTTGAGACCTCTTCGGTGACTTCTTCTGTATCCGAATCAACTAAACCGGCATCTGATGATGTTTCCAACGACCAAGTTGGTACAACTGTCCAGGCGACTTCAACAGTAGATATGCAACCTGATCCCGTAGCGACGCTTTCGCCTAGCCCCTCACCCACCTCAACAATCGATACAAAAGGCGTGGCGAGATTTTTAATTGATTCACCTTCAACGTCGACTTTTACACAAATTGATTACACCTCAGAACAGTGGTCGGAAGTCTGGTTGTGCAGTGACTCAAGCATTGAATCAACAGACCTGACATCCGGTGGAACGCAGACGTGTTCGGTATTAACTGAGGTTGCCGGGGACGACCTTAGGGTCAACTCAACTGGGATACCTAATCACGATTTTGAATCAACACTAGGTTGCTGTGCGACTGAACAAAACAGTGTGTGGACAATTCCTCTAAAGCCTGAACTGTCATCCGAAGACCCTGTACAAGCTCCGGAGCGAGGGGCGGTGGCATTCACAGTCACGGGTGTCGCGATTTATGGACCAGAAGAAGGCCCTGGAGGAGATGCCGTGGCCTTGGAGTACGACTACTTTGAGGAGGATCGTCAGGCGGTGGATCTGGGTATTTGTGGGGGCCACGCAGGGCCTGGTGGTGAATACCACTACCACTACGACTCAAACTGTATGCACTGGCATGATGACAGTCAGGGCATTTCCGAATACGTGGTCGACCTGTCCGCTAGCGTAGTTTCGAAGGTTGTCGGCTTTGCGTTTGACGGGTTTCCTATCTACAGCAGTTATGAGGAGAATTCGGCTGGCGAGGCAATTGAAATAACCTCGTCGTACCGTTTGAAAACTGGCGAGGACGGGTACGGTGGAATAGATGATTATGAATTCAAGGAAGAGATTGGAGATCTTGATGAATGCAACGGGCATTTCACGGTCACTCCGGAAGCTCCGAACGGCACGTATCACTACCATTCAACGCTCACGAATGGCGATGGTGACCTAGGCTTCCCTTACTTCCCTCTTTGTTATAAGGGCATCGTCAGCGAAGACAATATTCAGACGACTGATTTCGGACTAGCTCCACCACGACCATCTAATTCCGCTGGAGAAAGACCCCCACCTCGTTGACAACCGGCGCTTGAGTGATCCTCGTTCAAGTTAATTTATAACCAGTGTGATCAAAGACGTTGAATTGGCTGAAATGCCACTGGCGCTTCCTCAGCGACTTCGGGATGATTGAGGATGGAATCGCCAAGTTCGATTGCATGATGACGATGCTGCGAGACGTTCGCCATGTGGGGATCGACTGACAGGTACTCGTCTATATCGGAACTGTGGGGCTACACCTTCGGATGCGGGTATGCGTTCTAAGGGCACTACGAAGCCAATCCAGCGCATCAGCGCTGCTCGACGGCCTTGCTCAATGAGTTAAGTAGACCGCTAGACAAGTTTGCTTGATGGCCTACGGCAAGAGGTTATTGACGCTTGAGGGTTGGATGATCAGAGGGTCAATCTGCGTCATGCGGTAGAGCCCGGAGACGTACGCCACTCCCGGCGTGAATCCGAACATCAATGGGGAGGCGTCGGAGTATTCATACGTGAATCCGGGTACTTCAAGCTCTTCAGCCCGGAACTCGACAACAATCCCCTCGCCGCCGTACTTTGCCCGATCAACGATCTTCTCGACGAGATTATTTCGTCGGTACTCCCAATAACTCGGGATGGGATCCGGAACGGTCCCGCTCAGCAGATGTTCGACCTCATCCGCTGCAAAGGAGAACGTATGCATGTTCTCCCTCTCCATCGGGGTTGACCGCTTATCAAACACCATCGTCGACGTATCGAGACCCAGAAGAAATGTGCGGGAGCTGGCGGCCATCAGGTAGCGGCTGTGTCTCATATTCAAACTTTCCCGTGTTTCATGGACCCAACCGGGCCACCTTTTCTCGGATAGTACGCCGCATATTGCTTAACGACCCGGACCACATCGCTAAACTCGCGCCGGTCTTGGATGCTTCACACACCGCAAGATCGTCGTAAACCACTGACCCGTACAGAACGCGCTGGCCACGCGAAAGCTCACTCTCGGTCCATTGAAAGGCAACAAGAGTTTCTGGGTTTTGCATTGTCACAGTAGGTACGGGTTGGCGTAGATAAACCAAATAAGGACAATCTGTCGCCACTGATCCGGCTCACGTACGGAAACCCGCTGGACGATGTCATCGCCGATCTTGGCCCGCCACCTGAAGTCGGCGAGATATTCGCCCACTTACAGCAGTATCTGTACGAATAGGTTGCCGAGTAAGAGCCCCCCCCCCCACTAACTCCCCTGCAACCGTCCTGCCCAGACTCCTACGAACACCAGTGACAAGCCGATGGCGTTGTTGAGGATCATGTTTCCTGCGGCCCACATGTAGCGATCTTCACGGATTAGTTGCCCTGTGTCGAAGGCGAAAGTGGAGAAGGTGGTGAATGCGCCGAGGAATCCGACTAGGACGGCTATCCGGAGTTCGCCGGTGAGCAGGTTGTGCTCCTCAGCCAGGGTGTAGAGAAGTCCCAGTACGAACGAACCGATGGCGTTTACAGTCACGATTCCCCATGGGAAATCGGTCGAGACAGTTCGCTGCACCCAGGTGGCGACGCCGTATCGGGCTAATGTTCCTAATCCACCGGCAGCAAACAGGAAAAGAAGTCGTTCCATCAGTTGTGACTGCTCGTAAGGTGCTTATCGACAGGGTGTTTACCGGCACGACGCCAACCCGCATGACACGCGACTGACGAGCCCTTGAGCGTCGGTAACTTGATCCCCGGTTTGTCCAACCCGACTACGCTTCGAATCTGAGGCAGCTCATGGTGCGAGTGATGCCTCGTATCGCCTGGATGTCGTCGTGCAGGACCGCACTGAGCTGGTTAAGCGTGTCCGTTTCGGTCACGGCGATGACGTCGTACGGACCTGTCACGCGGTCGGCCTCTACCGTCGACGGCATATTTCGAACCGCTTCCAGCACGCCGTTTCCTGCGCCCGCCGATGCTTCGATTAAGAGGTATGCCCGAATCTTGTTCGCCATTGATGTTCCCCCCAATCGTTGGCCGGGCCGTGTCTGGAACTCGATAACGCTCGCGTCCTGAGGCATCAGCCGATTGCCCCGCATTATAGGGATCGCCCGGACGGGTATGGATTTTGGTGTTGGGGGGGTGATATTTGTTGGCGCTGTGATCGTCTGAGCATGTTCCCTCTCCCAGCCGGAGAGGCCTACGTACATCAAGGGTTGAGGGAGAGGGTTTGTCGTCGACCCAAAGTTGAATATCGTCGGAAAATACCCGCCCTTCGAGAGCCTCAGGGTGGGAGTTATCGCCACACGGCGCTGATGTTTACGTCGAAACGCTGGTGTCCGTATTTCGAGGCAGAAGTAGCAGTGACTTCTCCCACACCCCAACCCTCTCCCGCTGGGAGAGGGGATTCCCACAGCGTCCCACCAGAAGAACGCCCCTCAACCCCCAACACCCTAAAAATAACCACCCCATTGGGGTTTAGAACCAGGCCGACTGCCAGAACTGGTACTCCTGGTACAGACTCTCCTCCGCCGATACGTGGATGGCGAAATAAATCTCGTCGCCCCAGGTATTTGCTGCGGCCTTAATCCTCAGCGCATCCCACACCAGATCCGCCGTCGGCGCATCGTTGAGATCGCCGTCGATAGTCACATCGCCCGCCCTGACCGTGATTCTGCGCGTCGTCTGTGAGGTCATTACACTCGATCCTTCTTCCACTTCTCCCACAACTTTCGTGTCTCATCGTTGAACGGATAGTAGGGCCGTGGCGACTCGCCCGTGCGCTGTGTGTGCTCCAGCACCGCCTGCTCCATCTCGTCATGCTCGATAGCCCACGGCAACACCTCTGCGGCTAGCTGAGATGGAAGCACAACCACACCGTCGTCGTCGCCCATCACGATGTCGCCGGGCCACACCAGAACGCCGCCGCACTGAATCGGCTCGTTCATCTGGTAGGGAAGGATGTGGTCTTCGCCGACGATAGAGGTCGATCCTCCGGCATATACCGGAAAGCCGAACTCCGCCACGGCTGCGCCGTCTCGGATCGCTCCATCCGTTACCACCCCGGCTCCCTTGCGGGTCAGGATCCTTGAGTAGACGACATCGCCGCCCGTGGATACGTGCGAGAGTCGCATAGCGTCGGTGACCAGCGCATAGCCAGGACCTACGGCGTCTACCGCATCCCATCGTGGAGTTGCGTTGAAGCCATTACCGTGCTCGCCCGTTGCGATCCGCTCGGACAGGTCGGGACGTACAGGGAGGCTCCGCAGCGTGACGGCCCTGGCGCACAATCGCCTGCCCGTTACGAGCGGCTTCACGCCGTCCATGAACACCTTGTGATATCCGCGCTGCCGGAGAGCGCTCAGGACGGTTGCGTTCGACACCTTGGAAAGCTGGGCCAGCAGTTCGTCCGAGACCTGTGCGGTGGGTTCCGTCACTTCAACTCCGATGGCCCGATGAGCCAATTAAGGGTGCGTCGTCGTACCAGTCGCTGGAAACTACGCGATATCACGACAAACTACAGCCCTTTTGAGTGTCGATCAATGTCCGTTTCAGACTCCGTATTTGCGAGAAGCGGAAGGATATCGATCGGCCTGTAGATCGACTCCCAACAGGCTGCTGTTTGCTAGACTCACTACCTGTACTCACGTCGACCGGGTGCCGATTTATTTAGTTGGTCCCGGTCGACCGCCATTCATAGTCCGGAGGTCCCATTGGCCCAAGGTGAAACGATCGGCCAACGATTCAGTTCAGCACGCCGGTTCTGGGACCAGAACCTGGACCCCCGCAGGCGAGCGATAATTGCGGGTATCTTTTTCTCGATGGCCCTTCTCACTCTGCTATCCAGCGGTTTTGCAAACCTGTCCAAGGGCAATGTCGGGATGTCGATCTATATTTCGCTCGTCGTAACAATGACCCTGGCGCGACGGGGATTCTTCTCCGACCGCGTATCCGTGTTTGTAGACCGGGACGGCGAACGCGTGGAAATCCGGCAGAAGATACGGCCCGTGCTGAAGGCAGACCGTGTCCAGCCGCTTCTTGAGACCCGGATGATGAGCGCCGACGAGGCGTTCGAGATTTATCCGCCAGAGACTCGTGTGATTGGGATCGCACATCGGGGAGAAGCCCGGGCCTACCCGCTGGCCGTTCTCAGCTACCGAGAGGTGGCCTACGACATTATCGGCGGCGATCCGCTGGCCGTCACATGGTCGCCCTTCTGCTATTCCGCACGCGCCTTCAAAATTTCGCAAGATGATCAGTCGAACTTTGCGCCGCACTTCGGCTTTACCGGCCGGGTGGTGGTCAACTCTCCCGTCATGTACGACGAAAATGCCAGACTGCACTGGCTTCAGTATCTGGGTGCGCCGCTGGGGGGGGCGGATATCGGGACTCGGTTGCCCGAGGTGCCTTCGGTCAATACCACGCTGCGGGCATGGACAGACGCCTACCCGGAGACAGAGGTGCTTGACGATCGCGTAGCACCGACAACCGACCTGTTCGATCGCTACTACGCGAGTGGTCGCGCCGGGATGCATCGTGCTCCGCATCGCGACGCTCGCTGGCCCCCAAAAGAGATCGTGGCTGGGACTGACCTGAATGGTGACGCCTGCGCGTTCCCGATGTCATGGCTTCAGATAGAGCCCGTGGTGAACGAGAACGTAGGCGGTGTGCCGCTGGTTGTCGCATATGAAGAGCACACGGCTTCGGTAATGGCGTTCAAGGCGGAAACGGGCGACGGCCGGAAGCTCACATTCGAAGTCGGCGTATGGGATGAGCCAGAAGACGAACCAGCAGATGGCGACCCGGAAGATTGGGACGACGAAGAACCTGAAGAGGAACTTCCAGAAGACGGGCTCCCAGAAAACGAACTTGAAGATGGTGCCCAGGACGAGCTAGAGGAAGAAGAGGACTGGGACGACGAGGATGAAGGTGACGAGTACGAGCCGATGATGCTGTACGACGCCGAGACCGGGAGCCAGTGGCACGCCACAAACGGGACATGTGTCGAGGGTGAACTCGCCGGGGAGCGGCTCGAACCGGTCGCTGCCGGCCTATCGTTCTGGTTCGCATGGACTAATTTCCATCCGTCAACGCGGCTGCCCCCCAGGCCAGACCTGAGCGGACTTGCGCCAGAGTCAAAGGAATCAGACGACTTTGACGATGAAGACACCGAGGACGACGACTAACGTGACGGCGCGTTCCGAGAACCCCGCCACTTATGAGAGCTTGACCGGCCCCGTGACCGGAGTGGTGCTGGCAGGTGGGTCGTCTTCCCGTATGGGCCGACCAAAGCCGCTCGTGATGTTGGGAGGACAACTCGTTCTGGCGCGAATCAAGGCTGCGCTTGACAGGGTTTGCGATGAGATTGTGCTTGTGGTTGCAAAGGACCAGGACGATGCGATCCCGGACACCGGTATCGCACTGGGAATGCACGTCGTGGCAGACCGTCTGACAGGTGCAGGACCGCTCGCCGGGATCGAAACCGGCCTGAAAGCGGTCAACTCTCCGCTGGCTTTTCTGGTGGCCGCTGATCACCCATTCCTGTCAGCCGACCTGATTATCGGAATGGCAGATGTCGCCATCAGGGGCCCATTTGATACTGTCGTTCCCTCAAAGGCAGGTCGGCTCGAGCCGCTGCACGCCGTTTATTCGCCTCAGGCATGGTTACCGACGATTTCGTCAGCACTGGACGCCGGCCGGCGATCGATATATGACCTAGTGAATTCCGCCATAGCGACGGGAGATCCGGGCGTGCACGTGATGGAATACGCCGAACTTGCGTCGTTCGACCCAGACGGCCGCAGCCTGTTTGATATCGACACGCCGGACAGCCTTGCGCAGGCGCGCCGAATGCTGGGGTCTACCGGTATTGTCAGGCCGGACATCAGGCCGGGCGGCCTTTAGTAACTACTCGTATCTGAGTGCTTCTGAAGGGTGGATTTGTGCTGCCTGTCGCGCCGGTATGAAGGTTGCCAGTAACGACGCTGCAACAACGATCCCTACGATGGTCATGACCGTCAGCCAGGGTATGTCGAACGTGATTTCGGTCCTGCTGTTACTGATCTCATTGATGATGTTCCAGCTGATGATCGCGCCAAGGCCTAAACCAAGCGCTGACCCAAGCACTGTGACGAAGATCGACTCCAACAGGAACTGGATCTGGATCATCCGGCTCTTGTAACCAATCGCTCGCATCATCCCGATGGCATGTCTGCGCTCTACGACAGCCCTGAACGACAGGACCCCTAGGGAGGCGACCCCAACGACTAGGCCCAGTCCCATGAAACCTTGGAACAATTTGTTAAACGCATTGTTCTGCGCGATCCCTGTTTTGATCTCATCGAGTGTATCTATGGCTTTCATACTGTTATCCAGAAAGACCGTTTCCATCGCTGCTGCAACGCGCCCAGCATCGACCTCTTCCCCAAGGCGAATCCTGAACGTAGTGAAGGGCAATGAATTTCCAGACAGTTCGGTGAACAGGTCATCACGTGTGATTAGGAGTGCCATTGGTCCGCCGTCGGATTCAGATGTCTCGGCAAACTGATCTATGGCCCCGATCACCGTTCGCGTTGAAGCTGCACCTCTACCTTGGGCTTGGCGTATCTCTATTTCAAATGCGGTGATGGGGCCGATCTCATCTTGGGACAGTCCCACCACGGAGAATTCCGCCTTGCCAAATATGGGAGGCCCGCCGCTCGACTGCAGCATGTCACCGCTAACTACGGCCAGTGTCGGATCGTTCGCCAACGCATCCCAAATGGCCTTAGAAACAGCAGTGGGATTGTCTATAAGAGTACTGGGCGGCAGGTAAATTGGATCGAAATGAGTGATCTCGAGCAGGGTCTCTTCCAGGTATATCTGTTCTGCTCCACGGACGCCCAGCCCTAAGAATCTTTGTTCCTTGGCCCCTTTTTGGCGCGCCTGCGCAGGTATGTCCGTGTGTCCGACAATCAAGTCGAAGTCAGATGCGTTCAAATTCTCTGAATTTGAAATCACCGCCCCGATATCTGTCACAGGTAGATTGATGCTGGTTTCGGCCCTGATATCGAAACCGCCGGTCACCCGATCGGGGGTTTCGTCAAGATCGCTCCCAATGCTGTTCAGGATGGCGAATACCATCATCGTGAATATGACTAACGAGAACATCGCCAATGTGAGCCCTGTACGGAACTTCGACGTCATCGGATATGCGATCGCGGGTTTTAGGACAGCTTTGATAAGCGGTGAACCACTAAACAAAGCTTCTAGCCCACGCGTGATCAGATCGGCGTTGTACATCACAAGCCATACGGAGGATGCCACCATCCAGGTTCCGGAGAGGATGAACATTTCGAAATTGCTATCAAGGGTTCCTGTGATGAACTCAAGCGCGTCAAAGGGCAATGCCCAGAACACCAGAACGGTCGCTCCAATGAAGGTGTAGGAAGATCGGTCAGCGGCAGACTCTCTGATGCCAGATCGTCGAAGCATTCCGCGAAGAAATAGCCCGATCCCAACTAACATCAGGCTGATACCCAGGCTCCAGAACGCCGCCAGATTGGTCGCCAATCCGAGTCCGGCCATCGCCGCACCGACGACAATCAACGGCCAACCGATAGCAAGATATGGCTGGAAGACTTTGAATACTGCCCACACAATTCTGAATCCCCAAACCGGGGGTATCAGGAGAATGATCACTAACACCAGCGGGAGGAATGTGCCCTCGCCGCGCCTTCCCGCGCTCAGCGCCCTGAAGGCCTGATAGAACGGACCGAAAATTGACTGGGCTAGCTGCAACAATCGCGTTCTAAGCGGTGGTGTATCCGAAGTTACGAACTCTTGAGGGAGATCTCGGATTGCTACCACGATGTTGAGACGGCTGACGCGATAAGCAGAGATAGCCACTGTCATCAGCGTGAGTAACATTCCGGCAGAAAACGCGGCCACGACCGAAGTAAGTGTGAAGGAGTACTTGAAGGCGAAAGCGGTATCTTCTTCGTCACCGATAGCTCCGGCCAACATTTTCACAAGGACAAGACTCGCAAGTATTCCAAGGACCGTGCCAATCAGAGCGGCGCCGAGCGCGTAAGCGAAACCTTCGTAAGTGAACATCTGGATGAGATGGCGGCGCTTCGAGCCTACCGCACGGGCGATCCCCATTTCGGTTGATCTCGCGGCCGCCAGCATTACAAACACCAGGAAGATTAGAAGCAATCCGACGATTATCGAAAAGCTACCAAAGATGGTAAAGAAGGTCAGGAAAATGTTCCCGACTAATTCCGCCAGCTCAAGGCTATCGCCCTTTAACTCATCGACGGACAGTATCTGAAGAGTCGAAAACAGCGCCGTGACAGCTAGTGCGAGGCCCGGCCGGCCAGAACTGTTAACTGAGTCGAGAGCTGCAACGATGTGTGCCGCAAGTTCGGAGTCTCCAGCGAGCATCCTAAATTCGTCCGTCACGATGGCATCCGGCGATGTCGTGAACGATGGCTGAGGCGACAGAGCTTCTCCTGCAATTTTAAGCAGCGATACCGTTGCCGTAGGAATTTCGACTGAATTCACCTCAATGTATCGGGCGATATCGTCTCCGGCGTTAAGTTGAGAGAGTGCATCTACAAGTGGGCTGATGCTTGCCAGTCCGTCGTTCGGCCTGGTCAAGACATCTAAAATTTGTTCAGGCGTCCTGGGAAATGCATCTCCGTTGGCGATTGAAGATGCCGTAACTAGCTTCTCACCGAGCGCCGCAATGAAATGTTCGACCGTATCGTCGTTTGACAACGAAGCGAGGATGGCTCCGATGCGAGACGCATGATGGGCAGTAAGTGTGTCGCCAGAAACAAGTTCGTCGATAAGCGAACGTATTTTGCTGGCATCTCCGGGAGAAAGGTCCCCGCTGCTGGTATCGTTTGCGTAGGCGGTCAGCGTCCGGATCACGGTCGGGGACCGCAGGACATCGAATAACTGTTGTGCGACCAAGGGATCTGTCAACAGAATCCGTAGATCCTTTGCCGCTAGTACGGCAAGATCCACCCCGCTCGTTATTCCGCCGGTTACGGATAGGTCTATCCGGTTGACCTGTCCCGGGCGTTCCATAATCCGCTGCATCGCAGATAGCGACATAATCGTCCGATAGTCGTTCGCTGCCAGCCCGTTGTTACGGACGATCGCTTTTGTAGTGAAGGTATGACGTCCACTGGGAGACACAATCTGAAGTCTGTCACCTGTTACTGCATCAAGCTCTTCAGCTGCGGCTCTGTTCAGAAATACTTCGGTATCCGAAAGTGAATCCAGCTTGACCATCTGTCCGGCGAGATCGTGGATCTCGCCGAACCCCTGCTGCCGTGACGTATCAAATCCAACCACGGTCATCCTGGATTCGGTTAATTGCGATTGCATGTCCAGAACGGGCAGAACCTCCCGTATTTGGGGCATCACGCCATCGATGCGCTCGTCAGATTCGACGACTTTGATAGCCAAACCAAGTGTTGTTGAACTCAGGTAACGATCAACAAAGAATGCTGTGCCGTCCGGGTCGTCGGCAAAGACCGCACTTTCTGCATCACCACTGGCTATTGGCGTCCGGAGTCTGAGGTCGGTGTGGCCAAGTGCGTCCAGAGCCACGCCGCGAATCGATCCGGTGACCGTGTCTCCTATAGCCAGTGAGGCAGAAATTATGGTTGTCGACAGCATCAAACCGATGACGATCAGGATGGTTTGCGCTCGTCGTCTCGGGATGTTTCTGAGGGCGAGTTTCAAGAGAATGCGGTTACGCATCGCCATACTGATTAGTACGAGGCTGGTGATCCCTAGAATCGTCGCCAGCGAAATGGACAGCCACAACATCGGGACGCCAAATAGGGTTTCCAAGTTTTCTTAGTTCTCCTAAGAGCCCACGTGTGCAGATGATTCAATTAAGCCGTCACGCATGTTCACGATGCGGTCTGTTCGGCTGCCGACTTCCGGTGTATGTGTGACTAGTACAAATGTTTGGCCCTGAGACTCGTTTAGATCGCAGAGCAGATCCATGATTTGAACGGTATTCTCAGAGTCCAGGTTCCCGGTCGGCTCATCGGCCCACACAATCGCTGGATCGTTGGCCAGCGCCCGGGCGATTGCTACACGTTGAACCTGACCGCCTGATAGCTCGTTCGGATTGTGGCCAGCCCAATCAGCCAGCCCCACCTGTTCAAGCTTCTCCATAGCCTTCTCACGCGCCGGACCTGCCTTAACACCGGCGAGCACCAGCGGAAGCTCAACGTTCTCACGTGCAGACAGGACCGGCAGCAGATTGAACGACTGAAACACGAAGCCCATGGACTTTGCCCGGTACTCGCTTAGAGCGTCGTCGGACATTCCTCGCAGGGGCTGTTGGTCGATGAATATCTCGCCTTCATCGACAACGTCCAGCCCTGAAACACAGTTCAACAGAGTGGTTTTGCCGCAGCCGCTTGGTCCCATGATGGCGACCATCTCCCCGCGCTCCACAGTCAGGCTCACACCCTTCAGCGCTTCCACGACTACGCTGCGTGAGCGGTACGTCTTAAATACGTTCTGGGCTTCGATGATAGTGCGGCCGTTTTCCAAGTGTGCCCCCCGTAGAGGCTTATCCGCGCATGTGGCTTTCAAGGCTAACAACCTTTTCCCGTAGGAAACCCGCGTTGACGCTATAGTGCTCATTTAATAATACAGCCCACACTGGCGGTAATTTACCCGCCATAAGATCTATCGACTCGACTGGCGGTTTGATCCGGCCACTTTGATATGCCCCCTGGGAATTACTCCCGAAGTCAACATCTGGATGCATGTCCGGGATTGATTTCTCACACGACGAAAGGCGATAAGTAAGGCGTCGGTATCTGGCGGTAAGCGGCCCGACGCCTGAAACTTTTGATGGCGAGATTGATCCTGATACGGCACGGCGAGACCGATTGGAATGTTCAGGGCCGCGTTCAGGGACACCGCGACCAACCCCTGAACGAGCGCGGCCTGGAACAAGCGGAGTTGATGGGACGCTACGTCCGAGACAACTTTGACGTTGGGTCAACCTGGTCCAGCGACCTGGCACGTTGTGTGAGTACGGCTGAAGGCATCGGCGCGCCCATACAACTGGCTCAGACGATCCGGGAGATTAATTTCGGGGAGTGGGAAGGGCAGCGCTGGGGAGAGATAAGTGAGACCAACCTGGATGGAACCAGTGGGTTTTCTTCGGGCGACCCGCATGTCAGCGCACCAGGAGGCGAATCGATGAGCGACGTCGTGGCCAGATCGCGAGTGTTTGTCCAGGATTCAGGCGTGCTGGATGGCGATGGCGATGTCGCAGTGGTTGCACACGGAGGCTCGCTCAAGTGCCTGATGGTGGTGCTGCTTGGCTTGCCTGAAACCGCAATTGGTCGGTTTCACTTCTCCAACTGCGGCCTCAGCGTGGTCGGTGCCGGTAACGGGCCGGCAACCCTGATGAGATCTAATCAGACAACGCACCTTGACGGCGCTTCTCCGAATACCTAGACGGCGACGTCGTTCCCTGAACCGTCGCCGATCAGGTATTTGCAGGCAGGATCGCCATTCGTCAGGCAGGAAACCCGTTCCACAGGATCTGCGGATACGGCCTGAATCAGAGCAGTATCAAACGAGCATAACTCGGGGTTCTGGATCGCAACGGACCGGAATGGGCAGCTCATGAGACTGAGCTCAACTTTGCCCTGATTCTGACCGATCTCAGGACTGCAGTCCTGCTCTCTCAGGATTTCGGCCAGCCCCGTGACTCCGGCGCCATTGTCGCCGCGTACTGCAACGGTCTCCCTGGCCATGTCCTTGAGCGCATCGTCCAGGACCTGCTTGCCGGATTTTCCCGCAAGTGCGTCTGGCTTCAACGAGACCATCTTTGAGATAAGTTGGCCCAAGATATCGCTGTAGTGTTTCGGAAGAGTTTCGTGTCCACGCTCAGTTAGGGAGAACGAGAACTCAGGTCGCCATGTCCCGCGCCGAAGTTCTGTGAACGTGACCATTCCGTCCCGCTGGAGGATGTCTAGGTGGCGACGGATTGTTGCGTGCGCCAGGCTGAGTTCTTCAGCGAGTCCGCTCACGGTCTCAGACTCTCGATTCTAGATGAGGGCCAGGATCGTTTCTCGGGTCGAAGGTGATGCCATATGGAGGAGATAATTCTGTTCTGAATGAACGCTTGCCGTTCCGACAGGTTCTGTCTAAACGATCAACTGTCTATGTACCAGCCGAAATGCTTTTCAAATTTGACGAGCGTAGAACGTCAGGGGCTTATGACCGGAACCCGCAACAGGGCACGCGCATGTGGGTAGCAGCCGAACGGACATGTGCGATAGCGCAATCGTGAAATCTGGTAGAATAGGGTGCTGGCCCCGGGTTTAAGTGTGCTAAGCGGTGGGCCTCATTGTTTGCATCCGCAACGTCCTGAATGAACTCTCGTCCTGATTAGGGCGGGAAAACAACTGGGAGGAACGCCCGTTGGCGACAAAGAAGTCCACATCTACTTCCGGCAAGGATGCTTCAAAAACGAAGGCAAAGGCCACCCCGGCTGCCAAGGAAGCAAAGTCGACTGCCAAAACTGAAGAAGCAGTCGCCGCCGAAGTTGAGGCCAGTCTCACCGATCAGGCCGCCGAAGAACCCGAATCCGACTGCAAGCACGCCTGGCTCATCGATCCGCCGAATGGCCCGACCAGCGATGGGGCCTGCACCGTCTGCGGCATGAAACGAGAGTTCCGAAACTCCTACGAGTACACGCCTTCCTGGACTGCACGTTCCGGAAAAGCGGGCGCGGCCAAGGCCGCCGCTGCCAAGAACGCAGCCTCAGCTAAAGCCGCAGCCGCAGCCGCAGCCAAAAACGCCAAGTAGTTTTCACTTCGGCCTCGGGTTACCCAGATTCATCCAAGTCTACTCGGGGCTGACAGACCGTTATCGGAACAGATCGGTCTCTGGACTACGCTGCAGCGCGGTAGCGCTTCCGGTATCTGACATCGTGATTGGCGCGCCGCGCACGATGGCCGCCGGAACTCCGCCAAACTCGCCCATCACCAGTTGAGCGGCGGACGCAAGCTCATCCGCAACGGCAACGACCGTGGCGTGCAAGACTCGTCCGTGGTCGTCTCCCTGGCCTCTTGCGTCCTCGAGCGGCTGCAAACCTGCGATACCAACCGCCACGTTGGTGCTACCTTCACGCCAGGGCCTACCGAACGAATCAGAGACGATAACCCCGATCTCCACCCCGCTCCGCGACTCAAGCGCTGTCCGGAGGGTACGTGCGGAACCGTCCGGATCTGGAGGCAGGATGATCACCTGATCGTCCTCCGCCGAGTTTGAGCTATCGACCCCGGAGTTTGCGCAAACCAGCCCGTGAATCGTCTCCGTGATGAGCACTCCGGGCACCGCACGGATGACTTGGGCGGACTGTTGAAGGATGACCTCCACAAGGCGTGGATCCTTCAAAACGGTCTCCGCTAACTCACTTGCACGATCAGAAGGCATGACTGTATTCAGGTCGATAACCGCACCCTCTGCCTTGGATACAATCTTCTGGGCCACCACAACCACGTCCCCGGCCCGTAGGCTGTCATCGTGTTTTCGGAGGGCGTCGTAGATCATTGCCGCAACGTTATCCCCCTCCCGCACTTCGGGTAATCCTGCGATGGCTATGATCTCAATATGCGCTGTCATGGGGCGGACTTCATGGTCCTTCGTGCCTTTAACGTCGTTGAATGTGGTTCACTTGTGTGCCTACCAATCCTGCCAGTATGAGCGGATTGATGGACGGATGGACGGATGGACCATTATCGCCATCTTGTCCCGGAATGCACTGGGAACCCTCACCAGATACCCAGAAGACATAAGGAAAACGGCAAGCAATGCGGCTCGTCCCCAAAAGCGTCCTATTCGTTCCCGGAAACCAGCCGCGCAGATTTGACAAGGCGGCAAACTCTCCGGCCGGGGCTATCGTTCCAGATATGGAAGACGCCGTGCCGTGGGGCGAAAAATCGGCGGCTCGTCACGACATCGCAGCCAACCTGGAAAGACTGGGTGCGGCGGGCGTCCCGGTGATCCCAAGATTGAACTCACTGGACACCGGGTTATTTGAAGAAGACCTTGAGGCCGTAATCGGGCCGCTGATCATCGGCGTATCCATCGGCAAAGTGCGCAGTGCGGGCGATGTGAGACGTATCGACGCAACCATAACCGCATCAGAGCGCCGCAACGGACTGGAGCCGGGCTCCATCTCCATATACCCGTGGATAGAGACCGCACGGGCCATATCGCACGCCTACGAGGTGTGCAGCGCCTCTCCACGAATCGCCGCCGTATGTTTCGGCGCCGAAGACTTCTCGGCAGATGTCGGGATCGCCAAAGACCTGGGCGGCTGGCAGTCATCGGCCTCGTCTGACGACCCCAACGGTCCGTCAGTGGCCCACGCACGGGGCGAGATCATCGCCGCAGCGGTCTCAGCCGGGGTCGGAGCACTGGACACGCCCTACGTCGCTTTCAAGGACCCTGAAGGTCTTGCGAG
>Ga0302122_10001092_pt1 | contig 17188 bp, 10 predicted proteins | sample CB21_SCM_MG_FD_203115 | JGI IMG/M metagenome (GOLD analysis project Ga0302122, IMG submission 203115) | Marine microbial communities from Western Arctic Ocean, Canada - CB21_SCM | ecosystem: Environmental > Aquatic > Marine > Oceanic | place: Canada: Western Arctic Ocean | collected 2017-09-28
AGGGGGAGATGCGCGACCATTTATTGGACCGCATCGCGGTGAGCCTCTCTGCGGACGCGGCGCCTTTAGATGTGACGCAGCGCGTGGCGGCGGTGGATTCCGTCTTAACCTTTGCGGCGGGCGGCGAGAAGCGCGCCAAGGCGCTCGACGAGGACATGGCGGCGTCCGATGCTTTACGCTCGAGGATCATCTTCGCGAGGGAAGAGATCGGGGACGTGACCCTGTCCCGAGACCAGCTCGTCTACCTCTGCGAGGAGGCGGTGCGGGCGGGCTGCCAGGGGCATAGAGCGGACATCTACGCCGCGGAGGTCGCGCGGGCGTCCGCGGCGCTCGCCGGAAGGACCCAGGTCGACGCCGAGGACCTGAAACTAGCCGTGAAATTGGCCATCGTGCCCCGCTCGTCGTTCGTCAGCAACCCCGACGAGGCGCCCGATTTAGACATGCCCCCGCCGCCGCCGCCGCCGCCGCCGCCCATGGATGAAATGGACGACGACGTGGAGCAGGAGGAAAACGATGAACAACAAGAACCGCCCGAGAACGAGGAGGAGCAGGAGGACCAGCCCGACCAGGAGCCCGAGGAGCCCGAGCTGCCGGAGGAGTTCATGTTCGACGCCGAAGGCGTGCCCATCGACCCGGAATTATTGGCCTTTGCTAATAAACAGAAGCAGGGCAAAAGTGGAGGTCGAGGCATGATCTTTTCGGAAGACAGAGGGCGGTACATCAAGGCGCAACTCCCGAGAGGCAAGGTGCGGCGATTAGCGGTCGACGCGACGATGCGGGCGTCGGCGCCGTACCAGAAACCCAGGAGAGAACGCCAATTAGCGAACCCGCAGAAGAAGCTGATGGGGCGCAAGGTGTTTATCGAGGAGAGCGACGTGCGGTCCAAAAGAATGGCTAGAAAAGCCGGGTCGCTGATCATTTTCGTCGTCGACGCGTCCGGGAGCATGGCGCTGAACCGCATGCAGGCCGCCAAGGGTGCTGCTTTATCTTTATTAACGGAGGCGTATCAATCTAGAGATCAAATTTCGCTGATCCCCTTCCAGGGCGACTGCGCGGACGTCTTGGTGCCGCCGACGCGCTCGATCGCTCTAACCAAGAAGCGGCTCGAGACCATGGCGTGCGGGGGCGGCTCGCCGTTAGCACATGCGCTCTCCATGGCCGCGAGGACCGGCATGAACGCGCAGAAGAGCGGCGACGTGGGCAAGGTCGTCGTCGTGTGCATCGGGGACGGCCGCGCGAACGTGCCGCTAGACGTCAGTCTGGGCACGGCCGAGCCCTTGGAAAAGGGCCAGAAACCCGACCGCCAGGCGTTGAAGGACGAGCTCATCGACACGGCCAAGCAGCTGGGGAGCATCCCGGGCTTCTCGCTCCTGATGCTCGACACGGAGAACAAGTTCGTGAGCACGGGCCTGGCCAAGGAGATCGCCGACGCGGCGCGGGGCCGCTACTTCAAGCTGCCCAAGACGAACGAGGGCGCCATCGCCGATCTGACCAAGGGCGCGGTGGCCGGCATGAAGAACCAGTAGGGGGGGGGGCGGCTAAGGACGCGCGTCTCTTCTCCGGTGTGGTGCGGGGACTCGCTGCGGGGCACCTACTCTGGCACTAGACTCTGGCACCACTTGAGGCACCGCGGCGCCGCGCGTAGATGCCGCGCGTCTTTCGTAATAGCATACTCGCTTGAGTATAACCCTCCTCCAAGCTCTGGCCCAAACCTCTCCAGCCCCATGTAAAAACGCGTCAGGACTCGCGCGCGAGAGCCTTGACCCCGCACGCTGCGATTCATTCTAGCAGCTGGATTTTAGTTGGAACGCCGGGCCATCTCAAGACAAGGAGTGCCGGCCCTGAGGTAGCGCCATCGCACTGACACCGCCCTTTCAGAGGCCGCGGGCAGCCGCGCACGTGCACGCCCAAGAAGCTAATGTGGAGCACTCTGTGGCTCCTGGGCGTGGCCGGCGAGTCCGGCCAGACCGAGCCGACCGTGCAGTTGCGGTACACGGCGGACGTCGTGGGCGCGGTGAATCCCATCGGCTGCTTCGGCGGCGCCGCGCGCCGCGCGGAGGCGCTCGCGGCCTCCACCACCGCCGACCGGCTCCTGAAGATCGACGGCGGCGGCTACGCGGCCGCGGCCGCGACCCGGGGGGACGTCTTCGCCGCGATGGGCTACGACGGCTGGGCGCTCAGTAAGGCCGACTTCGCGCTGGGCGCGGCGGCGCTCCAGACCTTCGTCGACGCCGCCGGCAGCGCGCCCGTGGCCTCGAACTACGACACGACCTACACCGCGACGTTCGCCGACCTCGGCGGCGCCGTGTTGTTAGCGGTCGCGGAGGGCGGTACGTCCACGTACCGCCAAGGACTGGAGATCGGCTGGGCCCACGCGCTCGCGGCCGGCGTGAGCCTCGACGACGTCGTTGTATTGTGCGTGTCCGGCATGTCCACTGCGGAAATGAGTGACATCGGGGCGAGCTCCGCCGCGGACGCCGTGCGGACGCTCGCCGAGGAAAACACGGAAGTAGATTTGGTCATCGCGACGGGCGTCGCCGGCCTCGCGGCGATGGAGAACCGGACGAACCACCTCGGCCAGAGCGTCCTGATCGTGTCCGCCGCCGCGACGACCACCGTCGAAAGCGCCACGTTTCCCGTCGTTGCCGGCGGTGCCGGCGTCGTCCCGGCGGCGGCTTCTGTCGCGTCGAGGGTCCTCGACTGCGCGTCGAGCGCGGACACGTTCATCCAGGGCATGATCGACGGCGACGTCGACACCGTGCAGATCGCGCTCATCTGCGACAACATGGGCACGGCCGCGCGCGAGGAGTGCGACGCGGGCCGGGCGGCGATCGCGGCGATCAACGACAAGAACGACGGCTTCTTCAACGACCTGCTGCCGCTCACGCGGCTCGCGGCGACCGTCGTGTTCCACGACGGCGGCGCGTGCGGGGAACCCGACTACTCGACGCGGGCGGCGTGGGTCAGCGACGTGCTCGCGGTCGACCCCGTGGCGTCCATCGGGCCGGGGGGTTCGACGTGCCTGAAATCTGTGACGTCGAACGACAACCGCGCTATAGTGGCGGGTTACGGTCTCCGGGAAAATGCGGTCTTCATGTCCGAGTCGTCGACGGCCACATACATTCTCGACCGGTCGCTGTATCCGAACGTGGTCCGGCTCTCCAGCTCGGAGAAAATAGTAAATGAGGCCCTGTCGGCGGTCACCAATCACTACAACTGGAACCGCGTCGCGGTCGTCTACGACGCCGCGGACGCGTGGGCCGCGGACGCGGCGCGGGTCTTCAGCGAGCGCCTCAAGGCCCAGGGCGGCAGCGTCCTCGGCAACAAGTGTGTCTCGGCCGGCAATTGCGAGATTCCCGCCGACGTGCAGGCCCTTCCGGGCGGCGGCGAGTTGGTGGGGGTCCGCTTCGACGACGCCGCGCTCACCGAGGACCTGGCCGACGCCATTCTCGACGAACTGGTCGCGGTTGGCGCGAAGATCATCTACATCGCTGCGTACGCCGACGACCAGCGAATTATTTACGAGCGGATCAAGCAAACACAGAAGTGCTACGGCGCTGGGTACGCGATCCTCTCCGGGTGGCTCTCGGAGGACATCTTCTTCGGCGCCGACGGCGCGTTGAGCCCGGACGCCGTCGACGGCGCCCGCGGCCTAATCATCGCGAAGGAGGCGGTCAACACGACGAACGAGGTCGCGCAGGACTTCATCGCCCACCGCACGCCCGGCCTCGACGTCAGTGTGTGTACGGGTTCTCTGATTGCCAAAAAGTACTGCGATTTGGATGGCGTCGGCCAGACGGTGGGCGGCTACGGACCGCAGGTCGTCGACACGGTATACACGCTGGCGAAGGCGCTCAATAATCTCAACAAAGCCGACCGCCAGGACCCGGACAAGATCTACGCCGCGGTCGGAGCCCTCCCCGAATTCCAGGGCTTCTCCGGGGCAATCGCCTTCAGTGCCGACAACGAGCGCCTGGGCTCCATGGAGATCAGCAACCTGCAGTTCGTGAAGAAGGTCGAGACGCGGCGGCGCCTGGGCGTGCCGCTGAGCTCGACGGCCGCCGAGTTCGTGGCCGTCGGCCGGACGATAAATGGCGCGTTCGTGCTCGAGGACGGCGCGCAGGTCATCTTCCCGGGCGACACGACGACCCCGCCGCTCGACCACGACCCCGCGTCCGGCAGCAAGCGCACCAAGGTGGACACGGGCCTCATAATAGGTCTGGTGTTCGGTCTCATCGGGGTCATATTGCTCGTGGTCGGCGTCTTGTACTGCTGGTACCGGCACTCGCGGACGCTGCACAAGGACCTGGCGAAGATCACCGCGGATTTGCAGGACTTCAAGGACTCGGTCGTGGGCGTCAAAGTGGGGATCAAGGACTATTTACCGAGCGCCATCTCCGACGCGGGCGCGAGTGCGGTGACGTGGTACTGGCAGGAGGAGCCCCATAGACTCACGGCGCATGACGCGAGTCTCGTCAGGGCGCCGCACTGGATCATGTACGATGATGACGCGCAAGCACTACTCGAGCAGGCGCATTCTAATAACCAACCCAGTTGCTCGACGGGACCCAACTACACCGTGGACCTGAAAGGCATGGAGCAGACGAACGCGCGGACGGGCTTCAAACGAGCTGTACTCCGGGACGAGGCGAGTGGCCATGAAACGAAAGCCCGGCCCGACACGAAGCACGCGGACACGTCCACCAGACCCGACGAGCTGTTGGGGGAGGATGCTTTATTATTGCGAACGGGCTCGATGATCCAAATAAAAAACCAGCGGCCCGACGGCTGGGCCTACGGGAGCATCATCCTCAACAAGGGCGACGAGGCCAAGGACCGGCGCTTCATTGTGGACGGTATAAGCCTGTCGGCGGGCTGGTTCCCCCTGGCGTGCACGGACGTACCTTCCGTGGAGCAACTGGGCGAGCTGCAGAAGCTCTTGGGCGGCGACGGCGATGGGGCCCTGGACCCGCCGAAGTACTGGGGGCAGGTCAAGGACCCCCTCATGGCCGAGTACTTCACCTTGGCGCCCTCGTCCGACGAATACAAGCGCGTGAACGCGGCTATTTCATTGACGACAGGGCCGCAGAAAATGAGCATCCACGCCATCGAGCGCGTCCAAAACATCAGCTTGTGGCAGTCGTACTGCGTGAAGAAGAGCAGCATCATCGGGCGCGAGAGGGACCCCCAACACGCGACGCGCAAGTACGTGCGGAACTGGCTCTTCCACGGCTGCGGGCCGGACGTCGTCGACAAGATCCTGCAGCAGGGCTTCAACCGGTCCTTCTGCGGCAAGAACGCGACGCTCTACGGCAAGGGCGTCTACTTCGCGCGGGACGCGTCCTACTCGACGTACCCCCTCTACAGCCCGCCGGACGCGCGCGGGCTGCAGACCATCTTCCTCGTGCGCTGCGTCGTGGGCGAGTGGTCCAAGGGCGTGCGGGACGCCCTGACGCCGGCGGAGCGCGACGCGCGGCGCAACCTGCTCTACGACACGACGGTGGACAACGTCGAGGACCCGAGCATCTACGTCACCTACCACGACGCCCAGGCCTACCCCGAGTACCGGGTGCGGTTCACGCAGTCGAACCCGGCCCAGGGCCACCCCCAGGCCAACCGGAAGCGCGTCGCCGGCTACAAGACGAACTTGCTCGAGGGCGTCGAGGAGGTCAAAAGCGTGCAGCGGTCGTCGTTGGTGGACCCGCCTTCGCAAACGCAAGCGGCCGCGGCCCCGCCGCCCGTATTTTGGCCCGCCCAGAGCCCCGCGCGCCAGCAGTTCATGGTCCAGATCCCCGCCGGCGTCCAGGGCGGCGCCGTCATGACCATGCGGGCCCCGGACGGCCGGCTCGTGCAGGTGCGCGTGCCGCCCGGCGCGGCCCCGGGCACGACGATCCAGGTCACGGTCTGACGCCCTCCTCTGCCCGCCTTGCTACCCTCGTCCGACGTTTTCGATACCCCCACTCCCCCGTTCTTTCGCTAATCCATTGCTAACGGCTAACGTGTAATGCAGCACGGGTTTTCTCAAGAGCCCGGCTGAGGTGGCTCTTGTAAGAGCTGCTGGTCTGTGTCTGGTCTGTGTGCGCGGTGTGCAAATACGAAAAACCTGCATCTCTTCTGCGTGAACACGTGCTTCGAGGCCTGCTATCAGTCTAGCTGTTCCGACAGACTGTGACAGAGCGCATAGAGTCAGCGCAGAGCCATACACCACAAGAGTGACCATGACTGCCAAAGCCCTCATCCTCTCACTCTGCAGCCTGGCGCACGCCCAGCACGGTGTGCACACCGAGAACGAGAACGACACGCGGTCGAAGGGCTACATGAACGTCTACGGCGCCCCGCTCAAGAAGTGCTCGGGACAGGGTATGGCGCTGACCGGCTTTACGCGCGAAGGCACGTGCACCGACCGCTTCGATGACCGCGGTTCTCACCATGTTTGCATCGAGATGGACAGCGTTGGAGGTGGTAACTTTTGCACCGTCACCGGGCAGTCCAACTGGTGCGAAGAATGGATGCAGTGCGACGGCGGGAAAGGTCTCTGTCCTGTGAAGCATTGGTGTGTCTGCGAGTGGGCGTTCAAGAGCTACATCGAGGCAGCAGGCGGATGCGAGAGCATAAAATCCATCGACTGCGAGGCCACGAACCAGTGGACGTACACCCATTACAAGGAGTCGGGCGCGTCGGAGGCGCTCGCGTGCCTCGAGAAGCGCTGCGGCCTCGGGGCGGCCTCGTACTAACCTCGAAGCGAGCGTCAACCTCCACCTCCACGCCATCGAGGCCCAGCCTGTGTAAAAGTAACTTGTGTACAAATAAACTAACATTACACCACGCTCTCGCCGCGCTCGTCGTCGTCGTTCGTCTCCCCGTGCTCCTCGAAGAAGCCGAGCGCCGCGGGCCGCTCCGTCCGCGGCGGGTGGAGGACCGGCCCGGCCCAGGGCCAGTCCAGCGACCCCAGGGCCGGGTCGTAGAAGCCGTCGTCCGCGAGCGCGCACCGGCCCAGGGAGAAGGCCCAGAACCGGCGCGGGTCCACGTTCCCGATTATCGTAGGCAACGGCCGGATGTGCCAGTCGCCGTCGTCACTCAGAGGCATGTCCCGATAGACGAGGAAGGCCACACCCGGCACCAGGAGCGATACGAAGGAGGCGAGGAAGAGGCAGCCCTCCCGCAGGTAGCCGTACGCCTTCGCCGAGACGCGCCCCCCGGCGGCGCAGTCGCAGCCCCGGCTCACGCAGACCAGGGCACTCAGGATGTACAGTAAAACCGCGCCCAGTAAATAGCCGGGGCTCCGACAGAGCGCCTCGAGGCACGCCGCCGGCTGCTCACAACACGCTACTTCCGTAATCACAGCGATGCGATCGCAAATGCGGTCGCAGCCCGCCAGTTGCGGGCGGCGGTTTTGTTGCACGGTCCGCAGCATGCCTTTTTTCTTCCAGGTCCGTTGGTTCGCAGCATCAATAGCTTTGTCGTCGCTCGCTCTATACCCGTCGTCGAAGTCCTCGTTCCTCAGAATATCGCCCACGGAGGGCGCGACCATCTCGAGCTCCACGACGGGTGACAGCGCGTGCACGACCGGCGCTCGCACGGCCTCGCCCCGCAGCGCCGCGCGCGCCTGCTCCGCGGCCGAGCCCAGCCACCTGGACTCGCCCGTCGCGGAGTCGTACAAATAACTGCAGCCCGTCGACGGGTCCGTGAAGGTTTCCCAATTGTGCCGGTCCCGGAGCTTCGTGGGCAACAGCATGCTCCGCACCACGGCGGCGGCGCAGGGGCCCTCGGCCATGGTACCGCTCGTGGATGCGCCGACCGGGCTGCCCCGTGACGTTGGGAACGGTGCGTGGCCCAATGCCCGCGCTCGTGGCCTTAGCCAGGCTGCCGTTTACACGCCAGGAGCTTTCTAGCTCCGCGCTGCAAAACCCGTCAAACTTGTGAGACGGGTTTTCCGGAGGTCAGCGTGCTTTGTGGTAGCTGTGTGGATGCTCCGTGGCGTACGAGCACGCCACCGCCACGCCATCGCCGCGATTTCGATTTGGCTACGAGGAGCTTAAAACGCGCCCCCGCGGGACGCGCGCCTAGTGGTTGAGCTTGTCCTGGTAGCGGTAGTGGAGCTCCTGGATGAAGGCGTCGTCCTCAACGAGCTCGCGGAGCACGTTCTTGAACGTCGCCAGGTCCAGCGCCGCCGCCGCCGGGGCGGCCGGCGGCGCGGGCGGCGCGGGCGCGGGCGGCGCGAAGAGGGACGGCGACAATAGCGGCGCGGCCGCCGGCGCGTCCAGGGACAGCGCGCCCATGAGCGACGCGGCAACCTGTTGAACAGGAGGATTCTGGGCTTCCTCGACGAGGGTCGACAAGATCTCGCCCATGCGCGCGTGCTCCTCCAAGGAATGGAACCACAGGCCCCGGATCTTCTCCGAATCGTCGCTCCGGCGGAAGATCAAATACCGGTCGACCACCTCCAATTCAAAGGTCAGGTCCACGTCCTCGACCATGTTCGTCATGCTGAGGCGGTTCAGGACCACCAGTCGGACACGCGGGTGCGCGTTCCGCGCCACGATGAAGAGGGGCCCCTCCACGTCGGCGCGCTCCCACTCCTGGTCCGCCCCGAAGTTGTATAACGTCGCGTGCGTGGCGCTTGCTAAAATTTCCGTGATGCTGGGGTCCACGCGCTTCAGGGAGTTGAGCGTCTGCTGGCCGGCGGCCGCCGCGGCCGCGGGCCGCGCGAAGTCGTTGGAGGCCGGCGGCGACTGGCCGCGGCGCCCTTTGCTGCGGGGGGCCATCCTGTCGCTGCTGGAGCTCGCGGCGGTGCTTTTCGTTCGCTGACCGTAAGCGCTTAGCGCTGCGGAATCTGTTTCCTGACTGTTATTGCTCCAGTGGTGCAACGCAGGGCTTGCTCTAAAGCGCGATGGCGAAGCCAAATCGTGCATAAAAACCCGTAGTTTAGACCGTAACCTGTTTTAACCCGCGCGCTAGCCTCTACTTACTAAGACGCACGCACGCACCAAGGCCCGGCATAAATGGCTATATACGTGCTGTGACATGCCATAGGAGTCGTGCTGAAAATACGCGCCGAGAACAAACCGCGCAACCGCGCACCGGAGCCCTGCGCCCGGGAACAGACTGCCATGCAATTCACCATCAATGCACCCGCGCCACCGACGCGCTACGCGCGGCCCGCGGCCTTCGCGGCCTTAGACGAGGAGGACGAAGTGCGGGCGTGCCCCGAGAAGCCGGCGCGCGACCGCGAGGCCTGCCGGCGGGACGGCTGCACGCTCGCCGCCGCGGGCCGCTGGGGCGCGGCGCTCGAGCTCTTCGAGGAGGAACTGGCCCTCGGCGGCGCGCCGGACGCGGCGGTGCTCCACGAGCTGCGGGCCCAGGCGCTGCTCGGGCTGGACCGCTGCTTCGAGGCGGCGCGCGCGGCGGAGTTGGCCATCGCGCGCGCTCCCGACTGGGCGCCGGCGCACGCCACACGCGCGCGGGCGCTGCTGAACTTCGGGGAGGTCGAGGGCGCGGTCCAGGCGTTCCGCCGGGCCGTCGGCTGCGCGCCGGACGAGCCCTCGTTGCGCGTTGAATTAGATGAGGCCCTTGTATTGGAGAGCCGCCTCGGCGACGCGCGGCGGGAGCGGCTCCAAGCCGCCCAAAACGCCGACGATACGGATACCGCGGAGGTGAACCGGTGCAAAGCCGCGTTGCGATGCACCCTTGTATCATCGACTTCACCGCCGTTGGACAGATACGTCGTGGACACCGAGCCGCCATAATAATAATTCAACACTTAGTAAAGCCCTCCACTTCGAACAGCCCCAAAGCGAGGGCTACCCCGAAGCCCGTGCCCCGCTCGTTATCCGTCGCCGGCCCGGCAAGGTCCACGTGGAGCCACTCGCCCTCCCAGTCCTCCCACAGGTTCTCGTAGACGAAGTTCGCGGCGCAGGAGGCCTGGGCGTTCATGCGGTCCTTGACCGAGTTCTTGCTGTCGGCCACTTTGGACGCGAACTCGCTCCGGTAGAACTCGGGCGCGAAGGGTAAGGGGTGCACCAAATCGCCCGTCCGCCGCCCGGCGACGACGGCCTTCCTCTCTAACTCCTCCGAATTGGAGAACACGGCGGCGTGGTTCTTGCCCGTCGATATCATTTGCGCACCGGTTAACGTAGCCATGTCGACGACGACGTCGACGTTGGCCCCGGGGAGCACGCCGGGTTTCGTGGCGTGCGCCACGCCGTCCGCAAGAACTAGTCTCCCCTCGGCGTCCGTGTTGTTGATCTCGCACGTCCTTCCACTGAAGAACTTGATGATGTCGTCGCACCGCAGAGCGTCCTGCCCAATCGCGTTCTCCGCGATGCACAACACACAATGCAGCGCACTTAACTCGCCGCCGCCCAGCGCGCACGCGGCCTCGAAGGCCGCGAGGCAGGCCGCGCCGCCTCCTAAATCCGCCTTCATGCCCACCATGCTCCCGGAGATCTTCAGGCTCAGCCCGCCCGTGTCGAAGGTGATGGTCTTGCCGACGAGCGCGGCGACGGGGCCCTCGCGGTCGAAGGTCTTCGTGAGCACGACGAGCGCCGGGGGTTCGGCCGCGCCCTTGCCGACGCCCCAGACCCCCCCATACCCTTGGTCCCGCAGGTCCTCGCCGACAATCTTTTGCAGCGAGATGCCGCACCGTGACGCCACGGCCTCGGCCTCAGCCACCAGCCGGTTGGGGCCCATTTCATTGGGCGGCTCGTCGTGGATGCGCTGCGCCAAGCGCACAGCGTCCGCGGCGACTGCGCAGGCCTTGAGCGTGGTCGCGTCCGAGACCGGCGGCTCGAAGGAGATGGAAACCGTGCGGTCCTTGTCGTCGTCACCCTTCTTGTTATTATAGATGGGAAAGGCTTTGGCGATCGCGGCCGCGGCCGCGGCGGGCGGCGAGCCGTCCTCGAGGCACACGACGACCGCCGCGTCCTCGCCGCCGCAGGCGCCGCCGACGAGGCTCGCCAGGGCACGCGGTCGTAGCGGTGAGTTGTGTCGAGAACAGTGCTCGGGCAGCACCGCCGCCACAAATGCCTCGAGGCCGTCGCCGGCCGCCACGGCCGTCCGCGCGGACTTTCCGGCGTCTCCCGGCGAGCAGCTCTCCACGAGCGGTTTCCAGACCTCCGGCAGCGTTTTATCATCTAGAGCGAGGAGTCGGTCCTTGCGGCCGACGTAGACCGTCGTCACAGCGCTGCTTTGCTTCTCGTCGAAACGCAGCGTCGTGGCGGCGCGCAGCTGCGTGAGGCGGTGGCGTACGCTTGCACGTGGCCGGCCAAACGCTGCTGCGTGGCGCAGGAGCATCGATGCGACTATGAATCGCATCGATGGCTGCGATACGAGCTGTTCTACACTCCATGACTTGTTTTTTATTGCTGTCACGCACGCGCGAAACCCGTGCGAGAAACCCGCTTGTTAGCACTGAAATTGCGTTTCACCTCGTAGCTCCGCAAACGCTGCAGAACCGACAGTACGCGTTTCTGGGATCCACGCGCGCGCATAGTGCAGCGAGCCGAGCACGAAAGCACCGCGCGATTCGACTGCATACACTCATTTTTAGCCCAAGTGTACGCTTACTCCATTTGCACCCACGCGTCCGCTTCCGCCGAGAAACATCGCCCGCGCTTCGCTGCATACACACGAACTTAGCCCAATTGCATCAATAGAGCATTCATGCCGCTGCTCCTGCTCAAGCTGCCCGCAGACGTGCTCACGCGCATCGCGGCGTTCGTGCGAGACACGGATGCCGCAAAGTTCTTGTTCGCCGGGAAGCAGGCGCGAAACGCCTTCGGGCTCCAGGCGTGGCGCGCCTGCCTGCAGGCGACGCACGGCGGGCTACGCATAGGCGCCGAGCCCGACGGCCTCAAGGCGGCGAAGCGCCTGGCCACGTGCGGCCGCGGCTGCCTGGGGATTCGGGCCCTCGCGACGGACGGCGGGACCTTCAACGAAGCCGACACGCGCTTCTGGGCGGACGCCCTGTTCCGGCCGGAGCCGTGGCGCATCTACTGCTCGCGCCAGACGCGGGACCCCGTGCTATGCGCGGCGACGTTCCTGCCCCAGCACGAGGCCGAGGACGAGGACGCGCAGGACCGCCACTGGATGCTCGAGCTCATCATCGAGACGTGGAGTTTGGACCAGCTGCAGGTCGAGCCCTTCTCCGGGCAGGACTACTCGCTGGGCTCCGTGTTCCTGCGCGTCTGCCACGGCCTGCGCGACGAGGACGTCGCCTCGCTCAACCTGCAGAACGGCCAGGCGGCGCTCGCGGGCTACCGGGCCAAGATCCACGAGGTCGTCCACCGCTTCAACGCGACCGGCGCGCCGGGCAAGCGCGCGGGCCTCGACGGGACCATGTATGAGCGGCGCGCCGGCGTCACGGTCGACGAGCGTGTTGCGGCCCTGAGCACTAGTTCAATTGCGATCGCGACATCGCTCATCGTGCGGCGGCCGTGGTGCGTGACGTGCCCAGGGCGTTTGGGCATCGTGTTCGGGTGCCGGCGCGCCCCCAGGGTGGGAGACCTCGACGGCCTCCGGGAACGGTGCGCGGCCGCGGCGCCCGCAATCCGCGCCCTCGTCGACGGCCCCTCGCATAGTATACTGTCACGGGGTTCGCGCGTCGACGTGGGCCGGCGCCTCGGCGGCCGGCCGGTGCTCCTCGCGGCGAGCTGCTCACCCAACCAGGGCGTCTGCTATCAGCTAATTGGTAAGGCCGAGGACGAGTCGGACGTGTTCCCGCTCGCGATCTTCGGCTTTGGGGCGCGAAACGTGGACGAGTCCTTCACGAGCATTCGCGCCCGATTCGAGCGGCCCGTGGCCCTGAAGGGATGCATTGTCGCGCTGCTTGAACCGGAGCGGCGGCACGAGGTCGAGGAGCCCAACATAGACATGGAGTTTGTGGGGCTCGAGGGGTACATGTATGACCCGTCGGCGTAATTCCACGGTCGTTTTTGATACGCGTGGGGCCTTCTCGTGTTATTGTTGTACGGTGCGCCGCAGCGCGGATCAATACGGGTTTTAGCTGAGAATCTTTCGCGCTTTCAAACGCCGGCGCCAGCGGCTAAAATTTTCTAATTTGACGGTTGGTGGAACGCATCGATCTATCTGCTATTGCTGCTTAGACGTGCAGACTTGCTCACAGCCTGCACAGCACCAGTGACCATGCCTCAGACGCGCAGCATGCTGGCGCGAGCGGCGCCGAAGCCGCACCGTCTACCCTCTGACATCTTGACGCGCATAGCGGCTTATACGCGCGACGATGATCTAGCACGGCTGGCGCTGTCCGCCAAAAGCGCTCTGACGGCGTTAGACAACCAGCAGATCTGGGCCGCGTCGCTGCGCACGAATCACGACGGCCTGCGGATTCGCGCCGAGCCGGACGGGCTCCGGGCGGCCGCGCGCCTCGCGCAGGCGCGCGCGCAAAAGGGCCCGGTCTACGGCTGCCACGCGCTCGCCTCGGATGCAGGGTCGAGCCATTTCACAAGTTTGGGTCAGCCACGCGCTGTCGATTCGTACTGGGTCGACGCTATGTTTCAGCCCGAGCCGTGGCGGGTGCACTACAAAACTATGGGTAGCGAGCGCATTCTGTGTGCCGCCACACTTTTGACAGGAGGTGTCTATGATCCAGACCGCCAGTGGATGATTGATGCGCTAAGAGAGCGAGTCGACGCATTTGACCTGCAGCGAGATTATTCCCAGTGGTCCAGGGTCTGCCCAGACACCCTGGCGGCGATCTTTTATAGAGAATTCGGCGGCGACGGCGGCGGCGTATCTCCCATTGATGATGAGGTTGAAAGGATAAATCGAAAGTGCGCAGAACTAGAGGGCCGCTTCGACTCGGGCGAGTCGCGAGTGAGGTCCGGGCTCGCAGCTACTGTATTTGCGGAGCGGGGAGGCGTTACGTTTGACACACGGATCGAGGCGTTATGCGGTGGTGCGCGCCAGGCGACCGTGGTGGCTACTTCGCTCGTTGTCCGCCGGCCTTCAGGCTACGCATCGCGACCAGGGCGCATCTTCCTGTTGTTTGGTTGCCGGCGCCCGCCGAGGGTTTCGGACGTCGCCGATGGCCGCCTGAAGCAGCTTTCTATTGACGCGACGCCGTGGTGTCGCCGGCTCCTCAACCGCCCACCTTATGGGTTTCTCGCGGGTCATAGGGATATGCTTGCTCTCGGATGTACGAAGGCTCGGTCTCTGCATAGAAGCGACGGGCAAACGCCCGCGTACCAGCTCTTCGGAAGCGATGAGGATATCTTTCCGATGGCCGTTTGCGGCTTCCGGCGTCACCTCAACCAAGACGTTACGGATATTCGAGTGAACTTGAGACAACCGGAGGCGATACAAGGTATCATCGTCGCTATTCTCGAGGTCGAGAATACGGACCCAGAAGGAGGTGAAGTGAACGTCGATATGGAATACGTCGGCGTCGAGGGCCACACCTACACGTAAGTAATAGTAAGTTTCACACAAATAAACACCTAGCCGATCCCGCGCGCGACGTGTACAGCCCAGTGCAGCCGCTTTCGAACCGAGGGCTTCACGTCCCACGCTTTCTGGGTGGGCACGGGCGTCGCCTTGATACCCCGCTCGCGCCGCAGCCGCTCAGAAAGGTCGTAGTCCGGCCCTTTGTCGGGGTACGAGGGCCGCGGCGGCCGCCAGGGATGCGTGTACAGCGTCTCCTCGGCGCGCCAGGCCGCGACCCAGGGCTCCTCGTTCGGGTAGGGCGGCGGCAGCGGCGCCCAGGTCCCATCGCCCCGCGGGTCGCAGTCGTACGCCTGGGCGTTGACCCCGAACAGGAACCAGGGGTCCAAGTCCCGCAACGTGTTCTCGACCTTGGCGTTGCGGGGCGTGCAGCACACCGTGTCTTTCCGCTTCGGGTAACAGTCGCACTCAAAGGTCCAGCACGTCGCGACCGCCCGGCTCGCCCCGGGCTCCCACGGGACGGTGTACACGTTGGCCTGGGTCGCGAGGAACGACGCCGCCGCGGAGAGGGACGAGTGCCCCAGGAACAGGTGCGGCGCTGTCACGAGGTTGTGGAAGGTCTCCGCGGGGCCGCCGTTCAATACAAACTCGACCCGCGGCTCCCTCGCTAAAGCGCCGAACTGCGCCGTGGTCCCGTCGGCGAAGACGCAGACCTTTGCGGCGGGGTCCCTCTTTATGATAGATCGCACCAAACATGTATAGGACGCGTTCGGGACGACCCCGTCTTGATGTCCTCGACGCGCGTGGATCCTGTACGCACAGTCGTGCGGTTTATAAGCGTGCGGCACGGCATCGTATAAAGCCCGCAGCTCCTTCCGGATACTCGTGTCGCCCGCCAGGTACCACTTCATATCGTTCGGCTTCAGAAACCGCGGCACGACGGCGTTCGTCGCCTTGCCCGCCTCGTAGTGGGCGCAGCGCGCGTCCGTTTTCAAACCAGTAATAGCGTCTCCCGTCATTGGACTGTGCACGTAGCAGCACGCTCTACTCGGCAAGCGCCGGCAGAGCGCGAACACAGCGATCCGCTGCATGTACTGCTGGCCGAAGCCGGCGGGGGCGCCCGCGTAGTAGGCCTGCACGCGCGGCGGGCGGCTCGGGTCGTAGCGTTCTCCCTCAATTACGGGTGGCGGCGGCGTCTTCGGCGGCGGCGCGCGTGCGCGGGCCTGGGCCCGCTGCTGCGTCTTCAGGAAGTCCTTCCGTTTCCGCGCGAGCAATGGCGGCAACTTCTTGCTCAGGCGCCTCCGCGTTTCCGTTGCATCGATGGCGTCTGCGGTGCTTGCCAACGCTCCGGCTGTAAGCAAAGCGGCGACCGCATGGATCGTCATCAGGTGCCGTATTATCATTGCGGCCCGCACACCGCCCCGGGCAGCCCGTGTACGCCACCGTGCGTCGGTTCAGCGCTTTTTACGACGGTGTGCGACACAAAAAACCCGCACCCCCCCCCTAGCGACTAGTCGACTGCCAGGAACGACCCGGCACCGCAACCTAACCTACGACCCGCGCCGTACGCACATTAGCTACTACTTACCGCGCCGGCGTCCGCGCGCACGGCCGCCGCGTCGTCGTCGACGCGCCGCTGCACGAAGACCGTGCCGTCGCCCCAGGCCTCCCGCATGACACCTTTCCACCGCAGCTCAAAACACGTGGACGGCAACGGCGCCGTCATCGTGACGAAGTAGGTGCCGGGGGCCATGTTCGCAGCCATGCGCGCGAACCTGGCCATCAGTTCTTTATCGAAGCACGTCGAGTTCGCGAACACGACGTCGCACGTCGTCCACTCGTCTAATACAGTAGCGTCGCCCCGCACGAAGCGAATGTCCACGCCCTGCCGTTCCGGGGGCTCCAGTCTCTCGCGCAAGTGTACGTCGAACCGCGGCAACAACTTCTCCTGGCAGAGCGCGTGGAGTTCACTGAGGATCTCAATACCCAAAACCTTGGCGAAGTCGTGGGCCAAGGCGGCCGTGAAGACGGCTTTGCCGACGCCGGATCCCAAGTCAGCGAATTTGCCCTCGGGTGCCAGGCCGTCCCGCTCCAAAACTTTAAACAAACCGGCGAAGGGCCCGTACTCGACCTCGCCGTATGTGAGTGAAGCGCTCGCGAAGCCGTGCGCGTCTCGTTCTTTTCGCGAGGTCCGCTTCCCAATCTGTTGCGGGTATGGCTCATATATTTGATTGTAGAGGTGCTCGCTTTGTGACGGCTCGGTAGGGTCCGTCAGGCCCTGCGCCTCCAGGTAGCAGCGGTGGTCCCTTATATGCATAGTGGCGGAGCTACCCCCCGGGAGCGCTGGTGCGTCACGCCCCATCACTCCACTGCTGGGGCTCCGGTTGACCTGTGATCCGCAGCAGCAATGTATGCGTTCAAATTGCCCGGGATTGCGCGCAGCCTGTGATCGCCGCAGCAGACGTATGCGATCTATTGCCCGGGGCAGCGCACGCCAGGTGGGGCTCAAGCCCGCACGGACGGGGCAATCTCTAGCTCTACGGAGCGGTGACGGGGAGGTGTTTAGTTGCGAATGAACTTCAAAACACGAAACATTAGTCGAGCACGTCGTCCACAGGCACGGGGAGCGGCGGCAGGGTCACGACGATCGGGCGGAAGGCCGGCGGCGGTGCCGCGGCGTCGGCGCGCTCGACGGCGAAGAGCTTGAGGCCGTCGACGCGCTCCGCTGCGAAGCCGAGGTCCCCGAGGGGCGCGCCGGCCGGCGTGCGCGAGTCCGCGCGCCGCCGCA
>Ga0302122_10001093_pt1 | contig 17172 bp, 15 predicted proteins | sample CB21_SCM_MG_FD_203115 | JGI IMG/M metagenome (GOLD analysis project Ga0302122, IMG submission 203115) | Marine microbial communities from Western Arctic Ocean, Canada - CB21_SCM | ecosystem: Environmental > Aquatic > Marine > Oceanic | place: Canada: Western Arctic Ocean | collected 2017-09-28
TGGTGCTGGCGTCGGAGGTAACGTAGGCGCGGCCGTCGGCAAAAGCGATGGTTCGAACGAGACCGTGGGTGGCTGAGTCGGTCGCGGCGTCGGGGCGGGCGTCGGCGCCGATGTCGTTTGGCGACGGCGTCGGAGCGACTGTCGGAACCATGGTTGGTTCAGGGGACGCCGTCGGCGACGCTGACGGATCGGACGTCGGCGAGGACGTGGGGTTGATCGTCGGCGACTCGGACGGCGCGGCGGTCGTGGGTTGAGAGGACGGTGCCGCGGTGGTCGGCAATGCCGATGGTCCGGACGTCGGGATGGGTGTCGGATCTTCCGAGGGGGCAAGACTCGGCAGCGGTGACGGACTGGACGTCGGAGCCGCGGTCGTGGGCGAAGCGGACGGCGCCAATGTGGGTAGTGCCGTCGGTTGGGACGTAGGTTCGGTCGTCGGCGTCGCGGTTGGCACGGCCGTCGGCACTGTTGTTGGCACGGAACTGGGTACCGTAGTCGGCTGCGCCGTCGGAGCGGGAGGGGAGAAGACGTAGGCCGAGCCCGACCACGAGCCGCCGGCGTCGTCGCCTAGGGCCCCGATCACGACGGTGTCGCCGTCGATCGCCACGGAGTTGCCGAAGGAGTCGCTCGCCGCGGCGTCGGCGGCCACGAGCTTGGCCACCTGGCCGTACGTGGCGCCGCCGTCGCTCGTGCGGAAGACCTAGGCCGAGCCCGACCACGAGCCGCCGTCGTCGTCGCCTAGGGCCCCGATCACGACGGTGTCGCCGTCGATCGCCACGGAGTTGCCGAAGGAGTCGCTCGCCGCGGCGTCGGCGGCCACGAGCTTCGCGAGGTCTGCGTAGCCGACGGTTGGCATGGGCGTCGGACGCGGCGCCGGCGCCATCGTCGCGGTCTGCAGCTGCCGGCGCGCATGCATCGCATTGGGCGGCTGAACGGCAGTTTCGTTGGTGCCAGGCGCACGTGTGCGAGTGCTGCACGCATGACGCGCCGCCATGAGCAGCCACAATGCCAGTGAGCCTCTCATCACCACAAAATACAATGCTGCTTTCCCAGGCTGCCCGCTCTCGCGTACATCATTTGCACGATTCTATGTCCACGGGCGGCTGCCTACCGCGCACTTTCCTCGCCGGCCGGCCCTGGGCTGCAGCGCCTGCTCTCAGGTGCGACAGTGGGGCGGGTGCACGCGCGCGCGGACCCGACGAAGGGGCGTTACTAACATTACTAGCAAGTTTGGCGAGACGTCCCGACTCACAAGAGGCCGAACCTAAAAAGAACGCGCCAAACCCATCGGCGACGCGCGGTGTCTGGGATCTCCAAATCCACAGATCCTGCCCGGAATGACCGTGCGTATGTTTGCGACGTGTCAACCAGTGTGATCGCGTTCGACTGATTCATCAAATTCGGGTCGTTTGAAGTATGACATATTGTGTTTTGTATTTCCTATGCTCCTTCCAAAGATGAGCTCAGATCAAGTAAAACAAGCTCTTTCATTCTCAACTTTCTCACCCGACGGTCGTCAAATAATTAGGACCAACATGATAAAACCAAAGCAAATTCCGAGAAACACACACCGATTCGTTTTAGACGAAAGGGGAAAACGAATTTACATTGGATGATTATTTTCTCATGTTAGATTAAGGAAACAATACAACAAACATGCCCATGTTAAATGGCGTTTCAAATGAACTTTATGCAAGCCGTGCCTTCCTTGGAATGACGGGTTCCGGCTACCAGCTCGCTGGAAACGGTTTTGAATTGGCCGGAGATGGCGGAATCCCCAAGCGCAAGATAAATAAAGCACTTAAAGACACTGGCAAGTTCTTAAAGAATAACAAAGGAAAGATAGCGAGAAGTACTATGAATCTTGCTTCCCAGTTCGGCTCACCTGCGGCGCAGGACGCCGTAGAAAAGATTCGCATGGGTCATGAAATCATCAAAGGATCCGGTCCTGCTGCCCCCGGGGCCGCGCTTAGAAGACTAGTTAAGTAAATCTACGATGCAATGTGACTTTTTTTTGTACAAATGCGGGGTCGCGGAGTGGCCGAACCGCGCGGACCATACGGAGTACATGATACAGCTCAGCAATCGTTCTGGTGGATTGTATGGCCTCTACCACTATCAAAAGGATGTAAAAACACCTAACGAAGGGAAGTGTTACGTAGAATTCTTTTCCCGCCCTCCGAGCGCGGGCTATCGGCTCCAGTTCCGTCGGATATGCATGAAAACTGGGTCAGAGTACTTATAATGTACTAACTGGACGGTGGATGACGGCGTAAATCGCTGGTGTACTTTGGCAAGCCGTAAGACTCATGCGCGAATGTCCCCAGATTTCCGGGAGCCGCGAGCATATGTCCTTCGGTTGCTACACGTAAACATTTGGTCTCGCTGACCGATTATGGTGCTAACTTAATTTGGGAGGTCATTTATTTCACGCTACCTACCCGGGAAGGTCCCAAAGTCAATTTTTGGGCCTTCGGGCAGCCGCGGGAATTTCAAAACAATGTTCATTTCTGACGAGCATGTGTTGTTAGACATCCTACCAATACACCTTAATTACGCTGACCGCCCGGCCAGGAGCATAGCTCATCCCTGCTCCGGGCCGGGATAGACCTACTAAAGAGATAAGCAGGGAGACCCCTTACGCCGCCGGCACTACTCGCTGTTCGGGTCCATCTTGAAGTCCTCCATGCCCGGGATGCTCGAGAGGTCCGGCAGGCCGTTCGCGCCCATGGGCGGCATGGCCGGCGCCTTGGCGTCGTCCAAATCGAAGCCGTCCGTGTCGTCGTCATCCATGGCCGGCGAGGCGGGCAGCTCCATGCCATTGACGTCCTGCTTCTCGCCCCGCTGCGACTTCATCATCGACTCCCCGATGATCTTCCGCATGGAGTCGTCGCCCGTGTCGTACAGGTCCTTCATCATGTCCATGATGCCCGCGCTCGGGTCCTTGGACCGGGCCTTCTCCTTGGCGACCTTGCCGCCCTTCTTCTTCAGGTCGGTCCAGTGGTCGAAGCTATACTCGCCCTTGACCTTCTTGAGCTTGAGGGTGATTCTATTTTTCTTCACGATGAGGCGCGACTCCTCCGGCACGATGTCCTTGTCCAGGCCCTCCACGACCAATCGGTAGTTTGTGCCACTTACATCGGTAACCCTTAAATCAAAAGAGTCGATGCCGAAGTCGCAGTGGCACCTTTCTTTAGCAGCACCTACGCCCTCCAGGGAGATGAGGACGTTGACCCAGGGCGAGTTGTACTCGCCTTGCTCCCACCCATACGCCGGCGCGACCCAGGCCACTTTCGCGGAGACCGGCGCCGCAGAACCAGCCCGCACCAATTTCGTCGGCGCCGGCGACGCGACGTCACTGGGTAGATTGGAGGGCGCCACCTTGAAGCGCGGCGCGAGCGGCAGGGCGTCCCCGGGGTCCGCGGCCGTCTTCTTCGGCTCGGGCGGGCACGGGTTTGGGGGCCCGTCGGGCGGGAACTCCGTCGATAGCGCGGGGTCCTCGCCCTCCGTAACGTCGCCCGTCAGCAGTTCTAATTCCCGCGCCGTCTGCTTCTTGATGAAGGACGATAAGATCGCCTTGACGGCGGGGCGTCTGGCTTGGCCCAGCAGCTTTTTGGCCTCTGCGAGGTCCTTGCCTACAGCCTCAGCCATGCTGTGCGTCTGTAGCAGTACTGCGGCGCGTGTGCTGGTTACCAGCGCGCCCGTTGCAGCAACTGTTATCTATCGCTTGCGTAGGGAGAGCGCGCGCAAAATAGATGCCGATTCGAAAAACCCGTTTTTGAATGAATTGGAATCTGAATCTGAATCGGACATCGACCGACGGACGCTGACGACGGACGCTAGGACCCCTAGGGCCCGTCGGCTCGCGCCCGTGCGAGTTGGGACCCGACCGCACGCGGTGCGCGAGTTCGGGCCGTCCCGCGTCGGTCGAGGTCCCCCCGGCGTCCGCGGCGCGACATGAGAGTCCACATATTATTAGATGGTCAAACTGGACCCCGGGGAGCTAATCTCAGCTTGCCTTTCCAGGCATTTTCCGGCGGCCGGTCAGGCGTCGCCGGGCGCGGCGTTGTGGGGCAGCGCGGGTCCCGCTTCACTTCCACCGAATCATCATTCTTCTTGTGGTAGCTCTTCCCCGCCGGGAGGCCCGTGTCCCTCTTCGCCGGATCATATCCCTTCGCCGGGTCGTTCTTGGCCGCGATGTGCTCCTGGAAGAAGCGGTTTGTGGGCGACCGGTCGCGTTTCCGGCGTAAGCGCGCCTCTTCGACGTGCCCCTCGGTCTTCATGATGGCCCGCGCCATGTCCGGCCGCGCCCGCGGGTTCTGCACGTTGGGGTAGAACTTGCCGGCCACGACGATGCCGTCGTTCTCGTCGTCGTAGGGCAGGTGGAATTACGCGGTGGCGCTCTACAAGGACGACGTCGCCACGCTCGGCGATCTGCGCGAGGCAGTGGAGACGCTTGAGTCCGTCGCAAACGCGTGGAAGCGGGTCTTTGGAGTATCACACCCAGAGACGTTGAAGGTCCAGAACGCGCTGACCGAGGCGCGCGAGCAGCTGGCCTGCGCAACACCCGCGCCCGAAGTTGACTAGTTAATAAAGTTAAACACCCCTAAGGCCGATGCGCGCGGTGCGCCCGGTTCGCCCGCTGGATCGCGTTGAAGATAGCCCCCGGCCGCTTCGGCTTCTTCGGGTTGCGGAAGTAGAAGCCATTCACGACGACGCCGTCCGACTCGTCGTCGATGGGCACGGGGCCGTCCCGGCTGCTCTTGAGGCCCACGGAGTGGAGCCACTGCTCCCGGTCCGGCTGGCAGATCCTCGAATCGCCGAACTGCCACCGCTTCATCGTCGAGGCCGCGTAGTGGAACGTGTCCCGGAGGGGCCCTGCATGGTCGAGGACGTACGCGACGTCGGCGTCCGTGAGCTTGGCGTACCGCAGCGTCTCGTTGGAGTACGTCGCGGCGGCCACGTTGTGGCCCGTCTCGTGGTAGCCGTGGCCGGCGCCGCCTTTCGCTCCTTGGGCGATGGGGTCAAACGTGGGCTTCATGGTGCCGCCACTACACTCGCACACCTCCTTTGTTGTTTCTTGACTATTGAACAACAGGTCCTCGTAGCGCACCAAGAGCCGCGGATGTTTGAACCGTTCGTAGGCCTCGTTCCACTCGCGCCAGAAGTCCACGACGGACGTATAATTCCGCGCGGGCCTTTCCTTCCTAAACCGCACGACCGTCTTCGTCCGCATGACGGGGTGCGGGCAGCACTGGGCCTGACCGTGCCGGAACTTGGCCGCGTACTCCATGCGGCACATGGAGCGCATCCACGTGAACGGGTCCTTGACGACCACGACCGGTAGCACGCTGTTTACATCAACATCCTCCATGCCCTGGGCCGCGTGGTCGCCCCGCCAGTCGACGGGGTTGTGCTTGCCCCAGGGCACCTGGAGGAGGAAGGGCGAGCATTTCCTGCCCCGCCGCCTCGAGAGTTGCATCTCGGCCATGATCTTGATCTCCTCTTCGTACGGGTTGTACTCGTTTTGGGATTTGGGCACGAGCGCCGCCGGGCAGGCGTCCGGGAACTGGCAGTTGTTCCGCAACAACTTCATGAGGAAGTTCGTGCCCGTGTTGAACAGCCCCGCCACGGCCGGCCGCCCCTGGGCGCCGGCCATACTTCGAAAGGCGGCGCACCTCTCTAATCCAATTGTTTTGGGCTTGGCGTCGGGGCCGCCGTACATGGGCGGCAACAGGATGTCGGCCACTGGTTCTTTCAATGCCCTCTCTCTCGCTTGCCAGGCCTTCTCGGCGAGCGCGGAGAAGCTGTTGGTACCGACTTCCCGGGGCATGGCGGGCGGCCGCGGCACGTGCGGCACATGCGGTTCATGTGTTGGCGCCCTCGGCGGCGGCGTGCGCGCCACGGCGTCCGCCGGCGCCTCGTAGGAAAACATGACGTAGACGATGGGGCTCGTGCAGAGGAGTAGGAGGAGCGGCAGGACGGGCAGGGCGGCCCCGCCGCTCTTTCTACTCTTCGGTCGACCGCCGCTGCTGCTCGATGGCAACACATGGCGCCGCGGACGCATGGTTTGTCAGTTCGGGCTGCCTCCCCGCTGCTGCCTGGCGTCGCGGTGGCGCTGCGCGACGTATTGCAATACCTGGTTTGCACGGCAGTTCGCACGGGCAATGCAATGCCTTTGCATATGTCGATGCACAGGCGTATGCTCATCGATCGATCGAATTTTTGCAATTGCTTCGAGCGTGCGGGTGCGAGCGGGTTTCGTTTTCTTCCCTTAAGCTCTCGCCAACGCTAGCGAGAGGTACAGCGCCCCCTTTCTGCGGTGTTCCTTTTCGGCCGCCGCCCGCCATCTAGACGGGTTTTCGTTTGACGCAAAAACGCAAAAAGCAAAACTAACCAGGGACGTCGTGCCGCACAAGCTCGACGCAGCTGACCTCCCGTGTTATCCATAGTGGTCGACCGGACCGACGCACACGACGCGCCGTGACAGCGCGGCAACGTGCGCGCCATACAGCTGCTATCAAGCCAGAAACGAAAGAGCGTGCGCCGCGACCTAGACCATGGCCTCCAAAGCCGTGGGCCGCTGGTTCGGGGTCTGGTGCCGCGCCTGCAAGGGCCAGGGCCCGAAATTGATGAAGGCGCGCGCCCCGACGGCCGCGCGCCAGTCGACCGCGCGCGCGATGGGCACGAGCGGCGGCAACCCCGTCGAGTACATGAACCCGCACCGGAGCGACGCGGAGGCCCTGATCGCCCAGGTGCCGGTCATCAAGGTGAAGGGCAACATCGCGACGTGCAACGGCGGCGGCGGCGCGCTCGGGCACCCGATCGAGTACATCACGCTCAACGTCGCGGACACGACGATCCAGGCGGAGTGCAAGTACTGCGGACTGCGCTTCGTGCGCGACCCGGACTTCCACCACTAGCCGGGGGGCTTAAGTTGTATGAATGAATATTCGCTGAGCACTGCCGCAGTGCACTGGCACCGTGCGTGTGACTACCTCTTGTGACGCCCCACTAATACGCCGCAGTGGGCGGTATTGGACTTACGCTACTGCAGACTCCCGCTCCGCGGCCGCGGCAGTTCCACGTGCGGCAGCGACCCGCGCTCCATCGTGTTCCTCCGCGAGAGCGGCGTGCCGTGGATTAGCGGCGACTTCATGATCTGCGACGATGCGAGCGCCGGCGACGCCCGGACCATCACTGGCGACAGGAGCTGCGGGTTGTCCGGTTTATACTCGCAGCCCGGCACCTTGATCGAGCCGTTGTAGACGGCAGTGCCATATAATAAAACGAAGAGCGCCGCGACCTGGACGTAGCTCCCCGGGTACGCCCACGCCTCTCCATATGCCCCGCTCGTCACGACGTAGAACAGCGCCAGGTCCACGCCCCACACTAAGATGGGCCGGAAATTATCTAGGATCGCGTGCCACACGCTGTCCAGCATGTAGGTCACGAGCACCGCTAACAGGTTGTAGGAGAATATAGCCACGAAGTAAAGCAAAAACATCTTCTGGATGTCCTCACTGTTGCGGAACATGACCCACGTGTCGTAGGGGTCCTCGATGCCCGCCGCGTACGCCGCCGGGTACAGCACAAAGGTGCACACAAATAAGCCCCAGAAGCCCTCCATGCCAATCACCAGCAAAGGCGGCGCGCCCACGTCACTCGACATGACCTTCTCTTCAAACGCGTACTGCAGGGACTGCACGAAGGCGCCCGCCAATATGAGAGCAATCCCAACCAACGGGTCGCCGCTCGCGTCGTCGGACGATTGCGCCGTCACGCCTACCAGAATAATGGCGACCACGTTCAACGCGACGCCGACCCACATGTACTTGGCCAGCTTGTCCTTCAATACGAAGTGCTTCAAAATGGCCACGAAGACGATCGCCGCACCTCTTAACATCTGGTAGACACTTACAGCGACGCGCGTCAGCCCGAACATGCACAGGGCCGTGGCCACGACGTCGAAGAGCGCCGGCGCCGCCAATAGGAGATAGGTGGACCGGGGCATCTCCTTGAAGCTCGGGCGCCGGTCCAAACCGATCGCGTCGTATCCTACTCTGCTCCGCCGCCGCGCCATGGCCTCCCTTGCAAAGTGCACGGGCAGCGCGATGACCATGCCCAGGAACATGCCCCAGGTCTGGAACAGGGGGTTCTGGAAGCTCTGCTCCTCTCCACTACTCCCGACGCTGCGCATCGAGAGCAGGACCTTGCTGCAGAGCGAGCAGGCCGTGCCGGCCACGAGCGCGCTGAGGAAGACGAGCAACGCGGCGAGGCCGCAGGTCGGCTCGGAGGCGGCCATTGTTGCTCTTTACTTGTTGTGTGGGATTGCTGGCGCGGCGCGAACCGCTGCGGGTAAGCTTTTTGCAGTGGGAGCAAGTATCCCACGTATCCAGCTATGGTGCGCCGCGTGTGAATGAGCGGCACTGACGAAGGCGGCCTCGAGGACGCCTGGGCGCTCACTTTCGACTACTGCGATCCGACGGTATGTGCGGCAGTTTAGGCGATCAATAAAAAGTTGCCCTTGTAACCCGGCACGAAACCCGAACCCGAACCCGCACCAAGGCTCGGCTTTTTGACTCCCTCGTCAGCGTTCAGTTAACCAACAACGCTGGCTGACTGACGCATTAATCAAAATACTACCTCTTGCGCACCGCAGTAAAAACGGGACGGACGTACCGGCTGCCGCATAGATCACACACGCCACACATCGCTCACAGAGAGCAGCGCTGCGCGGTCGCATCGCTGCAAACATGAGCGCCTGGGGCGCGCAGAAGCGGAACATCGACGACCTCGTCGCCGGCGTCGCGTCCGGGAAGCTCGCGTGCGTCGTCGTGCTCTCGGGCCGCGCGTTCGACGACGCCGCGGCCGTGACATTAGCAGCGGCCATGCGCGCCCCCGCGGCGCGCCTCACGGAGCTGCGCTGCAGCAGCCACGCCCTCACGGCCGTCGGCGCGGCCGCGCTCGGGCGCGCCGTCGGCGCGTCGACCATTTTCGAGACGCTGGACGCCGGCGATGCCACATTAGGCGACGAGGGCGTCCAGGCCCTGGCGCTCTGTTTGCGGTGCCCGTCCCTCAAGACGCTGAATCTGGAGGCCAAGGGCATGGGCGACTCCGGCGCGCGCGCCCTCGCGGCCGGCCTCTCCCACAGTCTCGACAAGCTCGACGTCTCGCGGAACGAGTTGGGCGAAGCGGGCGTCGTGGCGCTCGCCGGCGCGTTGAAAGCTCGCAACCGGCCTTTGTTAAACCTCGACGTGTCCGGGTGCGCCAACGCGCGCCGGGTCCAGGAGTTATGTGCGAACGTCATTTCCTTGCGATGCGCGGACCTGGCACCGGGCGCCTTCGACTGCGCGGCTTTTTCGCCACTACACTGCAAGAAACTGTTTAGGTTGGACGTGTCGAACTGCGGGCTCGACGCCGCCGCCGTATGCGCGCTGGCGCGGGCCGCGTCGCTCGTCGAGCTCCGGTACGCGGGCAATGCGGACGCGGGCGACGCGGGCGCGGCGGCCGTCGCGATTAGTGACGCGCCGCTTGCGCTGATTGACGCGTCGGGCACGGGCCTTACAGCCACAGGCGCCCTAGCGCTCATGAAGTGCGGCGCGGCCAGCGTGTTCGCGAACGACAACGCGTTCGGCGAGGCGGGTATCGCTGACATCGCCGCGGGGCTCCCGGGGGCGCCCGAGCTCCGGACGCTGGGCCTCTCGAAGACGGGCATGGGCGACGAGGGGGCGATCGCGATGTCGACGGCGCTGACCTCGGCGGTGGACGTCGAGACGCTCGAGGTCGGCGGGAACGCGATCGGCGACGCGGGGACCAAGGCGCTCCGCCGGGCCGAGGCGTCCCGCGCGGCCGCGGGGCGGCCCCTCGACATCGCAATGCTCGACGACCGGAACGACCAGCGGGAGATCCCGGGCGACTAGTTTGTTTAATTTATGACTCAGACCCCGTCGAGGGCCGCGAGGTCCTTCGCCGAGAGCTCGAAGTCGAAGACGTCGATGTCCTCCTGGAAGTGCTTCTTGGACGTCGTCTGGCAGGTGTACGTGGCGCCCTTGGCGAGGATCCACTTCAGAGCTATTTGTTGGGCCGTCTTGCCGTACGGCTTGCCCACGGCGGCGCAGGCCTCCAAGGCCTTGGGCGAGATGACGCGCAGCGGCGACCACGCCTGCACCAGCACGTTCCGCTTCTTGTTCTCCGACAGGAGCTCCGCGTTCTGCTTTGATTTGTAGCCGACGCCGAGCGGCAATTGGTTCACGCAGGGCTTCCCGCCGCCTGCCTTGAGCACGACATCGAGTTGCTGCGGCGAATAATTTGAAACCGCCAAAGACGCGACGCCGCCCTCGGTCCGCATTTTTTCCATGCCCCGCCACTGGCCCTGGACCGACTCGTCGTCGGGGCCGGGGTAGTCGAGCATGATCATGTCGAGCTTGCCCACGTCGAGGTCCCGGAAGTTCGCCTCGCAGCCGCGCCGCGTCGCCTGGAAGGCGGCCTCCTCGCCCCGAGCTCTATTGGACAGCACCGAGCCGCAGACGTACAACTCGTCGCGCGGGATGCCGGACACGCGCACGGCCCGTCCGAAGCCCTTTTGGTTGCCCGCCAAGACGCTCGCGAAGAAGTTGCGGTAGCCGCACTCCAGCGCCAGGGTCGTGTACTTGTAGGCCGCCTCATCGTCGTACACTTGCAGGCCGAAGCTGACCATGGGGAAAATCGTGCCGTCGGACAGCTTGACGCTTGGGCCGCCCACGCCCGAGGTTTTGGCCAGCGCCGGTGCCGCGCCGACGGCGCTTGACAATGCGGCGCCCTTGAAGAGGCTGCGGCGCTCGATGGGGGCCAGAGCAGCAGCTGGTGTCAGCAGGAGTGTGCTGAGGAGGCGCATGACTGCTCCGAGCGTTTGTTGACGCTGTCTGGAGGCCCGTCCACCTTTTTAACACTGAATGGTCACGGGTTCGGGTTTTACTCACGGGTTTCTTCGGCAGCCACCTAATATAAGGCTGCCTCGCGGCTCACCATGGGCAACCTCGAGTCCGGCGTCGCGCGCCGCGTCGCGGTCGTCGACAACGACCCCACCTCCTGGAGCCTGGAGCACGTGGAGGCGCTCTACCGGCGCCACCAGGCCGGCGCCCACGGCTTCGGGCTGCAGAGGAAGGAGCTCAAGGAGATCGTGCGGGCCATCTTTCCCGACGCGAAGAAGGACGTGGTGGGGGACGTGCTGTGGCCGCGGTTCGCCGAGTACGACAGTGGGGGCGAAGTGAACGCCCTCGAAGTCTTAGGCGGCCTCGCCGTCGTCTCACAGGGCTCGTTGGAGAACAAGGCCAATTTTGTGTTGAGGCTCTTCGATTTCAATGGCGTCGGGTCTTTATCCTACGACGAGGTCGTCGTCGCGATGCTCAGTACGATGGCGGGCTGCTGCCTCTGCACGAGAAGAGGCTCGCTGCCGCAGGACGAGGACGTTCTTGGTCATGTGGACGACGCCTTCATGAAAGCGGACCGGGACTCGACGATGCGTATTCCATTGCGGGACCTCGAGCACTGGTTCATCGCGAGGTGCACTGATTTATGTAGGGATAGGAAGCTGGAGCTCTGCGACTCGCCGACGGCGTTGTTGTTGTGCTTCGACCTCATGCAGGCGTCGGTGATCCCCGACGACGAGCCGGCCGCGGTCCTCGCAGCCGTCGCGGCGACGTAAGACTATGAGTAGAAGCTGGTCTGGGGAGTCGAGCGTGCAACCAGCCAATGATGACAGAAAGAAGGTTGGTTAGGACGGGGGGGGGAGGGTAGGAAGGGCCCCTAGTACGCGCCGCGCCCCTTGAGGAGCGCGAGCGTCGCCGCCCGGTCGCAGTTCGGGCCCTCCTCGCCGTGGACCGGCGTCGAGCTGGCCCAGCCGAGCGCGGACTGGTCCGTGGTCCAGTCCCGGCTCGACGGGTCCGCGCCGCGGTCGAGTAGGCTCTGGCAGAGGTCCGCGCGATGGAACTCCGCGGCCCAGGTCAGTAGGGTGCCGCCCATTGACTTAGAACTGTGGTCTAGATCCGTGCCGCCCGTCTTCGCGTTGAAATCCTGCAAAGCAATGGACCGCAACGCGTACGAGAACAACTCGTCCGGGGGCGCCGGGAGCCCGCTCAACGCCGACACGCTCAAGCCGCCCATGCCCTCCTCGATGGGCACCGCCGTCGCGATGACGGCCGCGACGGGCGGCAGGAAGTGCGGGTTCTGGCGGCGCATGATGGTTCTCCTATACCCCGTGCCCTTGTTGATCTGCTTCATGTCCTGGAAGCAGACCTTATACGAGAAACCCGTGTGGGAGTGGAAGGGCTTGTACGTAATCTGGAGGTCGTCCGCGGTGCCGCCCTCGGTCCACGTCTGCTCCAAATACGTGGACACCTTGGGCGGGTAGGCGATGAAGTTGCCCTGCTTGTCCCAGATGTGGTGGTTGCGCACGCGGTGGCCGTCCTCCTCCCAGTACCACACGAAGGCCGCGTCGCTTCTCAAATCCGGGCCCGTGGGCTCGGCCTCCGTCTCCTCGAAGATCATGTTGGACTTCTTTGTTTTGCCGAAGAACCCCGTGGTGCTTTGTTTGCTGCTCTGGGCAGCGGTGCTGGGGAAGAAGTGCGCTGTGCGAGCGGCGGCGCAGGGGGGCTGCGGGGCTGCGTTTCGGTGCGTGCGAGCTGCGACGGCGAAGCGCGGGCGTCGAACTCGTTAGCTTCCGAGCGCAGGGAGAGGCTTACCGAGAGGAGTTAGCTCGAAAATCTCTGTCGAGAGGAGTTGATGAGAGGCTTTTACCGAGAGCGCGCCTTGGAGGTCCAGCGATCGCTCGCCGGAGCCATTCTAAGCGTGGAGCCTTACTGAGGTAACGTGCGGGTTTCACCTCCTCTCTCGACCTCTCAAAGAGAGCATCGCCACGCAGCTAGCCAAGGTGACGAGTTAGCATATCTCCTCGGCCACGCAGCGCATCTGAAGCGTCGTAACGTGTTGCAAAGTGAACATGTCTTTGCTCCTTGCACGCACGGCGCAGCGCGCGCTGCGGCGCGCCACGCTGCAGCACCGGTCGTGCGCCGTCGCGGCGCGCGCGCGACCAACGGCGCCCGCGCGCGGCGGCAGGCGGCTCCTGAGCACGAAGGACGCCGATGCTGCATCAGAGGCGGAAGCGCCCGACGCCGAGGAGGTGCCAGACGCGGCTGCGGCCGCGCTGGAAACAGTGACGCAGGAGCGGAACGACCTCAAGGACCAGTTGCTGCGGGCCATCGCGGAGCAGGAGAACACGCGGAGGATCGCGCGGCGCGACGTGCAGGCCGCCAAGGACTTCTCGAGCCAATCCTTCGCCAAGAGTTTATTGGACGTGTCGGACTCGTTGGGGTATGCGTTAGACGCGTCGAAGGGCGACGACGCGTCCCTGGCCACGTTGATCGAGGGCGTCGAGCTCACGCGGAACCAGCTGGTCAAGGCCTTTGGCAGTCAGGGCGTCGAGGAGTATGGCGGTGTGGGCGACGCCTTCGACCCTGGGCTGCATGAAGCCTTGTTCGAGTACGAGGACGCGGACCAGGAACCGGGGTGCGTGGGCCAGGTCGTGAAGACGGGCTTCACGATGAAGGGCCGCACGATCCGGGCCGCGCAGGTGGGGGTCGTGAAGAAGTAAAACTATTTAATTAACCCGAGCGTCAGCCGCGACGCCAAAGACGAGCAAGGCACTGCGCACGAAAACAACCCGAGCCCGCCCAGGTCGAAGCCCATTGAAACTAAATTGCCCGCGAGCACGCTGAGGTGGAAGAGCTCGTGGTAGCCCCACGTCCGGCGCTTCGGGAACTTCGTCGCGTAGATCAGAAAGCCCGGCGCGTACGCCGCGTAGATCAGGGCCGCTGGTGACTTCGCTTTTAGTGCAGTAAGCCCTAGCGTCCCCAGGATCGCCACGAACTGGCACGCGAACGTCAGCTTGATCAACACGTGGCCCAGGTACTTGTTCACGACGTAGAAGGACTGTAAAGCCACGTTCGCCGTGCACGCCGTCGCCGCCAAACACAGCTTGTGCATGAGTGCCGAGCCCCCTAAATTGTGCGCCCAGAGCCACGTGTTCGTCGAGAGGATCAGGGAGATGCCCAAATAGTCCCTCCGCAATACCTTAAGTTCGCCCGCCTCGGTCACGCCCTCCCGCCGCTTGTCCGCGTTGTGGTAGCAGTCCGAAATATAGATGCTGTAGGACGAGGCCGCCACGAGGGCCACCCGCAAAAAGGCCGGGTACAAAGTGAGGGGGTCCAGCTGCTTTAATGCTGCCGCCACGTACGCCGCGCTCAGCGCGTACCAGGCCCCCGTGTTGTGCAGGAAGCCCATGACGGCGCCGCGGTGCGTCGGTCGTTCTAAACCGCTCAGGGCGTAGGGCGGCCGGGATCCGGCGGCTTCGCTGCTCAGCGCGAGCGGCCGGCTGCGCAGCGCCGGGCGCCGGCTGCCGCGCGGCGGGACGGCCCAGCTGTGCGCGACGCTCGCAGCCAAGAGGACGAGCTGCGGGCGCATGGTGCTCACGAGTCGTGCGATAGCGCACAGTGTGGAAGCCTCGGACACAATGCACCGACGGCCCGGGTTTTTCGTACGGGTACTTTTTGCATGCAACTCGCGTCAGGCGCTCAGCTCCCTCGCACGTAGTTAAAGGTAACACGCACAGCCGGTAGTTGCTTCATTTATCTGCGCAAGCGCGTACCCAGATCATGGCTGCTCGACGACTTGCCACGCTCCTCTCCCTGGCGGCCGTGCTGCGCGACGCGGCCTCGATGGCCACGCAGCTCTCGCGGCGGCACACGTTGCAGCGCGGCGCGCTCGGCGCGAGCGGCGCGCTCGCCGCGCTCGGGCTCGCGCCGGCGCCGGCCTTGGCCTCGGTGAAGGGCGACGCCGAGAAGGTCTTGGAAGCATTGCAGCCGCTCACCGGGTACATCGACGAGGAGAAGTGGGACGCCGTGCGCACCGCATTGAAGACGTCGCCCGTTTTGGAACTCCTCAAGGTCGACTCTAAGAACTGGGTAAGGAAGGCCGCCTTTGACTCCGGCGACCCCGAACTTATCGAATTAAGTGAGGACCTGGCGTCGGCGCTTGCTTTGACGGACCAGTACTGCTACAACAACGTCTTCATCTACTTCCAACCGGGGAGCGGGAAGCCCCTCGTCAAGGAGCCCAAGGGCCAATTAGCTATTGCCAAGACGAAACTCAAGGCGATCATCGCGGCCCTCTAGTGTATAATGTTTTAGACCTACTTTAGCTGGGCGATGGACGCGCCCAGCGCGGCCTTTTGCTCCAGCTTCTCGGTTAATGTGGCGCGCGTCGCGGCGACCACGTCCGCCGGCGCCTTGTCCACGAAGCCGCCCGAGAGCTGGCCCTCTAGCTTCTCGATGCCCTTGACCAGCTTCTTGAGCTGTGTCGAGAGTCGCTCCAGCTCCTTCGCGACGTCCTTGGCTAGATCTTCCTGCGGCAGGAAGACCTCGAGGCCGTCCGCCACGATGAGCTGCACAGCGTCCGCCCCGATCTGCGCGTCCTCCTTGGCGGCGACGACACTCACGCGGTCGGGGTCGACCTTGGCCAACAAAGCCAGGGCCTTGACTTCCCGTCGGATCAGATCCGCTAAGGCCCCGTTCTGGCAGATTATAGTAGGTCCCGTCTTGATGGCGGGCTGGATGTTGTACTCGGCCCGGATGTTGCGCATCGCCCTCACGAGGTCCTTCCAGTCGTTAAAGAGACCGACGGCCTCCGCGTCCTGCGCTAGCTCAACGCCTTCTAACGAGGGGTAGGCCTCGGTCATCAGCGCTCTAGGATCGCCTTCACTATTGAACAGCTTCTGCCAGAGGAACTCCGTGACGTGCGGCACGAAAGGATGCAATAACTTCAAACAGACCTCGAAGGAGTAGGACAAGGCCCGTTGCGACGCTTCCGAATCCGCGCTACTCCTTACTTTAGACACCTCCACGTACCAGTCCGCGAACTCGTCGTAGAAAAAGCGGTAGGCCTCTTCCCCCGCCTTGCCGATGCTGTAGTCCTCGAGGGCCAGGGCGGAGGCCCGGGCGCAGGCGTGCGCTTCACTGACGATGTAGCGCTCGAAGAGGGGCATCTCCCTTAATTCGGAAGAAGTAATAACTATACCGGAAGTGCACCCGGCCATCTTCAGCTCCAGGAACCGCGCCGCGTTCCACAGCTTATTACAAAAGTTGCGGTTCGTTTTGACGCGCTCCATGGACAAGGGGACGTCCTGGCCGGGCGTCACGCCCGTCACCAGCGAGAACCGCAGCGCGTCGGCGCCGTACTCGTTCACGACGTCGAGGGGATCCACCACGTTGCCCTTAGTTTTGGACATCTTCTCGTTGTTTTCGTCCCGCACCAAGCCGTGCATGTAGATGGTGTCGAAGGGCACCTTGTCTGTGAACTCGAGCCCGAGCATGACCATGCGCGCGACCCAAAAAAACAGGATGTCGTAGCCGGTTTCGAGGCACGTCGCGGGGTAGAACTTGCCGAAGTCCGGGGTCCGCTTAGGCCAGCCCACCGTCGCGAAGGGCCACAAGCCACTCGAAAACCAGGTGTCTAACACGTCCTCGTCCCTTCTTAGCACTACTTCGGTGGAGACGCCCGCGGCGGTCGCTTGGACTCGGGCGTCTTCCTCGGACCTTGCACAAAAATAGCCCTCGTGCCCTTCGGCGTAGTACACGGGGATCTGGTGGCCCCACCAGAGCTGGCGCGACACGCACCAGTCCTGGGGCTCCTCGAGCCAGTTGTACCACTCCTTCTCGAAGCGCTTGGGAATTATCTGGATGTCGCCGTTGCGCACGGCATCGACCCCCCGCGACGCCATGCCGTCCATCTTCACGAACCACTGAGTACTGACGAGGGGTTCCACGACCTCGCCGCCCCGCTGCGAAATGGGCACCCGCGACACGTGCGGCTCCGTCTTCAGCACCAGGCCCGCGGCCTCCATGTCCGCCCATAACTTCTTTCTACATACGAACCGATCTAGGCCGGCGTACGCACCGCCGTTCTCGTTGAGGGCGCCTTTACTATCCATGATGTTAATGATCGGTAGGTTATTCCGTTGCCCAATGGCGTAGTCGTTGGCGTCGTGGCCCGGGGTTACCTTGAGGCAGCCCGTGCCGAAGTCCAGATCGACGTAGTCGTCCGCCAAAATGGGAATCATCCTTCCGCCGGACATGGGCACCA
>Ga0302122_10001101_pt1 | contig 17081 bp, 11 predicted proteins | sample CB21_SCM_MG_FD_203115 | JGI IMG/M metagenome (GOLD analysis project Ga0302122, IMG submission 203115) | Marine microbial communities from Western Arctic Ocean, Canada - CB21_SCM | ecosystem: Environmental > Aquatic > Marine > Oceanic | place: Canada: Western Arctic Ocean | collected 2017-09-28
GCGGGCGCCGCCGCGGCCGCGGCCACTGCCGCCGCGTATGGTGGCGGCGTCGTGGCGGCGCGTATCGGCGGCGGTGGCAGCGGTCGCGGCGCTGCTGTAGGCGTGACCGCCAGCGCTGTAGGCTGCGCCCCGGCGTTGCGGTCCTGGATGGCCCGCAGGATGCGCACGCGCGGGCCCAGCGGCAGGCCGAGCTCCCGCAGGTCGGCGTCCTCGAGGACGCCGGGGTCGAGGCACGAGTCGTCGACGTCAGCGTCCTTGAACACCGGTAAGAAGCGCGAGATGCCGCAGGTGCTAAGTAAAGCCGTCACCTCGTCGTAGCGCGGCATAGTCTCAATTAGGCGGCTTGTAGGACCGGTCCCTATCACTACTCTGCGGCGCGGGCAGGCCTGGAGAGGGCGCGCGCGCTGTACGAACAATGTGCGGGCACTGCGTCTACGTCGACGCGGCGCTGGGTATACATGTATCCGCTGCGCTGTCCACTAGGCACGACAGTCGAACACAATAGACGCCGCTGCCACGTCGACGAAAAAGATGGCTTTACCACTGGACAAGCTCAATAAGCTCCTGCGCACCGCAGCGCTCGGCGTCGAGGTCGTCCAGACGGCCGCGAAAGGCCGCGGCATCGTCGCGACCCGGGCGCATCGAGCGGGCGCCGCCGTCGTGCCAGCCGGCGAGGCGCTGGCCCATTCCAGTAAGCGCGCCGTCAACGCGTTCGCCGGGCACGGCGATTTCTCGGCGTACGAGCGCGCCTGGCGCCGCGCGCGTGACAAGCTCGGCGCCGACGGGCGTAGGCACCCGCTCCTCATCGCGCAGATCGCTAGTCGAGCGGCCCACGAGCCGGAGGCCTCGCCGTACGTGCTGGCTGTCGCCGCCCTATGCTCGGCGAAAATGACGGGTCCGACGCCCGGGCCCTGGGTCGAGGACTGCGCGTCGGTCAAGCGGGCGCTCGGGGGCGACGAGGGCGACCGCTACGATTTTCTGACGGAGCAGTGGTACGCCGGCGTCGCGTCGCGCATCCACTTGAATGCGCTGCGCGCCGACGCCGAGGGGACCACGGTCGGGCTGTACGCCATTCCGTCCTTCCTCAATCACCACTGGGAACCGAACCTACTCGTGGACTACGGTGACGACGACGTGGTCTTCCGCGCCGCTCGACCGGTGGACGCCGGCGACGAGCTGACGATCGACTACATCTACAGTCTGCCCCAAGACGAACGGTCGGCCTATTTGACGGAGAACTACGGGTTCGACGAGGCCAGCGAGATAGGCAGTGTAAGTTTATGAGTCTGTGTTTCTCACGTCATGGGCGTCGCGACGGCTACCGGCATGAGCGGTTCGGTCTCCGCCGGCCTGTCGTTGTTCGGGCGACCACCCGCGTGTGGGGTCATATAGCTTTCGGTCCATGTATTTCCCGTAGACGCAGTAGGAATAGTAGCCCGCCGCGAGGGCCACGGCACCGAGGACGAGGAGGATGGTGAGCCAGCACTCCAGTTGCTTAATACATTGGTCGTGTCCTCTTCTTCTCGCTTCGCTTTCGGTCGCGAGCAGGGACGTCAGCGCGAACGCGTTGACGATTCGCGCCATCGCGCGGACGTGGCGCGTGTCACTTTGTTTGATATTTAGGACAAGCAGGCTTTCAAGTTGACGTGGGTCTGTGCCTTGCCTAGCCCGGGTCCCTCTACAAGCCGCAGCACTTGGCTCTGCCAGGAATGCTGTCCAGAGTCTGGATGTTTCAGACTTCCTGCCAAATTCCTGGGATCAAGGCCCTCAGCCTGACCCTGAGAAACCTATAGATTGAGAGTCCGGCGAGCCCGCCAGAGAACCTCCGAGGATAGCCCGCCCGGGGCGCCGCAAAAGTGTGCGAAATGTGTGTGTGCGAAACCCGTCTAAAAAGTTGGCAACTTTTTGGGTAGAGGAAACGGCATTGAAACAGCGGTCCACGCCACCCAGCCACAGATCTGAAGTGCCCGGAACCCAGCGGACTCTCGTAGCTCCGACCTAGTGCGCTTGCCCACGTGAAAACGGAGCACAGGCCTGAAAAACAGAGTAAATGACCATGACACGCCTAAGGCTAAGCGACGTGTTATCTCTCGTCGTGGCCGCCCACATGGCGACCGAAAGCCTCGCGGCGAAACGCACGTTCGCGAAGAAGAACGGTAAACTCAAACTATCATCACTGTCGTCGTCGTCATCGGCACCGTTCTACTCGCGCTCTTATGCGCCATCTACTGCCAGTGCGGCGACCGCTTCTACACGCGCGGCGCGGGCCGCGCCCGAAAAGTTGACAACAAGGACGAGCAGGAACCGCTCATGCCGGTGGCCACGGCCACGCCGCTGCCGCCGCCATGAGATCCGCGCTACGCCGCGACGCACGTGCCGCAAGTGTCCGCCTCGCGCCGGCTTCCTTCCTAAGGAGATAGAACATTCTACTAAGCAACTATAGCCCCGACACCCTCGTCGGCTTCGTCGACGCCGGCCCGTCGCCCCACACGTAGTAGCCCTCGCCGGACTTGCGGCCGAGCTTGCCCGCTTGGACCTTCGCCATCAAAGACGACGGCACGAAATAGGCGGGATCGGTCGGGTACTGGTCGCACCAGCCCGCCAGGATGGACAGGCACGTGTCCAAGCCGACGTAGTCCGCCAATTGGAGCGGCCCCATCGGGTGGCCCGCGCCCAGACACATGGCCGCGTCGATGTCCTGGATGGCCGCGTCGCCGCGCTCCGCCATGGCGATGGCCGCGGCCAGGTTCGGCACCAATAACCGATTCACGACGAAGCCCGGCGTGTCCTTGCACCGGACCGTGACCTTTCCCGTGAGCGTCGCCCAGCCGTCCACCAACTCCAACACGTGGTCGTCGGCCTCGGGCGTCGCCACGACCTCGCACAGCTTCATGAGCTGCACGGGGTTGAAGTAGTGCAATCCAACAAAGCGGTCCGGGCGTTTTGAGGCCAACGCCATCGGCGCCACACTTAACGACGACGTGTTCGAGGCGAAGATGGCCTCGGGCTTGACGCGCGCGCCGAGGTCGTCATAAAACTCCTCCTTGATCGCCGCGTCCTCCACAATCGCTTCGACGATCAAATCGCACTGCGCCACGGCGTCGACGCTCGACGCGTAGGTTAAGCGGGCCAGCGTCTCCTCCGTCGCCGCTTTATCATCGAAGCCTTCCTGCTTCGACGCCTTGCGTGCATTGAGTTTGGCGACGGACGTCTCAATCGCGTGCTGGCCGTTTGCGAGCACGTCCGCGTTCAAATCAACACCGACGGTCCGGAAGCCCGCCGCCGCGGAGATCTGGGCGATGCCGTGGCCCATGAGGCCGAGGCCGACGACGCCGACCGTCGTGATCTCCTGCACCGGCTTCACCGCAAGGCCGCGCGCGAAGCGCTGCGCGTGGCGCTGCAGGGTGCGGCTGAGGAGCATGGTGGTGAGCTCGTTTGGACTGGCTGCTCGTTAGGACTGGTTGGCGTGCTTTTGGAGTTCGTCTGCGAGATAGATGCAGCTTCTCGGTGAACACGCGCCGTAGTACAGCTGTACACTTGTTTTTGCGGGCAGCGAAACCCGTGCAGCGAAAACCCGTGCTTTGATTTGGCAAGGCGCCGCCATTCACGGCAGAGCAGCAGACGTCACGCAGCGAACGGCTCTGGTGAACGCTTAAGACAGTCTCACACGCGCCAGCAGAAAAAGCGCAGCGTTAATCGTGCGCGCAGACGCAGTAAGCACCTGACATCCGTGGGCTGTAACGCCGGAACAGCCGTCTGTCAACGCCGCGACCACTGGGCGACTTGTGGCGTGGGTACAAGCCGGAACGCAGCGAACGCGGCGACGCTCGCGGGCGGCTTTGCAACACGCATCACAAGAAGCGCAGCGCTAATCGCGCATCGTCATGGAAGCCCTAAAGACCGCCAAGGTCTGCGCACGGACCGACCACAAGTCCGCCAAGGCCGCGAAGAAGAACTGCGGCGCGAACTGCCTCTGCGTCTACGGCCTCGGCGAGCAGATCAAGAACGCGGCGAACCCGGTCTGGGGCGAGGGCAAGGGCCTGCTGGAGGTGCTCGGCGCGGACCCGAACGATAACGAGCGTACCGCGGACGTGCCGGCGGGGCTGCGCAACCTGGGCGCCACGTGCTACCTCGGCTCGCTGGTGCAGGTGCTCTTCCACAACGCGGCCTTCCGCGACGCGCTGTACAGGACGCCCATGCGGGAGGACTGGGACGAGGCCCCCGACGTCGTGAGCGCGCTGCAGGAAATCTTCGCGGACCTCGAGGTCGGCGGCCGCGCGTCGTGCGACGTCAACAACCTGACGGACCTGTTGGGCCTGGAGGTGTCGGTGCAGCAGGACCCGCAGGAGTTCGGCAAGCTGTTCATGGCCAAGGTCGAGGAGTGCGTCGGCGACGAGACGTTCGTCCGGGACATCTTCCGCGGCGAGCAGGCGTACGAGACGACGTGCTCCGAGTGCGGCAACAAGACCGAGCGCGCGGCGGACTTCGACGAGCTCGAAGTGGCGCTGCGGGGCCAGTGCTCCGTCGGGGACTGCGTCCGGTGCCACTTCCAGCCCGAGGCCCTCGAGGGCGACAACCAGTACCACTGCGAGGTGTGCGCGGGCAAGGTCGACGCCGAGCGCCGGCTCAAGATTTTGAAGGCGCCCCCGGTGCTCCAGGTGCAGCTCCTGCGCTACGTCTACGACCGCGTCACGTGGGAGAAGAAGAAGCTCCGGGACGCCATCGAGACGACCGCGACCATCGCCATCGACGAGGCCGGCACTCGTGTGGACTACGACCTCTGCGCGCTCGTGCTGCACCGCGGCGAGTCGGCCCAGGGCGGCCACTACGTCGCGCGCTGCAAGGACTGGCGGAGCGACACGTGGCACCAGTTCGACGACGACAGCGTCACGGCGTTCTCCGCGCCCGACGAGTTCCTGGGCGACAAGAAGAAGAAGCCCCCGAAGTCGAGCGAGTCCTACATGCTCGCGTACGTGCGGCGGCAGTGGTTCGAGGAGCGCCAGGGCTCGACGCCGCCGCCGCCCAAGAAGCGGCGCGGCAGGGCAGCGGCCACGCCGGCGCGGCGGCCGGAGCCCACCGCGGAGCCGCCCACCCTCGCGAAGAATGCGGTTGTCAAGCTCGACGAGGAGCACGACCTCGAGAAGGTGACGTGGACGTCGGGCAAGGAGGCGCTCGAGGCGAGCGTGCGGGAGCGGCGGGAGAAGTACGAGCGGCTCTTCGGCGGTGCGGATGCGGCGACGCCGGCATACTCCGCGAGCGACGGCGTCGTGCCCGAGTTTGCGGGCGACGTCGCGCTCTTGGAGACCGACGCGCTCGAGGCGTGGGTGGCCGGCGTCGCCCCCAAGGGCGCGGCCAAGACCGGCGCGGCGGACGCGGACGGCGTCGTGAACATGACGGGCGACGACTCGGACGACGACGACGCCACGGCGGTCGTCGAGGCCGGCGGCGTCGTCTGGGCGGACGCCGAGGTCGGGCAGCTGCCGCGCGTGGCGCGGCTCGTGCGGGCGCCGCGGCTCTGCGCCCACGTCTGCCTCCGGCCGGCGGAGCTGAAGCACTTCAAAGTCCTGCGGCGGGACGTCTACGACGCGGTCGTCGCGGACCTGTTCGGGGACGAGCCGCCGAACGTCGACACCTGTTTGACGGGCCAGCTGGGCTTCTGCGTCGCCTGCGCGACGGCGGGGGCCGAGGAGCGCTCCAAAGCGACCGAGATATACGAGCAGCGCCGCAAGCTCCTCGCGCGGCTCCAGGCGTCGGCGGCGTCAGTCGCCGCGACGGGCACGCGCGTCGTCGCGAAGCAGTTCCTCGCGGAGCTGAAGAAGATGGGCGTGCCAGAACTGCTCAAAAGCGGCATTTGGGAGGACTCGGGCGTCGACTGCAACCAAAAGATCAAGTGTCCGCACGACCTGCTCAAGCCACGGTGCAACCCGAAGCCGCTCCGCATTGACGAAGATCTCTGGAACGAGATCATGAAGCTGTTTGATTTATCGACGGAGCTCGTCTGGGACGCGCCCGCCTGCGAGATCTGCGCGGGCACGCAGGAGGAGCGGAAGGAGCAGCAGCAGCAGCGCCACGGCGAGCTCGACGCGTGCCCCGCGCTCGGCGCGCTGCTCGAGCGGGCCGCGCCGGCGCAGAAGCGGCGCGGGTCGTCGACGCGCAGCCAGCCCGGGCCGCCCTCGGTGGACGACGCGTCGGCGGCGTTCGGCGTCCTGGCGCCCGCCGCGCCGACCGACGCCGCGCGGCCGCGGACCGCGCGGGCCTGGATCGCCGCCGCGGACGACGGCGACCTGCTCGCCTTCCGGCTCGTGCCGCGGTTCTGGCTCGCGCGGTGGCGCGCCTACCACCGGCTGAACGGCCCGCGGCCCGGCGCGTTCGGCGACGCGGCGTCGATGCTGACGTGCGCGTGCGGCGTCACGGCGCCTATTGACGGCGCGAGACTGCGGCAGGCCCCGCTCTGGCTGGACCGCCTGCTGCGCCTGGCCGGCGACGGCGCGCCGGACGCGACGCGGCGGCGCGGCGACGACGCCGCCGCCGTCGCCGAGGCGATGGAGGCCGCGCAGACGACGGACGACGTCGTCTACGACTGCGTGCGGGAGAACCCCGACGCGTCCGCGGCGTCGACGGCGCTCGACGGCCTGGAGGAGGCCTACCGCGGGCGCGACGCGCCTTACGAGGCCGTCTCCGCGGCGGAGTACGCCGGCCTCTGCGCGCACTACGAGGACGCGACGCCCGGGTCGGCCCTGCGGGTCTACGCCGACCCCGACGGCTGGCACGTGGGGGAGCAGGCGTGCGACCAATGCGCGCGCCGCGCCGCCGAGGCGCACTGCGTAAATCGCGACGAGTACGACGAGGCGCCAATCCGCGTCTGCAAGCTGGGCGCGACCGATTCGCCACCGGCCGCGGACGTGCTCGACGACGCGTTCGACGACGAGCTCGCGGTCACGGTCGAGAACGGCGACGCGCGGCGGCAGTCGAGAAGGTCGAGTCGCACGCCCACCGCGCGGACCTTTGAGACCGTCAAGCTCGGGTCCGACGACCGCGTCGGATTATTGCTGCTCAAGCTCTGCGAGGCGTTCCCGGAAATGATGGACGGTGGGAAGAAGCGGAAGAACGCCGCGGCGAAGGCGATCTTACTGCTCGCGCGCGGCGGCGACGCGCTCGAGGCGCACTCGACGCTGCAGCAGGCGGGCGTGCGCGCGCGGGACGCGCTGTACGCGCGCATCGTCGAGGTCACCGACGAGGTCCCCGGCGCGGCGACGCTCGACGACCTCGTGTTCTACGCCGCCGACGCCAAGGCGCCGCCCCACGAGGGCAAGCGCGGCAAGACCGAGCGCGAGGCGGAGACGGGCTTCGCCGGCACCCTTCTGGGCGGGGGCTGCCCGTCTCGCGAGGAGGAGCCGTCGCAAGAGGTATAATAAACTTGGATGAATATGAAGAGCAGCAGCCGTCGGAAGACACGTAATTACACTACTAGCTAAACAAAACTCTTTGCCTTTTTGTCGTCGCGCGTGACCTTGGCCGCGGCGCGCCGCCGCCGCTCCGCCTCGAGGCCGTCCGCGTCGCCCCAGCGCCGGTCGGCGTGCTCGACGAGGTGCCGCCGCAGGAACAGGCGCATGGGCGTCCACGTCGGCTGGCGCGGGTTGGCGCGCTCCAATGTTGGGAGGCCGCACTCCTTGAGGGTCGACTGCGGCAACAAATAGGTCCGGGCCGCGTCGGTCGCGTTCAGCAGATCCAAGGAAGGGTCGCGCCGGCGGCACGCGCCGCACGTTTGGATTGAAAAGGCCGTCCTAAAGGCGGCGTCGGCCAGGCCGCCGCACGTGTCGCAGTCGTCCGCGGTCCACGGCCGCTTCGGCGGCGCGGCGGCGGCCTCCTCGGACTTACGCTTGCGCGTGGAAAGCTTCGCCAGCGCCGCCGCCTTGTTCGCGGCTATCCTCGCTTTCTGGTCGGCGTCCATCGCCCTTGAAGGCTTCCACCGTGGCGAGGCAGAAGACGGGGCCCGCTAGTATCGGCAAAATGGAGCGCCACAGAGACCAGGACCGCACGAAGGACATCAAGTGAGCTGTGCGCGGTTGAGAGAAGAGCGGTTTGAGAGTTGGCTATGAGCAGTGTGGAAAATGCTATGGCCAGAGGGGCTCCCAATGCAAAAATGGCTGACCTAACGGGTTTCTCTAGCGCGCGGGTTTTGCGACCAGTTTAACAGTTTTGCACGCTGCGCTCGGGCACAACGCACCGCGCGCGCACCCCATTGATGAAGCTGGCGCTTCACGTTAAGGCCGGACAGCGCGTAGCTGCGGCGTTGTGAGAGCGCTCGAGCGTTTGCGAAGGGCTGCCCTGGGCTTTTTGACACAAAGGCTGCCCAGAGCCTGCTCAAGGTTGCGCTCGGGGACGCGAGCTCTTGAAACAAGGGCCACCCGGGCGTGACACGGGCGGCCACCATGTCGCGCCGGGTCAACCACGTCTGGAAGTGCGAGATCTGCAACTGTGCGACGAACCCCGTGCGGGCGCCGCAGTGCACCATCTGCGGCGCGCCGGCGCCGCGCACGCGCTTCGGCACGTTCACGCACGGGCGGTACGTGCTGGTCGACCTGAGGACCGGGCGGAACGCGGCGGAGGCGCGCATTTATGAACTCGCGTCGAACAAAAACCATATTGAAGAGCTCCCGGCCGGCGAGGATTTGGACGACCGCGTCGCGAAAGTCTTGAGGAACGCGCTGGACGACGAGTTCCGGGAGACGCGGCGCATCGAGGCGCCGAGGTTGGCCTCTAGAGCGCGGCGGCGGCACCGGGGCGCGCAATTGAGTTACGAGGCCTCCGAGGACGCCAAGGTCGTGCGCGGCGACTTGTTTGCCCAGGTGCTGCAGCATGATAGGACGGCGGCGAACGCGGCGACGATGCGCAAGCAGGTCGTGACGATGCGCAAGCGCGTCGCGTTCCTCTCCACAGATGTGGCAGCCGAGGACGAGAGCACGATTTTGATCCGGAGGAAGAACGCGGACGGTTCCGTGGACGAGTCGCGCGTGGACCGGGACGAAGCTACCGTGCTGATAGATAAGGAGGCCGCGGCGCGGGCGATGTTCACCCCATGCGGGTGCTGCGAGCGGGAATTTAGAGGAAGAGCTTTGTTGGGCGTGGCGTCCTTCCAGCAGGTGAGTATGTGGCGCACGCAGCGCGACGCGCCCTTCGCGGCCAAGGACCCGAGGCGGGCTCTGAGCCGCCGCTACGAAACCGTCAAATTGTGCGTCTTCTGCACGCAGTTCTTCGACAGCGACTTCTCGGACTACGTGTCCATCGCCGCGCACTCGACGTCGTCCAATAAACGGGTGGAGCTCGAGCCCGTGCTCGGGCTGGGACCTTCGAGAGCCAGGGACGCCGCGGAAGTCACGAGACGACGGCACCTGATTGAAGCTGCGCCGGTCGACGAAACCAAGGACCGCACGCAGCGGCCGCAAAGCATGTTACGGGACCGCATGGCCAAGTCCGAACTACTGATGCGGGCCGCCGTGCCGCTGAAGCTGGACCCGTTTGGGAGCCAGCTCAGCGACCTCCGGAAGCCCATCGTGAAGCTGCGGAAGGGGTTCACGCGCAAGCCCAAGCCCCGATCCGACGCCATGAAGGAGCGCCAGTTCGCGCCCGTGTCCAGGGCGCGCCTCGAGGACCTGAGGCCGCCGAGGCGCCCATTACGCAAGCTCGGCGCGCGCGCGAAGCCGAGGCACCTGCCGCCGCTCGTCAGCCCCGACGACGAGGACGAGATCGCGACCTTAAAAGCGGAGATCGCGGCCCTGAAGGACGAGCCGCCCCCTGAAAAGCCGAAGCGGCGGCGGTCCGTGAGCTTCTCCAGAGCGGCGGTCGTCGAACAGAAGCGTCGCGCCGAGGCGACGGCCTACGGCGCGCCCGCGCCGCTCCCGCCGCGGCGGCGGAAACCGGGGCGGACCACGAGCCAACGCACGCAGCGGCGGTTGGAGCGGAAGTACGAGCAGCTCGCGGGCGGCGCGCGCCGTGGCGCCGAGGCCGGTGGGGGCGAATTCTAATTGTGTAGTAGTAGTATACGGGTTTTCTCGGCTCGGACCTTGCGCGCATGCTGATGTTCGGGTTTTGCAATTCTCAATGTGCCGGTCAAAAGCGCTGTACTACTGCTACACGCCTGCCGCATCGAAGGCGTGGAGCTGGACGTACATACGCAGGTCGACGCGAGTCGAAGGAACCGAGTCCTGCGCGCCGGACAGGAAAAAAAAGGGCAGCACAGACGACCGCCGCTCGACGCACCCAGGATGGGCAACGTGCCCTCCTTGAAGCTGGACGTGATGCCCGGCGACCCCGTGACGTGGTGGCTCGACGAGGTGCGGGCGCTCCGCGACGAGTACACAAAAGCCTCGGGAGACCAGTGGTCGTTCGCCGCTTCCGAAAAGCAGCTCAAATATGTTTTTGAAAAGGTGCTGCCTGACCCGAGCCCCACCAAGGACATCGTCACGGACACGATCTTCCCCCGGTTCGTGGATGATACGCCGTCGAACACGACGGACGGCCCCACGGGAGCCGGCGGCAAGTTCCGGCAGGCCCGCGTGAACGTTCTCGAGGTCTGGGCGGCCTTCGCCATCGTATGCTTAGGGACGATTGAAGCCAAGGCGGCGTTTATTTTCGATTTGTTCGATTTCAACAGGCAAGGGAGTCTTTCACATACGGAGGTGATGCTCCTCTTCGGGACCACGCTGTCGGGCCTGACGCGCTTCGCGCGGCGCGGCGACCCGCCCGACGACGACACGCTGACGGCGTGGGCCGACCACCTCTACGACTCGTTTCATTTGGACTATCGGGTGCGCGTGTCGAAGGACCAAGTCTTGGCGTACTATTTGGTGCGCCTGGCGGGTCTCTGCGAGCGCAGGGGCCTGGAGACGTGCCAGACGTACCACATCTTCCTCATGGTCCACGACTGCGTCCCGGACCCGAAGGCGCGGAAAGCGAGTTTGCCGGACGAGGAGGGCTGGCACCCACCGCCCGCCCAGGGCCCCGGGGACGTTGGCTAGTAATAATAATAATAAAACTGAGGAAGTTGAACTTCAACGGCGAAGACATATTTGCTTTGTTTACTCACAGATACGACGACTACGTCTCCTCGGCGCGCTCCTCGCGCCGCCGCCGCTCGCGCTCGGCGGCGAGCGCCTTGCGCGCGCAGCTCTGGAAGGCGCGCGCGCGCTTGGAGTCCACCTCGCCGTCCTCGAGCGGCTCTTCGGCGTACACCTCGTCGAAGCAGGTTTGCGAGATGCAGGCGTGGACGCAGTTGGCGCCCGTGCCTGGCGGCAGGCCCGCGCAGGCCTGGGTCTCGCACTCGCGCTTCCTCGCGCGGAAGGCGCGGTCGCGGTTTTGGTTTTTAGCCGCGGCGCTGCGCAGCACCGCAGCGAGGGCGAAGAAACGCAACATTATCGCTGTGTCGCGGCGAAGGCGAGGGCCAGGCCTAAAGCTCCGGCGGCGGCGCGGCCTTTTAAGGTTTCCCGGTCCCGCGCACGCGCCTCCTTTGCGAGTTCCCGCTCCGTCCGCGCGACGCGCCGCGCAGCCTCAGCCTTGGCCTGGCGCGTGTTCTCCTCGATTTCCGCCTTGCGCGCGTAGTGGTAGTAGCCGCGGTCGACCGCGACGTACGTCACGTAGGCCGCGCAGACGACGGGGGCGACCACGCGGGCGAGCTTGCGCCGCTGCAGGTTTATGCTCATGCAGCGGTTTGGCTGCACTGGCACAGTGGCACCACGTGGCTCGGCACTGCTTGGTTGGGCGTGCGATTGATGCGGCACCGGTTGCGCTTGCAGGGAGGTTCGCGGTCGCGCTTGAGCCTCCTGACAATGCGCCAAATGACAGACTTAAAACCCGAATTGAATGAGTGAGCAACGCCCATAAGCCGACCCCCACCCATGTCTACCTGGACCCGTTAAAGGACTCGGGTATCGCATGCATGATAAGGCTATCGAGCAATTGTCGAGCCCCAACTTGAGCAGGGCGCTGCTTGCACAGCGCCAATGCGGGGGCAGCCGCTGGAGAACCTGTAATATAAATAGACAGCAGCAATGCCATCCCCGAGAACGTGCACAGCGCAAAAGCGGGACAGCCGCCCGCTGCAGATGGAGAGCCTGTAATAAAAATGGACATCAGAAATAGCAGCCTCGAAACGCCGCAGCGCCCAACACGCGACAGCCATGCACCTCCAGCTCCAGCTAAAAGCAGCCATGCACCTACAGCTGGAGGAGGCATCAGTCTTTATGATGAATTTTACCTGGCCCTCAAGCGGCCAGAGAAGCCGCAGCGTCCAACGCACGACAGCGGCAGCGACTACGTGCCCTTCCAGGATGATACGAGGAAGCGCAAGGGCGCGAACCAATTACGCGTGGCGCTCGTCCAGGCGTCGGGTCTCCCGGAGGGCTCGCCCCTCGTTGTTTTTGAAGTAGTATCGAACGACCAGGTCCTACATCGCTGGCGGTCCCAGGAGCGCAAAAAGACGTCGCAGCCCGTCTGGCGCCAGCAGTGGGCGGTCGCGCTCGACGCGAAAGCGTCCTGTCCAAAGCTGCGGGCGCGGCTCGAGGACGTGAGCCGGGGCGAGCTCATGGGCGATCTATCAATAGACCTGACTACGGTATTAGACCGCGAGATCCACCGCGGCTGGCACAAGCTCGTGGGGGAGGCCACCGATGAATCGGAAACGATCACCGTCGAATTAGGCGGCGCCGTCGAGCTCGTCGTGCAGTGGCGCCACTCGACGTCCAAGGTGAAAGCCGTCGTGCCGCCGCGGACGCCCAAGCCGGCGGTCGCGTCGCCCGCGGGCATCAGCGCCGGCATCGAGGCCTCGACGACGAAGAAGGTGTTTTTTGGCGCGGCCTCGATCGGCATGGCCGCCGCGGCGGGCGCGCGCGCGCGGCGGCGGGCGGCCGCGCGCGCCGTGCCCGAGCTCGCCGAAGCGGGCGTCGAGGCGGCGCCGGAGGACGACGCCTCGCTGGACCTCGTCGAGGACTACTCGTACGTGAGCCCCTGGGACGTCCACGCGTTCTGGAACCGCGAGGTCTACTCAGGCGAACAGTGGCAACAGCGCCGCGTGCGCGTGGCCACGGAGGTCGCCACGGGCTTTCCGTTCCTGCTCCACGGCGTGCCGGCGCCCCTCGACTCGCCGGTCCCGTACCTGGACGAGAGGCGGTTTTCGCTGCGGCGCGCGCACCTGTGCGACGTGCGGGTCTGCCACTTCGCGGGGCGGGACCACGTCGTGCGCGTCGCGGCGGCGGCCGCCCAGCGCGATGCGACGGGGCGGCTCCCCGTGGCCGATTGTCGAGTATGCTGCGAGAGCGCGGAGGCGGCCTGGGCGTTGCGGCGGGCGATCCTCGGGAAGCGACCGGCGCTCCCGAAGAACTACGTAGAAAGGTTGCCCTCGGGCAAGCGATTAGCTCTCGACGAATGGGACCGGGACGCGGCGGAGCTCTGCCGGGCGGCCGGGGCCGGCGACCTCGAGCGCGTTAAGGAGTTGCTTGATGCGGGCACCACGGGGGAGGACGCCAACGGCGCCGGCGAGGCGGCGGTGTCGCGCGCGGTGCGCCACGCCGTCGAGATGGGTGAAGGCCGGGACCGACAGAAAATGGAGCGGGCTTTAAAAATCGTGCGGCTGCTGATGGAACAGGGCGCGGACCCCTTCGCGGTGAGCTGCCTCGGGGCGTCCGCGCGGGATGTCTTGGAGGCGGCGCGTGGCCGCGTGCCCGACGCGGTCCTCGCCGCGATCCGCCGGGAGCTGGACCGGGCCGCGATCGCCGCGACGGCGGACGGCGGGTCGTTGGTAGTGCTGACGAACGAGGACGCGGCGCGGGCGCGCGAGTTATTACGGAGGCGCGCGGCGCGGGAGTGTCGCGCGCGGCGGCAGGAGACCACGGGCTGGACGGCCGAGGACGAGCGGCTCGACCAGGAGGATACCGCGGCCGAGGACGCGGCCGACCCGCTGTACGGGGTCAAGCTGCGCCGGTACCCGCGGCACGGCGTCGCCGCGGTGTTTTCTTCGGACAACGGTAAGGTAACCCGAAGGCAGGAGCGACGGGCGCTGGCCGCGAAGTTTCGGATCCGCCAAGCCTTGGAGCGGCACGCCGACCCCGAAAAAGACCCGCGCTATCACTACGGCCTCAAGCCGCGCTACGACCTCGGGAAGAAGGAGTACAAAGGGCCCATACTCACGGGGAACAAGGACGCGGACGCCGTGCGTTTGCTCTTCCACCGCGGCCACGACAACACTTCCGTGGAAAGCGGCCCGCAGTCCATCGAAGATACCCTCGTGCCGAAGCGCCCGGCGCCGGCCAAGCGGCTCGTCGTGACGCCCGTGAAGCGGCGGCCGACCTCCGCGGCCGTCGCGCTGCCGGCGGCCCACGACGCCGCGGACCGGGTATTCGGCGAATACAATATTCACCAGACGCACGCGGAGCCGCAGCTGCGGCGGATCCGTGGCGTCCTCGAGGCCGGCGCGCTGCGCGGGCGACCGAGCTTCATCAAGCAGAATTTGCATCTACCCGGCTACCACAAACAAACCCTCGCCTTCCACCCGGGCAAGCCCCCGCGGGCCAGCAAGCGACGCGTCGACCTGGCTCACGCGGTGGCGACCGCGCGGACGGCCATCTTCGGGGGGCGACCAGTGGCCGGGGCTGCTGTCGCGCGGCCGTCCTCCGCGGGTGCCGCGCGGTCCGCGTCCTCGTCCGCGCGGCCGCGGCCTTTTTCAGCGGCGGCGACCTCGCAGCGGCGGCGTACCGTTCCGGCCAAGGCCCCGCCGTGGCACAACGCCCGCCCGCGGTCCGCGCCGGTGCGCCGGCGACCCGTGGCGCCGCCGCCGAACTGGTCGACGCCGTGGGCGAAACCTGTTCCGGACTCCTCCTCGCGGTCGGGGGATTTGTTTTTGTGATTGTAATATTAAGTACTAGAAGTACTTCTAGTAGTGACAACTTACACAAAGGGGGCGAAGATACTGATACTGGAGTGCGTGACTTGGGGTGTAGGGCTTGGTGGCCCAATGCACCAGACCCGATCACCGTCCAGGCAGATGCCAGCGACGCGACGAGGTGCGGGTTTTACTCGTTCGGCTATACGGGTTTCTAAAATAGAGTCAGAGCTTGCGTCAAACACTAGCAGTGCAGGAGCAGCGCAGGCGCTCTTGAGGTCATACGTTAAAGAGAGCTGCGCAGGTGGCTCCGGAAGTGAGCAGCGTATTAGAGAGCGCGCCAAAACAGCAGTAGTGAGGACGCGAGAAGATGTCTGACAACACGGATGATGCGCGAGGCACAAGCGAGAAGCGGCAACAGGCCCTACAGATGCAAATGCAGCAGCGCCAGTTCGTGCAGCGCCTTGCGCAGCGAGGCGAACGCATCAAGGACGCGGAGTCGACGCCGCTCGAGATGGAGCTGCGCTCGAAGCTCTGGTGGGAGTGTATGGTGAGCGGGACAATTACGTGCGTCGGAACGTTCGCGCTGCTGCGACGGCGCACCGGCACTGTTGTTTCCGCAATTGGGGGCACCTTGGTTGGGAATCTGACGTTTGGCGGGGTGTTCGCCCAGCTCGTCGAGACTTTCTTCGAGAAGATCTGCGCCCAGCCCGAGCGTTCGGTCCGCGTCGACTCGCTCTTGTGCCCCACATTTCTTGAGATGAAGAGCATGATGTCGGGGGAGCCGCCGCCAAAGGCGACGCGGATCTGGGAACTCTGCGAGGCGCGGGCGGAGCGCTTCGGTAGTGGCGGCGACGGCGCCAGCAGCAATGGCAGCTGGACTGGTGGAGGTGATGGCGCCAGTAGCGACGACGGCTGGTCGTCTCCCGGAGAGGGCGATTGGTCGTCGCCGCCGAAGGCCGACGACGACAGGTGTGGTACACCCCTCCCGACGCGCCAAAATACGGTAAAATGTGTGTTCGTGTTAGAACAGGCGCCCCTTGCTCCCCAGCCGGTGCTGGGAGTCCATTCGCTTGAGCATGGGCGTCTGGCGCTTGTCCGTCTCGACGACGGTGACGAAGACGCTTGAGTCCAGCCCGAACTTCGCCTCCAGAGTCCCCTCCATCTCCTCCTGGAGCGCCCGCTGCCGCAGACGCTCGCCCCGCACGCAGTCGTCCACGGCCACCCACATGCCGCGCGCGCCGCCGAAGGAGTTGTAGAACATGTAGGTGCCCTGCGTGGCCGCCTCGAGCATTGCCGAAGCGTCGGCCTGCTCGGGCCGGAAATGGGGCTTCTCGTCCTGGAGTCGGAGCCACCGCATCGCGTCCGCGGGCGTGAACGAGCCGTCGCCGCCCGAGAGCGCGGCGTCGTCGGCGACCTCCTGCGCTTCGACCAAACTCAGCCGTCGTGGGGCATGAAAATTGGGCTCGTCTGTGTGGGACGCGCGCGACGCCCGCCGTTCGATCCGCCGCCGCCACGCCTGCAGCCGCCGCGCCAATAACGCCGCGAGGAGCTCCTTTCGCCGCTTTGCCGCGCAGCGCGGCGGCGGCGGCGGCGGCGCGCTGAGCTCCGCGCGGTTGATCTTGACCCCGACCTCCTGCTTGACCCGCCCCGCGCGCGAGGCGCGCGAGTCCCTAATGATCTCCTTGACGGACGGCTTGCGGAGGGCGGGCTCCTCCCTGCTGAAGACGGCCGGCGCCGTCGTCGGGCGCTGTTGGGGAGAGCCGGGAGCCGCCTCGCCGCTGAGGAAGCGGTCGTAGTCCGCCATCAATTCGGTCGTCTCCAACCTATTGGCGCAGCATAATTCATAACGCTCCTGGTGCCCCTCAATGAGGTTCGTGACCTTGTTCCGCTGAAACCGGAGCGAGGCCTCGCACTTGTCCACGGCGTCCTTGATCTTCTCGGCCAGGGACCTGTCCCTTGTCGGCTTCATTGAAAGAGTGGGCTTCTTCGACATGCTCTTCTTCTCGAGCCGTTGTCTCAGTAAGGTGCGGATTCGGTCCAGGCGCGCCAACGTGGCTTTGCGCTCCTCTTCCATCTGCAGCGCCTCGGCCTCCACATATATCCTATTCAGCACCTCGATGCGCGCCTTCCGCGCGGCGAACCACTTGCGCGCCAGCGACTGGCCCAGCATCACGCGCTCCGTGAAGGTGAGCACGATGCGCTGCAG
>Ga0302122_10001104_pt1 | contig 17038 bp, 14 predicted proteins | sample CB21_SCM_MG_FD_203115 | JGI IMG/M metagenome (GOLD analysis project Ga0302122, IMG submission 203115) | Marine microbial communities from Western Arctic Ocean, Canada - CB21_SCM | ecosystem: Environmental > Aquatic > Marine > Oceanic | place: Canada: Western Arctic Ocean | collected 2017-09-28
CCCGCTAATTTCCTCTTGTTGCTTCCTCTTGTACTTGTTTCTATATTATAAACTATTGCTGCATCCTTTAAGGTTTTCATCTCATAATATTTGACTATCTGCTCACGTAAATAATCTAGTTCTTCTGATCGTTCAGGTGCTAGTGATGGAGCTGGTGCCGACGCTGGTGTCGGCGCTGCCGTTGGTTGCACAATTCGTGGCGATTTACCTCCATGTCTTGGCGCTGCCGTTGGTGCTGCTGGTGCTGGGGTTGGAACTTCATATTCGTTCGTTGCCGTTGCCGTTGCTGGCGCTGGTGCTGGTGTCAGATCGATATCATCAATCCAATTGGGGAAGTTGACCATATTTACTTTTTTTTTCTTACAACTTTTTTTTTTTTTGTCTTTTGAAAAACTTTTATACTTACTAGGATTCCCGATGTGTTAGAGGCTCGAGGCGGTGACCCAGACCCAAAACCCGCGAGACAACGGTCGGGTTTTACGCATTTTTTGCGTTGAGCTGCATCACGGTCTTAATTCTTGCGCGGTTCATTTTGACGGCACTTGGCGATTGATCGGCGATTCCTTTCGGGTTTTACACAACCTATAATATCCTTTATAAACCATGGTCTTGTATATCCTTTATAAACTAATAATAAAAACTTTCGGCTAAATATATTGACCGTAGTTTTGTTGCCCTTGTACCATGGAAGCGCGTAATGGAATGGTCACTCGGAGTCGGACCGTCTAACCGGGCTTACCTTTTGGCGATTAATCGGCGATTCCTTTCGGGTTTTACGGCCAATCAGATTTTGACTCTGGTTCTAGTGGAATAATCTTACGCTAGTATGTTATATGCGGAATAACTTTCTAGAAAGTTATTCCGACTGGCAGGGGATTTACAGTACAGGATTTCTTCATCTGCCCCCGCCGACACATTCCAAATGGTGCTCGCGGCTCGTCTCGCTCTTCCAGAGCGCGAACGCCTCGCAGTCGCGCAACGCGGGCGAGACTTTATGCTGTTGTCCAATCCAGGGCTTCGTGTAGAACATGTGGTAGGCGAGCACCTCGAGGTCCCTCGTGACCGTGACACCATCCAGCGTCTTCCCCGCCTTGAAAATGCATTCGGAGCAGTGCGCGATGGCGAATTGGGGAACCATGTCGTTGGAGCAGTAGCACGGGCCGCGGTACGCAACGCGTAGGCGTCCGTGGGCCCATGACGCCCGGATTTCCGCGGGGCGCTCCATGAGTGCTTTGCCGCCGGACACCGCGTCCTGAAGGAACAGGCGGCTCGTCGGCTTGGGTCGGAGCCTGTGCGCACATCGATCAGTGCGTCGGGTACACCCGATAAATCTTCACTAAGGCCTTTCTCGGCGAGAGCGTGCTGGCCAAATCAAGCAGTGAGAGACCACACCGCCACGCCATCGAGCTGGCGTCGCGTCGATGGCGTGGAGGTCATGATTCAGCAGTGGCAGAGACGCGCCGCGAAAATTTGATTTATGCACTGGTCGGAGCTTCCCGTTCAAGTGCATCTCGAGGAGCGCGTGGCCGAAGTTGACGGTTCCGTCGCGCCCGTGCCACTCGTCGAAGACGGAGTAGCCCGGCGAGCGGACGGCCTTGCGCCATTCGGCGCCCCGGAAGGCGTTCAGCACCCGGTCCGTCGATCGGAACAGCATGAAGTTCCCGTTCGCAAGGGGATATGGGTGCCAGCTCGACGGCACCAGCAGGTCGTCGCTCTCTCCCAAAAGGTCGATTTCCGACGCCAAGTCCCCGAACAGCACGTCGGCGTCCGCGAAGCCGACCCACGCGTGCCGCGCGCTGATCTCGGGGAAGAGCACGGGCCACATGGGCTTGAGATCGCAGACCTTGTGCTTGATGTTTCTGACTTGGACATCAGTTATGTGTAGGTACTTGGCGATGCGCGCCAACAAGCCGTCGAGGTCCAGCGGGACCTGCACGCAGTTCGCGCAGGTCACGTTACTTGGCGCGCCCACGAAGTAGTACGTGACGCTCCGCGCGTTCGCCTTGGCGGAGGCCTCCAGCGCGGGCAGCCACGGCGGCCACTGGGCCTGGTACATGGCCTGCTTGTGGCGCGGGTCCGCGATCCTTAGGTAGATGAGGCCCGCCTTGGTGTTTGGTCGTGGCGGTGGCGTCCCGGCGCGCGCGTAGAGCAGCACGAAAATCACGACGGGGAGCGCCAGGAGGAGCTTTGGCACGAGCGCCGCGGGGCGGCGGGGGTGGTCCTTCATGTGAGCGGTCTCAACTGCGCTTTCACGGCTCGAACGAATCAATATTTGAAAGGTAACCAGCCGGCAGTGGTGAACGGCACACGCCCCGCACCGCAACGCGGAGAGGCAGCTCCGGACCTCGGGCTCTGTGAAAAACCCGTGCTCAAAAACCCGCAATGGCGTCGTCGTGCGCGTGCCCGGGTCTTGTGCCAACGTACGGTGCACGTATACGTACGCAACGCAAGCTAGCCGTCGATCACTCGTGAACTTACCAGCAGTGCGCCACGCCTCGGCACAGGTGCCGACTGCCCAAGGGTAAAACCCCCAGATGACACGGACAACGATGCGGCTGCTCCTGCTGGCATGGGTCGGAGGCGTGCGCGTAAGCGCCCTCGTCGGGCCGCAGCGCCCGCGCTCACTACGGCCACAGCGCTCGCGCGCACTACGACCCCTGCGGCGCCCGCCGACGGCGCTGCGCCTCGCGCCGCCGACGCGGGCGACCATGAGCGAGCGCCGGCGGCAGAAGCAGAAGCAGAGCGCGACGAAGCGCTCGTTAGTGACCTTCGCCCGCGTCGTGCTCCCGGCGGCGCTGGCGGCCTTTGTCGGCGTCCAGTACTACGACAACCTGAGCCTCTTCATCCAGGAGAACTGGTTGGATGCGAACTCGATCCAGTTCCTGAGTTCCGACGAGATCCAGTTTTTGCCTTCTTTTCTCACGGTCATTTCCCTGCTCTTCTCGATCCTGGCGGGCAGCGCGTACCAGTCGCTCTACACGCAGCAGGAAAGTATATATTTCGCCCTGTACGCCGAGGTGAGCGAGGCCAAGTCCCTGCTCGAGCAGATGGCCCTGGTCTGCGCCGGGCGGCCCTTTTATAGCGATGCTCTCAGAGCCATGAAGGCGTACGTCAAGCAGGACCTGCGGCGCCTGGACGTGCCCCCCTCGGAGCTCATGGCGCGGCCGCCGAACGAGGACCCGCTCGAGGCGATCATGTACCTCACGAGCGTGGGCGTCCCGTCCGTGGTTTATGAAACGGTGCGGGACCTGCGGCAGGCGCGCGGGCGGCGCCTGGGCGCCATGCAGCGCAAGTTCCCGCAGCTGGGCATCGCGCTGTTGTACCTCCTGGCGTTGCTGGAGCTGGCGGCGTTCCCGCTGCTGGGCGCCGGTACGACGGCCGGTGCCCCCGGGTCGATTCTAGTCGTGCAGGGGGCGCTGTTCGGCGGGCTCTGTGGTGCGACCACGCTCGTCCTGCGCATCATCCAGGAGCTGTGGCGCACGTCGGGCGGCGCGTTCAACGTCGACGACGTCTTACAAACCATGGTGCGGGGGCTCGCGGACGAGCTGGATTCGCGGGCGGAGCGCCTCGGGGCGTCCATGGTCTCGCCGGATATTGGACGGGGCCTGTCGCCGGAGCAGCAGCGCGCGTTCGAGGACCCCGTCGAGGACGAGCCAAAGCGGCGGCGGTGGTTCTTCTTCCGGGGGAGGTAATAATAAAAGTGACCCGTTAGGCGAGTATAGTAGGAGGAGCGGGTGAGTGGCGAGTAAATACGTGTACTAGCAAAACCCGAATATTTCGTCTGCGTTTCAATATTCCACGTGTTCCCACCGTTCCTACGGTCCTTAGCGAGCGCGGAGGACAAGGCGAGTACCTAAGATGGACCATACCGACGAAGCGACACCGCTAGCCGCCGCGGCCTCGCCGACTCCCCCCACGCGGCTGGGCAAAGGCAAACTTGCTGTCCTCCTCGCTCTCGCGCTCGGGCTCGTCGGCGTCGGCGCCCTAAAGGCGCAAAGCACGGGCACGATAGCTAATTCGGCCTATCAGTTGTTTTACTCAGAGGATCTTGATGGCCCCTCAGGGGATGGGTCGATTGCTCCTTGCATCCCCAAGCGCGACGCCCCCAAACCCAATAGTTGCTCCTACCTCGATGAGCAAGTCTGCGACGACCAGCGAATCTGCGATTGGTTTGATCCCGGTTACTGGAACACGGTTCACGATGGCTCCTGCACCCGCATTGACTCTGCGGGAATGACCGATTCGGAGTCGAAGGCAGACAACAATTGCCATCTCCTCAAGGAATTTGACTGCAGATATGATCCCAAAGCGACAATCTGCAAATGGTGGGGGTTTGATAGTTGGACTCCATCTTAGACCCCCCCGGAAGCTCGCCGCTTTGCGATCAGGTGCCGCGCTCGAACTATTAAATAAACAAAGCGAGTTGCATTTACTAGGACCCCACCCACCGCCGCCCGTCGAAGCGCGCGGCGCCCGCCTCGGCCGCGCGGCGGAGCGTCTGCGCTTCCTGGAACACGGCCCGCGCGTCGCCCCACGCGCGGTCCGCCATGGCCGCGACGTCGGGGGCGCTCCGGAACGCGCGGAGCGCGTCGAGGGCGTCCGCGGCGAGGCCCGCGGCCTCGGCCGCCGCCGGGGACTCGCCGAGGCCCTCCCGGGCCAGCGCGTCGCGCCAGCGCAGCGCGTGGAACAGGGCCAGGCCGTGCGGCGTCTGCCGCGCGCCGAGCGCCGCGCGGGGCAGCACCAGGCGCTCCGAGGCCGCGCGGCCCGCCGCTTTAGCGGCGAGCCCCGCCGCGCGCCGTGACGGCGTGGCCACCCCCATCACGAGCACCAGCGCCGCTTGGACGTCGCCGGCCTCGAGCAGGTCGTCGACGGCGTCCAAAGTTTCCGCCGCCTCATCTGTCTCGGGTTCTTCACTTACAAAGCCGTGGTGCACTTCGAGGTACTCGTCGCGCCTTTTAACAGAACACTCGGGCTGGACGTAGGACACCGTGAGGGCGTCGCCCGCTTTTACCCGTGTCTGTGTCCAGACCTCGGCGACGCCCTCCGGGGTGGTCAGCGCGACACAACTTGGCCGCACGCTGTCGTTGAGCAGGCTCCGCATGCGGTACAAGCCCGACTCGAAGGCGTTGAACTGCCACTTCTCTTCTAATGTCGCGCCGTGGAGGTGGGCCACGTCCAGGGCCTCGAGCGCCGCGGCCGGGTCCGTGATCGTCGCTTGTTCTAAACGAGAGAGGAGCGGCGCCTCCATCAGGAGGAGCGTCCCTGCCTCGAGGTCCCGCGCCGCGGCGAGGCCGCGGCCGCCGCCCGTCCCTAACGCATTCACACATCGTAGGGCCGGGTGCACGTACAGGGGGTCCTCCGGGGCGAAGGCCCGCAACCGCTCGCAGCCGACGGCCGCTGTCACGACTTCCGGCAGCGGCTCGTCGGGTCGAGGGGCGGGCGGCGGCGCCACACTTTGTTCGTCGTCCGAGGACCCGTCGAAGAGCGCCTCCGCCGCACCGGCGCCGGCGCCGGCCGGCGCCGCGAGCCCGACGCAAAAGCCGCAGCCCGCCGGCGGCACGCGCGCGGCCAGGCACCGCTCCACGGCGCCGGACGCGCCCGGGAGGCTCCAGGCGCACAGCACGACGCGGCCCGTCGTCATCGCTATTCGTGAAGCGACCTGCGGTCCCACGATGTCCGTGGGATCGACCAGATTCGTCGCCGCCTCGCCCTGCGCGAAGCGCCGGGGCGCCGCGCAGGCCAGGGCGGCGAGGTTCGGCGGTTCATTCGCCGTCCCGACCCACGCGAAGGCCGATTTGAGGCCGAACCGCACCACGAGCCCGTTCACGCTTTGATCGTCGTCGTCGAGGGCGAAGGTCCGCGCTTCGAAGCCGTCGGACGGTGCCGTCGCGTAGCGCTGCACCGTCCAGGGGACGGTCTCTCCAGCACTCGACCGCAGCTCCACTTCATCAAAGGCCTTGACGTAGTTCGTCTTTGTAAAGGCTAATCCCTCAAAGAGCTTTAGAGAGGCCTGATTCGTCGCCGAGATTTTTGCAACGAACGTCGTGAGTTTCAACGCCTCGCGGCAGTACCGCATGAATAACCGCACCGCCTCCCGGCCAAATCCCCGTTTCCGCGCCGAGGGCTCCGCGACCATGACGTCGACCTCGCAGCTTGCGGGCTCGTCCGCGACCGTCAGGAAGGCGTTCACGTCGCCCACCATCGCGCTCGCCGGGAAGCGGTCGTCCCTTTTCAGAAAGCACTTGGCTCTTTCTAAGATGATGAACGTGAGCTTCTTCTCGTCGCTTCGCCAGCTCTGCTGGTTGCGCTCTTCTTCGTCGAGCGTCAGGCGCTCGCTCGCCGTCAGCCGCAGCAGCTCTTTGTTTTGCATCCACGCGTGGTACCGCGCCACATACTTGGCCTCATAGGGCACGAGGACGCAGCGGCGGCCCACTAACACGGTGTCCGCGTTCTGGCGCATGCTTACGGGTGTTTTTTGGCGTGGCGGTCAAGCTGTGGCGTGCACTGCAGCGCGCGGGTTTTGCCGACGAGTTTTAGACGGGTTTACACCACGCGACGAGCTGCGAGCCATCACTCTGAGCCACCAAGCCAAGTACAAGTACCTGGCGCTTGTTGATTTCAATTCTTGCTTCTGCGGCCGCGATACTGCGCAGCTTGAGGCACTCCTCTCGCTCTTGCACTCAATTGCTCCTGCACTCAATTGCTCGCTGCTGAGCCAAGCGCTGCGGCACCAGCCCGCGGACCGCCCAGCGCAGCGGCACAAGGAACCATGAATCGCATCACGGGCTTCTTCGGCGGCGGCCGCAAGGACGACGGCGACAGCGGTCGCGAAATTGAGAAGACGGACATGGCGGTGGGCGCCGAGGGCTTCTCGGGCGGCGACTTCGGAAGGTCTGCCCCGCGCGTCGGCGGCGCCCCCGCGGGCCAGGCCGCCACGCAGCAGGAGCTGCAGCGCGCGGTCGTCGCCGAGCAGCAGCGCGCGCTCGTGCAGCAGGTCATCGCCAAGCTGACCGAGGTGTCCTTCGACACGTGCTTGACGGCCAAGCCGGACTCGTCCCTGTCGACCACGGAGCGGGCCTGCGTGCACACGGTCGTGGGCAAGTACCTGGACACGTCGGAGTTCGTGCTCGGCCGGTCCACGAAGAAGGCCCAGCAGCAGCAGATGCAGGGGTAATATAATATAATATGACAAAATTACCAAGCCCTCCTCGAAACGAGCTCCGACACGAACTTGCCCCATTCCGCCCCGACGGCCCAGGCCGGCAGGTCGCGCCGCAGGGCCTCGAGCGCTGAGGATGTCGTAGCGGGGCGATGGGCGGCCAGGGAGACGTCCAACGGCCCGTCGACTCGGACGGAGGCGCGGAACGAACAGCATGCCCGCCCACACGTGAGCTGGGCCAGGTAGACGTCTTCCGCGCGCCGCCGCGGTACTGGTGCGTCGCGGACGCCGGCGAACGACCAGCCGCGGACGGCGCCCCGGAGCACAATGTGCATGTGGGATGGCCCCTCCACGTTGATGTCCACAGCATCACCGTCGCGCGTCAGCACTAGCGTCGCCGGCTTATCGCCGGCCAGGTCCGGCTGCGGCGCGTCCAGCCAGACGTCGCCCCGCACGATGTCGGCGAAGGGAAAAAACCAGGGGTACTCGAGGTAGCACTGCGGCCCCGCCTTGTCGCACGTGACTGGTGTCGCCCGACTCAGCACGTTCCCGAGGCCGCGGAGCCGCGAGCCGTCCAAGGGGAGGACCCAGAGACCGCTGTCGCGTTGGGACGCCAGGTCCCGCGAGACGTGTTGCAGCGCCAAGCGCTTCGGCCGCGCCGCCGTGAAGGGCGGGAGCATCGTTGCAGCGACAAGAAGGCCAACTAATACGCTAAAGCACACGTGTTTGTGTGGAGGTTTCGGCCACGGCGGCGTCAACGTCCGGATTAGCCCCGCGAAAAGTCCAACGAGCGCGCCGACGGCCGCGTCCAAGGGAACTCGGCTCCCGACGCGGCCTAGCAAGGGCACAGCCACGAGCAACAACGTGTGCGCGATCTGGATCCAGACAACGAGAGCCACAGGCCGCAGAGACCGAAACAATAAACCCAACAATGACGCGCAGGCTGCGTAAGCCGCACCCGCGTTGAACAGCGCCCCCAGGCCGCACAACAGGCTCCAGAGGACGAGCGCGTCCCCGTCGCCGCCGCCGAGGGCCGCAGGCGGCACAAAAAGAACCAACGCCACGGGCACGCCGCCCGCGTACCACCGCATGGGCGCTGCGACGGAGAGGACCGCGCCAAACGATGCCGCAGCGAGCGCCGCCATGGAAACGGCGCGCGCAGTCTGGCCGAGAGCGTGGAGGGCCTCCGCCGGCGAGTCGGCGCGGCGCCGGGCCTCCAGTAAGCCGGCGAGCGCCGCGGCGCCGTGGAGGACCCGGGCCGTTGAAGCGGAGTAGCCCACGACGATGAGACCGAGAAAATCGAAGAACACGAAGCCGTGTGTAACTTCCGCCGCGTCATCGACCCCTCCGAGCCGCCCTACGACGTCGACGAGTGTCGCGGCCTCGCTACTGGTCGACTCCAGGGAAATACGACTATCCTGGGCCGTGTGGTAGGCGTAGCCGTCCTCTAGGAAAGCGACGTCGACGCCCCGCACGCGCTGCGGCAGCGCCCGCAGAAACTCGGCGTAGTCGGTGCGCGCCGCGCGCCAGAGCACCGCGCGGAAGAGCTCCTCGGCGAACACGGAGCCCCGCGCCACCGTCGTCCCGCGGAGCGCCCGCGCCACGTCCTCGCCCACGCATCTAAAGATGAACCCCCGCCCGCCGGACCCCATCGACTCCAGGTTCACCACGAAGCGCACGTCCTTGGCCCACGGGTGCTGCGTCGCGAAGGCGTGCGCCGCTAATTGGTGGGTCTCCTCCGCGCCGTTGATGAGTATGATCAGGTCTCGCTGCGGCCTATTTTTAGAGAAATAGTTGAGGGATTCAAGAAGTACACCGACCGCCAGCAGGTCATCCGAAGCGCCAGGGGCGTTCGCCGCCGAGTCAATATCCGCGTTGATCAGGATGGCGCCGCCTCCGTCGCTGCCCCTCAACCGCGCCACGACACACGCGACGTCGTCGTAAACGCCCACAAAGCCCCCCAAAAACTGCGCGTGGTCGACCGCGCCGCGACCTGTGTGCAAAGTCATCAGTGAGTCGAGGCGCTAAATCTGCGCACTGGCAGCAAACCGCTCCGCCACTCCTGGACCTCCGCCCCCGGCACGCGCCGCGCCTCCCGCAGCGCGTACGCGAGGCCCGCGTCCAGCGCGCGCGCGCCGACGGTGCGCGGCCCGAGCGACGCCAGCACGTTCGCGTGCGTGGCCGCCCGCTCGGCATCGAAGCCCGCCGGCGCCGGGACGCGCCGCCGCCCGCTCAGCGCTTCGATCGCACACGCGCCGGCGACGACGAGAGCGACTCTCCGCCAGCCGTGCTTCGGCGGTCTCGTTGGTTCCGCATTGCTACTTTCGTCGCTCGTCTTGCGTTTGATGTCCTTGCTGCGACGCATGCGCATTCAAAGGCTGCCCGAGCAGGCTCTCTTTCCAATGCTCCTGCTTCTGCAGCTAGCCGGAGCTCAGCTTGCCACTGCTCGGCAGCGATTTCGTGCTGTTGTACTCTGCCTTGCTAAGGGCAGCAGGGTGCGTTCGCAGAGCAAATGATGATGATGTACTTACGCGTTTCCCGCAGAGCGTCAGGAAAGAAAACCCGTTCGATTCAAATGTATTCGTCGACCTGCCTATTCGTCGACCTGCCTATTCGTCGACCTGCAAGGCGCGGTCCGCCCACCACCGATGAATCGGCGACAAGCGGTGTGGTGTGCCTCCCCCTATGAGTCCCACCAACTAGTCCTAGCACTGTCACAACATCCCATAGACGCGCGGCACCCCGAAAGCTAGTAGGGGAGGACACACACCTCACAATTATGCTGCCGCAGCCTTTTTCGCCTTCTTCTTGCGCTTCCGCTCCTTGCGCTCCGCGGGCGTCTCGTCGGCGCACGCGCGCTTCTTCGGCGGCGGCGCAGCGGCCTCGGCGCCTTTTCGGCGCGCTTTGCGGCGCGCCTGCCTCTCCTCCGGCGTCTCCGTCGGCGCGGCGGCACGCGCGGCGAACGCGGCGTCGACGGCGTCGGCGGCCTCGATGCGCCGCAGCTTGCCGCCGTCGCTCCGCTGCGAGCGCATGCCGAGCTGCTTGCCGCCCGTCGCCGCGAAGCACGAGTCCAGGAAGTTCTCCGCGGAGTCCTTCATCGCGCCCCGCTTTTTTTTTTTTTTCTTCTTCTTCTTCAACGACGACGCGTGCCGGTCCTGCACGGCGTCGAGGGCCCCGGCGAAGGCGTCGACCCACGACTGGTCGCCGAACGCGGCCTTGCCGGCGCCCTTGTGCAGCCCGGCGGCGAACTGGGCCTCGATGGTGGCGTCGGCGCCGAGGCCGACGTTGTCGCCGCGCTTCTTGGACTCGATGTACTTCTCGTTGCCCTGCTCCTGCTTGCCGAGGCCCTTGCCCTCCTTCCAGCCCATCGACGCCATGAGCTTCTGTGACACATCACTGTAGGCACCGGGCTCGGCGGCGCCGCGCAGGGCCGCCGCGGTCGGCGGGCTCTTCATGGCGTGCTGGCTCTGTGCTGTTGTGCTGCTGTGAACACTGAGCTTTGCTGTGGTGCTGCTGTGTACTGTGCTGCAGTGCTCAGAGATCTGCTGTTGGCCACGCGTGAAACCAATTTATGTGAACGTAACGATCTAACCGGATGCCTTATTAGCTACGGAGAGAAAACCCGTTCATCGCTCGAATCGACCAAGAGGTACTAAGTATAGGATTGGAGCTCCTTGAATCGACGTAAAAAACAATCGAAGCCACCGGGCTAGCACGACACCCAGGCCTACTCCCCGGAGCGTTCGAAATGAGAAAGGACCGTTAGGCCCCGCCGCAGCGCGCCACCCGCTTATTCCAGGCCCACGCGTAGAGCGCGCCGTCGAAGGCCACGGACTGGCGCACGAGCGCCGCGTCCCCTTCGCCGAGTTTGGGCGGCGCGTGCCTGTCCCGCGCGGCCTGGCCCGGCAGCGCCTCCGCGAAGAGGATCAGGTCGAAGGCGGCCAGCACCCGTTTTGCGGTATTGAGGTCCGCGCGCGTCACCGGGTCGCGCCGCACGGGGCAGCCCCGCAAACAGGTCTCGAGGTCGAGCACGTAGTGCTGGGGGCATCGGGCCGTGAAGGCCCTCACAAAATAGTCACTCGTAAAACGACTCGCCAGGAACTGCGGCGGGTTCGACCCCCTGTCCCGCCACTTGGCCCACGTCTCCGCGAAGGGCTGGTTCCGGTGCGACGGCTGGGCGTAGTACGCCGCGACCGCTCTATCTACCGGTTGGCGCAACACGGTCGCCAGGAACACTTTGTGCGTCTCAAAAGTTGGCAAACACCGCGGATCGAAGCCGAGGGCCTCCTGCACCCAGAACAGTTGCTTGTACGACTGGTGCCGGTGGTCGTGCCACCACTGCTTCTCGTGGCCGCGGTGGGCGAACGTGGTCGTGTTCACCAATTCACCTTCCAAGTACTTCTGGACCCAGCCACTCGAGCTCTTGGCGTTCTTCCGGAACAGGCTGATGCCGCCCGTCCGCCGCACGTGGCCACTTCGCGGGTGCGGCGTCAGCGTTTGTTGGTGCGCGTGGCGCCGGATGAGGCGCGCGGGGTCCTCGCAGCCGTCGTCCAGGGTCGCGTTGTGGACCGCGCGCGCGACCGGGAGCAGCAGCAGCACCGCCCGGGCAGCACATGTTTGGGGTCGCGTCGCCGGCGCCATCGATGGGCCGCGGCGGCGTTCGCTCGACCGGTCGAACCGCACAGGCAGCCCGCGCGGCGCAGCGCACGTCGGCGCGTTTGTAGTAATTCGAGGCTGGCAAAACTTAAATTTGGGCTGCCGATGCTGGTAAACTGGCAGCCTGGGAAGCACAGCGGTGGCAAAAACCGCGCAAACCAGTAGACAGCCCGATCACCGCGCAGCGCTGGCAAGCGAGCGCGGGCCTGGTCGAGCACAGCGCAGGCAGGCAACGCCATGAGGACCCTCCTCGGCCTCGCGCTGCTCTTCCAAACGCGCGCGCGCATGGGCACGCCCTGCCGCGCGGGCACCACGGAATGCAAGCTGGTCAACGCGCAAAAGATCATTCGCCAGCACGCGGACGCGGCTAGAAGAGCCGCGCTGGAGGCGCGCGACGCGGCGAAGATGGCGCGCGCGACGTCCGTCGCGCGCGAGGCGGCGTCCCGCGCCTTAGCGAACCTGCTCAATACCCCGAGGCACGTGGCCGCGGCGCGCGCGGCCCTGGCCCAGACCCGCTCGAGTTCTGACGCCGTGAGGCGCTTGGCCGAAAATCTTGACCGCGCCACCGTCGTAGATTTAGCATTGGCGGCCGTGAGAGCGGCGGACGAGGCGACGCAGGCCCAGGTCGCGGCGGCTGCCGCGCGCGCGGCGGCTCGAGCAAGCGAGGGCGCGCAAAGATCCGACGCGCAGCGCGCCTGGCACTCGGGCGACGTCCGTTTGATCCAGCGCATGGCCCGGAAGGCGGAGGACGCCCTGGCCATATGCGAGGAGGTGGAGCGGCGCCATAGGCACGCGACCAGTGTGGACGAGGCCCAGGTCGCGGCGGAAGCGGTCGAGGTCCAAGCTAAAGTAGCGCATAGAGCCGCCTACGAAGCGCGCGTGACGGCGACGCACATCGCCTACGGCGCGGACGAGGCGCGGGGCCGCTCGGCGGAGGCGTCGGATCTGGCGATGACGCACGCCGTCGAGGCGGCGGCCGCCGCGCGCGAAGCCAAGCCGTTAGGCGTGGAGGCGGCGGTGTTGGCGAAGCGAGCGATCGCCACGACCCGCATCTGCGCGTCTTCCCAGCGCAACGTGTCGCACACCCAAACATGTGCTGCCAAACGGCCGCGGCCCCGGGTGCCGGGGCCGGTCAAAACGAACGAGGACTCCCCGGACTGGAACGAGCTGGGCTTCTACGCGAAGCGCTTCGAGGCCCAGACCTTGGTTTCCCCGAGGCACATGCTCAGTCATGCGAGCTTCGACCATCTAGCGGCGTTCAACCCTTCATTGGTGGCCTTGCCGGCGCGCATAGCCAAGGACCTTCGGCAAAAGTACCCCGCGGCCGCGTACGTGGCGGCGGTGCGCCACTCGTGGGGCCAGTGCCAGCGGTTCCGGTCGCTGTACAAATTGAGTCAGTACGTCGTCTACGGCGCGGCCAGGACCGACGCCGAGGCGCCCGGCCGGCACTCGTCGATCGTATTACTGGACGCGAACTTTTGTGTCTTAGATATTGCCCAACAGGACTTTGTGGAGGAGTTGGACCGGCCGAATTCTGTGGGCTGGCTCGCGGAAGATGTTAAACTTTTAGAGCACCAGGGCCGCATTCTAGCAACTTTAGTTATGTCTTCGGAATCCGGCAAGTACTTCCAGAGCGGCTTCGCGCAGCGCTTTGTCATCCAGGAGCTTGTGCTGGAGGTACGGAATGAAGCGTTCCAGGCCTGGTTCTCGACGCCGTCGCACGAGGTCTTTCCCGCGCTCGCCAACTACTCGACGGCGTCGCAAATCCGGAATATCGGTCTAGTGGTGCTCGAGGGCAAACTGCTGTTCCTCACCTTTCTGGGGTTGCAAGCCGAGCTGCAGCCCGCATTGCTCCCCTTGTCGGATTTGCCAAATACGCTCCCTTTACTGGGCCACTTCGGCAAGTGGCTCCATAATAACGTCAACCCCTTGGTCATGGAGGACCGGGGCATGTTCCTGGTCGTGGGCCACGAGCACGAGCACGCCATGAAGGACCGGGTCTTCCAGACGACGTCCTGGCACACGTACCTGCACTACTTCATGCTGTTCAATTCGAGCGCGCCGTACCACTTGTTGTCGCGGTCGCCGCCCTTTTGCTTCTCCGAAGTTTCAAATGGCAAGTGCGACCTCATCCAGTTCGTTTCCTCCCTGACGTGGGCGTCGCCGGCGCGCGACGCGGTTATTGTCGCGTACGGCGTGAACGACTGCGAGGCGAGCTTCGCGCGCATCGACCTAAAGTCCGTGCTGGAGTTCACGGTCGGCTGCGGCCTGGACTGGCGGCTCGAGGCGGCCCAGAACTACGCGTCGCACAGCTTCCAGCTGCAGGCCCAGGTCGCGCTGGGGGAGAATGCCGCCTAAGTAGAGCGAAGGGAAAGCGCGGGGCGCGCCATCCACCCGGTGCTGATGGGTGTCGTGTTTATATTTTTTTAACCGTGCACCGACCTTAGGCAGCCATCAAACCGCACCAACCAGAACGTATCCCGAACGGACCGCCGGAAGGTGCCGGCGCCACTTTGCGCGCCCGCTTATTGGAAGTGCGTCGACGGCCGGTTGGCCGTGAACGTGCTCCGGAACTTCTTCTCCGGCGCCCGCATGACGCGGTGCGGCAGCGGGAACTTGACGTCGGCCTTGGCGAACTGCATCGTCGCCGGGCGCTTCAGGTCCGCGTTGTTCTCCACGATCCCTGTGCGGATGATCTGGATGCTGCGCGGGCGTGCCCGGTGGCGGCCCGCCATCTCGCTGTAGAGCTGGTCGATGGCGCTCGTCAGCTTCGTGTCGCGGTACTCGCGGTACATATTGTGCGTGCCGCTGCGCGAGTTGTAGCGCAGCATCACGTAGTACGTCTTGACGACGCGGTCGTTCTTCTCGCGGATCTCGTTCACGTCGAGCACCTCGCCCGTCGTCTTCTTCATCTTGCGGTACTGGTGCATGTAGTACCAGAAGCGTGACCGCGCCAGGACCTCGTTCGGCGCGAATAGTTTCATGCGGTAGACGGGCGGCTCCGGCTCGGTCGGCGTCGGCGCCTTGCGGCCGATCACCTGGTAGAGCTTGAAGCGTCCGACGGAGGGCGGCATCCTGTCGGCGGCGGCCTTCGAATAAGCTTATTTATATACCGGCGAGTCTCGTTGCGAGATGACCTGAGGGGAGCGACGCGGGTGAGGGAAGCGCTCGGAGATCGGCGGCGGCGAGCGCGCGGCGGCGGTAGCGCGCGGGTGTGGGTGTGTGCGCACGAGACGACGCCGTGCGCCCGAGGCGACGCCGTGCGTCCGAGGCGATGTCAATCGCCCGAGGCGACGACGTCGGGCTCCCGAGACGACGTCGGAGCACGTCCGGCGCGCTCCTCTCTCTCAGAGAGACGGCGGCGCGCCGCGCGGCAGCAGTGTCGTCGGCGTGCGCCGAGCAGTCCTGCTGCTCGGCGGTGGCCGGCGGCGCGCGCTCGCCGAGCTCGGCTTTGGAAGTCGCTGCTCAGCGACTATAGCGACTAAAGCTTTGCGCGGCCGTGGAGTCCGCGCAGTCTTCTCTCGCGCGCTGCGGCTGGCCGTAGAGTAGTTTCGCACGCGGTACAGTACCGGTTGTCGGCTTGGCGACGTTCTATTAGCTAGCTGGATGCGCTGTTTCGAGGCTAAAAAAACACTCGCTTTTCTCGCCAAGCGTGCGGGTTCCTAGTTTAGGGAACCGAGAGGGGTAAAAGCGAGCTCTGGGGCCAAGCGCGGGACGTGATGGACGCCCTGAGGGACCTGGAAGATTTTGGACTTCGGCGAGAACCCGCACGCTATAAAACCCGCACGTTGTTTTTCATTTTTGCGCCCGGCCGGGCAGCCCCCCGAGCAGTCGTAACACACGCTGCGTACGAACATGGTGGGATTTCATTGACACCGCGGAGGCAGGCTGCCCCGAGGATGCGCGTGCTCGCATGGTCACTCGCCGTGTGCGCCGCGAAGCAAGCGGAGCCGGGCTCGAAGCGCCTGGTGATCGTCAGCGGGCCGCGCACGGGCTCGTCGTTATTGATCCAGATGCTGCGGAGTTATGAGGACGAGGTCCTCATGCACGGGGAGCCCTTCCACGAGTTTGATATAAGAAGCTCGTCGAAGGACGGCTTCGACGGCAATATTAAAATAGAGGACGCCGTCTTCGACCAGCGCCACGCCAACCCGTCCCGACTGCTCGAGGCCATCACGGCCACGGCCACGAAGGAACTCGTGGGCTTCAAGCTCTTCCGGAAGCACGTGCCCATGCAGCGGCTGGGGGACGTCTTGCAGTGGGCGACGCACGTCATCTGGCTCACGCGCTCCAACCAGCTGGCCCAGTACGTGTCGATTTGTCTGGCCCTGCGGAGCGGCGCGTGGGTGCAGTACGGTGATTCCAAATTGGACAAGGCCGAGCTCCGGGTTAGGGGCGCGCAGCTCAAGCACGCGCGGCGGACGAATAAAGTGACGCTCAGCGACGAGTACTTCCGCCTCTGGCGGGGCGCGCAGAGCGAGTTTAGCGCCTACGCGGACGGCATCATGACGCTGCTGAGCGTGGAGAAGCAGGCGCCCCGCATCCTGCGGCTCTCGTACGAGGAGGACCTCTGCGCGCCGCAACTGCGGAACGTCGGCGCCCGCGTCCGTCAAGACGCCATCGCCGCGACACATGTTGCTCGTCCGCGTCCGCCTTGACCGGTGTCCCCGCAGGCCACCGCCGCACGCGTCGCGGCCTTCCTGGGCCTGCGCAGACCGTCGCGGCCCGCGCGGCTGCCGCTCCGGCAGGGCCGCGACGACCTCTCCGACCGCGTCGCCAACTGGGACGACGCGTTCGTGCGGGCCGCGCGCGATCAGTTCGCGGCGACGCGCTGCCGGGCGGCCGCGCCGCGCCATGTCCGTGACCCCGGCGCCGCGCCCCGGCAACCGGGCGACCCCGTCGCGGCCGCGAACGCGATGCTGCGCGCGCACGGGTCGTTCGAGGAGCGGCTGGAGCGCCGGGAGAGGGAGCTCGACGACGGGAAACGACTGGAGGCGCTCGAGGCCGCGCGCGCGCGGGAGCGGCGCGCGACAGACGCGACGCGGCTCGCGCGGCGCGAGACCGCGGACCGCGAGCGGCAGGCGCGCGCCGACCGGTTGGCGGCGCGTCTGGGCCCGGAGGGCCGCGCGCGCCTCGACATGATGCTCGCGGCGGGGGGGGGCCCCCCCGGGGGCCGCGCGCGGGGGCCGGGGGGGCCCCCCCCCGGGGGGCCCCCCCCCGCGC
>Ga0302122_10001108_pt1 | contig 17021 bp, 9 predicted proteins | sample CB21_SCM_MG_FD_203115 | JGI IMG/M metagenome (GOLD analysis project Ga0302122, IMG submission 203115) | Marine microbial communities from Western Arctic Ocean, Canada - CB21_SCM | ecosystem: Environmental > Aquatic > Marine > Oceanic | place: Canada: Western Arctic Ocean | collected 2017-09-28
GTCGTCCGGAAAGTTTTAACCTCGTACATGGGCAAAGAAGTGGACGACGAGGAGCTGCAGTTCCGCACGACGATCGAACGGGACGGCCGAGTGGTTGTCAGAGGGGCGGCGCGCGTGGTCCAGTCGACTAGTGTCCAGCTGCCCTTCTTCTACTACGCGAAGCCGCAACCGGGCACGGCGCCCTTCCGGTTCAGCTGTTCTTTTCGATTGTCGTGCGAGGGCGGCGCGGTGCTCTTCAAGGAGCCCGACGTCTACCTGCCGGACCGGCCGAGTTTCGAGGCGCCGCCGCCCTGGCTGTGGCAGACGAACCCCGGCCTGGCCACGGGCCTCGCGGGCGCGCCCACGTCCCTAGTCGAGTTCGGCTCGAGCCTCTTTTTGTCGAGCGTGACCGTGGACCCCACGGCCTCCTTCGCTATTACTGCTTTAGAGCCCTCTTCGACAGAATCGAACGCCGTGCAGGTCACGGTCGAGGCGGGGCCTTCTTTAGCGCCGAAGCTGCTGCCGCCTAGTGCGGCCACGCTCAAGCAGCGGTTATTAAGGAAGGTCCCCGTCGTGCCACCACCGGTTGTACGCCCCGCGTACAACATGGGCTTAGCAGCCCCCCAGACGACGTTCGTGGTGGGCGAGAACCTGCCGTGGGTCCTGAACGCGAACAACGCGGCGCCGTTCGTGGTCTTCGCGTCCATGCTGGGGCTGAGCGTGTTGTTCCAGTTGTTCGCGCTGCCGGACGCGTGCTTTCGGATCGTTGCACAAGTGCCGGACGCGTTCATGGCGGTCGAGTGGGTGTCATTAGTCACGCTGCCTTTCCGATTTCTGGCGTCGGTCGAGTGGGTATCCTTAGTGACGCTGCCCGCCAAGGGTGTGGCGTCGCTGTGGAAAGGTGTGACGCTAGCCCCGAAGCTCTGCTCGACGATCGTCCAGGCCATCGGGGCCAACGCCATCGCCTCGGCGCCGCGGCGGTATGGTGTTTGGGTCCGGCGGCGGCTCGCGCGGACCTTTCGACGCAGCACCTCCCCCGGTGCTACTGTGTAACTTATGAATAATCTTAACAAATATAACTACAAGCTCCTCTGTTCAAAGTCCGGCGGCGCATCTCTCAAAATCAGCGAGAGCCGCCGGCCCTCCGGCGTGATCGCGTGCGCGTAGTCGTAGCGCGCCCCGTCCTCGAGGACGTAGAGCGAGCCCGGCTCCAGACGCACTTCGCTCTCGCTCGCGCCTGGTCGCGGCGCGCCCGTCTCCGGGTCGGCTTCGGCCAGGACCATCGTCGAGGCCGATAGCAGCGAGAGGCCCGCCACGACGCGCCCCGAAAACTTCACGCTGTCAACGTGAGGGCGAATAATGCCACCGTCCTCGGCCAGGTCGATGCAGTGCGGCGGCAGGAAGCTCGCGACGCCGTGCTCGCTCCGCAGCAGCTCGCGCACGCGCTCTACCACCGCGTCGGCGGCCTCGTCGTCGACCGCCAGCATCTCCCGCTCGCGGTAGCGGTCTATGACCGCGTCCCAGTGGTCGCGCTCGTAGCCGGTACCCTTGAGTCTCAACTTGATCGCGGCCTCCAGCGCGGCCTGCTCGTCCGCCGTGAGGAAGTTTGCGTAGTACGAGCAGCCGGGCAGCACCGTCACTGCTACGGGCTTTGGGCGTGCGCGGACGAGCTGCCGTGCGATGAACTGGCGCGCAGTTTGAAAAACCATCCCAGTCAACCACAGATGCTGCACTTATGTGCGAAAAAACTACACCACTTTTTTGTGATGAGAGCGACAACCCGTACAATAAAACCCGCGCTCAGCTAGCGCTCAGCAATTCGGCCGATCGGATCCAGCCAGCCTAAAGGGGCGGTGTGACCACAGAAGGGCTGTGTGACCACACGAGTGCTCCCTGAGGCAGTCACTGCCAGACCCTCCGCGTTGTGCCAATTGCGACGACTGCTCAGTGACAAACCTGCAGTGCCGACTCCGATGACCGACGCAGCGCGGACACCGGCGGTCGTCGGCGCAGCCTCAGCAAGACCACGAGCAGCCGTAGCCGTCGCAGCTTCGGTCCACACCGCGCGAGGTAACGAGGCGAGCGAGCTCTGCGCGCTGCTTCGACAGGCGCGGACCGCCTGGCCCGCCGCGTCAAAGGGTCCCGCGCCCGCGCAGTACGTCTCCATCTTAAAAGCTGTCGAGAAGGCGCGGAAAGACCTGCGGTCGCGCAAATCCGGCGCCGTCTACGCGAAGCTCTTGCGGGAGCTCGACGCACCTCACGTGCTATTGCGGGCGCCGCGGCGCCGCGCCGCGCCGGTCGCCAGAGCGACACTTAGTTCGACGCCCGGAAGATCGGCAGCGTTGCGACGCGGCGGGCGGGCGGCGTACGTGCCGGCGTTCCTCATGAACCTCCTCGATCTGGCCGATTGCCCAGCGACGCGTCTCTTCCTCGAACGCCCAGGGTGCTTCCTCTTCCACAGCGACTTCCTGCTCATACCCAACCCTTCTTATTTTAATTACGACGAGGCCGTGCAGTCGCCAGCCGGCTACGCGCGGAAGGTCCTGCGAAAAGGCCTCGGCTTCGGACTCGTTGCGTGGTGGGTGCATCCCGAGCTGCAAAAGCGCGCGCGGTTCTTCCGCTGCCATCCCGATCTGCGGGTCGCGTCGCGTTTGATCGGCGAGTCGGCGCCGCTGTCGCCGCTGCGGGGGTCGCCCCCGGGCACCCCTGGTAGCCGGCCGCCGTCCCCCAGCGCGAGCCGCATGCGGAGCGGCTCTCACGACTTCGCGGTGGCGTCGAAGCCCCCGCCACCGCCGCCGACCCTAGTGTCGTCGGCATTGCTGGCCCGGCGCGCCGCGGCGTCGCCGCGGGCGCCGTCGCCACGCGACGCGACGCGGGCGCTGTCGCCGCGCACCGCGAGCGCGCCAATGACGCCTAACCGCCCTCGTCCCGCACCGTTGACATTGACGCTGTCGCCGAAAGCGTCACCGACGAGACTGTCCGAGGCGCCAGTTTACGTTGGCGATGTCCTCGGTAGCAGCGCTGACGCTATGCCCTACCTGTACGACGACAGCGATCTGCGCCCCGAGCACGCGTCACAGCTCGAAGCACTCGAGACTGCCATACGGATCCACGTCCGCACGACGTACGGCCACGCCGCGGCGCGTGCCCTCAAGGCCGACGGCGTCTACTTCCACCGCCAGCACGCGCTGTACTCGGAGCCTGATCGTGCGTGGACGTTTACCGCGCACGCCCATTGCGCCGTCGGACGGGCCCGCACGCTGGCGTGCTACTGCCACTCGGCGGCGCTTGGGGACGTGGTAGCGAGGCTCCGCTCGCCACCTCCCGCTGGCAAGCCGGCGCTCGAACTGCTGAACGTGCCTAGCGACCCCGGGGCCCTAGACGAGGCGCGGCGACGCCTCGCCGACGCGGGCTTCTGGGTCAGTCAGACGCTCTCGCCCCAGGACCTCGCGTTTGAGGGCCTGGTCGCGGCAGTCGCGACGACTAGTCTTATTTAACGTTGTTCTTCTTGTGTTTTGTTTAGATGCTGGGCGTACATGACTAGTCGGACAAGGGGGGAAGGGAGGGGGTCCTACTCCGCCTGCCTCGCGCGGCGGCCTCCACGATCACCCGAAGATGAGCTATATTTGCGGCCGGGCGGTCAGCGTAATTAGGGCGTATTTGTAGGATGTCTAACAACACAGGCCCGTCCAAAATGAACATTGTTTTGAAATTCCCGCGGCTGCCCGAAGACCCAAAAATGGACTTTGGTACCTTCTCGGGTAGGTAGTGTGAAATAAACGACCTCCCAAATTAAGTTAGCACCATAGTCGGTCAGCAAGACCAAAAGTTTACATGTAGCTGCCGAGGAACATACCCTTGCGGCTCCTGGAAATTAGTGCCCCGCGGGGACATTCGCGAATGAGTCTTGCGGCTTGCCAAAGTAGACCAGCGATTAACGCCGCCATCCATCGTCCGGTTAGTACATTATAAGTACTTCGGCCTAGTTTTCATACATATCCGACGGAACTGGAGCCGATAGCCCGCGCTCGGAGGGCGGGAAAAGAATTCTACCCGACACTTCCCTTCGTTAGATGTGTTTACATCCCTTTGATAGTGGTAGAGTCCATCTAGCCCACCAGAACGATTACTGAGCTTGCTTAGGTGTTCCATAAGCTTCGCGCGGTTCGACGACTCCGCGACCCCACGTTTGTACAAAGACGGGCCCAGAACCTGGACCAGTGAGTATCAGCGACTCCACTACCCCGAGGAACCGTGCCGCCGTTGTAATATTCACAATCGACCGACTTGCCCGTTCTCCGCGGACGACGGTACGTAGGCGGAGCACGGGAAAGGCCCCAGACCAGTGAGTTATGAAATAAATTTGCGCTTGAGGCGCTTCGGTTATGGGACGATCCAGCACATCCACATGAACGACCCCCACATTGGATTTATGGAACCGTAAGCTCCGCGCGGCTGACCGACCCCGCGACCCCTCGATCTCCTTAATTTGGGCACGAGACCTGGACCTGGGACTATCAGCGCTTGTACCATCACCATGGACCATAGCGCGATCGTTTATTTCGTGACCGACCGACTTGCGCGAGGTCCAGATCAATAATATTCAGACCCGAGCTCGGGCAGCCCAAAGCACCCTTCTCGTGGTGTAGATGTCGTATACTTGGTTTCCACTATAGGTGGGGTAGTATGGGGCCCAACGAGACCGCTATTACGCTTACTGGGGGCCCTCGAGTAATTGGCGTATTTGACGTTCACGGGTGCCATCGCACCCAAATTAAACACTTTTTGGGGGTGCTGATCGGCTCTCGGACACCCTATGGGCTAGGTCTGATGGTGGGTGTACGCCTACACCGTTTGCGCATGCGCTTTGGGCATCCCATAGCTATCAAAGCTCTGGATCAAAACCATTGGCAAATGATACCTGAATCAGCTGGACTGCTGAGAGAATTGGCATATATGATCCAAGCTACAGCGTATACGGCGTAGGCGATTGCACACGTCTACTACCGACCCTAAGCGACCCCAGGGAGACCTCTGGACCACGAATCGACCGCATTCCACCGCCGCGACTGACCACTTCAGCACCTCGAATCAAGAAATTAATTTTTCGCCCCCCGATAAGTGTCCTATCGATCTCTACGGACCCGTAGCCAACCGAACGATGCTCAAGCGGCTGCTTGGCGCGTTTCACATAGATCGAAAAGCTCTATATACGGGTTTCATCAGCTGCGCCATCGAGCAAAAGCAGAGCAGTTCCATGCCTAGCAGCTTAGACCGGCGCACTCGAGGGGTGCCACATCACTGCTTGTTCGGTCCAGCGCTGCGCAGCCGTGCGCGCTTGACGGCACCCCCAAAGACAGCAGTAGCACAGCACCACAATACGAAAACATGGGTGACCGCGTCGCGAACTTCCTGAACAAGAAGCCCTGGCACCCGAACTCCTTCCGGAACCAGGAAAAGACGTGGCTCGCCGAGCAGAAGGCGGAGAAGGAGGAGACGCTGTGCCGAGAGCGGCGGGAGGAGATACGGAAGGAAAAGGAGGAGGAGGAGTCGCGGAGCAGCAACGGCTGGGTGCGGGGGGAGGACAACCTCCCCGAAAAACCGCCCGCGGCCACGACGGCGCCGACGCGGCGGCGCGACGACGAGCTCCTGGCGCGCACGAGACCCACCAATTATTCGAGCGACGAGGCGGCGGCGCGGCGCGCCGCGGCCGCGGAGCTGCGGAAGGACGCGGAGAAACGCACGGACGAGAAGCGCAAGGCCGAGAACGCCGAGAAGCGGCGGCGCAAAAAGGCCAAGAAATGGCCGCCGCCGGCGCCACCGGCGCCGCCGCCCCGCGAGGACGTCCGCGTCCGCTTCGTCACGAAGCAAGCGAGTTTAGCCGTGCCCGACACGGCGCTCGCGCTCGCGACGACGTGCCGGCGCGAGCAGCTCGGCGACGTCGTCAACAAACTGCGCGGCGGCACGGCCCTCGACCTCGACTTCCTCTGGGCCGACAAGCTTGTGCAAGGGTCGCTGGCGCAGCACGCCGCGCGGCACGGCCTCTCGACGGAGAACGTGGCGGAGCTCGAGTACTTTAAGCGGGCGCCCGAGGCCGTGCCGCCCGCCTTCGCGAACGACGGTAGCTTCCTCGAGCAGGCGCGGCGCGCGCTCGAGGCGCCGGGAAAGGAGAGGTAGCCTCTTCTCGGAGAAAAGTAATATGTACTGTTAGTTCAGCAACGGCCACATAGTCGGGTCGCGCGCAGGAAAGAATGCGCGCGGCCGTCACGCGTTGGCGGCGCCGGTCACACAGTCACACGTCTAAGTCACACACAACACTAGAGCTCCTCTTGAGCTTCGGGCTCCTCGTCAGCGTCCGGCTCTCGCCGCTCGAAGCCTTTCTCCACACAAAGTGCGTGGATCTCGTCCGTCGACATGGGCGCGAGGTCGATGCGCTCGAGCTCCTCGCCCTCATCGTCCTCGATAATCAAATGCGGCTTCTTGCCCGGCTTGTAATCAATAACTAGACCTTCGTAGCTGTCGGCGTGGCCCGGCTCCTTGACGAACTTTTTGACCTGAGCCAGCTTGTTTAGCTTTCAGCCGGAGCACGTCTCGATGCGTCCTTTCGCGGCAACCGCCGACGCCGCAAAGAGCAGCAACCTGCGATCGCGGTGTCTCGACGACAGCGCCGCGCGAACGAAGGCGGGCGAATGCGTCGATGTGTGGCTTCACTCGCGTTGATAATATCGTCACGCGTCCGTCGGTAATCTCATGTAGAATTGCGCATCACTAGCCTCTCAATGGATGTGTTCGACGCTGCTGCTGCTACCTGGATAGCAGCATGCTGGGCTCTCCGCTTTAGGCAAAGGGATCGCTCTGTGAATTAGTGCTCAAACGCAGTGGCGCTGAACTGTAGTCACTGTCTGCCTGTATAGCCTGCGACAGCCGCCGCGGCGCCGAGCTTCGCGGTCGTGCGGGTTCTTCACTGCGGCGCGCGGGTTTTACGCGCCCGAGTCATGGGCGGGGACACAACACTCGGCACGCTGTCGCAGCGGCCGGACTCGGAGATACTTTGGACATTATAACAGCCTTCCTAGGCCGAGAAGTTCTCGATGATGCCCTTGCCGTTGACGAGCTCCTGCAGGAAGAAGCCGGCGACGGCGATCATGGCGAGGCGGCCGTTCTGGAGCTCCTTGGTCGCGATCTCCGCGAACTCCTTGGGGTCCGTAGGCTTGAGGCCGGCCGGGTCGAAGCCGATGTCGCCCGGGTAGTACGAATCCTCGAGCCGGCGGAAGGGGGTGTCCTCGGGCAGGTTAGCGAGCGGGCCGTCAGCGGGGTTCGAGCCGGAAGGCGACGTCCATCCGGCCAACGAGCGGCTGATCTCGGCGAAGCCGATGCCGAGCACGAGGATCTCGAAGAAAATCGGCGTCGTCTGGCGGACCTCGTCGAGGTGGCGCACGGCGGGGCCGATGCTCTTGTCGCCGAGGTTGAAGAGCGGGTGGAAGGACTCCTGCACGAGGAAGCCGATCGTGGCGAGCATGCTCACGCGGCCGTGGGTGACCTCGGCCTCGCGGAGCATCTTGAGCTCGGCGACGGACTTGCCCTCGGTGAAGCCCGCGGGGTCGAAGTTGCCCATGGGCGCGAGCGCGCCGGGGAGGCCCGCCATGAACGCGGACTCGTCGGCAGTCCAGCCCTGTGTGTTATGCGACGGTGAGCGCGTTGCGACGAGACGGTCGGAGAGACGGATTTTTGCAGCAACTCGCACCGCGCGACAGCGCGCGCGGCGTCGACGACGTGTGTTTGGCGTGTTGGGTGCAACGTTGGCGCGACAGCGCGCGCGGCGTCGGCACAGCGACCAGTAGGAGGCGTGCTGCCGCGACGACGCGTGTTTGGCGTGTTGGGTGCAACTTGCGACATCATCGAGACGGTCAGCGCGATTGAACTGAACCAATTGCATGTTGCATGAGACGCGGTTTGCGGACGTTGACCGTGGGGTACTTCGGCACCTCCGGCTCGGCCGCGACCTCCTCGGAGCGCAGTGCCTTGCCGGCGGCAGGGGCAATGGGCGACACAAGGGCATTGCAGCCAGCGGTGAGCGCGAGGACAGCGATAACAGACCTGCGTTGGCGCGCGGTTAGATATGTATGCAGCGATGTTTTTGCGCTGGTTGCGGACTGCATGGTGTTGTTTGGTGTGAGTTTGCAAGGTTGAAAACGACGACGGTGTGACGAGCCGAGCTCAGTAAGGTCACGCGCCCTGCGAAGTCCAAAATTGACAGGCACTACATCGTATGCTTCGAACCCCAGACTAAGTTTCCCAGTGGCCGTGAAAGGAACACAAAAGATAGACACAAATCATACTTCGAAGCACCGCGGTGTCCGCGATACCGCGCGCGAGCCGACACCTAGTGCCCCGTCGCCGGCAGCCCGAGCGAGACCTTCACGTAGTCGTAGATGACGAGCTGGACCCAGATGATGCCGATGACGTGCAGCAACCGCGCCTTGATGCCGCGGAAGAGGGCCGCGTTGCCCCCCTCTTTCGTGATGCTCCGCACCGTGCCCAGGACGCCGCCGGGCTGGGGCCCCTTCTTGAAGAACTGGGTCAGGACCGCGTCGCCCGGCTGGCTCAGAATGCAAGCCAAGACGGCGGCCGGCAGCGCCGCGAGCACCGGCGTCAGGCCGTCTACTTCCTCTAACGCCTCCGCGCTACAAACGGTCACCAAAAAAGCGTGGGACATCTGGCAGAAGTAGTCGAAGCTCACCTGCTTGCCCATGGTGTAGGGCACCTGCTTGGCCGTCATCGCCGGGGCCGCGGCGAACGACGCGAGCGGCCCGTCCTCCTTGATGCGCTTCTTGAAGCCTTCTAAAGCATTCGAGGCGTAGTCCGGGTCGCTCACCATGCGTATCCGCACGTCCTCCGGGGGGCACAGGACCAACGCCGCGACGCCGCCCGCGACGCACGAGGCCAAAATAGCGTTCGCGAAGGGCGACGGCGTGAGTTCGCCAAACAGCGGCTTGCACAGCTCGTAGCAGCCGAACTTCAGCGCACCTTCTAGGCCGTAGCCCAAACACGTGGGCACGAGGCCCTGGAGTAAAAAGTCCAGGCCCTCTTCATCAATAATCTCCCGCAGCGCATAGAGCACGTCCCCGTTGTACAGCTCGGGGTTCGTCTGCATGCGCGTCTTGACCACGTCTAACGGCGTCGTGTAGCCGTGGGATACGGCCGCGCTCACGCCACCGGCCGCGAAGAAGCGCCAGTCGACGCCGCTCAAACTCTCGGCGCTGAGCGCGTGCGCCGAGGCGGACAGGCAGAGGAGGGAGGCGAAGGACCGCATCGTGGTTGGCGCGGCGGTGGCGTGCGGCTTGCGCGTTTTGCGGCGGAATGCGGCGATGCAGGAGCAATGTGTTGCACAGAGGTGGCGTGTTACACAGCGAAGTAGACGCGCTGTGGCTCGATGTTATGACTGAATGTGATGCGTTTTATAAGCGTGCACGATGCGCAACTGGGGTGCGTAACTGGGTGCCGAGCTCAGGAAAGTGCTTATACACTTGGAGGAGCATGAAGTTGAGCCGCGCCGCGCGGCGTTGTAGGCGCAGCCTAGGCCTGCATGCATCGCGGAGAGAGGAATGTGGTCGCGTCAGCGATGCCTCCGGCGTGGACGCGCTTTAAAAATGCAAAACGGGTTTCTCAAAATAGGCTGCGACATGTCGTAGCGGACGCTTAAAGCATCCAAACGGCCCGGTGCGCTGCTAAAACGCACATAGGGCAGCTGCGAAGTTCGACACACCATGTCTACTTTCAGCCCCCCGCCAAAAGCGAGACACACGCCGTTCAGCCCTCGTCGTCCGGCGGGAGGCAACGCACCTCCAAGGCCCTCCCCGACCAAACGCGGCGCCAGGACCGCGGGCCCCGGCCGCCTGTCGCGGGCCGGGTTACAGCTCGGGAAGTCCGCGACGGCGTTCGGCGAGGCCTTCAGCGCATTAGGCAGCGCGTTCGGAGCTTTGGTCGTCGGGACGCCGGCGAGCTCGGCCACGGCCCACTTCACCTCGGTAGTAATCGGTAGCGAGAACCCCGTAAAAACGGGGGCCGTGGCCGACGTCGTGGCGGACTACCCCGAGGTGATCAAGCCCGGCACGGTCTTAGAGTCCGTGAGCGTCCCGTCGGGCGTGCCGGCGCAGCCCGTGGGCTTGAACGTGGTCGTGAGCGGCGCGCGGCGGCGCGCCCGGAACGCGCACGACGCCGCGGGCGGCGGTGCGCGAACGTTGGCCTTCGGCATCGAGAGCGGCCTGATCGAGGTGCCGCGCGAGGCCACGGAGCACAAGCTCAGTAGGTACTTCGACGTGTGCGTCGTCGCTCTCTATGACGGCGGCCACATGACGCTGGGCCTCTCCTGCGCCTTCCAGATCCCGCCGGCCGTCGCCGCCAAGGTCATGGGCGACGAGGCCATGGACCTCAGCGAGGCGACCGTGGCGGCGGGCTACTCCAAGGACGGGGCGATCGGGTCCAAGGGCGGCCTCATCGGGGCGCTCACGCGGGGGCGCGTGACGCGGAAGGACTACACGATCCAGGCCATCCGCATGGCGCTCACGGAGCGCGAGCCGCGCGCGAGCCGCGGGCTGCCCGCTGCATCTTTACGGGCGGCAGCCCCCGAAGCCTGATTCATTTTTGACAGATTTTGCACACCTCCTAATTCACACTTGAAAGTTATTACGGAACGAGATCCTCCAGCTTTTGCCCCTCCGCCCGCGCTGCCGCCAGCGCAAATTCGGCATGTCTCACAACTGCATGGTCGTCCCCAAGCTCACTACGAGCCGTCTCATACAGCTCCTCTAGGTCCGCGACAGCCTCGCGCCTCTCTTTCCAGGGGTCGTAGTCCGTGTCCGGCAGCTCGACGCCCTCCGGCAGCGGCCCGACCACGGCGCGGCGCGGCGGTAGCTCCAGCTTGATCTCCGGCCCGCCGTAGCCCGACAAGGGCACCGCGACGACGGAGTCGCCGCCGATGTAAGTCGCCGCGACGACGCCGTTCACCGACGAGACGTCGCCGAAGCGTTTATGCCCCTCCAAGAAGTAGAAGACGTCACCGCACGACTTCGTAAAAGCCGTGCACGGCGCGTAGACGACGCGCGCCTCGAGCGCAAGCAAGTCGCGTGCTATAAGCTCCCGCATCAACTCGATGGCGTCGTCCGGGTGGTCCTCGTCGATCACGCACCCGTCCAAGGGCGCCGCTCCGTCGAGCCAGTCCTGGACCAGGTGACAACATGGCGTGAGCAGCACGCGGGCCACGGCGCCCGCGGCTAAGATCGACCCCAACGCGGTCGGGTCCGGGTCCACGACAATGACACGTTCGCACCGGCGCGCGCAGGCGATTGATAAAGCCCCCAGGTCGCGCGTCTTCAGCACGGCGCACGTGCCTCCTCGTATACATGCAGCCACGTCCAGCGCTGGGGGCCGCTTCTCGCCGAAGGCCTCGATCGTGGCAATCACGTCCCCGCCCGCGAACAGCTTCTCGAGGAGCGCCCGACGGTCCACGAAGGCGTGGTCCAGTTTTAGAGAGATGGACGGGTCCACGTCATCGTCCGTCGCGAACGCGTCGTCGAAGTTCTTGCGGCGCGCCTCCTGCAGCCGCCGGAACTCTTGCCGACCCTGCGCGAGCGCTTTCTCGTGCGCCGCGTCGGCGGCCGCTTCCACATCGCGCGTGGCCTTTGCCGTGGCGTGTTTCATACGTTCCGCGGACTGGGCCTGCGCCGCGGCCAGCGCCGCCTCCTTTGATGAAGGCACGGCCTGCAGCTGCTGCAGCGTCGCCATGACCTCGCTGAGCTGGGTGTCGTACGCGGCCTTGCTCTCGCGCATCGCGGCTTCCTGCTTCTTCAAATCGTCCGAAGGTGTAAAGTTCTTTTGGAGCTGCTCGGCAGTGACCGGCGGGACACACGCCTGCATCCCTTGCAGCAGCGCTTCGACGGCCTTGGGGTCCAGGCTCGCCAGCAGCGCGGGGTCGAGGTTCTCCATCTCGTGAGCGCGCGTTTGGTGCAGCTGTGCGGCGACCGCCCGCGTGCGGCAAATTTCTTGGGCTGGTGCAGGTCTCCTGGCACACAGTCAGCGGGGGCAACCGTCAAGGTCTTGGTGCGCGATGGTTCGGAGGTCCTGAGGGATCCGCACGCGTGCGTGGGCAGCCACAAGTGCACTGCTGGCCGACCTACAGCGCGGGCGCGAAGGCGGAGCATCAAAAAGAGTTCGGGTATACAAATGGTGCGGGTCGCCACGCCCCCCCCTTTCTTCTCCTCGCGCGCCAAAGATTACAACAAAACCACATTACTACTACCAGTCGTCGACCTCGGGCTCGACGCCGAGCGCGTTGCGCCTCCGGATCAGCTCGACCAGGACGCCGTCCGGGTCCGCCACGAAGGCGTACTCGTAGGCCGCGCCGCCGGCGAGGAGCTGCTGCGGTTCCAGCGCGAGGCGCAGCGACTTGCGGAACCGCTCCTCCGACCGCGCGTTGAGGCGCCCTAGGAACGCGGCGAGGTCGCCGTCGCCCGCGTCGTCGGTGACGTCGAAACAAAGGTGATTCAGGCCCACCGCCTCCGCTGCGAGGCCGTCGGGCGCGCTCGTCGCGTTGACGTACGACGGCACCTCGACAAGCTCGAGGCGCGTCGAGGCGCCCGTCAGCCACGCGCAGCGCGCCGCGCCGCTCCGGAACCGGCATTCTTCTTCGAACCCGAAGAGACTGTAAAACAGCATGGAGCGCTCGATGTTGCGACATTTGACCGCACTGTGGTGGAACGGTGCCAGTGCAGCAGCTTGCAAAAGAAGCAATACAAATGCGCAGCGATGGCGTGCACGAGCCATGACTCGCACCAATGCTTGTATGACTTCAAGCGATGCGTTACCAGCGATGCAGACCAGTAACGTCGCCGTGCCCAAAACTAATCAGACCGAAAAACCCGTGTCGAATTGCCAAATACGAACCCATCATTCTTTTGCCCTCCTGAAAAATACTGCGAGGTGCTAAGGCTCCCGGCGGCTTCGTGCCCAAACCCCGCCGCCATCAACTGGCATCCGCTTTGCAGGACGGGAATCGTGCCGTGCCGGCCGCATTCGTCGCGCGGTGCTTTGCCTACCGACGGGTGCGACAAGACCGCACGGTACCGGACGCGTTCGGGGGCTGCGCGCCCACTGCGCCGCTCCAAGCCAAAAGAAGGCTAAACGGCCGCTCCCCAAGCGCACCGCCGCGGCAACACACCGCACCAACCATGGTCAAGCTCGGCTCGCTCCTGGGCGCGGCCTACCGTCTCAAACAAAGACGGAAGCGCCTGACGCACCGCCGGGCGCACGAGGGCGCGCACGACGCGTTCGCCCGCGCGTGGATGCGATGCACGCGGACCCGGGGCGCCGCGGTCCCGCTCAAGGTCAGGAACGCCGTGGACGCCGCGCGGGACCAGGCGGACAACGTGGAATTAAATCTCAGCGGCTGCGCCACGGACGACGTTGTGCAAGACGTGTGCGCGGCTCTCGCCGAGCACCCCTGCGTGGCCAAGCTGAACTTGACGAAGAGCAAGGCCCTGACGCCTAGCAGTGGCGCGGCGCTCGTGAAGCTTGCCGAGGACCAGATCCGCTTGGTGCTCACCGCCCCGCTCGCGCCGCGGCTCGACGGGTCCATGACATGTAGGCGGTTACACGGCATCTTGGGCGAGCCGCGCGGCTACGGTTGCGTGCGCCGGTTCAAGGTCGACGGAAGAAGGATCGGCGTGCACCACGCCCAGCGCCTGAAGCAGCTGGAGCGGCTATTGGACTATTGCAACGCGAAACTCACTTTAAGGGACGCCTTCTTTGAACAAAAACAGGACGGACGACCCCTGGCATTGTGTGACGGGCGCGTGGCCCTGCCGGTGCACGACGCTAGGTGTGCGGTGGACGTGGTGCTTGCCAAACTCAAAAGTCCGCACAAAAAAGACGCGTTCGCCGACTCCGTCGCGTTGGACGCCTTCGAGGGCTATTGCGAGCAGGTGCTGGTGCAGGCGAAGAAGGGCGTGCTTGCGCCTCTAGGTAAGGACATGGTTAGTGTAGCGCGGGAGATCGTGGCCCGCGGGGCGCCGAAACCGAAACCGCCGCCGCCGCCGCCGCCGAAGCCGCCGACGCCCGAGCCGGCCGTCGAGAGCGAAGAAGAAGAGGAGGCACCGTCGAACGCGGTCCAGGCCCTGGTGGACGAGGATTTAGAACAAAAGGTCCGCGAGCAGCAGGCGCAACTGCAGGAGCTCCGAGCCCAACTAGCCGCGGCCGAAGCGAAACTGCCCGCGACGCCGCCCGCGGAGTTGGAATCCAGCGACGAGTCCGACGGCGACGTGCCCTACGTCAAGGCGGGCGCGCCCCTCGACGAGACGCTGCGGAGGTTAGACGAAGAGCTGCCGCCGGGGCCCTCGGTCCAGGAGCTCATGGGGTCTACATCAAACGACGTGGAGCTGGCGTCCGAGGTCGTGGACATCGATCATGATGAGGAGATCCGGGCGAGCCCGCCGCCGCCGCCGCGCCCGGACTCGCCCGAGGACCGCGCGCGGAGCTACGTGAGCGCCCTGGTCGAGGCGGCGGAGGCGCACGCCCACGAGACGCCGGGCAAGGCCCAGGAGCGGCACGCGGCCGCGGACGAGGCCGAGGCCGACGACGTCTCCGACGCCCCGGAGGTGTTAAATGAGGGCCTGGACCTGAGCGCGCGGCGGCTCCTCCAGCTCACCCTGCCCGCGGCCATCAACGCGTACGCCTACCAGACGCTGGTGGCGCTGAACGTCTCGCGGAACCGGTTGCGGGCGCTGCCGTGCGACGCGTTTGGACAGCTCGAGGCGCTGGAGTCGCTGGACGTGTCCTACAATTTGTTGCGGAAGCTCGAACTCGACGACGGGGCGTCGCTCCCGTCGACCCTGGTCCGCGTCGACGCGTCGCGCAATTTGGCCTCTCAGGTGAAACGGGCTTTTGCGGACTGTACCGCCCTCAAGACGCTGCTACTGTCCCACAACCGCATCGCGGCGTGCGACGGGTTGGAACATGTATCCGCCCTGGAGGAATTAGATCTAGCGGGGAATCGCATCCGCGCCTGCAAGGGGCTGCGGCCGCTGGCCGCCTGCGCGCTGTTGCGCGGCCTCAAGCTCCAGGGCTGCCCCGTGGAGACGACGGGCGGTTCTCGCGCCCTGGTGATCGGGTTGTTGCCGCAGTTGACGCACCTGGACGACCAGCCCTTGCCCCGCGGGCGCGCGCACCCGATCATCGTAAACAGGAACCACCAGAAAGAGCTGAAGCGGCTCGACGAGACGCACCGGCTGGCTTCGCTGGACGGCGACGACGCCACCGAGGAGCGCCGCGCCAAGCGCCGGGCCCAGCGCGCGTCCGACGTGCGGCGGTCCTCGGAGGGCACGCAGATCCTGAAGACGCGCAACGCGGCGGCCAAGCCGACGAAACAGCGGAACCGCAAGTCCGGTGCGGAGCAACGCAAGCGCATGGCCCGGCTGAGCGAAGATCATAGACCCCAGGACCGGCGCGCCAAGCACGTGCCCCTAGAAAAGACCCAGCACATCTTCGGCCAGCCGATTCTCGACGCGGGGCCCCTCCCCCAGCCAAAGAAGACGACGCCCATCGAGTCCAGCCGCACGGGCTTCCGGCGGTGGCCGGCGGCGCCGGTGGCCGTCGTGGAACCGGCGGCCGTCCCGGTCGAGGTGCGCAAGGCGACGCCGCCGTCCGCCAGCGTCCCGGCGTCGCCGAACACCGAGAGCAATTTTGAAAAGTGGATGGAGGAGTTGGAAGCGCAAACCTTGACCGGCGCCAAGGCCGTGGACGTGGTCGAGGGTTTGCATGCCGACGAGCGGTTAAGACCGCGCGTGGCGCCCTTCGTGGCGACGCTCCACGACCTGGGCGTCTTGCACGTGACGCCGCCGCCCGAGTCCGTGATGATCCAGTGCGTCGCGGCGCCCGACCGGTTACGAGCGGCGGCCTCGGCCTGGCAGAACGCGACGAACGTGGCCAACAAGTTGAGGACGCTGGTCGGGCCGCGGCCGGCGCGCGTCGAGGTCGAGGCGCCGCCTTCGCTGCCGCCCACGCCCTCGCCGCCGTCGTCCGAAAGCGAGGACGAAGAAATGCCCGAGCCAACGTCGCCCATCGGGGCCCACCCGCTCGCCGCCTTCGCGCGCCAGCTCGAGTCCGAGCTGACGAGGAGCGTGGAGAAGGCGCCCGTTACGAGTCTGGACCACCTGGGCGCGTCGGGGCTGACGCCCAAGGCCACGCCCAAGACGCCCTCGGTCAAGGCCTCTCCGCTGCAGACCTGGGCCTCCACGGCCAAGGACCTGCGGGAGGCGGCGCCCATGACCGAGGCGACGGCCTCCGCCTCCTTGCGGCGGAGCTTCGACGCGGCCGACAAGGAGACAGCCGTCGAGGTCGCCGACGCGCCCGCGCCTGCCGTCGTCGTCGCTGAGTCGTCGGCGCCGCCGCTCGACGCCGACGACGTGGCTGAGATTGCCGCCATGGCCGCGGCGTCGCCCTTCAGCGGCGCCGCGTCGACGCCCGTCGACGGCGGCCTGTCGCCGTCGTCGGGCGGGACGCTGTCGCCGGGGACGCTCATTGCGCGGGACGCGGCCCTCGCGACGCCGGACGCCACGGACTTCCTCAACAGCGCCATGCCCGACGCGAGCGCGGCGGAAGCGCTCTTCGACGACGCCCTCGGGGCCGCGCCGCCGCCCGAGGACACGTCCGGCGACGAGGCGCTCGCGCGGCGCCTCGCGAGCGCGGAGGCCGACGCGGCCGGCAACGCGGTGTTCTCGGAGTCCGCGGAGGACCTCGCCGGCGCCTTCGGCGCCGCGCCGTCGCCCAAGGCGTCCGGTGACGCCTTTGGCGCGGCGCTGTTGCCGCGCGCGTCCGCGGAGGCCCCAGATCTCGCGAGCGCGTTCGACGCACCGGCCGCGCCGTCCGCGCCGTCCCAAAAATCCGTCCAGGACGCGTTTGGGGCGGTGTCGGCGCCACAGGCGTCCGCGGACCTCGCGAGCGCGTTCGACGCCGCGTCGGCCGCGCCGGCCACGAGCGCCGCCGCCGCG
>Ga0302122_10001110_pt1 | contig 17007 bp, 12 predicted proteins | sample CB21_SCM_MG_FD_203115 | JGI IMG/M metagenome (GOLD analysis project Ga0302122, IMG submission 203115) | Marine microbial communities from Western Arctic Ocean, Canada - CB21_SCM | ecosystem: Environmental > Aquatic > Marine > Oceanic | place: Canada: Western Arctic Ocean | collected 2017-09-28
GACCCTGACCCTGACCCTGACCCTGACCCTGACCCTGACCCTGACCCTGACCCTGACCCTGACCCTGACCCTGACCCTGACCCTGACCCTGACCCTGAACCCTGGGCAGGTAGTAGAACTGGAGATGTATGACGATCAGGAGCTCAGGAAAGTTTTTCCCGTTGAAGGAACGTGTTTAAGTTTATGTACTTGTTATAACAACACATTAGACTAGAGATTCAACCGGTGCGCAAACAGGGTCCCGCCTTCGAAATCTGAGACACCAACAACAGCGTCCCAGGCCCTTTCGCGGAGCATATCGTCAAGTTTGAGGGTCGCACCGAGCGCCGCGACTCCTCTTTTGCGCAGCGCCTCGACGAGCTCGGCCACAACAGCCACCATGTTCGCGTTTGGCACATCCAGCGTCTCGAGCATGGCAACTCGCTCCCTACCATCGTCCGTTTGTGGTGCTACTAGTGCCACCGAGGGCGTTCCACGCCACTGCTCGAGCAGTTTTTCGCGCTCGGCAGGTCTTGGCGTGGTCCATGCCAAGAAAATCCCTCAAGTCCTGCAGCAGCAGTCGCACAAAGCTGGACAGCCTCGTCGTCGGCACCGGCGGGGTCAGCTCAGAGCAGACGAGTGAGGTCCAACGTCGACCGGAGCGTGTGGATGTGCTGCTCACCACAGACGCGCCGGCGGGCCTCAAGCGACGCCAGCGCGAGTTGCCGAGCATTAAAGTATTCACCACGCGCTGCGTGCGCTTCACTCAAATTATGGGCAGCAGCCAGCGTTAGCTCATCGGCGTCCCCCAATACAGCCATGGCCGCTGTGCGCGTGTCTGTCAGCAGTACAATGGCGGTGTCCGTCCTTTTAAGACGGGTATAGCACCGCCCCAAATTGCAAGCCGTCCGCAGGCTGTCGGGGTGCGCCGCGCCAAGCTGGTCTGTTCGACAAGAGTGGACGTCCTCATATAATGCTGCCGCCTCGGTCACGAGGCCACGCTCGTCGAGAATTAAAGCAAGGTTGTGCGTTGCTCTCAGTTCTTGGTCTGAGCCGGCAAGCGCCGACTGCGCCCATCTTGCTCCTCGCTCGGCAGCGTCGAGGTTTCCCAGGTTCAGCTCGACCAGGGCCAAGTTCAGGGTCGCTGTTACGCAATATATATCACCACGTAGCTTGGCCTCGTCGCCGCAGTGGGTGCGCCGCATCTCAGACAGGGCAGTCTCGAAGCCCTTCTTCGCGCCTTTGTAATCGCACCTGCGCCAGAGTTCGGTCGCCTCCGTGATCTTGGCATAATGCCGCCGCGCTGTCACCGCTGGCTTCTCGGGCGCCTTTCTCTGCGCTGCCTGGGCTCGTCGATGAGCGACGAGGCGCCGCGAAAAGACAAGCCCGCCCTCGTTCCGGAATTTGCCGCAGCACGTCGGGCAGCGCGGGTCTGCCGGTAGTCCCGCAGTCTCGTACCATCGCACGCGGCAGTGCTCGTGGACACAGCCAATTGACCCACGGCACAGACACAGACCGCGCAGTAACCGCTCGCCGGTCTCATCGTCTGCGTCGGCTGGCCGCACCGTACCCGGCCCGAGACAAGTTCTGCACACGTCGGCGGCGGTGTCGCGCTGATCTTTAAGAGCCATATACTCGTGCACAATAACTAGACCATCGTCGCTTTTATAGGTGAGTTGTTTGAGTCTCGTCGCGGTGCGCAGCCCGACCAGCTCCATGAGCACATCGTTTGGTGCCGGCGCAGCGGCAGCCTCGAGCTCTTCGAGGAGCTCCAGGTTGACCATTTTTACGTCTCCCATTTGAGCAAGATGGGGCAGCGCTCGTGATTGGGACACGGCCGGCCAAGGCGGCGGCTAAACCCGCACCCTAAAAACCCGTCTCACATTTGCCAAACCTCGACCCGCTCACGCCGCTCGCGTCGTAATCGCTATTCACTGCCACGAACGAGTCGCACGCAGCTGTCATCGATGCGGCGACTCGGGCTGCGAATGCGAGCACTGTCGTCGCGCGACGTGCCGCTACGAGGCCGCTGTGCCTGCGGCGGCGTGACGCTCGACGTGACGCGGCACGCGGTGCCGTCGCACGCGCGCGCGTACTGCCACTGCAACACGTGTCGGGCCGTGCATTCCGCAGCGTTTGCCCTTGAAACCGGCTTCCGAGCGGCAGACGTCGTCGTGAGTGGCTCGACTGCATCGTACCGGTCTTCGCTGCACTACGAGCGAAAACGGTGCGTGACGTGCGGTGCTGGCGTTGGCGGCGTCCACCACAAGCTCGGCGCCGTGTTCGTGCCGACCTCGCTCTTTGCGTCGCCGGGCGCGACGCCGCTGCCACCTCTCGCGCCGACGATGCATTTGTTCTATGGTCGGCGGATCGTCGGCGATGCCTTCGACGGCGACGGGCTGCCAAAATTCGACGGCCTTCCGCCAAAGTCGTGAGTCCGCCTTCCGGCACCGCGGTGCCCCGGCAGCTTCCTATATTCCTCCTCGGCGTGGCCCTGGGCGTCGTCGCAGCGGGGACCATATGGTCTGCTATCTTGCCGTCGGCTGTTGTAGTCTAGTGTATAAGTCGTGTGTTGTCCAGCAAGCAAGTAAGCACACTCACGATTGCTAGTAACAACAACAACTTAATCAAGCAAGAGCAACGCATTACCGCGCTCCATCCGCAGCATCATCTCGTCGAGAACGCGCGTCGAGTCGCCGTTCGAGACTCTATTCGTGTTTTCGGGATACGTGGCCTTGGCCAAAGCGAGAGCGCCCGCAGCAAATGGCACTTGTGACACCGCGAACAACGCCGCGAGAGACGACGGCTCCGCAACTAAATCGATCATTCCAAACAGCAAGCACGCGACCATGAACGCCACGAAGGCCCACGCGCCGGCGACGACATCGGTCTCGGTGTAACGCGAGTCTCGCAGTGCAGTCCACGACTCGCGTAGACGCAGTGATGGCGTGGGGGGCGCCAACCAGAGGTCGCGCAGTGCAGTGCTACCCGAGCCACTGTTCGCAGCTAGTGAATCAGGTAGAGCACCGTAGACGAGTAGTGCCGTCGCAAATACGATGTAGCCGCCCGCGATGGCGTACAAGATAGGCACGACGTCTCCCGGATGCGCTGCGATAGCCGCGGCGGCACCAGCTAGAAACGTCGGCGCACCGACGCCAAGTCCATAAGCTCCGACTAATACCGCAGAGTCCGTACAGTACCGCTCGACCCGTGACAACGTGTCGCGGCGCCGACCACCGTCGCCAGCGTCAGCCTCGGCCTTCTTCGCAAGCGCGAGGACGCTTTCAGGGTAGGATCCCTGTACCAGCGTTCCAGATCCCAGCAGCCAGAGCAACGCGGACGCAAGGTATAATGTGTTCGGCAGTACATCAACGGTGTTCGACGCGTCGAGCGCTAGGACGCAGTACAACACATAGAGAGCCCCGCCGAGCACAAGCTGCGAGGAGGCGATCTGTTGGTCCGTCCCGAAGTGCCGCGCGCGCCATCGCTCGATCCGCGGACGCGCAGCAGCTTCACGGAGGCGCGCGTCGAGAGCGACTTCGGCCGTCTTGCGGCGCGCAGCGGCAGCTTCAGCGCCACCAACGGCGACAACGCGCGTCGCCCTTAGTTTTGCATCGACGGCGTCGAACAGTGGCTCGCATGCACTCGCTGTTCGCACACTGCCAGAGATACGGAGCCGCCCGGTGGCTACGGCCGCTGCGGACGAGTATCTCTCGTCCATCAACGCCTCGAAGACGCCTTCGCTGGCGTACGTTATAGCCGCATCCACCACCGGTCGCTCCTGAGAGTCATCGATCTCAACGGCAACACGAAGCGAGTCATCGACCGTGACAAGAGTCCACGCGCCTTTTTTACCGACGCGGAACGCAAGCCGTCGATCCGCAAGGTTTTCCGGCGCGTTAAGGCTGTCCATCGCTTCCAAGCACGTAACGCTTAGCGACGTGTCGCGTTCTAGCTGCGACAGCGGCGCGAGGACGCTCGACGCCGTCTCGGACTCGGCGTCTTGTCGTCGCCGTCGTCGAAACCAGTCCGCCACGCGCTGGCGCTTGCCCGTGCGCGCGGCTTGAGCGTGCGCGATCAGCGTGGTCGACGCGCGTCGCGGCGGCTGCACGAGGCCAAGACCGCTGTGCAAGAGCAGAATTAGCAGTGGCAGCCGCATAGTTCGCAGCGGTGCTGAGAATCTCGTTCAACGTGTTCACGAGCGCAACACAGAACTCCGCATCGATGTCTGTAGCCAATTACTCACACACAGGGCGCGTGTTGCAGCCAAGATGATCCGCGGTTTTACGCACGGGTTTCTCCGCAACAAACGCAGCGTCAGGCGTTGTGAACGCACGGCATCTGTCGAAAACATACTGGTCAATCACACAGCAGCTCATACCGCGCGCAGTGCAGCCATAAAAGCATTAATGCGACGCGCGAGCAGCCGACAGTAGAGACGACCTCAGATGCTGAATGCACTTGCGCGCGCAGCGCGACCCTGCATCGCGACCACTGCCGCAGCGCTCACCATCTCTGCGCACGGCGACAGTAATGCAGACAATGCGAAGCAGCCGTATCGCGTGCTCGTCGTCGGCGCGGGTCTCGGCGGGTGCCTCTGTGCCAAGGAACTACGACGGCGCTTTGGCGACGCGGCGGAGCTACACGTCTGGGAGCGGGCGACCTACAATGCCGGCCGTTTCGGCGGCGTCGCGGTAGCGGGCGAGCTGCGCGTTGACCTCGGTGCCCAAGTGCTCTCGGTCGTCGACCCAGAGGATCCGCGCGCTTTGCCGGGTCACGGTATAGCTCTGGACGCGCTCAAAGGGGCGTGGAGCGAGGTCCAGGCGCTTGAAGCACGTGGTCTTGTCGAGCCGGTAGCGGATAATCAGCTCGCGGCGACTGAAGAGCGACTGCTCTGGCCTGAGCTTTGGCGCCAATACGTTTCCGTCGGGTCGTTCAGCGACGTGTGCGCGGCCCTGCTCACCGACGCGCGGCCCGACGCCGTGTACTTTGGGCGTCGCGTCGACAGCCTCAAGCGCGACGCTGGCCGGGCATTTGTCGTCACCGCGGCACAGCGCGATGGCGATGGTGCTCGCAGCATCAGCGCAACCTTTGACGCGGTCGTGCTTGCGGTTCCGGCGCCGGACGCGCTGGCCGTCGACGGCGTCGCCGACGCGCTCCCGCCGGAACTCGCGGACCTCGTCGGGCGCACGCGATACGACGCGCGCACCGCGACCGCAGTATTCTTTTGTGACGATGACGGTGAAGCGTCGAGGATCCTCGACCGCGTGTTCAAGAGTCGTCTCGAGCGCGACGGATCTGGTGGCCTCGAGCTTGCGCATCGCCGAAGTTCTACCGGGCCCGTTGTGGCTGTCGTCGCCCATTCGTCGGCAACCACTTCCATCGCGCCGCCGCTCACTGCCGACGACGTCCTCAACGCCATAGCCGGCGCAGACGCCGCCGCGCTTCGCCCCCTCGTCGTGTCTTCGAAGAGTGTGCGCTGGGACTGTGCGCAAATGGTTACCCCGCTCGAGGCGCTCATGCCGCAGAATCCGGTCGAAAAGGAGCCATGCGTATGCGACGACATGGCTACGCTCGTCCTCGCCGGCGACTACTGCACGCAAAGTTCGTTCCTCGGGGCCTACGCTTCGAGTCGCGCGGCGGCTCAGGCGGTGCATCGCGGGTATCGTCTGCGTTGCGGCTAGTTGTTGTTTTCTTTGTGTAAATGGTGTTAGTGTGACCTTAGGCTTATACTATAATAAGGGCTTGCTCGTCGCCGCAGAATCACGCAGCCCCCAGAAAAAGAGAAGGCAAAATCAGTTCGAGAAGTACGCCCGCACACGCACGTCCCGGCCGTCGAGCTCCGTGCCCTCGAGCGCCTGGATGGCGGCGGCCGCGGCTTCCGGGTAGCGAAACTCGACGACGGCGGAGCCCGAGGGCTTTTGGTTCTTGCCGCGCGTGAGGAGGTCGACGGATGCGACCTCGCCGACGGACGAGCAATGCGCGCGCAGCGCGTCGGCCGTCGCGTCGAAGCTCAGGTTCATGACGAAGACCTTGGTCGGGTCCACGACCTTGTCCGCGTCGTTGCGCTGGGGTCTCGCGGCCGCGGACTTCGTGGCGCGTCCCTTGTCCGCCCGCACGCGGATCTCGCGGCCGTCGAAGTTGAGGCCGTCGCACTGCTCGATGGCGTACTTGACCTCGGCAGCGCTGGCGAACTCCACGATCCCCCAGCCCTGCGAGCGGCCCTCGCGCGACATCTGCACCTCAGCCTTTACAACCTCGCCGTAGCCATTGAACAGCTCGCGCAGCGTCTCGCCCGTCGTATCCCACGACAAGTTGCTGACATGGCACGAGCACTGGTTGCCGGCCACGCGCGTCGCCGCGCCGCCACCTCCCTTGGTGTCGAGGCCCAGGGCCTGGACGGCCTTGTCGAGAGCGTCGCGCAGCTGCACGATGGAGCTGCCCGGTATCAGGATGGATTGGGTCTGCGAGTCGCCGCGCTCCTTGATCTTAAGGTACTTGCCGATGTTGTTTTCCTTGAGGTCCACGAAGATCTGCTTGCGGCCCGCCTGGAAGCTCGTCGTGAAGATTTCGTCGTCGTCCATCGTGTTGGCCTGCGCGGTGGCAATTTGTCAACATCTATGCGCAGCTTCTCCGGGCAGCGAGCATGGCGTTGTGGGACTGCTCGACGTCGCGGGGCAGCCGTGCTCTCTCTCTCTTTCGCTGGGGGGCTCACTGCTACAAGCGCGCTAGCACTCGCCAGAAATGGCTCGTCCGTGCCGAAACCTATCCGCGCAAGCACTGGACACCGGATGCCACCTTGTTTCGATTCGACACGCGTAGCACGGGGCAGCCAAGGAACTGGAGCGAGAGAGGCCGAAAGCCCTGCCGGGTTTTACCGAAACCAGCTAGCGGTCTGTGCGCCACGCAGTCCGTGGACAGACAACCCAGGTATCAGTGGCTGATCGGACCCCAAAACGTTCGGGTTCATTCCCGCGCGCCGCCGGCGTTGGCCACTCGAGCCCTGCCCCGGAGGCTCGGCAACTCGCCAAGCATAGCTGACAAAACACAACTTACTCGTCGTTTTTACTCGTCAGCTAAGGCTGCCCCGACGGGCTGCCAAGAACGAGTGCCAAAACACAACTTGCTCGTTGTTTAAGGGCTGCACAACAAAATGGCAGGACCGCGACGCGCGACGGGCGCGGCGGAAACCGCGACAGCCCAGAGACGCCGCGCCACCGCCCCCGCCGCGCCGCCGACGCACGAGCCGACCGAATCGCCGCCCCCGACTCCGCCTAAAACGGCGGAACCGGCCGACGCCAGCGAAAGTGCGTGGGCGAACGGCCGCCTCGTGGAGCTGATCCACGAAGGCGACGGCGCCGCGGCGATTAATCACGTCGACGCGCACGTCGAGACGTGCCCGTCGCTTGCGCGCACCGCCGTGGACACGAAGACGTCACGCTCCGCGCTGCACGTGGCAGCTGCCACGGGCCAGTCCGCCGTCGTGCGGAGGTTGATCGCGGCAGGTGCGGATCCGGGGAAGCGCGACAAATTCGGGAAGACGGCATTACATGGCGCTTGCGAGCGGGGGCACGGCGCGGTCGTCGACGCGTTGCTCGGTGCGGCCAAGACCGGCGCCAGCGCTGACGGCGTCGCCGCGCGCGACTCGAAAACCGCACAGCTGTTGCGCGCCGGTTCCGCAAAACAACCCCCAATCCACCTCGCCGCGAAGAACGACGACGCCGCCATCTGCCTGCAGCTGCTCAAGGCCGGCGCTCGCCCCGACGAACCGGCACCCGCGGATGGACGCACGGCGCTCCACGTCTGCGCTCGGTTCGAAAGCCAGGCCTGCGCTGCCGTACTCCTCGAAAGGGGCGCCGACGTGGCCGCGGCGTTGACGGTCCCGCCCTACCACAACCCGCTCCACGTCGCCGCGTCGCAGGGCTCGCAATATGTGGCCCAGCTCCTCGTCGACCGCGGTGGTGACTTTCACGGCCCGCCGAAAGCCCCAAAGGGCTACACCGGGCCTTTAGTCACGCCCTGCGAGCTCGCCGTCGCCTGTGGCCACCGCGGGCTTGCGCGGAACTGCGGCGTCGCGGCGCGCGCGCGGCGGGCTCAACAGCACCGCGACCTCGAGGAGGCCAACGCCGAGTACGGACGCGTGGCGGGTCGCGTCGCGGCGGCGCGGCGCGAGCGCGATTTGACAGTGCGCCGCTTCGACGACACGCAGCGGAGCTACGAGCTCTACGCGAGCGAGAACGCTGCGGGCCGCCGGGCATCGATTGGGTCGCCCGGGTCGACGCCAGATACGTCTCGGCCGTCGTCGTCGGGGCCAAGTTCTCGGCCTTCGTCGCGGCCAAGTTCCCGGATTTCATCGCGGCCGGCGTCGCGGCCGGAGTCTTCTAGGTTTCGCCCTTCCTAGTTACTAATGTGTTGTTGCAAGTAGACTCCCGAGAGATCTCCCACGGCGGCACTGGCAAATTCACTGGCAGGTCCCCTGAGTCGGAGGAATTGTCGGAGGGACTTCCCGAGGACTTGGACATCTATTCTTCGGACTCGGAGCATAAGAAAAGACAAGGTAAAGTGTTAAAACGGCCGCACCTTGCAGTACGGCCGCTTGCCACCGGAGCCCTCGCCGTCGTCGAGGTAGATCTTCTTCTGGGGCCGGCCCGATGTGTCCACTTCCGCGGGCCCGGCGAGCGTGTCGAACGCGAGCTGCGCGTGGAGCGGCGACTTGAGGATGAGGGTGCACTTGCCGTAGGCGCCGCCTCGCGTGACGGCGGCGTCCGCCGCGAGCGCGACGCCCGTGGTGCGCTCGACGGCCGCGCGCAGCGTCGCGTCGGCGACGCCCGCCGGGATGCGGTGCGCGAAGAGCGACCGCTCCTCCCGCGCGTGCTTGCGCCGCTCCACGGCCTTGGGCAGCGGCTCCGCGCCTCCTATTAAATGGTAGGCGCACAGCGCGGCGGTCCGCGCGTCGACGCGCGAGTCGTGCGTGGCGCGACCGAGTTCGATGCCGCCCTGGTCGTTCGGGAGCACCGCCGCGGCGACGTCGCGCAGCGACGGCGCCACGCCCGCGGGCGCGCCGGCGACGCCGTAGCACACGGAAGTATCAACAATGCAACCGTGGCGGAAGCGGAGCGCCTCCAAATCGTTCGTGACGGCGTGGCCAATCAGCACGGTCCGGTCGGAACACAGTTTGGCCAGAGCGGCTTGCGCGTGCTCCAGCGTGAATAACACACTGTCCAGGTCCGAGGCCTTGATGCCGTGAACGCGATCGACGGCGTCCTTGATTGGCAAGGAGGGCTTCACGAGCGAGTCCAGCACGACGTCGTCGTGGCCGCCGGCGACGGCGGCTGCCGTGCAGGCGTCCAGCCGCGACGCGTCCACGATCGAGATGCGGACGAGGGCCTTGCCGTCGAGGGCGCCGCTGGCCGGGTCTTCGGTCACGCACATCTCGCAGTCGATGGCGAGCGCCTGCGGCAGGTGCTCGCACCACGCGCCGTAGGGCCGCGACTTGATCCACGCCGCCGGCGCCTTTGCGGCGAGCGCGTCGAGCCGCGCCGCCGCGGCGCGGAAGCGCTCGCTCGCCGCCGTCTGCTTGGCGAGCGCGGACCAGGCTTTGAGATGTGGCGCGGCCCCGAAGTTGTGGTGCGGCGGCGCGGCGGCTGGCGCGGCGGCCGGCGCCGACGCGCGCGGCGCCACCGGCGATACGGGGAGCGCGCCGACGATCGACCCGTTCGTGGACGGTGGCGCCACAGGTAATGAAGAGATGACCGACGCGGTCGTCGCGGGCGCAGCCTCCTTGTTCGACGACGACGACTTGCGCGCGCCGCGCCGCGCCTTCTTCTTCTTCGGGAGTTCCTCGGCGGCGACCGGCGGCGCGCGGCGCGCGCGCTCTTTGGCCAGCGCCGCCTTGAGCTCCGCGACTTCGCTGTCCTCTTTCTTTTTTTTAGGCGGCTCCTTGGCAGCGGCCGGCGACGCGCGAGCGCGCTCCTTCGCCAGCGCTGCCTTGAGCGCTGCGACTTCGCTGTTCTCCTCTTGCTTCTTCTTTTTGGGGGGGTTAGCGGCGGCCGGGGGCGCGCTGCGCGCGCGCTCCTTCGCCAGCGCCGCCTTAAGCTCCGCGAGTTCGCCGCCCTCCTGTTGCCGGCGCTTTTCGTCGGCGACCTCGGCTCGCAGGCGCACGAGCTCTTGCATTTGCTTCTCGGCCTCGACCTGCTGGCGCAGCGTTTCCAGCTCGGACGGCATGATGCTACTTTGCGTGTGCTGTGGCTTGCTGCTGTTCAGGTTACGTATCGCTTAACCGGCTATAAAGCCAGAGAGCGACGTGCACGTTATGCAGCAGTGTTTTGCAGTGGCTTTTGTGAACTATTATCGCGTCGAATCACGAGCGTGCGCAGCACTCTTGATATCGCCGCGAGAGCTTCAAAACCCGTACATCGAGAGAGATTGGCGCGCCGCGCCGTAATTAACCCGAACCCCAACTCGAAGTATACGCGGGAGTACTCGAGCGTCGATTATGATGATGTGTAAATTTTATGCAGGCGACGCTCAGCGCCGCCGCCTGCACTCCTTCGTCCAGGCCTCCATGTCGATGGGGTGGCTCTCCGGGTCGGCCTCGGCCTGCTCCTTCCAGATCTTGACCGACTTGTCCGCCTCGCACGTGATGAGCCGCGTGCCGGAGCGGTCGAAGGCGCAGTCGTAGATACCGGCCTCGCAGGCCAACGACCCGGGCTGCGCCACCGTCTCGAGCCGCTGCAGATTGTATCCCGTCCGGTAGTCCCACATTCGCAGACTTCCATCGTCGCCCGCCGTCGCCATGACCCCGGCGCTGTTGATGTCGCACGAATTCAGCACGGCGTTGTGGCCGCGCATCGTCCGGAGTAGCGCGCCGTCCTTGCGCCGCCAGGTCCGGCACGCGTCGGCTGCCGCGCTCACAAAGCTGTTGTCAAACGGCGCACAGGCGACCGCTCGGATGCCGCGCTTGTGGTGGGTTAAAACAGCACGCGTCTTGCCCGCGGCCAGGTCCCAGAGCCGCACGGTGCTATCCGCACTGCCGGAGACGACCTGGGGGTCCGTGTTCGCGGCAGCAACAGACTGGATCGTGGCCTGGTGCCCCCCGAGCATCATGACCTGCTTGGACGTGCGCTGGTCCCAGCAACGCACGCAGGAGTCGCGCCCGCCCGTGAACACCAAGTCTAAAGTAGGGTGCAGCACCAGACAGTACACGCCCGACAAGTGGCCGTGGTACCTTCGGACCACTTTGTTCGTCTCGAGGTCCCAGCACAGCACCTTTTTATCATCACCGGCGCTGAACGCGTACGCCGACCGAGGACTCACGGCAATGCCGCGGACGGCGCCCACGTGGCCCGTCAGCGTCAGCTTCAAGCCGCCCTGGGCCCCGGCTGAGCACTTGGCCAGATCCCAGACCTTGATCGTCCGGTCCGCGCTCCCCGTGACGAACCACTCGTTCTGGGGGTCGAAAGCCACGCAGCGCACCCAGCCTAAATGTCCGGAGCAGACTGCCTTCAAGGCCCAGGGCGCGTGCCACTGCGGCACGGGCACCGCGGCGGCTTTTCGTCTTAATGGTACGGAGAGCGCTCTAGCGCCGCTGGTTGGTGCCCCATTGCCGCTCACCGTCACCATCTCGCCCGTGGCCGCCTCCGCTTTTCCCTCATCCACCTTCGCGCCCTTGGCGCGCTTGCGCCGCCGCGCGCCAGAGAGCGCGGCCGCGAGCTCGTCGACGTAGGCGCGGCGCTCCCTCTCGTCGCTGCAGCCCGTGGGCGCGGCACCGGGCGCCGGCCGCGCCTTGGCAAAGGCGCCGAGCTTGCTGGCGACCTTGGCTTTGAGCGCGGCGACCGGCGGCGGCGGGGGCTGGTGGGGGTCGTCGCCGGCGAAAAAACTGGCGCCGCCGCGCGTGCTCTTCGCCAGGGCGGCTTCCATGTTTGCTACTATTGCGCGGCGAGCGACGCTCGATTTGCCTCTGGCGGCGAAGACCCGCGGGGCAGTCCCGGCGGCGCAGGGTTCGCTGCGATTGCGAGGAGGTTGTTGCGGCGGACTGTCTGCCAAGCTGTCAAGTCTGGAGCTGTGGTATTTGGCGGCGCGGCGAGCGGGTGGCGCGACACGCTTTGGCCGGCGCGCACGGGTTTTTCGCACGGGTTTCTTTTGCTTTTTGGGCCCGCGTCGCTATGCCACACCTCACTACGTCTAGAATAGAGCTGCGAACACAACTGCTACCCATTGCAACGCATTGCTCACCTGCAACCGTTGAGAATTAGATTAAGCCGCAGCAGGGCTGCTAATAAAATATAAATTACAAATCGAGGACGGAGGAAGGTCCATCTCGCTTAGCGGTCTCATAGATCACAACAAAGCAAAACATGGCCACCCTCCTCGACGACGCCTTCGACGCCGCCGCGCTGGCCAAAGCGCAGGACGAAATTCTAGCGGAAGCCGAGCGCCTCAGTGCGCTGCCGCAGCCTGAGAAGACCCCGTTCGAGCACAAGTACGCGGCGCGCGAACTGCTCCGGGAGCGCTGCAAGGTTTTAGTTTTGGAAATTGCGCTGCGCGTAAATGAGGCGACGCCCTGGGTCCGCGCGCTCCTCGGCGAGGTCGAGGCGGTGCTGGGCGACATCGGCTACGACGTGGAGGAGCCGCACGAGGCGGACCCCTGCTACGCGCGCGCGTTGGAAGCGCTGGCGCCGGGCGCCGATGCGCTCAACGACGCGGGCGACCCCGGCGCCGACGATGACGACGATAACGCCGCCGCGGAGGAGACGCGGGCCCGCGCGGCGGAAGCCGACGCCGCGACGGCGCAGACCATTGCTGCAGCGAGCGCGGCGCGCGTGCGCGCCGCGGCCGCGGCGGGACCGAAGCGCGCCCGGGGCGCCGAGCTCGGCGCGGCGGCCCTCCGCGCGCTCAACGGCGCGGCCGTGCTCTGGCAGGGGCGCGAGCAGTCGCGACGGGCATTTAGGCTCCTCAAGGCCGCCGAGGCGTTGGAAAGCCTGCCAAAAATCCCCGGCGCCGCCGCCTTCGACCCGGCGACATTAGAAGAATCAAAAACGAAGACGATCTACTACCTCGCCCAGGTCTGCGCGTCGCTCAGCGACGGCGTCAGTGCAGCGAACTACTGCGCGCAGACGTTGGAACGCCAGCTCGTGGGCCCCGCCCCATCCTTTGACGGCGTCACGCCCCTGGCGTGGGCCAAGAACTGCGTCGGCCTCGCGCGCTTCTTCGTGGACCAGGGCGCGGTCCTCGACGCGATGAGCTGCTGCCGCGCCGGCGTCGCGGCGGCGCGGCTCGACGGTATTGATGGTGATCCTGACCAGCCGCGCGGCAGCGTCGTCGCGGACGCCTACAAGTGCTGGGCGCAGGCGCACGTTAGTGAAGCTGCGTCCCAATTCTTTTGAAGTGGAGTCATGTGATACACGCGCAGGTCGGCTGGCTCTCGGTCCTCGCCGAAGTGGAAAACGGCGCGGCGCCCCCGGCGCCGCCGCCCGCGACGCTCGCGGCCGACTTTCGGTCGCTTAGTAAGCCGGAGCGGTCACCCGACCTGGTCGATGGTATCTCGGACGACCCGCGCCTCGCCTTCCGGGCGGCCCTGCGCGCGCTGCGGCGCGCGCGCGCCTACTACGTCCTGGACGGCTTCGTCACCGAGCACGTGGACCTCGCGCGCCTCGAGTCCACGTGCTGGAAACTCGTCTCCGTGACGGAGACGGATTACGCGCGGCTCCAGCAGATGCGCCGCCGCCGTGTGGCCCGCCTCGACCCCCTGCGGGACGAGTTGAAAGCGGACGCCTACCGCGACCTGCGCGCCACCTTGGGATACGAGGTGGCCCAGGTCCTCGCGGTGATCCTGGAAGCAAAAGCCGAGCGCCTGAGAAGGTACGCGGGCAACGCCTTGCGAACACGGCAGGAGGCCCTGGAGGCCCTCAAAAATAGAACGTGTGACGTGTTCGACGACTTTCTCAAGCAGTGCGCGGGCGACGCGCGGACGCCGCCGGGCGAGACCCCCCGGTCCCCCGTCGAGCGCCTGGCGGACTCAGACGTCGCGGCTTATATGGACGCACAATTCCTCGCGGCGCGGCTCCGGGGCAAGCGCTACGTCGCCATCCCGGGCGACGTGCGCCACGCCGAGGACTCGCTAACGCGGTACAAGCAGTGCGTCGCCGACATGGCTTTTGTGAAGAAGAATCGCGATGTGCCGGCGGACTTCTTCGCGCGGGAGCTGGAGCTCTGCGAGCAGATGGTCCACCTGCTGCCCTCGAAGATCCAGCACGTCCAGCTGGCGGGGGGCGTGCTGGAGGATTTTTAAAACCTAGTTTTGTCAATACTCGAGGGCCCGAAGAGCCTCACCGGTCGTGGTCCTGGAGCCGGTCCAGGAGATCGGCGAGGTGCGAGCCGCGCTGCACGCGGCACTCGGCGCGCAACGCGTCGATGAACTGCCCCGCGAGGCGCTTCCAGGCCGCGCCCTGGGCGCGCACGCCCTCGACGTAGGGCGGTAACGCCGCTTGCAACGTTAACCCAGCAACCGCCTGGCGCTCGCCCGGCGCGACGCCTGCGCTCATGCATGCCTTCGTCGCCACGTCCAGCGCCACTTCGGAAAAGCGGTCCGCATCGTCGCAAAACCGGTCGCAGCTCCGCTCCAGGTCCGCGACCAACCCCAAGAGCCCGTGGTTCGCCAGCAACAGGTCCCTCAACACCGCGTCGAGGAACGCGTCGTGCGCGTCTAACGCGGCATCGATGTGCGGCGCCCCCTGCAACGCCTCCTCCAGCCCCGCCCAGCGCGCGCCGACGACGTCACTCGTCGCGTAGAACACCAAGGACTGCGAGAAGTGGAGCATACGCTGCCTGAGTAGAAACGCCGGCGCGAGCGCCCGGCGCACCGCGCCCCGGCCGCACCACCGCTTGGACGCCTGCTGGTCCATCCAGCACCCCAGCAACCGCCGCTCCACGCGCTTCGCCCGGAAGACCCGCCGGAACGCCAGCTGGTACTTCACGATGCTTCGCCTCGAGAGTAGTAATGCACTAGGCCACGGCGCCTTGCAATCCAGCACAAAGGCGTCCACGGCCAACAGGGGCACATCATGGGACACCTCGTCGGCGCCTTCGTGCCGGTGGATCGCGTCCAGGTGCGCCCTCAAATCGCGGGACGCGAGCGCCGGTTCCAGCGTCAACCCCTCAATTTGGGGACCCTCGCCCCGCGCCGACGAGCTTAGCGCCACGGCCAACAAATGGGCCAGCCGCGTGGTCGACGCCTTGGCCACGGGCTTCCTTAACTCCGCATCCGCCAGGTCCAGGAAGTTCGCGAGGAAGTCGCCCTGCCCCGCGAGGAAGAAGCGCTTCATGACCCTTAACTTCGCCAGGCCCCGCTCTCTTTCAAACAGCACGGCCTTCAACTCCGCGGCCGACGCTTTGTATGAAGCGCCGATGGCCCTCGCTAAATGTCCACTTCCGTCCTCGACCAGATCGGCGGGCGTCAACGACGCCCACGCCGCCCGCACCTCACGGTCGTCATGCGTCGACGCCGCGTCCCGGAGCACGACCCGGTACTTGCCACTCACCAAAACCTTGCGCAAGTGGCTTTTCACGGCCCCGCCCGCCGCTTTCGTTACATCAGAAGTGAAGCGCTGGTCCCAGTAGAGGGCATTATAATCTCTAGCGACGGCGGTCCGCTCGGCGTCCACGTCTTCTGAGACGCAAAACTCGCCGTACGGGTCGTCCAGCACACCATCAATACACCAGCGTCTGAGCGAGTCCAAATAGGGCGCCGCCGCGCTCTCGGCCAGCGAACTTAAGACCCGCTTAGCATCCGCATCTCTAGCGTCGCGCGCCGCGGCACTTAAAACATCCACCACCGGGCCGCCGGGCGCCGCCGCGTCCACCTTTCCACAAACCTCGACGAGCGCCTCCAACGCAACGGACGCGTCCCGGCATACGGCAGCCAGCCGCGCCAGCCCGCCCCTATTACTCCGCACCACCGTCTCGAGCTGCGCCACGAACACGAGGTACTCCCTCAACACCTCCCTTAACTGCGCCGCGCAGGCGTGCGCGCACCGCCCCCTTTCATACCGCGCCGCCCTTCTACAAAAGCTCCGGCAGGCCAGGAACGCATCACCTAGAGGCACGCACCGCCGCGCCATTTCCAAGAGCGGCAGGTGCTCCCGCGCGACGTTTGTTGGATCCACGCTGAGCCGTCCACTCCCCACGACCCGCCGCACCCGCCCGCCCTCGCGCCCGCCCAGTGCGCTCAGCACGTCCTCCGCTAAATCCCTTTCAAAGTCGTCCGGAGCGCTCGCCACGACCTCGGTCGCGCGGCTCGCCCACTTTCCAAAGCCCCCACTGAGGTAGGGCCGGTCGTCGAGCCAGCGCGACCAGTGCGGCGCGCCGGCCGCGCACAGGCGCCAGGCGCCGTCGGCGCCGAGCCCGTCCGCGCCGCCCCGGCCCAGGCCCGCCGTGTCGTCGCCCGCGCCGTCACGCCGCCTCAGGTAAACATCGTCACGCGACGCGCGCAGATTAATACAATCCCCACTTCGAACGACGTCGCCCCGCTTCGGCACTTTACCACCCCTTACCGCATTTGAACCCTCGTCCGCCGCGGAGAGCACCTCCCAGCGCTCGCCCGCGCCCAGCAACGCGCGCCGGAACGTCGGCGCCTCGTCCGGGCCCGCGAAGGCCGCGTCCCGCACGCCCAGGCACCGGCCCCGCGCCAGCCGGCTTTTTAAACCTATGACGTCCCCGTACCGCACGGGGCCCTTGTCGTCCCGCACCATGGCGTTGCACACCACGAAGCGCTCGTCGGCGGCGCCCAAATTGAGCCCGCCCACGCTCGCGTCGAACACGACGTCCTCCCCCTCTTTGGCGGGCCGGACCGACAAGCAGAGGCCGCGCGCTCCCCGGAGCGAGACCTCGGCGCCGTAGCGGAGGGCCAGCACGTCCTGCTGCGCGCTTGCGTGCGCGAGCGTGTCGCGCGCGACCGCGGCACGCATGGATGTAACCGCAGCGCTCATGTAGTATTTAAACAGAGTTTAGAGAGCACTTGATTTTGAGGCA
>Ga0302122_10001112_pt1 | contig 17006 bp, 12 predicted proteins | sample CB21_SCM_MG_FD_203115 | JGI IMG/M metagenome (GOLD analysis project Ga0302122, IMG submission 203115) | Marine microbial communities from Western Arctic Ocean, Canada - CB21_SCM | ecosystem: Environmental > Aquatic > Marine > Oceanic | place: Canada: Western Arctic Ocean | collected 2017-09-28
CCGGCCGCGCGCGACGCCGGCCAGCGCCGCGCACGCAGCGTGCGCGTACGCGCGCGCGTCGAGGCCATGCGCGCTCCGCACGAAGTCCTCGTCCGCGCGCCAGTGGATCGCGACGGCCGCGTGCTCCCCTGCGCGCCCGGTCGCCTCCTCCAGATTCCGCGAGACCTCGTGCGCGGCGCGGTGGATGCGCCGCGCCGACGAAAACGCCGCGTTGACGCTCGTCAGGAGGTCGAGGCTCCGGCGCGTGTCGACCACGAGCTTGACGCAGCAGTCCTCCTCGCCGCCCAGCGACCAGACGCCGCCCCGCAGGTCGTAGCGCCGCGCGACGTCGCCGCCGGGTACGAGCCGCGACGCGGTCGCCGGCCAGAGCGCGCCGGCGAGCTCCGGCGCGCGCCCCTCGCTGCGCGTGTCGACGACGCAGATGCCCGCCCGTCGGAGGCCCTCTACCACCCTCTCGCGATCGTAGACGGCGTCGAACGGGACCGTGCCTTCGTAGTCCTGGTAGCAGCGCGCCTTGTAGCCGCACCGCCGCCGCGTCCGGAGAACCGAAGGCAGCTCGACGGCCGCGCCGAGCAGCGCCGCGATAACCGCGTCCTGGACGATGCGCATCCGCTGGTTGTTGAGGCCCTTGCGCACCGCCGGAATGCGGACGACGCCGCTCACGCCTGCACCGCAGGTCGTCGCTGCGTGGTAGGCCGGCGCGACGACCGGACAGGCGGGGGCCGGTGCCGCCGCGGCAGCCGCCAGCGTAAGGAACACCAACTCCATTGCTGGGCAATAGGTAGGCCGTGGGCAGCCCCACCGCGCGCGCGCGCGCGCTCGCACCGCTGCCTATAATTTCGTACCTGTCATCAGCTTGCCATCAGCATCTCATCAACTAAAATTTTGGTTGCCATCAGCTGCCATCAGCTGCCCCATCGCCCACTGCGGGCAGCACTGCGGGTAGCTTTACGCGATGCTCGTACGCTGTGATCGAACGAGAGGTTCGAGGTTGTTGTGACAGCGCGCTGCCATGTGGCGCCAAATCGTAGTAAGTGCACTGGTCCTCGCGGGCACGGGTGCAGACCCGGACCTGATCGCCGTCGCCGGACTCCCGGCCGAGGCCCTCGCTGCCTGCGATGCCAGGTATCGCGATGCCACGGCCAAATCCGTAGCGCTCAAGACCGTGGCGGCCGGCCGGCCCTGTACGGTCCGCCAGGCGCCAAGGAGTGGGAGCCAGTCGCATTTCGACGACCGCTCGCAGACGCTCCACGCGCCGGGCGACACTAATGACGTGTGTAAGGTCATCGAGGGCGCCGTCGCGGCGGGCCTCCTGCCTGCGAAGGCGTCCGCCCGCCACGGTCTCGCGATGCTCGACGTGGGCGCCGCGTTCTCCGGCGAGTCCATCCTGGGCCACAAGCTGGGCTTCCAGGTTGTCGCTTTCGAAGCCCGCAAGTCCGAGTACAGCTCAATCGTTGCCGCGACGCAGCGCTTCGAGCACGTCGAGGTCGTCCATGCGGCCGTGACCGACCGCTCCGGGCCCGTGACGTTCAACATGGCACAAGACTCGTCGTCGCTGCTCAAGTCGGCCGTAGAGGGGGAAAGGGAGGCGCCAAAGGCGCAGTCGGAACGCGAGCAGCAAGTGACAGTGCAGGGCGTGACGCTCGACGAGATCGCCGCCGAACGCGGGCTTAGGATTGGCTTCATTAAGATAGACGTCCAGGGCGCCGAGTACAACGTCCTCCGCGGAGCTGTTCAGATCCTCCGCCGCGACAAGCCCGTGGTGAACTTCGAGTACTGCACTCCGGGACGTCTTACGGCCGCCACAGAGAGCCCCCGCGTCCTCGCGCTCATGGAGCGCCTCGGCTACGAATGCGGGCCGTCCGACCCCAACATGGCCGCATGCATCGCGAAGCAGGCGATGCCGCCAAAACCGACTTGCGTGACGCAGCCGGTGATGTCACGCGCACGCCATCCAGTTTTTGATGTACTTGGCGCCGTGTCGGTGGCGCCAACCTCGTGCGGCCTGCGCAACTTTCCGGAGCTCGCCGAGGGTCCCAAGAAGGGCGATGATGATAAGAGACTCTGCAGCGCTATGCTGAGCGAACACGGAAATAACGTCGTTGTCAGCATTGGCAGCAACAACGAATTCGGATTCGAAGAGCAAATGCTCCAATGCGCTCCAAGCCTCCACGTTGCCACGTTTGACTGCACCGTCCAAGAGGCGACGAACAAGCCACGGACGCCGCGCGTTTCCTTTCATCCGTACTGCCTTTCTTCCAAGGACGCAGCGCAAACACGCACGTGGGCGTCGATCGCGTCGATCGCGAGCGAGGCGGCCGCGGCCAACGGAAACCCGGGGGTACGTATCGCCATCCTCAAGATGGACATTGAGGGATGGGAATGGGTTGCACTGCCGCAGGTGCTGAACGTGACTGGCGACAGGGAGCGGATTTTGCCGAGGCAAATCGCCGTTGAGGTGCATCTTGCGACGCACCAGCGCTACGACGTCCCAGGATTTGTCAACCAAGGCGCGCGCGCAGTCCTACCACGGCACCAAGAACTGCTCCAAGAGCTACGTAGGTCGATGGAGGCAGCAGGCTATGCATTGCTTGATCGCAACGACAATCCGTGGTGCGGTCACTGTAGCGAGCTGCTGTTTGCTCGAGTCGATTCGAGCATCACCATGGCCGCAGATAGCGCCGCCACCCACCGCTTCTCCCTTGTTGTTGCCACTTTGTTTGCCATTATTGTGACAGCTTGTTCCTTCCTTTGAAAACTCTACGGGTCTGCCTTTTGTCGCACGGAAGTGGGTGTCGTCGCTACGGCTCTCGCTGCGGTAGCACTCAGACATGGTTGCTCTACGCGTATTCCGTGGCAGGGACTCGGCGCGATATCAAGAAGTATCGTCCCGGGACGGTAGTCGGCCTCCGGCAAAGCTCCCTTCGTCGTCGAGTTCTGCGGATTCTCGCCACGCGGAGGGTTCAAGTGACCCCGCGCGTATCGCCGGCGCTGGGGCTGGGGTGCGTAAGTCGCCGTGGTTCTAGGTTCAAGTTTTAAGCACTCGACGAAAGTTCGAAACCCGCTTTGATGATGAATGAGAGAGAGAGGCGTGTACTGGTATACTGCAGCCCCTCTAGCACGGGCCTGCTGCTCTCCCTCAGAACCCGTTTTGGTTAGATTATACCCGCACGCACGGCCTTTGGTGATCAGATGCTGCTGGCTACGTGCGCGAGCGGTATTACGATAATACGTGTAACGTGGCGTTCAGATTTATCGCAGGGCAGCCCGATGGCAGTCCGTCAAGCCAAAACTTGCCGTTGGGCTGCGTACCTTGGTGCGCTCTACGCTGCGCGCGCGGAGCACTGCAGTATTTCGGATGAGTTAGTACTGGCTGCGCTCCGCGCGCCATCACGCGGTGGCACGCACAACCTTTTCGCCGTAGAGCGTGCCAACGCGTTAGTGTGCGCCGCCTTTGCGACGGGCCAGCTCGCTACCATCGAGCGCACGATGGCGGCGCCACCGAGCCGCAACGGCGTCGTCTTTGTGAAAATAATCGGTGGCTTCGGGAACGAACTAAATCTCATGACGCACGCCGCGCTAGTCGCAGTTGCGCTGAATCGGACTGTCTGCGCCGATGTGAAAGGTTCGTGGACGTTCCAGTTTCTAGACTCGCCAGCGCTGCGACACGCGGTCACGTGGCGCGAGGGCTGCACGAATCTGACGCGAAGACAAGTGAGCTTTGATACGCTCGACACCGCGCCGCGAGACAGGACCATCGCTGTGGCTATCGGGAGCATGAATCACTGTCACGCGACAGCCCAGCTTCCCGGAGCCTGGCGGCGTTCTACGGCGCGGCGTTCACCGAGGTGGTCGCCTGCGCGAGCCACGCGCTATTCCGTCCAGGCGCCCACATCCGGGCGTGGGCGGCGCCATACCTGCGCGTCATTCGCGGAGCAGACGTCTCGCTTGGAGTCCACATCCGCACGACGGACGCGGCGATGGCCCGGCACCAGGGATACACCGGCGGTCGCAACTTGGCGCTCGACTGGGGCCGGTTCAACCAGCGTCCGCTGCCGATGTGTTATTTCGCCACGCGCAAAACCCCTCGGCTCGCTCCTTGTCCCGCGCACGCGGCGAAGAGTTGGCGATCCGCGCAGGCGCGGGGGTTGTCACGCTGAAGACGTACTGGTCCTCAAGCTCCAAGGGAAAGCCGCGAGGCCGTGTTGTGCGGGGGGGTCCCCGGTCCCGGACGCACGGCATTTAGTCGTGTTTGTCGGAAGCGACAGCATGATAAACCAGGGGTCGTGGCTTGGCCTCGCACCGAACGTCACGATGATCGCTACCAAAGGGCACCCGACGCACACTGGTCGCCCTGTGATGAATCGCCCGGCGACGAACCACTCCGAGCGTGAGGGCGCGCGTAAGGCGCTGCTGGACTTTTTCTTGCTCACTGAGACGGACTATTTTGTCTCCAATTGTGCCTACACCTGTTTTGGCCATCATTGTAGCAACACGTTCGCCTATAACATCCACAATCACCGGTCGCCTGTCGGTGCCACACTCGAACGCTTCGCGCCGCACTACGGATGTTCGCCCGTGGCCCCGGCTCTTGGACCAGTTCTGGATCCACGACCGGCCCAGGCACGCGAGCACGCTGGCGATTTTCACGACCACCCAGTCGTGATGCTTATCGCCCTGTTCTTGTTCATCTACCAGGTTGCGAACGTCCGAAGGAAATGTGCGTCTTCGGATCAGTCCAGCTAGAAGGCAAGGCCGTGGGTACCGCCGTCTGTGTGTAATTTATTTATTTATCTATTAGTGCCGGACATATGGACGCGCTGTGTGAGAGATGTCGAATTCACAACGACAAACCCCCCCCCTCCACTTGGAGCCTGGCCTAAACCCGCGCCGACATTAATTGGACAGCTAGTATGCAGATCTAGGGCGGTCCGAGAGCGGCAGCCATCCCTCCTCTCTCGCGAGGTCGGATCTTGCGATCTCGCCCCGCACGCCCGAAAGCACACGAATTGACGTCGACCTCAGGGTGCAGCTGAATATTGCCAGAATCTGGTGATTCGCCCCAGCGCAGGCGCAGCCCCTGACAGCGCGTCAATCGGAGAGTGCAAGCCCGGCTGCCGGTTGGCAAATGCAGCGCGGAGCTAGCACGCTGCTGAGTCTCTCGCAGGCCCGCCTCTGCGACGGAAGCTATGACCGGCGGCAGCTGCGAGGTACCGTTCGGGGCCTATGCGTGGTGGCCATGGCGGTCGCCCTCGTCGGAGCGTGGGCCCGTGGCAGGACGGCGCGGCCGTCCGCGGGCCGCCCGTTTCTGGCGCCGGCGAGGTATCTGGACCCGTTCGACGCCGCGGACGCCCGCGCGCTCGCCCCGCACTATGCCGCGCTCGTGGCCGAGTTCGCCGACGAGATCCGCAGCGAGTTCGCGGCGGCCGAGGCGTTCGCGGCGTTGACGCGGGGTGACGAGAAGGTGGTGTGCAAGGGCCAGATCGGCCGCGTCGAGGCGGCCATGCTCTACGTGGCAATTCGCGTCGAGCGCCCGCGGCGCGTCCTCGAGGTCGGTGCGCTGTGCGGGTCGTCGACGCGCTGGATCCTGGCGGCGCTCGCGCGCAACGGCGACGAAAGCGCGCTCACGACCTTCGACCTCCACGACTTCGCTCCGAAGTTCGTCCGCCCGTCTATGGCGACGGAGCGCTGGACCTTCGTGCGGGGCGATGTCCTGGAGCACGTCCGCCGGGTGGACGCGACCGTCGCGACCGAGGCCGACCTGATCTTCGTCGACGCGCTGCACCGGAACGCCTTCGCGCGGGAGTACACGCGCGAGCTCTTCGGCCGCGCGCGCCGTCGCGTCCTCGTCTTCGCGCACGACATCTACTCCCCCTTCATGATCCCCCTCTACAAGCCCTGTCAGCGGAGCATGACCGAGGCGACACTCGACGAGGAACGGCGCTGTATAACGCAGCGCGCGGCGGAGTTCGCGGGCGCCCACGGCGCCGACACGTTCTACGGCCCGACGCAAGCCGGGGGCGAGGGCTTCGAGTTGACCTCCTGGCTCGCGCGCACGGGCCGCGGCCGCGGCCTCGTGACGTTTTCGCCCTACGCCGCGCCCGAATTCACGCGCCGGGTCTTCGCGGCCTTCCGCGAGCACGACATCGACTTCTCGCAGATCAACAACCCGTCGGTCTTCTTCGAGCTTCGACCGGTAGAATAGGGTACTATTGGAGCTCAGATAAATACCTGGCAAATGGGCCGATCCTACACTAATCTGGAAGCTACAAATCACCTATACTAAGACACGTAGCAGCAGACGCCCGGGGGCAGCCCGAGCCGGAGCATCTCCGGATGGATGGAGCGGTCTGTGACCCCACCCGGGTTTGCATGCAGATACCAAAAGCGGAAGCCCGCCTGACGGACATAGATATCGAAGAATTGCGCGACGCGCATCACCGCCCGCTCGGTATCGAGCTGCAATTCCTCGGTGAAGTGAACCTCGAGCACGATGGTGCAGATGCGCTCCAGGAGCTCCGGTGTAGCGACCGCCGCCTGAACCAGCGCTTCCCACTCGCATCCCTCACAGTCAAGCTTTAGGAGGTCGGTGAGGACGCTAACGAATTCGCTCAAGCTCTGCGCGATCGCCCCCTTACTTGAAATAAGGCGGTATTTCCTCGATGGCTTTGTACCGCGTGGGCCTGTCCGCCGCGCCCTTCCGCCCTTCTGAAGTACAGATGCATTCTCTCGAAGGAAGCCGTGGAAAGCGCAGCATCGGCATCGCTCACTCCGGAACGAACGCTGCGACTTAGCGCAGAGTATGTGCCCGAAGACTTCATTTTGTGGAGGAAATAGCGGCTTGTCTCGAAAGGGGCCGCGTGGCAGACCATACCCGGGCAGACAGAGCGGACCGGCGGCGCGACGTCGCCAGCGGCGCAGGCGCTGGGTGATGTGCTGCTCGACAGCCACGCCTGGTTAAGACCAACGAGCTCGTCGTCGAAGTGCTTCAGCGCGCGCCGAAGAACGGTGGAGTTGCGGCGCGCTCCGTGGAGCAGCGCCGCCCAGCAGTACACGTCGTTGAGGAAGACGTTCGAGCTGAGCCAGCTGCGCGAACACTCTGCCGCGGCGGTGCTGTCCGGTGGCCGCGCGCAGAGCGCGCGAATGCGTCCGGCACCGCCGACGTACCATTCCAGCGCCGCGCGAGAGAGCGCGCGGCTGCGGCGCGACACCGAAAAGACCATGACGCCGGACTCGACGCGCCAGGTCTCGTCGTGCCAGCCGATGCGGAAGCCCCGCTCGCCGGGCCGGAACGGCACGTCGTACGCGACGTCGTGCGTGCGGGCAAAGGCGAGGAACGCCGCGTCGAGCGGTCGCCGCACCTCGACGTCAGCGTCGAGCCAGACGACGACCGCGCCCAACGGTAGTGCGTGGAGCGCCGCGTCGATGGCGGCGACCTTCAGCACCAGCACCTTGCCGCTCTGCACGACCATTGCGCCCTCGAATGGCTCCCAGGCCCCGTAGCGCGCGTAGAACTCCTCGACGGCGCGGAACTTCGACGCCGCCAGCCGCGAAAATTGCTCGCTTCCGTACGCGGCGAGGCGGTCGACGCAGACGCCGCTGCGCTGGGCGGCGGGGGTGGACGGGGCCGCGCCGTGCGGGCCGAACGCGACACCGTCGTCGACCAGGAGCCACAGCGGCGTCGCCTCGAGGGCGCCCCCGACGGTCGGCAGCCACGGCGCGGTCGTCGCGCGCGCGTAGTGCTGCGGCGACGTAGACGATAAAAGCACCGCGACGCCCTCTATCTCCTCGGACGCCCCGGGGCCGCGGTGACTGCGGACGACGCGCCGCAGTCGCTCGCAACTCGTCGCCCGCAGCGTCACGTTACCAACCGACCGAGGCGATCCACATGATTTGGGCCTCGCGGGTGTGCTCGTCTCGTCCGCTGTGGCGTGCGCGCGCAGCTCTCCGAGCCCTTGGTGGGAGGCTTGACTTTTGAGCGTGAGCAGCAGGGTCAGGACAGACGCGCAAGCAGCCACCGCGACGAGTCGAAGCAATTGCATGGACATGCGCAGATATGCGCTCGTATTGCCCCACCAGGCTGCCCAGATGATGATACTGCCCACCAGGCCAAGAAACCCGCACTATATTTTGCTGATATCGATCGAGTTGTTGTCTTCGTTGTTGGAGAGCAAGCACGCAGGCACAAGAGAGTCCCGAGAGCCGCGCAGGAACTCTCTTTGGGAGGAATTCCCAACGCGATAGATAAGTATACTACTAATTATGGCCCGCCTCGGCGCCTGGCTACAACGACGACTCCTACAACGACGGCGACTCCCAGCAAGAAGCCGTCTGGCCCGCCCGTGTCGACGAGGCGCCCACCGTTGCTGGGGTCTGCGGTGCCTGGGGCTGCCGCAGCAGCGAACGTATCTGCGCTGATGAGCTCGCCCTGCCTTTGCAGAGCCTCGAGTTTCTGCAGAGTCGAAGGCGGCACGACAGAGTTGCACCCGGAGGCACGGGTGGGCCCGGGGTCGAAGCATTGCACCGGGCGAAGCGAACAGTTGTTGTGCAGGTGGCACAGCTGCACCCCGGGAATATTCCCGCCCGCGACCCAGCGCTCGACCGACGCTGCGTTCTCACGTGTATGATATCGTCTTGCGGACGTGGTGCTTGGTTGCGTTCGAGAGGCTGTAGCTACGCACCGGCGACGCCGACGCCGCGGCCGACCTTTTCTTGCCGTCTGCGGGGCCGGTGACGCGCAGCATGGCCGGGGCGCCGAAGACGGCCTCGAGACCGAGAAAGCGCAGGATCGGGATGAAGGCGGAATAGTTCCGGTTCAGTGTCTCGTAGGTCACGTGCAGCGTCGGGACGTGCGCCACACGAGTTCGGGTTCGGGTTAATTACGCGGCGCGCCCCCTAGGCGCTTCCGCTCCTCCGGGACCCATCAGAATTAAGTCAGCCCCGTAATTACGCGTAAGTTCGGTTTTTTTCTAGTACTTAATGAGTCTTATACGCTTCTGCGAGGGCCAACTGGTTCCTCCTCTGTCGTCTTTATGTCAGCGAGCAGCACTATGGTTGGTCAATTTCCTGGAAGTGAGATCTCAGGGTCGTAAATTTCCGGTGATTTCCAAGTAATTTCCCGGGAGTGGAAATTACCGGAAGTCTGGGTGGTCTCATGGGAAGCCGGGCCGAGCCCCCACCCTAAACACAAATAAGCATTTCCAATAAGGCGGGTAGCAAGTCCACCTGGGACCGTAGGATACGAGCCTGGGGCATGAAGTTGGCCAAATCGTGCCCATAGTCCAAAACGCGCCAGCCGCGAACTGACGTTACGGCCCTACGGAACGGGTTTTACACTACCACCCCCACCCCCATTTCCCGGAAGTCCAAAATGATTACCGGAAATTACCGGAAATTTCCGGAAACTTCCACTACCGGAAATTACCCTGAGATTACCCGGCCTACTATAAGCAGCACGGTGCAGGGCACTCCCATACCCAGGCGGATGCACACGTACGAATGCGCCGCATGCAGACGCGAATTTTGGGTTTTGTAAGAACCTTACCATCGTAATATTTGAGGGTCTGGGCGCAGTTTCTTGTCTGGGGGTATACCCTAGTTGAAGGTCGATGTTGCAGTTGAACCATTTACCCCCTACTAAGCCTCTACGCATGCAGACGCGCATGTGGGAGCGGTCTCAGAAGTACGGGTGTTAGGGACGAATTCGAACATTTGTACGCATGGGAGCGCCCTGTGCCGAGGAGATAGAGGAGATAGCGCTATCTAATTTATTTAGATCGTACGCGTTTTTACGCGGACCTCCGCGCGGCGGCGACGACCTCGAGTTGCGCATCGAGGAGGCGATTGGCGACGTCATAGGCCATGTATTCGAGCTGATTCTGGCGCTTGATCTCTGCTTCCTCCGCCCTTGTCAGCTCGCTGTGGGCGCTGCCGCTGTGCCCGTTGAGGTGTACGCCGCAGTCGAACGAGGCCGCCAGCCACGGAAAGAAGAATTCGACCGACGCCTTTGTGTCCTCGCAGCGTTCCAGCACCCCTACGACGCAGTGTTCCGTCAGGTGCGCCAACGTCCGCTCGAGCGTGGCCACGGCGTCGAGAGCCCAGCCGTCGGCGTCGCGCCACGGTTCCCCGCCGGTCCCGGACGTCAACTTGTTGACCTCCTCCGCGCCGCCCGAGTCGGACAACAACCGCAGCGGTTCGTAGTTGCATACCTCGTCATAGGGACTCGCGGAACTTCGCCGGCGAAATGGCCGACACGTTATCGCCAGCGAACGCGCGGAAACCCCGGTAGTCCCAGCGCGAGGCCACGCGGCTGACCGGCTCGCGGAAGCTCGTGTAGCAGTCGAAGGGCGCGTTGCTGCCCAGGTGTGGGCGCTTGGCGCGGGCGGTGACGAGTGCCTTCTCAACGGCCGGCCAGTACATGTGGGCGCCAAACACGGCGAACTTCTTCGCCGTGCCGTCGACGGGCGGGTCATAGACCTCGCAGCCGATATTGTGGCATGGTATCCAGTAGGTGAGGTTTTTTTGCCGGGCCGCGTTTGCGAGCATGCTCCGCATCGAACTGCCGCCGGCCTTCCGCTGGTGCATGAAGACGAAGGGCATTTGGGGCGTCGGCTTCGGGCGTCGCTCCGTCGCTAGCCGGTCGCGAGAGAACCGGGCCCGGCTCTTGAAGTACTCGGTGATATTCTCGGCCATCGGGCGCTGGTTCGGGACCACCGGGACGGCCGCGACGACAGCGCCGAGAACCCGACACAGCCCGTAGCACGTCGCGCTCTCGACCGCCTTGGATGGCGTGGCGCGGACCGCCGAAGGAGAAATATTTTTCTTGGTCACTGCGGATCCCACTATCAGGGCGAAAATACAGAGCGTTGCCCACATCTTCTTATTCAAGCCAGCGGTCGAGGCCGCGGGCGCCATTGTAATTCTGCCAGTGTTTTGCAGGAGGGTTGCTCCGTCCCGGCAAAACGGCTAAACCGCACCACGCAGAGCAAGGCTGAGCCGCAGAGGCAGCTGCGCATTCATCGAGGCTGCACGCGATCTGGGTGCGCCCTCAGCTGCACCTGAAGCTTGCAGCACGACACCTGTGCGGGTTTTACACGATGCAGGATCTGATGCGCAGCGCTGCGCGTCTCTGTGGGCGCCGCGACGCTGCCCAAAGATGATGCATAGCCATTATAACTGATGCGCACCGCGCTGTGGGTAGCCGTGCTGGCCGCCGCCCCCGGACCGAGCGAGCCCGCGCCCGCGGCGTGCCTCGGCCGCGGCGCGCTCTTCACCGGGCGCGACTCAGAAGGAGACGCGTGCGTCGTCGCGCGGGGGAAGCAGCCCGACGCGTGGTCGTGCCCGACCGACTGTGTAGCGAAGACGCCGAGCGTCTCCGGTCGCGTCGCGTGCGTCAAAGCCGACGGGCAGCCGTGCGTCACATACATGAGACGGTCCCCGTGCCGCGACAACGCGACGAACGCGATGCGGCTCGAGTGGCACGACGAACGCTGGCATGGTGATGTCTGCCGCGAGCCCGACGGCAACTTCCATTGCCCGGTCGACTGCTCGCGGACCCGCGGGAGCCGTCCGCCGTACTGCCTCGCGGCCGCCAAGAAGGCGAAGCCGTGCCGGACGGTGTTTGGGCCGGCGCGGCCGACGACCGAACCGAAGCCCAAAGTCCTGCCCGGCTGGGGCTTCGAGATGCCGTACTCGCTAGTGTGCGACGGGCCCTGCGATGTGACAAAGACGACGTCCCTGGACGTCGTCGTCGCCGCGTACGACCACGCCACCTTCCCCGTCGTCGCGGCGGTCGTCGGCGCGGCGCCGGCGCGCGTCGCGCCCATCCGCGCGTTCCTCTACTGCAAGGGCGCGACGGGCTGCGACCCCGCGGACGTCGCCGCGGTCCGAGCTCTTACAACCGTGGCCGCCGTCAAAGTCGTCCAATTGCCGAACGTCGGGCGCTGCGACCACGCGTACGCCACGCACGTCGTGGGGCACCGCGACGACCTCGCGGACGCGACACTCTTCCTCAAGGACACGACGCCCCGCCACGTCCACCTGGGGTCGATGGTCAACGTCCTCGGCGTGACGCGGACGCTCCCGGCGAACCTCGCGGCGTTCTGCGCGCGCGCCGCCGGCCGCGACGCCTACGATTTCGAGCTGCCGACGTACGAGTCGGAGCGGTGTCGGAGGTTCGGGGAGTGCTACGCCGACGAGCGTTACCAACGGGCCCGGGTGCGCCCGCTCGGCGCCTGGCTCGCGGACACGGCGGGCGTCCGCGTCTCCGCCCGGGGCGTCGCGACGTGCCTCGGCGGCGCCTTCGGCGCGGGCCGCGCGGCCCTCCGGCGGACGGCAGCGGACGTCTACGCGGCGCTCGCGGCCGAGCTCTCGGCCGGCGACTCGCTCGAGGCGGGCCATTTCGCGGAACGGGCCTGGTTCGCGCTCCTCGACGTCTCCCGCCTCCCGCCGCTCGTGCGGAACCGGGGCGTCGTCTACGCCGTCGGCGGCGATCCGCGTCGCCTGGACCGGCCGGAGACGACGGACGGCTGGGACTACCTCTACTTCGCGCGCGCCGGCGCCGCCGCGCCGCGCGGCTGGCGCCTCGTCTCCTCGCGCACGCCGTCGACCCTGAGGGCCGCGCCGCACCGCGACCCGCGCCTCGCGGCCTACGCCTACAGCCTCTACGTCGAGGCGCGGCCCGACGCGCGCGCGGCCGCCGAGGCCGTCGCGACGGCGCTCTCCGCGGGCGCGTCCGTGGCGCTGCGGCGGCGCAGCGTCTCGCGCCTCGCCGACAAAGCGCCTCTGCGCGACGGGCGCGCCGGCGCCGGGCCCGCGTACGCGTCGACCTTCGTGCTCCGCCGGCACACGGAGGCGGCGGCGGCCTTCAACGAGCGCTGGCGCGCCCGGATCGCGGCGCTCGGGCCGGCGTCTATCGACATCGCGCTCACGGCGGCTGCCACCGTGAGCGGCACCGTCGCGGCGGTTACTGAAGCCCTCGTCGACGAGCGGCCCGGCGCGGCGCCCTCGGTGAAGACGCGCCATTATCCACCGCCCGCGACCTGGGTCTTCCTCGCGACGGCGGACGCCGATCCGCAGTGGGTCGCGATGACGAAGCGGGCCGTCGTCTCGGCGTTGTCGCGGACGTCGCTCAAACCGGTGTGCGTCTTCCGCGGCGGAGCCGGTGCGCCCCTGGCGAAATGGCTGGAGGCCCACACGGTGGAGGTGCTCTACCACGACGCGCCGGCCTGGGCCCACCGCGTGTCCGAGGCCGTGTCCACGGACGCGGGCCGCGCGAACGTCCGCTTCTCGCCGTTGTATAGGTCGGCGGCGGCCCTCGGCGCCACCTTTTTGCGGGTCGACGTCCCCCTCCTGCTAGATCCGACGACGCACGGCGAGGTCGTGCTTTATACGGACACCGACGTCGCATTTTTACGGGACGTGCGGCGGGCGGATTTTGGACAGGGCGCGGACCCGGCCTACTTCACAGTCGGCGCCGAGCGGCTCGACGCGCCCGGCTACGGCAACGCCGGCGTCATGCTCCTCAACTTAATTGGTTTGAGGCGGACGTACGCGGCCTTTGCGGACTGGACCTTTTCCGAGGCGAACGTGCAGCGGGGCCTGCACTTCGGGAAGTACGGCCCCGGCGACCAGGGCGCCTACGCCGCGTTCTACGAGGGCGCCTTCGCCGTCGTGCCCCGTCCGGCCTTCAACTGGCGGCCGTACTGGCGCGCGCCGGGCGCGCTGGGGAAGCCCGATCCGGCGCTCCTCCACTTCCACGGGCCGAAGCCCGACGACTACCGGGGCGGCGGCGCGGCCGAGCCGCCCCTGCAGTGGCGCGCCATCCTCGGCCGCTGCCGCGGCCGCGGCGGCGCGCCGTGCGCCGACTGGCTCCGGCGCTACGATTGCCTGCCCGCTGAGGCCGGCGACGTCCCGACGCCCGCGTGCGCCGCGCTCTTGAGGCCGCGGCGCGGGGTGCCCGCGTCGGCCGTCGTTGCGGTCGCCGCGGTTCTCCTCCTCCTTTGTTGGTACGCCCGGCGCCTCGGCGTCCTCCCGCGGTGGCGGCGGAACCCGTCCACGGACCTTTAACTTTGTTGTATTTCCTCCTGGGTTTCACTTTAAAATATTCTTAACAGCCCGCCCCGGCCCGGGCGGCGGCGCGCGCCTACGCGCCCACGAGCCCCGCGAGCGCGTGCGCCGCGTCGAGGAGCGACCGCCGCCGCTTCGGCGAGAGCGGTAGGAGGGGTGCCGCCCGCGCGCGCTTCTTCTGCGGCACGGGCCGCGGCGCCGGCCGCCGCTGGCAGAGCGAGAGCGCGTTCACGTAGCGCGGGCCGCGCCCGGGACCCGGCCGCTCCACCATGCGGAACCACGTCTGCTCGTTTTCCGCCTCGACGATGACGCCCACATTACCGTCGGGCTCCCAGTGGACGTCCGCGTCGGAGACCTCCTGCAGGCACGCGAGGGGGTCCTCCTCGACGACGTGGGGCCTGGCCCGCCCGCCGCAGCAGTCCGGGCGCACCTCGATGCGGAGCAGCTGCTCCAGGTCGTCCGAGTCCCCGGCCGCCAGCAGCCGCATGACCTGGAAGGCCTCGGGCGGCGCGAGGGGCGTCCCGCGGCGCAAACACTCCGCGCCGCGAAACCACGCCGGCGCCGTCCCCCCGAGCACCCAGCGGCCGTCGACGAGGCGGCTGTCGACGGCGGCCACGCTGTCGACGGCGCCGGCGCGCCTTGCACGCGCCGCTCGGTGTTCGCTGAGCCTGCAGTCGACTTGCCACCAATTGGTCAGATCGTCCGCGGAGCACGTGAGGAGCTCGCGCGCGCTTGCTGTGGTCGCTGCGTCGTCGTCGTTGCCGTGCCACATCTTCATATTGGTGGATGCAAAAACTTATTAGCTTTCGCTTTACTCAACTCTGAGCGTGACGGACCTGGGTCCCCAACTGATTTGCAGTTTTTGGCGTCCCAGTCGTGCTCGGCAATGGTGATAGGCGAACGGAGGCGCACCGCAGACGCAATCCCGCGCGGGGCAGTTTCGAAGGGACTCCTCAAAAATCAGCAACCAAACCCGCACCAAAGTTTGCAAGTTTTGCCCGCCGTGCTGCCCAGGCCGGGCATCGGACTCCGTACAGCGCCGCACGGGACTCCACGCATTGCCCACCTGCGCGCGCGGACTTGATTGGGACGCCAGGCTGCCCAAGGCCTCCACAAAAAGGTGCCCCGGGCCACCAGCCCAGGCTGCCCGATGCAGTCCCAGCGCACGACCATCCTCAGTTCGCTGCCGCTGCAGATCCTGATCTACTTCGAGAACTGGTTCGTCTTGGGGTACACCTTCTTCAACGCCTGCGCCTTCGTGTACAAGGGCTCGAGCTACTACTACCCGAAGTACATGTGGCCCATCGAGGTGTTCACCCTCCTCGCCTTCGCCGCCGTGCAGTGGGCTCGCCTCTTCCTCGCGTCCAAGTCCAACAAGACGGAGATGTTGCGGCCCATGATCTGGTCGCTGTTACTCACGCCCTGCGCCGTGACGGCCTACTGGTACTTCATCTACGCGCAGCTCTACGTGCTGCGGGTGGACGTGATCGTGAACGCCATCGGCATCGTCTTCGTGGGGCTGGAGCTGCCCTTCCAGCTCGTCGCGGCCTTCCACTTCTCCACGGCGATCTACATCTAGGGGGGGACCACGACGGAAATTAGGCTAAACCCGAGTTTTCGTCACCTAGACGCTTCAGCGGCCGAGGGACGTGGTCAATCGGGAGCGTGTGCTCATACTGAAGTACGTTCACGAGGGGGCGGCGCCACGTCTCCGGCTACTAACCCGGTGGTCTAGGCGTATTACGTGAAGGTAGGTTTTTATGGTTCAGGGTATAGTGGGCGGAGATTTCCGGAGGAGGGGGGGACAGTATCACAACGGCGCAATGGCCGGGTCCGAGTCGTCGCTGACGAGCGAGGACCGCGTGCGCATCTCGACGAGCGCCGTCTTGACCGTGTAGAGCGCGTCCCGCAGCCCCCGCAGCTCCTCCTCGGTCTGATCGCCGAGGCCGCCGGGCGAATTAGACGGCCGCCTCTCGAAGACCGGCGACGCCGGCGACTCGTCGCCGTCGCTGTATCTTCCCGGCTGGGCGCCCTTGGCGTCGGTCCCGGGGGTGTACGGCTCCGGCTCGCCCTTGGCCTCGGCGGCGCTGCCGTCGTCTTCCACCGTCGCCGCGTCGTCCCCGGCGGCGGCGGCGTCGCGCGCCATCTCGCGCGACCGGTAGTAGCGGCGCACCGCGCAGTACTTCATGGGCGACGGGAGCGCCGCGCGCCACGACGCGCCGCGCTCCGGCGCCGGCCGCGCGTGCGTTGGCGTCGCGCTGGCGGACCGCGCGACGGCGGGCCGCGCCGGCGACGCGGCGCTGAAAGACGGCGCGCGCGCCGCGCGCGCGGCCCGCGTCCGGCTGCTGAGGGAGCGCCGGAGGCCGACGGTGGACCCCGTGTCGCGCCGCTTGTAGTCGTCGAGCTCGCTCCGCAGCGCGGCGTTCGTGGCGTGGAGCGCGCGGCAGACGTCGTTCAGGCCCGTCGCGCGGTCGACGGCGTCCATGGCCATGGCCACGAGCTTCTCGCGCTCGGGGCGCATCGACTCGCGCTCGAGCCGCAGGGTCGCCTCGACGGCCCCCAACCGCGTCGAGAGCGCCGCGAGCCGCGCGCGCTCGTGCCAGAGCTCGCCGCGCGTCGACCGGAGCTCCGCTTCTAGGTCGTCGCCGCGCCGCGCCGCCTCGGCGAGGCGCGCGCTGCCGCCGCGGGAGAACCCCGTCCACCGCTCCTTCTCCCACGCCGTCGACGTCTCGCTCATGCCGTCGTCATCGGCGAGCGCCGACACGCCGGAGCCCGTTGACCGGTAGGAGTTGCCCCGTCGCTCGAGCGGCGCTGCCCCGTACCGTTAACGGTACGGGGCACACAGGCCCTAGTAGGTTTTGCGCCACTAGCCCCTAGTGTGTTTTGCGCCGCTCGCCAGAACGCTGTTCTTCGCCGCTCGCCTCTTCGCCCCACCTAAA
>Ga0302122_10001114_pt1 | contig 16996 bp, 18 predicted proteins | sample CB21_SCM_MG_FD_203115 | JGI IMG/M metagenome (GOLD analysis project Ga0302122, IMG submission 203115) | Marine microbial communities from Western Arctic Ocean, Canada - CB21_SCM | ecosystem: Environmental > Aquatic > Marine > Oceanic | place: Canada: Western Arctic Ocean | collected 2017-09-28
AATCAAGGACAAACATACACATTCCCAAGGCTTGTGCTGACACCATGAGCCGTACGTTGCCAATATTCGCAAGCGCCCTTGGCATACCTTCACCAAGCTCACCAATGACGTTAGTTATCGGCACCGAAACGTTATCAAAAGTCATTGACACATGACTGCTACCGTCAAGGGAAGTAAACACTCGATCTATCGCTACACCCTGCGCCTGACGATCGATCACCACCATGGCAGTACCTGCTTTGCCGCCATCTGCCTGCTCGACATTAACCAACGCAGAAATGAAATCAGCCGAACCACCACCCGTGATATAGGATTTCTGGCCATTAATGACAAGTTTGTCTCCGGCCACCACACCCCACGTAGCCCGCGGAGCACTGTCGGGTTCGGTAAACGCAAATGCGCCTCTTTTCTCCCCCCTCAAAACCGGATCAAGGTACCCTGATTTAAGGTCTCCCTGAACAGCGTGAAGAACACCGGGGCCCGGTCCAAATATGAAGCGTGTCAGTGGAAGATTAGTACGGCCAAACAACTCACGTAAAACCGTCAGCTCAAGTGTCGAAGCAGGTGTACCGCCAAACTCTACGGGTTGTGTCTTAAAGAAAAACCCGGCTTCCCTGGAGGCTTCCTTCACAGACCTAATGGAGTCTTCACTCACTTCAGCACCCTCTTTATCACTGAGGGGTCTGATCACCTTATCGATAAAATCCTCTGCCTGTCGCTTTACTGCAACTAGGGCCTCTGGCAAGTTATCAGGCATCTGGTTTTCCTATTTATTGTCAACGCACAATCAAATCAGTTTACCTGCGAGCTCGCAAGCAACTCCGCACTACATAGCTGGTGACATATTGCCGTCTATATTGATGGCAGTTCCGGAGACAAACCCGCAGTCGTCGGAACAGAGCAGACAAGCCAGGTTCGCACATTCTTCCGCCTCGCCGTACCTGCCGATCGGAACTGACTTTTTACCAGCCCTTGCTACAAATTCATCGAAAGATTCTTCGCGCGGCTTGCTGTCATACCCACGCTGAATCTGGTCAGATTTAATCAACCCGATGTTGAATCCATTCACAAGGATGTTGTGCGGTGCACCTTCACCTGCCAGAACCTTGGTCAGCGCCATGCCTGCTGCGCGGGTAACTGAAGTCGGCGCACTGCCTCTGGCTGGCGTTTTCGCGAGCGTATTAAGCATGTTGATAATTCGTCCCCAGCGACGCTCTTTCATTCCGGGGAACACCAGCCTCGACATGCGGACCGCGGCCATTAACTTAAGGTCAAAGTCATACTGCCACTCTTCATCTGTAATCGATTCAAACTCACCTGCCATTGCATGCCCGGCATTGTTGATGAGTATGTCCACCTTCCCAAATGTTTCGATGCATGAATCAAACACCGACTGGAGCTGACCAGCCTGGCTAACATCACAAGCGAGCCCTAATGAACCTGCGCCCGTTTCAAGCTTAATCCGGTTAGCGGCCTCCGCCACCTCGCCTCCATTTCGGGCAACTACGCAAACCTGCGCGCCGCTTGCAGCAAACTTATGCGCCATGGCGTATCCAAGCCCTTTACTGCCTCCAGTAACAAGGGCCACCCGCCCATCCATTCTCAGTTCCATCAGTGTTCTCCGGTAGTCAGTTGATCCAGAGCCAGTTCCGCTCCGGTTAGTGCAACTCATATTACCGCAATATGAGTCTTGTACTACTGCGGGACTGACGGCACAACATTATCAGCTCAATCAACTCTCTCGTACTGCGATCTTCGGGGCTCGATACGCGCCCAAGGAAAGAACCGTCATGAGATAATATGACTAACGGTTATGCTCTGTCTTACCCCTCTGATTATTAGTTAGCATATTCAGGAAAAACACCAGCGCAACTTTTAGTTGGCCTACCTATCCAGGCTCATCAGTTGCCCTAGAAAATATTTACCCCTTCATTACGCACCAACATGAAATAAAATCATGAATTAATTTTCTTTATAATCAGTAACTTACAACTTGCTTCATTGGATTTTCACATTTCCCACATCACTATCAGGAAATATTCTGACTTACCCAAAGGTTATCCACAGCTAATCCACCGCTAGTTGCAATCGTTTCAATAGCCATATCGCCAGAACCTCTGTAAATTGTATTTCGACGGTTGAGGGAGGTTAGGAGAACCGGAAACGGGAAACCAGACCAAACTCAAACCGATAGACCTGTGCCGGGTCGCAGTCGCCAGGGCAAGGGCGGCTTAAGGGTTACCGGGTGTCACCTTCGGGAGGCAGCGGAACACGGAACCTTCGGGGGAAGTGAATCGTAGACCGGATATCCGACCCACTACACAGAGGGCGATCGACCCCTAGTAGTGGAGACGTAGCAAGGCGTCTTAAAATAACGGCTCGCTGGGCCAGGTTGCGGAAATCGCCAGAGACGTTTGGCACGATGGAAACAGCCACCCGCGGCAGGAAGCTGAAGTGGAGACTAAAGGAAGCAGAAGGCCTCGGCCGGAAGTGGAGAATGGAGGAAACAGAACGCAGAGAGCTGCACGAGTCCGACCAGGGTCTAGACCTTGGTCATGGACTCAACCCGGGCCGAAAGGTTCGGAGGATAGACCAAGCAATGGAGGGTTCGCCCGAAATTGTCCCGGCCAAAATCCGAAAGAAACCCTGCCTTGGCAGGGTTTTTTTTGTGCTGAATTTCATCCCGGGAAAGTTGAACTACAGTGACTAGTATCGCGATTCCTGCATAAGTACAGGTCAATGAGTCATGGAAAGCAGGACCGGGGACACCAAGATTCGCATCACAAATGATCAGCAGGACCCAGCTCTCCCCAACGATGTTGAGTATTTACATCAGCGAACCCTTCATATCTGCAAATGATTCAGGCTTCATCATCCTGACGCACCTCATCGATTGGGCTTAATCAAGCAACCGGCATAGCTGTAGGTTTACTCAACGTGATTGATCAGGTACTTTCTTTCCAGTTTTAAAAGCTTTTATGATGAAACTAACCTGCATCTTATTATTGGAGTCAGTCTGTGATCGTTGAATTTCATTTTGATTTTGGCAGTCCAAATGCCTACCTTAGCCATCGCGCTATACCCTCAATAGAAAAACGCACTGGCGTGAAATTCACCTATGTGCCGGTGCTGATCGGTGGTGTATTCAAAGCCACGGGTAACGCTTCACCGGCGGTGACTTTGCAGGGTATTAAAAATAAAGGCGAATACCAGAATGTTGAGACGGAACGTTTCTTAAATAAGCACAACATCACCGATTACAACCAAAACCCTTTTTTCCCGGTTAATACCCTGCAGGTCATGCGTGGCGCAATCTTTGCCCAGACCCAGGATTACTGCGAGCGATACATCCATGAAATCTATCAGCACATGTGGTGTGAACCAAAGAAAATGGACGAACCGGAGATTATCCGCACCGCATTCGAGGAGTCAGGGCTTCCCGCCGCCGCCATCTTCGAGGGTATGCAGGACCCTATTATCAAACAAACGCTTATAGACAACACCAATCGATCCGTTGAGATGGGTGCATTCGGCTCCCCCACTTTTTTTGTCGAAAATGAGATATTCTTCGGCAAAGATAAACTGATCGATGTTGAAGACGAGATCATCAAAAATAATTAGAAGAGATAGATATGAAGACAGGAATTGGGATCGGAAGCGCTTATTACAACGGCGAAGACTGGGATGAATTGGTGGATTACACCGTAGAGGCAGACAAGATGGGCGTTGATTTTGTCTGGTCGGCTGAAGCCTGGGGGATGGACGCGATTGTACCTTTGTCCTATTTAGCAGCGGTTACAAAAAACATCACACTGGGCACAGGGATCATGCAGATCAGCTCCAGGGTTCCCTCGATGATTGCAATGACCAGCCAGAGCCTGGCAACTGTGTCCAATAACCGGTTCGTTCTGGGACTTGGCGTCAGTGGCCCCCAGGTTGTCGAGGGTCTTCATGGCGCAGCTTTCGCAAACCCGCTCGGACGATTGAGGGAATGCGTAGAGATCGTTAAAAAAGGTTTGAGTGGCGAGCGACTGGAATATGAAGGTAAACATTACCTGTTACCTCGCCCTGGCGGCGAGGGTAAACCCATCAAACTCTCGCAGCCCCCAAGAAAGGACTTGCCTATTTATCTTGCCACACTTGGCCCCAAGTCCATGGAGATGACCGGGGAGTTAGCTGACGGTTGGCTGGGTACCTCTTTTATTCCAGAGCATGCAGATGTATTCCTTGAGCCTTTGAAAAGGGGGCTTCAAAAGTCCGGCCGAACTCTGGCAGATATCGACATTCAGGTTGGCGGCAGTCTTGAGGTGGGCGACGATGTCGAACGAATGATTGAAGCCAGGAAACCCGCCATGGCATTTACCCTTGGAGGAATGGGCTCGGCAAAAACCAATTTCTACAACGATGCTTTTAAACGCGCTGGCTACGTCGATGAAGCTGTTGAAATCCAGGGCCTCTGGATTAACGGCAAGAAGGATGAAGCCATTCGCAGGGTTCCCGATGATATGATTCTAAAGACCAACCTGATTGGCACAGAGGCTATGATCAAGGAAAGGTTAAAGGCTTATCGTGACTCTGGTGTCTCGACTCTGCGGGTCAGCACTGGAGGAAAGAACTGGAGGGAACGAACAGAGTCTCTAGCAGAAGCCATCGACCTGATCCAAAGAGAGGCCAGCCAATGAACCAGTGGCAAGTAGGTAACGTCAAGATCACTCGAGTGATTGAAATGGAGATCGCGGGCGGCACCAAGTTTATCCTTCCCCAGGCAACGAGAGATAAGGTCAAAGAGATCAACTGGCTGGCACCACATTTTGCCGATAAAGAAGGCAACCTGATCATGAGCATTCATGCACTGGTGGTGGAAACTCCGACGCGAAAGATGATTGTCGACACCTGCATCGGCAACGACAAACAGCGCAGCATCCCCAACTGGACCAATCTGCAATTGCCGTTTCTGGAAGACCTGAGTAAGGCCGGTTACCAAACAGACGAAATAGATACAGTGATGTGCACTCACCTGCACGTCGATCATGTCGGCTGGAACACCATGCTGGTGGATGGGAAATGGATACCGACCTTTCCTAACGCGCGCTACTTGATGGGCAGGAAAGAGTATGAATACTGGGATAAAGCTGAGTCAGACAAGGCTGCTGACGATTTAAATCAGGGCGTCATGGGCGACTCTGTCAGGCCTGTGTTTGATGCCGGGCTGGTTGACCTTGTCGGGATGGATCACAGAGTATGTGATGAGGTCTTTCTGGAACCCACCACCGGACACACGCCCGGTCATGTCAGTATTCATATACAGTCTGAAGGAGAGGAAGCATTGATTACCGGTGACTGCATCCACCACCCTTGCCAGATCGAACACCTGGACTGGGCCAGCTCCGCGGACTTTGACCAGGCCGCTTCCACTACCACACGAGTTGAATTGATGAAAAAGTATGTCAACAAGGATGTTCTGATTATCGGCACTCACTTCGCGACACCAACGGCAGGACACCTTAAAACAAAGGACGACGGTGGTGAAGGCTATTGGCTGGACACTGGTTTATAACATAGGGTCTATCACAAAGGGCCTATCACAAAGGCCTATCACAAAGGGTTTGTAAATCCTTTGCTATAATGATTGGCAGCCCTACACGACAGCCACCAGGACCAAACCTCAAACAGGGCGATGACCGGCGCGGGCAAAGGTCATCGTGTATGATGTGAGGTATCGCTTTTACGGACTAGTCATGAGAATTATTCACGAAACCCTGCAGTATCCATTCTCCACCTCACCAGAGTTCGGCACGACCATGGAAGTGGCGCCTGGAGTCTATTGGCTTCGTATGCCTCTGCCGATGTCACTCAACCACATTAATCTTTACCTGATTGAAGGCAACGTAGGCTGGACGATTGTTGACACGGGCATTCGCGGAGATGAAACCAGGGATCACTGGCATACTATTTTTAAGAACTGCCTGGGGGGGAAACCTGTCAACCAGGTGATCTGCACGCATATGCACCCTGATCACACTGGCCAGGCTGGCTTTCTAACCGACCTATGGCACGCGCCACTTCTGATGAGCTACGGCGAGTACTACCAGACCCGCGTGATGAATTCGATGATGCGCGATGGCGGTCACTGGCAGACCGGCGAGTATTTCCAGCGAAATGGCCTTACAGAAGATTTTCTGACCCAGATGTCGGAAATGCGCAGCAGCTTCACACCCGAGCCCGAAGACTTACCAATACCCAATGCCTACATCCGATTAAGTGATGGTGAACACATCATGATAGGCGACAATTCCTGGGATATCCTTGTTGGCAGTGGCCATTCCCCTGAACATGTCTGCCTGTACTGTGAAAAGCTGAACGTCATCATTTCAGGCGACCAGATCCTGCCCGTAATCACCTCCAATGTCAGTGTCTCCCCGACTGAACCCTTTGGTAATCCGATGATCAACTGGCTGGAGTCACACGAAAAATTCAAGACGTTGCTTCCCGATGAAGTACTTGTATTACCTGCACACAATGAGCCCTTTTATGGCGTCCAGGCCAGGCTCCAGGAACTCATTGATCATCACGAGGACCGGATGCTTATTCTTGAAGAGAGTTGTGTGCAGCCCCAAATTGCTGTGGACCTGTTGCCCCAACTTTTTAAGCGCAAACTGGAAGGCGCTTCTATGTTTATGGGACTGGGTGAATGCATTGCGCACCTGCACTGCCTGATGAGTCGCAATAGAATCGAGAGAACCCTCAAGGACAATGTGTACTACTACCGGTCGATTGACCCAAACCTGGCTGAACGCGCAACACCTGGGCGTCATGAAGAGCCTGACGAAGAACCGATCCTGATCTAGTCCAGAGGCTCGCCCGTGTAGCTATCGACGAAGAAACAGCTATCGATAGACCTGCGTGTAGGCTTGCCATACTGACCTTTTGGCCAACCTATCGGCAGCATAGCGATGCTGGGTGTCTTCTCCGGGTTCAGACCTATCAGCGTATCAATTTCTTCACCGTGCGCACGGTGCGCGGTCGTTAAGGACGCGCCTAATCCAACTGCCCGGCAAGCCAACAGAATGTTTTGAATAGCCGGAAACAACGCCTGTGATTGTGGCTGCTTGCGACGTGTCCATCCTGCGATGAACAGCAGTACGGGCGTTTCGTGCAGATGTTCCGCCAGGTAAATCGCTGCCTTCATATTGCGCTTTTTAGCTTCAGGGTAATCAGGAGACCTGGCCGCCTGTTTCGCCGGAACGATATATTGCCGAAAGGTTGATCGATACAGGTTAGCGATTTTTGTTCGTTTTTCTTTCTCCGTCACCGCCACAAAAAACCAGGGTTGGCGGTTTCCCCCGCTTGGCGCATAGGTCCCCGCTTCACAGACTTTCCTGACCAATTCAATAGGTACCGGGTCCGGCTTCAACCGCCGGATGGCTCTGGTGGTGCGGAGTCCTTCCAGTAACGGTATGTCTTCCCCTATTGCCGAAACATCAATTTCACTCACGATACTTCCACTGACGATAATGTCACCTGATACGCACCGCCACTAAAGTTCACGTGGCCTTTCTCTATCAATCGATCAAGGTGCATTCCCATGCTACGCCGTTCGACCTCATCAATCAGAAACCCAGTCTGGCCGGGCCGGTAGACAAAGCGATGATCAATGATTTCATCTATTGACCTGGGCTCTTTGATGAACTTGAGCAACCGCGATTCCCTGTCCTGAATCATCAACTCGAACTGATCTAGCATCGCAAGGAAAGTATCGCGACCATCAACCAACCCTTTGTGATGAAATGTTAACCACCAGCCAGCATCAACATGTTTCAAGCGTTCGATACTTTCTTCAAAATCAGTAAGGTCAGACCAGGCATCCCCATAGTAGGGTCCAAAACCCGTCAGCTCTATATCACCCAGATACACAAGCTTTTTTGCAGGGTCTTCACCCCACTCAACAAGGAAGCAGCAATGACCCCGGGTATGTCCTGGTGTATGCAATACCGTGACCGTGACGTCACCCAAATCAAAAACATGACCCTCTTCAAACCGTTGTACTTGACCACCTGCAGGATAGTAAAAAGTCGTTTCGATATCCTGCCTGAATGCATCGTATCCAGGGCCAGAAGGCGTGCCATAAATCTCCATCAAGCCTTCAATACTTTCAAGACCCTGCGCGTCCATGCTGTGAGCATGCCAGGGCACCTCTCGGAACAAATGGGTACCCGCGATGTGATCTTCATGGACATGACTATGGATCACCATATCCACCCTCGGCAGTACTTCTTTTCGCGCAACAACTCCAAGAGAAGGATCGATGATCGCTGTTTGCCGGCTTCCAGTTACGGTTAACGAATTACCATACGGGTATTTCCCATTTTCATAACCGAACAGAATGGTGACAGGACCAACATGTTGAACCTTCAGATCGGCTGGATCAATTTCTTCAGGACGCAAAAGAACCTCTACTGTTCATTAACTGACGGGAATACTCCCAATACTAATGACTGGCCCATTCTTAGGCAAAAAACACTTGCACAAAGAGGGTTTGAAGTCAGGCAGGTTAATTCAATAGACTAGCACTTTATATGAATGACCTGCTCACAAAGAACCTAAATCAAACAATTACTACGGGATCACTCGCCGTAACACCACTCCCTTTAAGCCCCGAGATTTCTCTGTACCTGATTTCCGCGGACTATCCAAAAGGCAGACTGCCCGATGAAGAGATGCACGCCATCATAGATAAGCCTGCTTACTGGGCATTTTGCTGGGCCAGCGGGCAGGTCCTCGCGGCGCATCTTGTTGCCCATCCAGAGATCTGTAGGAACAAGACCGTTCTGGATCTTGGGGCAGGCTCCGGTGTAGTCGCCATCGCCGCGGCAATATCGGGTGCTACTTCGGTTATCGCCTGTGACCTGGACAAGCATGCACTGGAAGCTTGTATCGTCAACGGTAAAGCCAACCAGGTCGAGCTCGACACCCTTGAGGACCTTGAACTATGCGTCGATAAAGTGGATCTGCTGATTGCAGCTGATGTGCTTTATGATCGAGAGAACATTCCCTGGCTGGAACGATTAGGGAGTTACGCCGATGAAGTCCTCATAGCAGACTCACGTATTCGCGACGAAAGCGTCTTCGAAGGGTTCGAAAAGATTGGCAATATCAGCGCAACCACAATTCCCGACCTTGACGAAATGAAGGAGTTTGGTGATGTGACCATCTACTACAGGAAGTACCGCTAGATCACCTGCTCCCTAAAAATAATCACTAAGGTCCTTCAGGTAGGCCTGCTCGGTAATACTTAGCTCGTCTACGTTCACGAGGCGTTGCGCTGGATAAGGTTTAAAGCCATGTTTTAGTAAGACATCAAGTGGCCGGTTTGCTTCTACCGGCAACCAGATAAGCGCCGAATCACACATCCTTCGTTTCAGGACGGTCAATCCGTGCACCAACAATTTTCGCCCATATCCGCGTTGCTGATAGGTCGCTGATACAAACCACTCACGGACCTCTCCCAGACCGGCGTGCTCCAAATCAGTTGCGGGGCCAACAGTGACAAACCCAAACGGCGCTTCGTCCTCAGCGAGGTAAGTATAAACAGCTGGTTCGGCAAGATGACGTTCCAGCCCCCTGGTTGGGGCAAACGGACCGGGTGTTTTTGATCGAATCTGGTTCAAGGCACCAGCATCTACTGCAAGCGCCCTGCGGATTCCTACTTGTTTAACCGACACTTTGGTCATGCAAGGGACACCAGGCGGGAAACCATAAAGGCATGGTGCCCCGACTGACAATACAGCTTAGGATTTCAGATTTTTGATAAGTGGCTTATTAGCCTCAGCGATGCTGGACGGATGATCTGCATCCGTGAAATCCACGATTTCATCCCAGGCGTCGTTGACGTCTTCAGCGTTGAATCCCTGACTAACGCTGAAAGAGTGTCCTTTGCTTCTTTCCCATCGGACTTTCCCTATAAATCCGGCGCCGACCTCATATAGCCCGCCAGTCTCCTGGCTGTTCTCATCACAGAGCTTTACGACCAGCGGCATAATAAAATCAGGCTTAAGCGCGTCTACCAGTTGCTGGGGCATCACTGTTTCTGTCAGGCGCGAACCCGCAATTGGCGCGATGGTATTGACCATGATGTTCTTGGACCGACCTTCCAGCGCCAGAGTCTGCGACATTCCGTGCAGGCCGAGTTTTGCCATCGCATAGTTGGTTTGCCCAAAGTTTCCGTAAATACCGGCCGCGGATGCGGTAAAGATCATCCGCCCGTAATTCTGGTCGCGCATATAGGGCCAGGCCGCGTGGCTGACCTTGAATGCGCCACGAACATGGACATCATAGATCAGGTCCCAGTCCCGCTCTTCCATTTTATGGAAAGTCTTGTCGCGAAGAATACCCGCATTATTAATCACTACGTCAATCTTCCCGAAAGAATCCATAGCGGTCTGGATAATCTTGTCACCATCAGTGACCGAATCATAGTTGGCTACAGCTTCGCCGCCACCTGCTTTGATTTCGTCAACGACGACGTCGGCGGCGGCCTTATCAGCGCCATCACCAAACGCTGAACCGCCAAGATCATTAACGACAACCTTGGCCCCTCGTTTACCCATTTCAAGTGCGTAGGTTCGGCCAAGTCCATTACCCGCCCCGGTAATTACGACCACTCGGTCATCAAATCTGACATCTGTCATCTAGCTATCCTCTGGTTTATTAAAACTGGTTTATTAAAACTGGTTTACATATCGTTTCTGAGAAAAGACGCCCATTATCCTGACATTAGTGCTCCGGGTATAGTCTGGAAGGCCTTCCCTCATGCTAGTCTAGGACTAACCACATTGGCGGAGGGACTATGTTTTATTGGCAGAAGAACTATGCTTTATTGGCGGAGGGATTATGCTTTCTAACAGATCCGCTGCGCTAGCCGTTGCCGTTTCTTTTACCGTCGGGCTGGTCGCAAGCCTTGCGCTGCGCCCTAACGGTCCCAGCGAATTATCTGTCGCCAAGATCAGCGATGGCACCCCGACCCGCGTTCACTGGCGTGTGCCCACCCCTTTTTCCAGCAATCTTCCGGTTCTTGGCGACAACACCAAATACATCAGCGGTACTGCCACGCAGATAAGTGATGGCGCAGTGCACCTCGAGATGTTCGAACCCGGCGAACTGGTCCCCGCGCTCGGTATATCGGACGCAGTCCGGGATGGCAAAGTACCAGCAGGATACAATTGGCTCGGCTACGATCAGGGGAAAATTCCCGCAGCTGCCTTGATCGCAGCCGTACCGTTCGGCATGGAACCCTGGGAATTCAGCGCCTGGTGGTTTGAAGCAGGGGGCCGTGAACTCGGCGAAGAGCTGTATAAGCCTCATAACATACACCCAATATATTGCGGCATGACGGGTCCTGAAACAGCCGGCTGGTTTCGCGATCCTATTAAAAAGCTGTCTGATGTTAAGGGCCTAAAGATTCGCTTCGCAGGAATTGGCGGTAGAGTGATCGAAAGGCTTGGCGCTTCCGTCACCATGTTGCCATCCGGAGAAATCTTCCAGGCGCTCGAAAAAGGAGCTATCGACGCATCTGAATATTCGCTGCCAATTGTTGATGAAGCACTCGGATTCAATCGAGTTGCAAAATACAATTACTATCCGGGCTGGCACCAGCCATTTACCGCATCGCACCTCATCGTCAACCTTGATGTCTGGAATTCGCTTGCAGCTGTGGACAAACACCTGCTCACCACGACCTGTACCGCAGCAGTGACCCGAAATCTTGCTCGCGCTGAAGCACTTCAGGGTAAAGTTATCGCCGGATTCCCCGCCATCGGCGTGACGGCAGAACGTCTACCGGAACCACTTTTAAGGGAACTCAACCGGGTCGCTGATGATGTTCTGGAAGAAGAAGCAGACAAAAATGAGTCTTTTGCAAAAATCCTTGCATCCCAGCGGACATTTGAAGAAAGCTACCAGCATTGGAAGCGCCTGGCGTACCTACCAAGAGACTTTTAGAAGATGCAGCTCCCCTCAACTGTCATTTCACGCCGAATCGATCCATTTATCACCTGGATTGGCGAATCCATATCCTGGATATGGTTACTGCTATTGTTGACCATCGTATTCAATGTCGTACTGAGATACGCCTTCGGGCAAGGCAGAATTGAACTGGAGGAAATACAATGGCACCTCTACAGCACCGGCTTTTTACTCGGCATTGGATACACCTTTCAGCTTGATGGTCACGTACGAGTTGACATCGTTCACGAGCGGCTCAGTCCCAGAACCCAGGGCTGGCTTGAGCTCTACGGCATCCTGCTTTGTGTATTGCCTTTCACCGCTTTGATACTGGTTTTTTCTGCGCCCTTTATAGCATCCAGCTACGCTCTGTCAGAGGTGTCGGTTTCACCAGGAGGGCTGCCATTCCGCTGGGTTATCAAGAGCATGCTGTTTATTGGTTTTTTTCTGCTGTTGCTCGCTATCGTTTCAAGATTCAGCAGGGTTTGGTCATTCCTGTTCCTAAGCCAAACAGGAGATCGGCATGAGTCCCAATGAAATCCTGGCTCTCCTCATGTTTTTTGGCTTCATTGTTTCGGTTTTTACGGGCTACCCGATTGCCTGGCTTCTGGGAGGGCTTTCAATTTTGTTTACGGCCCTCGCGATTATTCTCGAAGTCGATTTTCACGTGCCAGTTGGTGTCGATTGGAGCTACACCTCGCTGACGATTGATCGAGTCTGGAATGTTATGGAGAACTGGGTAATGGTCGCGTTACCTATGTTCATTTTCATGGGGCTTTTGCTGGACAGATCAGGCATTGCCGGTCGCCTTATGACCAGCTTTGCGAAATTGCTCGGCCCGGTTCGCGGCGGGCTGGCCATCACCGTCACCCTGATTGGTCTTCTGCTCGCTGCAACAACCGGGATCATTGGCGCCTCCGTTGTTCTATTGGCTCTTCTTGGGCTACCAGTGATGATGAAAGAAGGTTACAACACAAGCCTCGCTGCCGGCACCGTTTGCGCGGTCGGTACGCTGGGTATCCTGATACCGCCAAGCATTATGCTGGTTCTGATGGCTGACCGAATGGCTATGAGCGTTGGCGACTTATTCCTCGGCGCCGTTTTCCCTGGCGCTCTGCTCGGCGGGTTGTACGTCACCTATATTCTTGTCTACGGCTTCCTGAAACCTGAACATGCTCCTGCTACGCAACGGGAACCTATCGATCTGAAAGTCGTGTGGGAACTGTTCATGGCCATTGTGCCCGCAGCTTTCCTGATCCTGGCCGTACTCGGCAGCATTTTCTTCGGGTTAGCCACACCTACCGAGGCCGCCGGAGTCGGCGCGGCGGGGGCGCTACTGTTGGCAGCGCTAAACCGGACGCTGAACATATCCGTGTTGCGAGAGGTATTATTTGAAACCACTCGTACCACCGCGTTCATCTTCGCAGTATTGCTGGGTGCAACAGCTTATTCGCTGGTACTTCGCGGACTCGGTGGTGACGAGCTCATAGAACGGGCGCTGCTCGGACTCCCCTTCGGTCCCTCTGGCATCATCATTTCTATCTTATTCGCCACGTTCTTGCTCGGGTTTTTTTTGGACTGGATTGAGCTGACCCTGATTATCCTCCCTCTGGTTTCACCCGTTGTGTTCAACCTTGGATTTGACCCGGTCTGGTTCACCATCCTGTTCGCCGTTTGCCTTCAAACAAGTTTCCTGACACCGCCCGTTGGGTTCGCTATCTTTTACCTAAAAGGTGTCGCGCCGGAGGGTGTAGATATCGTGACTATCTACAAGGGCGTGTTCCCTTATGTTATTTTGCAATTGATAGGCTTAGCCATCATCTTTAACTGGCAGGCTGTTGTTACCTGGCTACCTGCACAGGCCTATGGAAACTAAACCCCGGGAAACCTGACAATGAAAAGAGAAGAACTCCTGATTGAAGAAGAAGAACTGGTCGCCATCATTGATGACCCAAACCTCCGCCTTTTTGACGCTACTGTGGTACTTAATCCTGCAGCAGTAGAGAGCGGCCATGACAGGTATCTCGCCGGGCATATCCCGGGGAGTGTTTTTCTGGACCATGCCGCTATTTCCGAACCTGACTCGAATCTCATGTACACGATTCCAGACGAAAAAACCCTTGGGGAAGCAATTGGTGCCCTGGGCATCAGCGGGGATACACCGGTCGTAGTTTACTCCACCGAAATGCTGGCATGGTCAACACGGATCTGGTGGGTGCTGCAATATGCAGGACATCGAAACGTCAGGGTTCTAAACGGCGGGCTGCAAGCCTGGAAAGGTGCTCTGGAAATAGCTGAAAATAAATACGTCCCCACAACTTTTAATACAGACCTTTCTCCGCAGATGTTCGCCAGTAAGGAAGAAGTGCTCTCTTCAATCACCGACGGTAGTGCCTGCGTGGTCAATACACTTACACCCGAAATGTATAAAGGTGAGGCGGATGTTTTCTACGCCGGGCACATATCCGGTTCGGTGAACCATCCCTTTTCCGAGCTTATGGATGAGGACTATCTACTACCGGATAAAACCCTGGCAGAGATCCTCGAGCAAAAAATGATCGGCGATCGCCTGATCACTTATTGCGGCGGTGGAATTGCGGCAACGCTTAACGCCTGCGTCGCGAAACTGCTGGGTGTGGATGATGTCGCAGTCTACGATGGCTCAATGTCAGAATGGATGGCGGAAGAACTACCCATCACGACCGGGGCGGACACAGGTTCATTAACTTAAAAGTATTCCCGAAAACCCAGCACCATAATGTCTCGGTGCATAGACATTAACGACGATTATTTAACAAGGAGCAAGAAAGCGTCCGCAAAAATTAGTAGAATATGGAAGAAAAAAAATATCGACCGAGATACTCATGTCTATTCAGTCTGGCGTGCATTTTATGGTATTGATGTCGTTCGCGACAATGTTTATTGTCATGCAGGCGCGCGCAGAAATCTGTGAGACAAAAGTACAATGTAACTAATAAGAAATTAGCAGTGGAAGGTATCAAATGACTCGAATCGCATATAAAGAATTTTTAGGCAACAGTCCCGACTGGTTCAAGATGTCGATCTTGGTTTTCCTGGTGCTCTGCATTCCATTGAAAATGGTAGTAGGGACGACCGTTCTTGGGTGGATGTTTCTAGCAATGTTTATTCTTACGCTGGCCATGGCTTTAAAATGTTACCCACTGCAAAGTGGCGGGCTTCTGGGGCTAGCGATCCTGGCACTGGGTTTAACAACGCCAGAGACAGTCTGGCACGAGATACAGGAAAATCTTGGGGTACTTGCCCTGTTGATATTTATGGTGAGTTTCATTTACTTCATGAAGCCATTACTAACCTTTGTATTTGCAAAACTAATCATGAACGTGCAAAGCAAATGGATGCTCTCATTGATGTTTTCAATGATGGCGGCTTTTCTTTCTGCATTCCTTGATGCTTTAACAGTTACGGCAGTACTAATTACTGTTTTCGTTGCCTTGTACGGCGTGTACGAGAGGATTCAGGCTGGCGAAGATACAGACTTTGACCAAAACGGAACCTCGGATCAACAAGAATTGAGCAGTGATACGCTGGAAAAATTCAGGGCGTTCATTCGTAGCCTTGTAATGCATGGCGCAATTGGCACAGCGCTTGGAGGTGTCACTACGATGGTGGGAGAACCTCAAAACCTGCTGATAGCAGACAAGATGGGTTGGAATTTTATTCAGTTCGCCCAAGAAATGTCACATGTCACGATTCCTGCGGTCATTGCCGGTTTTCTGACGTGCATCGTACTCGAGCTAACGGGTGTGTTGGGATACGGGGGGAAGCTGGATCCGCAAGTCCGCGCAATACTAAAAGGCTATATTCAGGATCAGGACGAAAAGAGAACACAAAGAGAAGTTTATGGCCTCATTATCCAGGGACTCTGCGGTGTTCTTCTGGTCGTCGGATTGGCGCTCCATATCATGGAGGTGGGTCTTATTGGATTGTGCCTACTTGTAGCGGTGACCGCACTCACCGGAATAAAAGAAGAACATCAAATAGGTCGTGCCTTCGAGGAATCTTTGCCTTTCGTTTCCCTGCTTTGTATCTTCTTCATTGTCGTGGGGATGATTCATGATCTGCATCTCTTTAGCCCCGTTATCCAATGGGTACTGAGCTTACCCATCGAAGACCAACCACGCGCATTTTTTCTGGCTAATGGACTGCTGTCGGCAATTTCTGACAATGTGTTCGTTGCAACCGTATATATCAATGAAGTGAGAGCTGCATTTGATGCCGGTGATATTTCCAGAGCACATTTCGATAGTCTGGCAGTCAGCATTAATACCGGGACAAATCTTCCTTCTGTTGCAACCCCGAATGGCCAGGCAGCATTTCTATTTTTGCTAACCTCCGCACTCGCACCGCTGATTCAACTGGGCTATGTGCGTATGGTGATAATGGCTTTGCCTTACACCATCGTACTAACGATTGTAGGGTTCCTTTATCAGTAGACGAATGGAAGGTTCGCTGTCGAAGTTTTAAATGGGAATCCATGCTCGAACCGATGCCGGCAGGTATACCTGACTCTTTGGTTTTTACTCTCGGGAGGCAGTTTATTGCCTGTAAATGCCTTCGCAAAAGGCATTTACCCTGCGGAAGGAGGGGTTATCCGCACCTTATAATTTCGTACCTTTAAGGATGTTGACAAGGCCATTAAAAATCAACTTCGCATGTTATACATGACTGAGGGAATTTGATTGCTGGGGGGCGATTTCATCACACCAGCAATCAATGCATGAGCCAGTGTGATCCATTGAAAGCGAAAATCCATCGCCAATTCTTCCAATTGCCTTTCGGTATCCAGGTCATCTTTTATCGTTCCGGCTAAAAGATCATCGACTTGTTGACGCCAGTGTTGAAATCTTTCGCCCAATTTTGGATTGGCCGCCGTTAGGCTCTCGATCATCGCCAGCAGACTCAGGGCATCTTCCCGACATGGCGTAATCGAGTGATCCGAAGGGCTCTTGGCAGG
>Ga0302122_10001116_pt1 | contig 16991 bp, 9 predicted proteins | sample CB21_SCM_MG_FD_203115 | JGI IMG/M metagenome (GOLD analysis project Ga0302122, IMG submission 203115) | Marine microbial communities from Western Arctic Ocean, Canada - CB21_SCM | ecosystem: Environmental > Aquatic > Marine > Oceanic | place: Canada: Western Arctic Ocean | collected 2017-09-28
GCTCGACGCGGAGCTTCGTGGGGCAGTGCGCGGGGGGCAAGACCGTGATGCGCCCCTTTTGTCCGACGATAGAAGTCGTCTCGCTCGTCTCGGCATCAATTGACGCGTAGAGAGACACGGTCGCGCCGCGCGGCGGGCAAGTGCCCGCCTTTTGTGGCCTGGTGACGCCGCCGGGGGACGCGTAGGACAGAGTGAGTCCGCAGGACAGGTCGACGCCCGTGTCCGGGTCGACGACGCCCGCCACCGCGACTCTCTGCGGCGCGGTCGCGCCAAACGGAAGCAGACCCGCGGCGATGGGTAGGGGCCCGCCCACAATAGAGCGCTCCCCCAAAGCTTCTCGAAGTAGATGGGGTCGCCACTGGACGTATCATTAGTATCTGTAGGGTACCTGCCCGAGTCTGCGGCGTCGAACCCAAAGTCCGAGAGTACGGCAGGCACCGCGCCGATCGTCCCGTCGTTAATCAACCGCCGTGCGTGCTCCACGGCCGGAAAACACCGCGTCCACATGCCCTCCATCATGAACAGGTTCTTGGACCGCGCAAGCGCCACGAGCGCCGTCGCCTCCGCGCCGCTGCACGCCAATGGCTTCTCGACGACGCAGTGCTTGCCGCACTCGAGGACCGCCGTCACGTGTTCGACTCTTGCTGAATGCAACGAGGAGAGATACACCACGTCCACGGCCGGGTCCAGGAGTGCCTCGGCGTACGTCCCGACCGCCTTCTCGAAGCCGTGCCGATCCCGGAACGCTTCAGCGCGCGGCAAGTCCTCCGCTGACCGTGTCGCGACGCAGTACGGCTTGGCACCATCAACACACCGCAGCGCGTTCGCGTAGTCGTGGGCTACTCTTCCACAACTGAGGAACGCCCAGTTGACCGGCTTCTGCGCGCCGCTCTGCTCCGCATAAAGCACACCGGTTGTGCCTTTCCGGAGGTCCAGCTGCCACGGCGTGGAGTGGTCATCGAGCACGCGGCGACCGCGCGCGAGGTTCTTGCTGCGTCTTAGCACGGATGTGATCGATAGCGCATTGCTGAGACTGCTCAGAGAGCATGCAAGACTGAAATATAGGCGCGGCATGCTTCGCCGCGAAGAAACTTGATGCAGCGCGAAGACAGCACCACGCAGAGCTGCTACCTAGCCGCTCATTCAACCCGAAAGCTAGCAAACATGCGCGCGCGCGCGCGCAACCTCATGCGTGCGGGTTTCCGCGCTGCGTAATTCGGGTTTCAAGCTGCGCTTAATCTAGTGTAACCCTATGCAACCTGCACGCTGCGCACGCCAATACTGCGAACGACAGCACAGGACAGCGCACGCGTCCAGCGCAGCATGAGCGCCCACCTCAACGTCATCGTCGAGGGCTGCTGCCACGGGGAACTGGACAACATCTACGCGTCGGTAGCGGAGGTCGAACGCAGAAGAGGCGTCAAGGTCGACCTCGTGCTGTGCTGCGGCGACTTCCAATCACTCAGAGCGGAGCAGGACTACGAAGCGTTAGCCGTCCCGCCGAAGTACCGGGAGCTCAAGGACTTCCGCAAGTACTGGAGCGGCGAGAAGGTGGCCCCGGTGCTCACGATTTTTGTGGGCGGCAACCACGAGGCCTCGAATTTCTTGGGCTCCCTGTTCTACGGGGGCTGGGTCGCCCCGAACATCTATTACCTAGGAGCCGCGGGGTGCGTGAACGTGGGCGGTTGGCGCCTGGCGGGCGCTTCCGGGATCTGGCACAAGAGGCATTACCAGCTGAACCATTATGAATTAAGAGCAGATAGAGTCGACGTGCGGGACTCGGTGCGGTCCGCGTACCATGTCCGGGAGGTGGACGTGTTTCGCTTGGCGTTGCTCGGGGAAAGGACTGTCGATGCGGTCGTGAGCCACGACTGGCCGCGCGGCGTGGAGCAGTTCGGTGACGCCATTGGATTAGCTAGAAAAAAGCCGCATTTTAGAGATGAGATCGCCGCGAACGATCTGGGTTCGCCAGCCAACGAAATCCTGTTAAATGCCCTGAAGCCGGCCCACTGGTTCTCCGCGCACCTCCACTGCAAGTTCGCGGCGCTCGTCGACTTCAAGGACGGGAAGGCGCCGACGCGCTTCCTGGCGCTGGACAAGTGCCTGCCGCGGCGGGATTTTCTTCAATTAATAACGGTGGAGCGGCCAAAAGCAGGCAAGGTCGAGCTAGAGTACGACGCCGAGTGGCTCGCTATATTGGTCAAGACGCACGCGTTACTAGGCTTCGAGCCGCCGCCGCAACGGGCGCCCCCGATCCCCGAGACCTTCTCGCGGCCCTCGTCGTCGGACATTGCGAGCGCGCGGACCAAGGCCGAGGCGTACTGTCGAAGCACTGGCGCTCCAGAGAACGCGCCGCTGCGCGTGCCACCCCTAACGGGCCCGCCGTGGCATCCATGCCGCGACCGGTACAACCCCTTAAAGGAGGCAAACCCCCAAACGGACGCCCTGCTCAAGATGCTCGGGCTGAAGCACGTCGTCACCGTGCCCGTGACGGCCCAGATGAGGCCGTGTCCGCCCTGTAAGCCGCTCGCGTCGACATCGGCGCACGCGGCCGCTTTTGCGGCCGTCAAACCCATCGCATCGCCGTCCTCGCCGCCGCCGCCGCCGCGCGCGGAGCTCGTCCTGCCGCCGCCCACGGAGTCCTCCGGCGTGTCGACGCCGCCGCCGCCGTCGCCGCCGAAACGCTCGGAGCTTGTGCTGCCGCCTCCTGTGAATACGTCGGCGGCCGCGGCCGCGGCCGCGGCTCCAGCGGCGCCCGCTCCCGCGGTACCAACCGCGGCACAGCCCGCTCCCGCGATACCAACCGCGCCGCCGGCCGCGCCACCGGCGACGCTTGCTGCTCCGGCACTCACGGTGTCGGAGATCAACAAAATGACCGTGCAAAAATTGAAAGTTGCGTTGACCCAGCGCGGCCTCGAAACTTCGGGCCTGAAGGTCGCGCTGAAGCAGCGACTCCTCGACGCGGTGGCCCTGTGAATCGTTAATCGCCAGTTTTTTTAAAATAACTAGCACACAAAATTTAGTTTCGATCCGCGGCGGCGGCGTAAGCACGCGACAACATCACAGTACTAAGCAGTTTCCCCGCGCCGCACCGACAGCACGAACTCGCCGGACCCTGGCCCTTGTACTCGAGGACTTCTCCCCCGGCGTCGTCGCTCAAACACACGTCCATTGTGACGTCTTCACAACCGGTGACACCGAGCGTCCGGAGCCAATCCGGCGTGACCCATGGCAAATCGACACAGTCGGGTGCAACAAACACGTTCATAGTAGTGGATGCGTGCCAGGGGTCCAAAATCATCGGAACGAGGTCACCACTCGCGTCGACGACGTATCGGAGCATGTCAGGGGTATAACAAGCGTCGGTCGCAAAGACCCGAGCGCCTTGTCGTAAAGCGGCCGCGATGGCAGGTGCCATTGACAAGGCATAGCAGCTTTCGAGCACCACGACCGCACGATCTGTGAGGCGTGATCTGAGCAACGCCAGGAAAGCTGCGTTGCTGGGCCAGAGCCCGCACTCGCGGTCGGTCGCGTGGCACACGCCATCGCCCCACATCACACGAGTCCCGTTGCCGTGTCCGCCCAAAGAGACGTGCCGCAGTGATGCCGGTGCGGTGTGCGCCAGCCAGCGTGCAGCTGTGCTGACGCGGCCGACGCGTACTACCGTCGCGTCGAGCTCTCGCGCGCGTTTCAGGGCGTGGTCACTCAACGCATAGGCATCGTTGTGGTCTGCTGTCGGAAACGGGTAAATGATCGCTGCGGCGTTTCTGCGGGGTGCCTGAAAAACCACTGCAAAGGCATTGTGGTAAAATATGGTGATAGCGTTCCGTACCAGCAGTGCGAGCGCTACCACGCTGGCGCAGCGCTTCAAGCTGCCTTCCGATTGCATTTTAGCACAGGAAGTACCAGCAATGGCGCACAGGATTGCCTCACAAGCCTTTGTTTGGCTAAAATATTGGCAAAATTTAATGCCACAAAACGGGTTTCACAGACCTCGGCCGATCGGAGGCGCTCGAGCGGGCCTGCTAGGGCAAATCAAGGCTGGACTCCGCTCTGAAGCACATCTGTGTCTCTGTAAACCGCTGAGCAGCGCTTGTGGCAATGCTGACCATCTCACGACATGTAACCCTGCTGCTACTCCTCACACACCAAACCACAGCCCTCAAAGCAACAAAAGCACCTGACAATGTCTTTGCAACATCGCTGCGCGATGCGAGCAAGCGTCAAATACGCGCGCTGACGACGGATCTCCAAAATAACAACATGCCGCCGACCTGGACGCTCGCAGAGATGCAAGCGCCCATCTCGGGCCTGTCGGGCGCGCTGTTCGCCCTCCCGGCCTTGTGCACGCCGTACCCGGAAGAGCAGGCGCTCTGGATCGTCCAAGCGTCCGTCTCGGTGCTCGCGGACTACGTGTACATCGGCGGCCCGTCGCCCGCGCACGGCGTCGACCGCGTCCTCGCGTCGGTCAACTTCCTACGCTTGGCGTTCCTGCTGGGCCAGCAGGCGCCAGAGCTGTTCGCGCTGGGCCTGGTCCCCGCGGGGCTCTTCGTCTACGCGCAAAATATGAAAGATGAGGATAAGCCGGAGGCGTGGCAGCTCGCGCACGGCCTCTGGCACGTGTCCAGCGCGGCGGTCGCGTGCGCCAGCACCTACGCGTGCGTAAGTTGACAAAACTTACACAAATATTGATCACCCCTCCTGGCCGAACTTCTCGGCCCAAGAGATAAACTGCCCGAGCTCCTCCTCGGCAACGGTCTTCTTGATGCGCTCCAGGCTGCGCTCGAAGTCCGCCGCGGACACGACGGGCGGCAGCATCAATTCGGGCGAGGGCATGTCGTACATGGTCATGCGAATGGATCCGCAGTACTGGCACGGGTCACTGGACGCCGGCGCGTCGCTCAGGTCAATGGGACAGTAGGCGCAACTGGGATAGGTCTCGCAGGGCGCCAGCATCTCCGTGTGGTCCACCATGACCGGTCTAAATTGCCTCGCTTTCTGGCACGTGCGCATGGGCTCCATGATCGCTTCTCTGCAAACAATGGACAGGTCGGAGCCCGACATCCCGTCACATTCCCTTCCAATGCGGTCGAAGTCGCCCTGTTCTAGTTGGTTGGGCGTGTTGCCCAAATGGTTCTTCAGCATGGTCGAGCGCGCCGGCGCTTCCGGCAAAGGGATGTAGATCCTTTTTTCAAACCGCCTTCTAATAGCCGGATCTAAATCCCAGGGGATGTTCGTCGCACCTAATACAAGTAACCCGTCCTTGGCCTGTTGTACGCCCTGCATCTGCACGAGGAACTCCGTCTTGATGCGCCGCGTCGCGTCGGACTCGCCTTCACTTCTCGAGCCACAAAGAGAATCAATTTCGTCCACGAAGATGATGGCGTGCTCCTCCTGCCGGGCCATGGCAAACAAATTCTTCACTAACCGTTCACTCTCGCCCTGCCACTTGCTCACCAAGTCGGAGGAGGACACGGCGAAGAACTTGGCATCTGCTTCCGTCGCGACCGCTTTGGCTAAATAAGATTTTCCCGTGCCCGGCGGGCCGAAGAGTAAAATGCCCCGCCACGGCCGTCGTTTTCCGACAAATAATTGCGGAAACCGCCGCGGTAGGATCACTGCTTCTTTGAGTGCTTCCTTGGCGCCTTCTAAGCCGGCCACGTCGGCCCACTTGACGTTGGGCTTGTCGGTCATGATGGCTGAGGATAACTGTCCTTGTAATTTGGACGTTTCGTCGTCGGGCTCGCCGTCTCTCTTATCTCTTTCCCCCGTACCACCCGTCGAGGGCTTCGGCTTGTGTTGCTGCCTCAACACATCCTTTAAATCCTCGGCGCGCTTCATGTAGCCTTCCACTCGTTTGAGGATCATCTGCTTGGACGTCTCGTTCTTCTCGTACTTCACGCCGGTCATGAAGACCTCCAGGGCGCGCTTGTAGAGCATGAGCGCCTTCTCGTAGTCCTGGTCGTTGTCCGCCTGGATGGCCTCCTTGACCACGGCGATGCCCTGGTCGGTAAAGGTGTTACTCATCTCGGCGGTACGTACGGCGGTGCCCGCTGCGCGTGGTACTGCGGCGCCGCTCTCACTGGGTCGCGCGGCGGCCGAAGACTATGGTGGTCTCGGAGAGCTTGTGGCTTGTGCTGGTGCGCTCGTTCCTGGCAACGCGTCGGTGGCGTCGAGGTGTGATGCTTTTGCGCCGGCGATTCTCTGCACGTACTCTGAGACAGCGGCTCAGTGCCAAAATAAATTGTCTTGAGAAACCCGTCCGATAGGGCGAGTGCTGCTCCTTGCCCCTTGCTCCGCGCAACGGATAGTAGCGGCCTGTAGACGACGTCAGCTCGCAAAGACAGCAGCAAGTTTGATTGCTCAAAACGGGTTTCTACGCGCCGCGCTTAAGCCCATAAGCTCCTCGCTCGCGTTCCAGCTCGCATCACTGTTAGCGCACAGCATCGGACGTGCACGCTGACGACGCATATTGACGGCTAGCAGCAAACAGCACGCACCGGCCGCGTTTAAGGAGACGAGGTGGCTGCACCATGTCCGCCGATGAGATAGCCAAGGCCTTCATCCCGCACTACTACAACCTGTTCGACACGAACCGGGAGGGCCTGTTCTCGCTGTTCCGGAACGAAAGCCAGTTGACTTTTGAGGGCGACGGCCCGAAGACCGGGGCGCCGGCCATCATGGAGAAGCTGCGGGCACTGCCACCCGTCACATACAGCGTTGAATCCTTCCACGGTCCGCGGCGCCATCGACGGCGTCGGTCCGATGGGGCTGAGACGTTCGCCCACACAGGTCCAGCACCAGGCCCAAACGATCGAGACGCAGCCCTCGACGAATCCGAACGCGATCCTCGTCTTCTGCACCGGGAACATTCTTGTGGAGCAGGGGAAGCCCCTAAAGTACTCGGAGGTGTTCCAGCTCGTGGCATCCGCGCCGGGCCAGTACTACCTGCACAACGTGATGTTCCGATTCAACTACTCGTAGGATCGTGCACTTTAACAGGCCGCGTCCAGCTCCGTCACGCTTTCGTTTTCTAGGTAGGCGGGTAACTGTGCTTGGCCGGTTATTTCGTAGTACGGATACTTAGGCGGGCACACTAGCGGCCGCCGGGGTAGCCGCCCTGCGGCGGATAGCCTTGCGGCGGATACCCCTGCGGCGGCGGCGGCGCGCCAGGAGGTCCAGGTTGCTGCGGGTAAGCGCCGGGCGGCGGCGGCCCGCGCCCGGGGCCGGTCTGCGGCGGCGGCCCGCGCCCAGGAGGCGCGCCGTAACCCTGAGGCGGCCCGGCCGGCGGCGGCGGCGCCCCGAAGCCCGGAGGAGGCGGCGCGCCGAAGTCCGGGGGACCGGGAGGAGGCGGCGCGCCGTAGCCGCCCTGCTGCTGCTGCGGGTAGCCCTGCTGCTGCCCGGGCCACGCCTCGGCGGTCTGTGGACTAGACAGCGCGCCCTTCACTTTGGAAAACAGGCCGCCGACGCCGGACGCGGCGCCGATGCCGGCCGACGCGACCGTCGCGCCTAGACCGCCGCCGTTCCCGCGCCGCGTCACGAGCATCTGCTGCTGGTAGTAGACGCTATCTCCTCCACCTCCGGGAGGGCCCCGCGGCGGCGGTCCGCCCGGAGGCCCTTGGCCCCAGGGGACGATGTCTCCCGGCCGGCCCGGCGCAGGTCCCGACGGCCCTCTCCCCGGCGGAGCCATGCCCGACGGCCCACCCGGCGGCGGCGCCCCCCACGGAGGCGTGGCCGCGCCCGGCGCGCCCGGCGGAGGCGCCCCCCAGGACGGCGCGGCCGCACCGTAGGGGTCCTGGCCGAAGCCCTGCGGCTGGTTCTGATTCTGTCTCCCTCTAAAGATGCGGCCCATCAGGCCGGGACCGCGCGGCTGCTCCGGCTGCTGCTGCTGCGCGCCGCCCTGCGCCCAGGGCGGAAGGTCTGCCGAAGCCGGGCCCGGCGCCCCCCCCCACGGGGCCGGCTGCGACGGCGATGGCGCTCCCCACGGTGGCTGCTGTTGCGGAGGTGTCGGTGCGCCCGGCGGCGCGCCCCACGGCTGATTTTGAGGCGGCGGCGGCGCCCCGTACCCCTGAGGCGGTCCGGCCGGCGGCGGCGGCGCCCCGAAGGCCGGAGGAGGCGGCGCGCCGTAGCTTGGAGGCGGCGCGCCGCTGTGCTCGCCCCATTGCGCGGGCGGCGGCGGCGGAGGGGCGCCCCACTGCTGGGGCGGCGGCCCAGGGGGAGGAAACTGCGCGTCGCCAGCGCTTTCGCCGGCGGGCGGCACGGCCTCGCCCCCTGTCGCGGGCTCCTGAGCGCCCTCGGGCTCCGAGGGCGCCTGGTTGTACTCGGCCCGCACCTCGCCGTAGTAGGCCGACGTGCCGCGGCCGTCGTCGTACGCGTACTCAGCGACCTCGACCTCGGGCTCCGTGCTCGCCAGCGCCTCGTCGTCCGCGTCCGTCGACTCGACGGCCGTCTCGTTCGCCGGCTCCGCGACGACGTCGGCCACGACCTCCTCAACGGCGTCGACAGCGGTGGCCTCCGCGGCGGGCTCCACCGCTTCGGAGCCGTACTGCGGTTCGCTGCCGTACTGCTGGTAGCCGCCGTACTGTTGCGCGCCGTAGTCTTGTTGTTGTTCTTGAGGGGGTGGCGGGTAGCTGTTGTAGCCGGGCCACCCACCGCCCGGTGGCTGGGAGCCGCTTGCCAGCGCCACCAGCAGCGCGGCGCTCGCCGCGTGTCGCGCCATGATTGCAGCGGCCTTGATCTCTTCTGTTGCTCAAGCGACGGCGATGCCTAGCAACGCTGCGGCTCTATTAAGAGCGGTGGTTGATGCGCGACGCGTTCGCGACGTGTTGCGGCGCACGGCGGTCGCGTTAGATTCACCCAAAGCGAGCGCTTGCAAGTTACACTTGGAGCTCAATACCCGCACGGATGGGCCGAACCCCGACCCGCACTCTTCATGACTCTTCAACAAACACGACATTTACAACATAGCGACGTCGACGCGCAACCCATAATGGTCCGACGCGAACAGGCCGTCCGCGGCAGGCGACGCCCCGAGCCGCTCGGCCGCGACGGGCCGCCCGAGGCTCTTCCTGACGAGCACGCGGTCGTAGCGCATGCGTTCGCTCCGGTCGCGGATCCACGGGTTCGTCGCGCCGTCAAACGTGAGGCCGCTGTGTTTTGAGAAGACAGTGGACCACGCGTCGACAAAGTCCGGGAGAGTCCGCGCCAGCACGTTGTTCTCCAGCGCCGCGGGTGGGCGCTTTCGTCTAGGATCGACCCACTCGCCCCAGGTCGCCACGTCGTCAAAATTGAAATCGCCGCACAGGACGTCCAAACCTTCGACGGCGCTGATTTGTCGGAGCTGCGCCGCGCGCGTCGGTTCGGAATCGAGCGACTCGAGATGCACGGTCCCGACGACGCGGCGGCGCGTGCCGGCGTGGCCGTACGTATCAATCTCTGCCGCGACGAGCGATCGACCCATGGTGGTCGGCAAGGGGAGCTCCGCGAAAGCTGGGTTCAGTTCCCGTCGGACGAGCAGGAGACACCCGTAGCCGCTTATTTTATTCTCAGAGATATCATACCTCGCCGTCACGCCCGCGTGCTGTCGTATTCGCGCCGCTACGTCCGGGACGATTTCTTGGAGACCGATGACGTCCGCGTTCTCCTTGGCCAACGTCGCGAGGAGCAGTTTGAGGCGTTCGGACTGGCGCCGGTGATCGAACCACAAATTCCAGGTCACGATGCGCATGCTGTTCGTGGTGCGAAGTTCCCGCTGCGTCCACGCGTTGTCCCCCGTCGCGAACGAGGCCATCGCCGACGCGAGCAAAAGGAGGCGTTTCATGCACCACCGATGTTGAAGCTCGATAGCGTAACCGCTCCACAGCGTGTGGCAGCCGTAAACCCTAGCTGGCCCTAATGCTGCTCTCCGGGTGTACACGCAGAGGGGCAGCCCCGGAGTTGTCCAAAGCAGTAGCCTGCGATCAGATGCGCCTTTGACGTGAGTACTAAGCGATTCTGGTCTGCGAACAACGAGCAATACGGCGCACTGGCTAAAAAACACTAAACATCAGATTCTCGGGCCTATTCTGATTATTCCGGGTTTCTCGGAGAGCATCAATCACAAAAGCGCCCTTAACCCAAATCCGCATCGAGGCACAGACCGCCACTGTACCGGAAAGAAGCTGCTGCCTGATGGCTGCGGCCCTGGGGAAGGCCACAGAGCTCACTGGCATTCATGGCAAAGCCCCCCAGTTGATCCCTGCCTTATAGCTGGGCTCGGGGCGAGTCACAGCAGCGTTCGAGACCAAACCCAACGCCGACTGCGTGGACGACACAAATCCTTTTCATGAAATCTGGAAGGAGCACGCAAAGCCGGACGCGCGGATCCGCTGCTTCGAGCCGACCGCGCAGCGGATGCAGCCCGGCAGCCTCCGGTACACGTTCTGGACCGCGTCACGTGACTGCGGGACGGTACATGAGCTGGACGAGTGCTACGCGGAGCATGGCACGTGAAAGAAGGAGAAGTTCCTCTTCGCGTCGCGCTGGCTGACACGCATATTATTGACACGCCGGCGGCCCTCGCCGACTACGCGCGGCTCAAGGCGGCCGTCGAAGGGCGGCCGGCGCCGATCTCGACGTCAGCTCCGGCGGTGGAGCTAGTGTCCGAAGACGAAGCCGAGGACGCGCCGGTGCCGCTGCCCCCGGCCGACGAGAGCGACGACGACGCGCCGCCGCCGCCGCCCCTCCCACCCGCTCTACTCTACGGCGCCGGCACGGACGTCTTGGCGACCGATGGCAAGGTACAACATCCCGCGAAGGTCGTGGCCGACTGCTTGGCCGGCGCGGAGACCTGCTGCATCGAGTGGACTACTGGGCGCACAGGCCAGCACGTCTGGCCCGTCTCCGCCGTCGTGGCGCTGGAAGATCTGAGGCCGCGCCGCCCGGTCATCAACAAACGGTCGCCGCCGTGGCGCAAGGGACCAGCCAAGAAGCGTGCCCGGCCCGTGTCGCCGCCGCCAACCTTGCAGCTCGAAGAGAGCGACGACGAGGTCATGCAGCCGCCTCCGCTAGCAGACGATGACGCAGCGCCGCCGCCCCCGTCTGAAGGCGAGGAGGAGGAGGAGGAGGATGCCGCGCGAGAGATCGTCGTGAAGTTCGCGGCGGCGGGGATCACCGTGACGCCTCCTGTCGCTACGCCACGCGCGGCGCCGCTTCCGGAGGGCGACGACGACGACGACGTCCCGCGGCGGAGTCAGACATCGCTCTTGAAGCGCCGCGCGAAGCCGCTGTCGCTGACGACTCCACCACTCGAGAGCGACGACGACGACGACAACGTGGCGCCCGTGTCGCCGCTTCGGGAGGAAGACGCCGAGGCCATGAGCGTGACTGCCGAGGGTCCCGCGGCCACGCCGTTGTTCAGCGTCGGCGACGAGGTCGAGGCGCGCTGGAACTACCAGAAAGGCGGCTTGACCTGGTTTTTGGGGCGAGTTTTATACGTGCACCGCGACGGCTCGTACAGCGTCAGCTACGAAGACGGCGACCAAGAGGTGCGCGTCGCCTCGAGCTTGATTCGGACGCCGTTTGAAGTGGAGACCCTGGGCGACGGCTACGACCTCTCCGAGGGCGAGCGATGCTTCGCGCTTTTTGACGACCCGGAGAAGCACGGTGGGCAGGATGTGTGGGGCGGGACTATCTTGGCCGCGTGGCGGCAGCGGGGCGGGCTTTCGGCTGGACACAAACGATTTAGGGTCGTCTTCGACGATGGAAGTATTCACTCGCCCTGGGCTTTTGAGGTGGCACGGGCCGTGACGCCCTCGATCGCGCGGTCGACGCTGGCGATCGACCGGCCGGGGCACAAGGCGCAGCGGTTGATAGCTCGAGCGCCGAAGCAGCTCCGGGCCGCCGAGCTCGGGAGCGGCTGTGGACGACTCTCGTACTGGCTGTCTCGCGACGGCGTGTGGACGTGGACCGTTGACTTCGATCCTACGGTGGGCGCGGACGACCAGCGGGACTTCTTGCACTTACCTTTGGACTATTTTGTCGGCAATCACATCATTCACGTGTCGCCGGACTGCTTCACCTACAGCCGGTTAGCGGGAAGCAAGCACCGGACGCGCGACAATCCCGAGGGCCACAGCGCGGCCGCGGCGCGCGCGAACCGCGAACTCGAGCACTTGGTGGCGATGTGCGCGCGCGCGCAGGAGAAGGATCCGAACTCCTTGATTCTATTCGAGAATCCGGTCGGCATGATGGAGTTAACGAAGGCCGCGCGGGAGGGTCTGGAGCAAAAGCTGGGCCTGAGGAAACTGGAGGCCTCCTATTGCAAGTTTGTGTTCGGTGCCGGGTCCCCCTATGTGAAGAAGCCGACACATTTCTGGACGAACTGCCTGCTGCTGATCGCCACCTTCGGCGATGGCAAGTTCAGTTGCTCGAAGCACAATTGCTCCTGCGGCGACGGCTACCACCGACGCGTGCGGCCCGAGGCGGGCCAAGGCGATCGCGCGCGGGACTTCGCAGCGTTCCCGGACGAGCTCGCGAAAATAATCGCGCGCATACTCATCAGCGATGCGCGCTCTATATATTTTAGGTAGAGATTGTACTGGATATAACATAAATTACTACAGGATGTGCTCGCCTTTGCCGCCGTACAAGAAGCCCACCCGCCCAATACTCTTCTTCGACTGCCTCTTTGGCCAGCACGTGAGGATCAGAGCAATGAAGAGCCACCCCGCCAGGATCTGCTGCATCTGCAAAGCGCCGTACGATCCAACATCGTCGCCGACGAGTTGGAACACGCGGCCCTGCCCCACCAACGCGAGCAGTATGAAAAGCGTACAGATAGAGGACGAGCACCGGCAGCAACACCGCAGCACGATCGTCAGGAACGCGAGGACCGCGGCCACGCCCATGAACGCCCCGTACGTCGCCTCGGCGGCTGCGTCTGCGTCGCACGCGGCCCGCCGCATGCGCGCCCGCCGCGCGTCCGCGCGGTCCTTGAGCTCAGTCAAGGGCTGGCTCGGGCAGGCCCGGTTGTCCAGCGTCGGCGGATCATTTGTGGCCACGGCCGCCTGCTCCACAAACAGCCGCTCCCACGCCGGCCGCCGCCACGCCCGCTCCGCGTCCGCACACTTCGCTTCAAAAGCCTGGACCGCTTTGCCATGGCAGTCGTTCGACTCCGTGCTCCCGCGCGCTAACCGAAAACTCGCCCACCGGCGGACGGCGACCTTGGTGGCGTCCGTCAGGGCCGCGATGTGGACCCGCGTGAACGACGCGTCGTCGCCCTCCGCGGCCGTCAAGACGGCCGCCTCGGCCGCGACGGCCGCGCCGTCGGCCACGTGCTCCGCGGCCGCGATGCAGGGCTCCGGCGGGTCGCTCGCCGGGAAGCCCAGGCAGGCGCGGTCGAAGGCCTGCTTCGCTCGTAAAGTTGCGTTGGCCACACGCACGGCCGCGCCCAGGTTCGCCGCGGTCGCCCGGAACTGGTCGACCGAGGCGTGGAGCTCGTCGCGGTGGCGCTCCCGGTACGACGTTAATATGACCGCGCCCTCCTCCCGTCCCAACCAGTCCATGCTCGCCTCGAACTCGCAGCCCCGCACGCCGTGATGGTCGACCCGCAGCAAGCGCTCCTCGTCTGGAAGATCCCGCAGGCACGTGAGCAATGCCCGCTTGGCCGCGTACAGCTCCGAGGAGCTTAGGTCTGCCTCCGCTCTCCCGTTTTTGCCGCGGACGCTCCCGCCGACCTCGTCGGTAACTTGCTTCGCCACCGCGGCCGCCCGCTCCGCGGCCAAGGCCTTCACGGCGGCGTTGCCGTCGCTCGCGAACTCTTCTTGGGCCGCCGCGGCGCCCGCCTTCAACGCCTCGACGAGCATGGCGTCGATGGCCTTCTTTTCCGCCGGCAGCATCAGGCCGCCCACGATCTCGCCCACCGCCACCTGGGCCTTCTCGATGGCCGTTTCCTCGCGCGCTTCTAACGCGACGTGCGCCGTAAAGGCCTCCGCGGCCCGCGCGACCTGGGCCGCGTCGGGCGCCGTTCCGGACTTTTTTGTCGCCTGGCCCGTCCAGGCGGCCAGTAAGGCCTTGGCCTTGTCCGGCGCGTCCTTGTCAATAGCCGCCTCCGCTTCGCTCAACATATCTGATATGGCTTTGGCGTTGCGCGTCTGAAGCCGCTCGGCCTCGTCCGCGAGCGTTCTAAGCAAAGACGGCACGTCCGCGGCCGCCCGTCTCAACGTCGCCGCCGCCGCGGCGTGTTGGGCCTCCCGCAGCTCCGACGCGGCCATGGCCTCGTCCGGGGCCAGGCCCTTCTCCGAGAGGAACGCCGCCACGGCTCCGCGGAACGCGGCGGCCGCGTCCTCGCCGGACTCCACGAGCGGGGCGGCGTCTTCCTCCGACGGCTTCGGGGGCGCGGCGGTCGCCACGCTCGGCACCGAGGGTTTCGCGGGCGCGGCACCCTGGTCCCCGGTCGCCACGCTCGGCACGACCTTCGGTATACCCTGGTCCTTGACCTTGAGGGCGTTCAGCGCGGCGGCGGAGGCGTCCGCCTGCTGCGCCCAGTCCGGCGGGTTGTGGTGCCGTGGGTTCAGCCGCGGCGGTGCAACAGCTGCTACGGCCTCACCGTTCATGGAGACCGTGTCTACTGCTCCCTGCCCGTCGACAGCGTTTGCTGCAGCTGCCAGGAGGCATGCTGCGAGCAGACGCATGCTTCACAGCGATGCGTTTTGCTGTCGGCTACAACTGATGTACTTGCTGTGCTCTGAGAGCAGCTGTGTTGGCCGCTCGCTCGTCGTCGGACAACGCGTTCATTGGAACTTTCGAAACCCGTGTTCATCATTTTAGTGGCCCAAACCTCCGAGACTGCCAAACCACGCCGCTGACGGGGCTTGTCACAATATACTTAGCCCCACCCCATCTCGTAGTCCCGCGCCGCCTGGGCCCGGTGCGCCTCGCGCGACGCCGCCCACGGCCACGCCTCGGGCTTCAGGTCGACGGCCGGGGCGCCCCGCGCCACGTGCACGAGGAACCGCGCCCACTCGTCCACGCTCTCGTCGGCCCGCCACAGCAGGTGCTTGCGCGCGCAGATTGTCTGGCACATGAGCTGGCGGAAGTAGTTGTCCGTCGCGAGGCGCGCCGCGATCGCGCCGTACTGCTCGGCGTCGCGCGCCGCGAGGTCCCGCTCCATGCCCAACCGCCGGAGGTGGCCCAGGCCTAGCTGCAGGATGGTCGTGCGGCGCGGCAGCACGACCACGGGCGTGCACATGGCCAAAGATTCCAACACGGTGACGCCGCCGCCCCAGGGGTACGTGTCCAGGAACGCGTCGCAGCTCCGCACGATCTGGAGGAGCCGGTCCCGGGGCATCCTTGGCAGGAAGACGAGGCGCTCCAGCGCGTCTTCCGGTAACGTCGTGTTGAAGCGTTCCAGGTGCGTCTTCGCCCCCTCCAGCAGCACGACGTACGCCTCCGGGGCCCGTTCCATCGCCGCCGCGAGCGCCTCGTCGAAGTCCGGATGCAACTTCTTCGAGTGTTGCAGGAGACAGAAGACCGGCGCGCTTTCCGATAGCCCGAGGTCGGTCCTAGAAGCGTAGGGCGGCATTTGTGGCTCCTCGAAGCCGATGGTCGAGTGCTCGAAGAGCACGAGCTGCTCGGCGTAGCGCTGCACGCCGTCGCCGCGGGGCGCCGCGGCCTCCAGCCGCAGGGCGGCCGCCGACCCGCCCACGTCCGGTCCCAGGCCCGCCGCGTGCCGGGCCGCGCGGTCCACGTCGGGGTCGGCGCCCAGCACGACATCCTCGTCCGCGAGGAACACGGCCGTCTCGGCGTTCCGCGCGTGCCGGTCGCCGGCGCCGCGGCTGGGCCACGTGGGGTCCCGCTCGTAGAGTTCCGACGACACGAAGTAGTCGACGCTGTCCGCGAGACCTGACGTGAGGGGGTGGCCGTGCCCGAAGACGAGCACGACGCGCGCCAAGCGCCGCCGAGCTAATGCATAAGTCTGGTGGGCCAGACCCAAAGCCAGGTACACAAGGACGTCCGGCCGGGCCTTCTCAATCACACGAGCTGCCTCGACCATGTCCTCCGGAGGAATGTACACCACAAACGCGGCCACGTCCATCGCTTTAGCTATGAAGTCCGTTTCGAGGCCCTCCGGCACCACGAGGCCCAGTTCCAAGCGGTCCGCGTACTTCTCCCGGAGCCCCCGGAAGACGTTCACGAAGAGCAGGCCGGGCGACGTGTTGCCCCCGAACTCGGCGACGACGGCCACCCGCGGCTTCTGGCGAGCTTTCTGGGCACAGTAAGCAGCGACGCCGTCCGGTTTAGAACCGGCCGCCCTGTACAAGCGTTCTAACCTTATCGCGAGCGGGTAGAACGCGTAGCCCAAGTAGGGCCACGCGATCGGCATGTTGCCCACCAATTGGCGCGCGTCCCCCGTCACCGGATGCGCCTCCATGTCCACGGCGAGGTCCTCGAGCCGCCGCAGCAGCCGCGCGTACCGTACGGGCGCGTCTTGCGCCCGGCGCACGTGCGGCTGGCAGAGCGCCGCGGCCATGACGCGGATGCCCGCCTCACCAAAAGTGTCGCCGTCGGCCGCCGCCGCCTCGGCGCCCCGCGCGAGGACGCGGGCCGCGCTCAGCGGGTCGTCCCGCTGCTCGAGGAAGTAGGCGTAGTTGAGCGTGACGGCGCTGAGCCACGGCGCCGCGTGGTGTGCGCGGTCGTACATGTCCCGGCGGTCGCAGGCCGCGTCGCCGCCATATACTTCGCCGCACAGCAGCGCGACGTTGTTAAACAACGCGGCGGCGGCGTGGGCCAGGCCCGCCCGGAGGGCGCGGTCCGCGCACAGCGCGGCGTCGGTCGGCGCGACGCGGCCCGTGCTCGCGAGAACGCCGATATGCGCGCAGGCGCCGTCCATCGCTGTGACGTCGAGCTGGCCATTTATGGGTTGGGTCTCATTGATGAGGTAGGCGAACGCGGTCTTTTCTGCCTCGTTGGTGGGGAACGCATGCGCTGCGGTGGCGAGTAGCAAGCACAGG
>Ga0302122_10001117_pt1 | contig 16970 bp, 8 predicted proteins | sample CB21_SCM_MG_FD_203115 | JGI IMG/M metagenome (GOLD analysis project Ga0302122, IMG submission 203115) | Marine microbial communities from Western Arctic Ocean, Canada - CB21_SCM | ecosystem: Environmental > Aquatic > Marine > Oceanic | place: Canada: Western Arctic Ocean | collected 2017-09-28
TCCCGCTCGTAGCCCCGGTCGTCCCGCTCGCGGCGGCGATCGTAGCCGCCTCTGTCGTCCCGCGGCCGGCGTTCATAGTAACGGTCGTTGTCCCGCCGGTTGCGCTCGTAGCGGTCGTCGTCCCGCCGGCGCCGCTCGTAGTAGCAGTCGTCGTCTCTCGGTCGTCGGTCCCGGCTGCGCGCGTCCCGGCTACGCGGCATGTCGTACTCCTCGTCCCGCGGGCGGCGCTCGCCGTCGCGGCTGCGCGGCCTCTCGTCGTCGCGCGGGCGCTCGTCGTCGCGCGGGCGGCGCTCCTCGTCGCGCGGCCGGCTGCCAGGCTCGTAGGAGCGCTCCTCGTCCTCGCGAGGGGGGATTCTGAGGGTGCTCGGCCGGTCGTCGGTCGCCGCCGGACGAGAGTCACTGTACATGTTGGCGCCGGACGACCCCGCGTGTACTGCGGACCACGCTCGCAGGGCGGCTCGAAGCTCTGCGGGCCCGGCGCGTCGCGGCGCTGAACTGTTACAGCTTCTGAATCAGTTAGATCACCGTCAAGCGCGGGATTGAGGCAGCTACAGCAGCTCTTTCGTCGCGCAGCGAGCTCGATCGATTTCAAGCTTAAACCCGTGTAATTTTTTACCTATGCGGGGCGCAGGGGGAGGGCTGGGTTGGTTGGTGTGCTTAGATGGACCCCTATGGCCCCCATGTGCAAAGACGAAGCGCTTTGCACGGGTTTCTCCTCAAAACAGTGAAGAGCCAAGGACACCGCGGCGGGTGGTGATCGTCACGACGTGGCTCAATGTCATGATGCGCTGCGCACTCTGCCTAGCCACACTATTATGCCTGGTGTCTCCGTGGGCGCCTCCGTCGCGCGTGTCCCGGCACCGGTGGGCGCCGTCGCTGCGCGCCACCGAGCAAGAAATCGAGGCGGCGAGTAATGCGGACATCGTCGCCGTGGCCGAGTCCTTGGGCGTCGACGTCAACGGCCGAAACAAGGCCTGCTGCCCATTCCACGACGAGCGCACGCCGTCCTTCACGTTGACGCCGGAAAAAGGCCTTTACTACTGTTTCGGCTGCGGCGCCGGCGGTGGCGTGATCAAACTCTACCGCGAGCTCAAGAACGCAACGTTCGGGGTGGCCGTCGCCGCGTTGGTGGAGATGCCCGCGTCGGACGAGCCGAGACGAGTCAACAGAATGCCGCAAGTCGACGCGACGGAGCGCGGCCGCCTGAAGCGGGCGAACGCCGTCGCCCAGCGGGTCTACGCCGACGCATTGGCGGACCCCCCGTGCGGCGGCGCGCGCCAGTACCTCGCGAAGCGCGGGGTCCGGGCCCAGACCGCGGCGGCCTTCGGGCTGGGCTTCGCGCGCAGCGGCACGACCCGCGGCCTCACGAAGACTGTGGAGCGGAGCGATTTTGTAGACGCGGGCGTGCTCTACGACGACGGCCGGGCGCGCTTCGGGGGCAAGCTCGTCTTCCCCATCCGGGACGCTTCCAGTGATACGCTGGGCTTCGGGTCGCGCGCGTTGAAGGTGGCCCCGGACCAGGCCAAGTACGTCAACTCGCCGGGCACCGCCGTCTTCAGCAAGGGCGCGTGCTTATTTGGGCTCGACGTGGCGAAGACCGCGATTCAAAAGTCGGACGAGGCGCTGCTCGTGGAGGGCTATTTTGACGTATTAGCGCTGCACGACTGCGGCGCCGCGAACGCCGTCGGCGTGCTGGGCGTGGGCGTGACGCCGCTCCAGCTCGAGACGGCCGCGCGCTTCTCGCCGTCGCGGCGCGTGGTGCTGGCCCTGGACGCCGACGCCGCGGGCGACGCCGCGGTGCGGCGCCTCTGCAACGACGTGCTGCCGACGCTGGCAGCCCAGGCGGGCGTCGACGTCGTCGTGATGCGGTGGCCGGACGGCTGCAAGGACGCCGCGGACTTCGTCGAGGGCCGGCGGCGCGCCGGCGACTCGGACGCGGCCGTCGCGCGGGCCGTCCGCGACCTCTGCGCCGCAGCGACGGCCTGGAACGACGCCTGTGCGATCCCCATCGCGTCGGCCGACGTCGCGTCCTCGTCCTCGTCCTCGCCGCCGGCGGCCGTGGTAGACGTCGTGGTCGACGACGAGCGACTCGCCGGCGCCGCCGAAGTGGCGCTCGCAGGTCAGGCGCCGCCGACCGGCGGCCAAGACGACCTGCGGCGGAAAATAGACGAGCTCGAGAAGCAGCTCGCCGCCCTCTCGGCGCTCGTGTCCTAAACATTAGTCCTTAGGGTACATGTGGGGGTACTTCGGGAAAGGTAGGATGAGCAGCCCGCGGCGCTGGTCTCCTAATGAACGACTTGGTCTTTTGGATACATGTGGGGGTACTTCAGGAATAGGAGGATGAGCAGCCCGCTGTCGACCGCCACGGCGATGCCCGTGATAAGGCCGAGCGCGCCGGCCTCGACGCCGAAGTTGAGGAGCGCCATGAACATGATGAACAAGGCTTTGCCGAGCGCGTTGTAGAAAAAACCGAAGTTGCGCTTGTACAGGCCCGTGATCGCGGCGCACGGTCGAATCGTGTTGACCTCGTAGCAGAACCAGAGCGCGGCCAGCAGAATGATGTAGATCGGCACGAGGTCGCCGAGGAACTCATAGCGCATGTTCTTGATCCCGATCGCGCCCGTCGCGGCCATCATCACGCAAAGCACCATGTTGATGATGCGGAACACCCAGACGAGGCAGGGCCGGGCGCCGGTCGTCGTGATCTCCTCCTCGTCGCCGTAGGACTCCTGGTGGGTCACGGTCCCGGTCGACGGGTCCATCATGTTCAGTGCACTGTTAACTTTAGTAAGTAAAATGCACCTGAGGCTAAATCGGGCGGCGCCTTTAGTCTGTCGGTCGGCTCGCGTCCAGAGAGTGGAAGTAGGACGTGAAGTAAACCGACGTGCCAATTGCCTGAACCGTGGTAAGCTCAGTGCTCTAGTGTGCGGTGCTTTTGCTTTGGCATGAAAACCCGCTTTATCTCACTTTAAGCTTTTTTTTTACAATTTTAGCGCGCGTGCAGAGCAAGCAGAGCCCCCTCCTGCTTGCAAGTTGGCTGCTAACGCATCGCGAGGACGCGTACTACTGTATTGCGCTTGGAAAACCGACTGCAGTTAGTTGCTTCGACGAATATCTCCGAGAGAGCACAGGCTGCAATGGGTTTCATTCCTCTACTGCTGGCACTGGCACTGCAGCCCTCGGCAGCGCTGGTGGGGCCGCAGCTGAGACGCCCGGCGGCGCACAGTTTCTCGACGAGCGACTCGACGAGAGACTCCGCGCCCTCGCTGCGAGGTCGCCTCCACTCGCTCCGGGCGACGGACCAGCCCGCCGGGCCCGTCCTGAACACAGGAATGGCTCGCAAGATTCTTTTTAATCAGATATTGCTAGGCTACTCGATCTGGCTCACGAACGGCGACGGCCGCGAGTTGCTCTCGGCGACGCAATTTGATCTCGTGTCTCTCGGCGTCGGCGTCGTTGGCGGAGCTGCCGTCGTCGCCGCTGGGCGTTACATCGAGAAGAGCCCGAATCCCCTCTTCGCCGAGCTGAACTTCTCGACGAACATGCTCGTGCTACGGCTCTTCGGGGCCAGGCCACAACCGGTGGTCGCCGGCGCCGTGAGCTTGGGCCTAGCTGCGCTTGTCGCAGTGTCCGAGGAGACAATATTCCGCGGCGTGATCACGTCTCGCCTCGTGGAGAATCTCGGGACGCTCCAAGGCGCCGGCTGCGGGGTGCTCCTCTTCGCGCTGGGCCACATAAATCCTTTAGCTCTTGGAAAAGAAATGCTTATCCTGTTTGCGCTCCAATTGTTCACCGGCGCGTCGTTCACCGTGCTACTTTTCGCCACCCATGGCCTGGCGGCGCCGATCGTCGCGCATTGTCTCTACGACTGGTACACGTTCTACGAGACGCACCTGGCCGTGACCGGTCAGATGGCGTTCGCCGACGAGGAGGGCGGCAGCGACGACCTTCTCCTTCGCGAGTTTCGGTTCATCGACACAAATCGCGACGGATCGATTTCCACCGATGAGCTGCGAATAGCCCTCTTCGCGAGAGGCATCAAGACGGACAACGCGACGGCGCAGCAGACGTTCGCCGCCGCCGACACGGACTCCAGTGGAGACGTCTCCTTCGAGGAGTTCGTCAAGTTCGTGGAGGACGGAGAAGGCGAAGGGTCCGAGGCATTCAAGCGCGGCCTCCTAGGCGTGGCGTAAAATTTCGTGAAAATTGGCTGAGGTGGCCACTGCCCAGCGGCGCGCCCGCGCCGCGCCCAAGATTAAGATTTTGTAATAGACCTTACTGCGCCCCGATGGCCCGCCCCTTCCACGTCCATTTCCCCCCCTTCTGCGCCCACGCCGGGCCCGCCGGCAGGGGGGGCTTCTCCTGCGGGTACATCTTCTCGAAGCGCTCGATCATGCCGCAGTCGATTTTTCCCCACTGCTCGGGCACGCAGTCGAGGACGCCGGCCGGCATCGGCGGCGGGCGGGCGGAAATCGCCGACGAAAAGGTCCCGTCCAGGTCCACGGCCCCCTCGGTGCCGAGGCGCAGCAGATCCCGGGCGGCGCGCGTCGCCTCCAGAAACCCGGGCACGCGCGGCGGCGGGGCGCCGTGCCGCTCGTCGGAGTCCCGCGCGTTGGGCAGCGGCCCGCCCATGTAGACGGCGTCCGACCGCACGCCCTCGCTGGCGGCGTCGCAGAAGTACGGCGCGGCCAGCGCACACGCCGGCCCCTCGGCTTTGAGCTCGCGGTCGAAGCGCGTCGCGTCCCCGGCCCAGCCCGCCAGGCGCAGCATCTCCTTGTCCGAGGCGCGCGCGAAGAACGCGTCCTGGTCGGCGCCGTGGAGCTCGCCGAGCCGCGCGTGGCGGGCGTCGTCGACGCGGCGCAGCGCGGTCAGCACGTCCCCGTCAGGCGGCGCAGCGCTCGTCCAGCTCGCCCACCGCGTCGCCTTGGAGACGTCATGCGGCAGGTCATCGGGCAGACGCCGCGTCGGCGGCTCCATCCACGAGAGAAGGCCGTCCTTGCTCTCTTCAACCATCGTTGCGTGGGGCTGCCTTGTCGTACAGTGGTCTTTTGCTAGCAAGCCGGGGCGAATTCGCGTCCCGGGGCTGCCCGGTGGCGTGCCTGTATGCGTGGCCGCGACTGGATGCGCAACCGACGAAGCTGGAAGTACCGACGAAGCTGGACAATGTGTGCAGCGCGCACAGCGCACAGCACAACGGGCCGCCAGTCTCACAACTAGAACCATCTGGAGGCCACGAGCCAGCACTCTCCTCCAGTTAGTCTTCCGCGCGCCGGAGCGATACATCAAACTATCGCAAAACCCGTGCGAAAACCCGTGTGCAAATGCTGAAAAAACAGCAGCGCAGCCTGTGCAGGCAAGCATCGCACAAAGAACGTTTGCTGCATTGATTAATCTTGCAACGTCGAGCGACTACTGCAGCATTGCCTCTCTTTAGAATTGCAACGCATGCAGCACTAATGCCAAGCTAGAAACACATAGCAGCAATTGACACCAGGCGACGTGCCGGTAGCAAAGTAATGCAGCAATTGACACCAGGCGACGCCCAAAAGACTGGCAGAGTAATGCAGCAATTGACACTGGGCAACGACGCGCAAAAGGCTGGCACAGTAATGCAGCAATTGACGCTGGGCGACGCGCACCACGGCCCGGTCACCGCAGTACTCCTGCGCGGCAACGAGGTGCACGCCGCAAGGCATGGCCGCGTCGCCACTTACGACGCGGCGACCGGAAAGCTCCAACAAACGAGAACTCTGCTCCCATGCCGCGTCCACGGCCTCGCCGTCCGCGACGACAGCGCCCTGCTTGCCTGGGGCGTGGACGCGATCGGCGTCGCGCGTGGCGACGTTGTGAAGATGGCCGCGGTAGCGTGCCGCGTCGTGGCTGCCGCGTTCGTTGCGAGTGATCAAATCGCCACGCTCGCGTCGGACGGCACACTCGCGCGGCGCGACGCCTCGACTCTGGCGATCCAAAGCGTAAAAGCCGACCCGGATTCTGGCGGCGAGCTCCGGTGCGGCGCGCTGCGCGTCGACGGAGGTGAAGCAACAGCGTGCGGCGGCGACGCCTTCGGGCGCATTATTGTTAACGGCATCAGCAAGGACGGAGCACACCAAGGTGTCATCACGTCCGTGGCCTGGGCCGATGAAGACGTCCTCTCGACGTCGGACGACCGGCGCGTGACCCGCTGGCGGGTCGTCGGCAACGCACTGGAGCGCGTCTGGACGGGCGCGGGGCACACGGCGCGCTGCTGGTGCGCCGTCGCGGTCGATAGGTACGTCGTCTCCGGGGCGCAAGACGGCACGGCCATCGTGTGGAGCTCGGAAGGCGGCCGCCTCGCGACGCTGCGGGGCCACGCGGGCAAGCACGTGCGGTGTGTGAGTGGGTTCGGGGACCGCGTCGCGACGGGCGGCCACGACGGTGTGGCGCGCGTCTGGTCGCTGCCAGCCTTCATCGCGTCGCAGACCCCCCGGCGCGTCGCGGCGCCGGAAACAACCTCGCCAACAGCTATCTGTGTTCTGGAGAATGCCATATTAGCCTGCTTCGCGAGCAAACGACTCTGGCGCCTCGACTTCGGCGGCGGGTGGCGTGACTTGGGTGTGCACGCCGCGGCGCGTCAGCTCGTTCTGGATGCGAGTGAACAAAAGGTCACTCTCATTGGTGGCGGTAAGGTCGCCATACTTGACGTCGAGAGCGGCGCGGGCGCCGCGTTCTCGAGCGGTATGGCGGCGCCAATCGCAGCCTGGTGGGTCGGCCCGGACTTGGTCGTGGCGTCCATCGATCGGAGCTGCGCGGCGTGGCGCGACGGCGTGCGCGTCGCGACGCTCGCGCCGGTCGCGGATAACGCGTTGGGCGCCATCACGGCCGTCGCCGGCGGTGGCGCGGGACGATTCGTCGTCGGGGACAGCCGCGGCCGCGTCGCGCTTGTCGGCGACGGCGTGCTCCTCTGGCGCGCCGACGCCCACGCCAAGAGCGCCGTGGTCACCATTCAATTTGAGGGCGATGTGCTACGCTCGTTCGGGCGCGACGGGAAGCTGGCGACGTTCGACGTGGAGGACGGACCCCACCTCACGTCCACGCACCCGCTCCACGTGGCCGTGGCGGGCGCGCGCGACGACCTGGCCTGGGGCGTCGTCGGGGCCGAGCTCGTGGTGATGGACTTCGTGACGAACACGCGCGTCGCAACGCTCGCGGGCACGAACCGCGGCCGGCCGCACGGCGTCCACAGGTCCGGGACGCGCCTGCGCGCCGTGGCGGCGGCGAGCGATGATAATTCTTTCCTCGTCGCCGAGAGCGACGCGGCGTGCGTTTTATGCGGCGCGCCGCTCGTCGCCGACGGCGTCGCGGCCGCCGCGTGCCTCGACAACGGCCGCATGGTCCTGGCCGGCGGCGGCGGCGAGCTGAATGAATACGCGGCAGACCTGAGGCGACGGACGCGCCGCTGCTCGCCGGCGCCCCACGCGCAGCGTGCCATGGCCTGCGCCGGGGATCGCGTCGTCGCGGGCAGCGTCGACGTCGTGGCGACGTGGCGCGCGGGGCGACGGCTCGGGACGCTGCGGCTCGCGGACGCCGACGCGATGAACCAGCGCCTCACGGCCGCTTGTGCCTGGGGCGCCGACGCGTACGTCTTGGGCGACTCGGCCGGGGCGCTCCGCGTCGTGCGCGACAATCTTGTGGTCGCGGCTCTCGCCTGGGACGGCGCGCCGGTCTGCGCCGCGGCGCGCGCGCCGCTCGGCGACGCCGACCTCGTCGCCGCGGGCCTCTCGACGGGTGTTATTGCGATGTGGGAGCTACGCGGGACCGCTGCATCCCTCGCGCTCGCCGTCGCGCCCCACGCTGCCGGCGTGAGCGCGCTCGCGGCGCGCGGAGGCGCCGGTCGCGCCCTGATCGTCTCGGGCAGCGACGACGCCGCGATCACGACCATCGCGTTCCAGCGGTCGTCTACGTGTATTGAAGTGATCGCCTTAGATGGGTGTGCGCCGGTGCGCGGGCTGGCGTTCACGCGCGACGGGTCCGTGGTGGTCTCCGCGCGCGGCGACGGCTTCGTGTCGGCGTGGCGGGTCGCGGAGGACCTCCGTTTTGACGGCGGCTGGTCGCGCGCCACGGCCACCACCGCGGCAACCCTCCAGTTGCTGTCGACCGTGGACGTCGTCCTGGGCGACGTGCGCGGCTGCTGCCCGCGCGGCGACGACGGCGTGCTCGTCTACGGCGACGACGGCGTGGCGAGTGCTGTTTTGTCCTAGTTTTGTATATGTAGTATTGTGGGAAAGGATTTTATGTTCACGGGGAAGGGATGATATCACATTTTTGAAATCGATTTGGTTCATGTACACGATGTGGTTCACTGATATGGTTCCATGTTGCCCGCCGGCAACGCGCCCGAGCTAGCGCGAGAATACCGGCTCTTGCACTGGCGCCTCCGAACAGACGCGGAGCTTGTCCGTCGCGAGGACTGCGTCGACCTCTTCGCGCGGCGGCATGTGCAGCATCATGCGACCATCCTCGATGCGGGCCTCGAAGGTCACGATCTCGAGGTCGCCGCCGTTGATCTCCTTGCCGTCGCGGAGGTCGAACTGTTTCTTGTGCAGCGGGCAGGCGACCTTCGGCGTCTCGCCGTCGGACGCGATGCCTTGAGCAAGAACGAACGCCTGCTTGTGCGGGCACATGTTCTGCGTGGCGAAGACGGACCCGTCCTTCAACTTGAACACCGCGAGCTGAGTACGACCATAAAGGACGGCCGTGCCGAGATTTAGCGCGAAGGCGTCCGCCGGGCCGAAGTCCTGCCACGAGTGCTCCGAGCGGCCGAAAACTTCCAGTGAGGGCGGCCGCCAGTTCGTCTGCGGGGTACCGTCCTGCGGCCAGTCGGCCGGTCTCCGCTGACCTCTCGTCTCGACGAACTCGATCATCTCGTCGGCCGACTGCGTCTCGTCCGTGTTGGCGAACTGCTTGAAGAGGTGGGCGAACTTCTCGGGGTTCTCGACGACTTCCGCCCACTCGTCGTGGTACGTGGCGAGGTGGTGCTCCATGCGCCGGTCGAGCTCGTCAACAATACCCAGCGAATCGTCAATAATCACGTCCTGCAGCGCCTTGAGGCGCGCGTCGTCGTTCGCCGCGAGGCGCTCGAACCAGGGCGCCGTGCGCTCCAGCTGCTCGCCCGTGAGGATGTAGTACATGAGGAAGCGGTCGATGTACTTCAGCGTGGTCGCCTCGTCGATGCCCGACGCTAAAAGCGCGCCGAGCCGCGGGTTTAGGCCGCCGTTCCCGGCCACATATAAATCATAGCCGTGCTCCGTGGCGATCATGCCAAAGTCCTTCGACTGCGCCTCGGCGCACTCGCGCGTGCAGCCCGAGACCGCCGACTTGAACTTGTGCGGGCCCCGCAGCCCCTTGTAGCGGTTCTCGATCTGAATCGCGAAGTCCACGGAATTCTGCATGCCGAAGCGGCACCACGAGCTCCCGACGCAGCTCTTGACCGTGCGTAACGCTTTGCCGTAGGCATGGCCGCTCTCGAAGCCCACCTTGCCCAGGTCGGCCCAGATCGCCGGCAAATCGCTTTTCGCGGCGCCGAAGAGGTCGACGCGCTGCGCGCCCGTGATCTTCGAGTACAAGTCGAACTTCTGCGCCACCTCGCCCAATACGATAAGCTGCTCCGGCCGGATCTCGCCGCCGGGCACGCGCGGCACGACGCTGTACGAGCCGCCCCGCTGCATGTTCGCTAAAGATCTATCGTTGGTATCTTGTAGGGCGGCTCTATCTCCATCTAATACCTTGTCGTTGTGGAGAGACGCCAAAATCGAGGCCACGGCTGGTTTGCAGACCTCGCAGCCGTCCCCCACGCCGTGCGCTTTTATTACTTCATCAAAAGACTTGAAGTTCTCCTGATCTAATCGTAACTTCGCGACGAGCTCCGGCCGCGAGTAGGCGAAGTGGGCGCACAAACTGTTGTCGACCGCGGCGCCCAGCTTCTCCAGTTCGCTCTTCAAGATCTTCTTCACGTCGGGCTCGCAGCCGCCGCAGCCGGCCCCGGCCTTGGTGCACTTTTTTATTTCGGCGAAGGAGCACTCCGCGCCACTTTTTTGAATAAAGGTCGCGAGGTCCCCCTGGGACACGGCGTTGCACGAGCAGATCTGCTTCGCGGGGTCGGCGTCGTCCACCTCCACCACACCACTCCCGCGCACCTTCAGCGGCGCGAGGAGCGCCGCGGGCTCCTCGACGATCGCCCCGGACTTGGACAGGGCCAAGAGCTCCGCGTAGTCGTCCGCGTCGCCCACGAGGATGCCGCCGCTCAGGGCCCATCCTTCATCCTTCTTCTCAAAGAATAACTTGCGGTACGTCCGCGACAGCTTGTCCTCCCACACGAGGGCCTCGTCGCCGGCCGGGGCCCCGAAGTTCGCCACGTCGCAGCCCAACAACTTAAGCTTCGTGGACATGTCGGCGCCCTCAAAGTTCTTGGCGTCCGCAACCGGCGCGTCCAGGAGGTCGTCGATCAAGTGGTCCGCGGCGACCTCGGCCATGGCGTAGCCCGGCGCGACGAGCCCGTAGATCATGCCGCCGTGCAGCGCCACCTCGCCGACGGCGTAGACGTCCGCGTCCGACGTCTGCAGCGTGTCCGAGACGACGACGCCACCGCGCTCGTGGCACTCCACGGCGTCCCGGGCGACCTCGTCGCGTGGCCGGATGCCCGCGCTGACGACGATGATGCCCACGTCCAGGTCGGCCCAGCCTTCGGTCTCGAACGTGATTTTGGCCACGCGGCCGTCCGCGTCGGCCTCAAAGGCCTTGGTGCGCGCGTCGCAGTGGACCTCGAGCCCCAGGTCCTCGACCATGCCCACGAGCGCGTCGTGGCCGCCCTGGTCGATCTGGCGGCACATGAGGATGGGCGCGTACTCCAGAACGTGGGTCTTGAGCCCCAAGTCGTGCATGGCCTTGGCGGCCTCCAAACCGAGCAGGCCGCCGCCGATGACCGCCGCGGTTTCTATACCGTGCGCCTTCTGGTAGGCCACGAGGGCCTCGAGGTCGTCGATCGTGCGGTAAACAAACACGCCCGGCATGTCCTTGCCCGGAATGGGCGGCACGAAGGGGTACGAGCCGGTGGCGAGGACGCACTTGTCGTACGCTACAAGCTCGTCGCCGCACGCGACAGTCTTCGCCGCCACGTCCAACCCGGTCGCGAGGGCGCCCACGCGCACCTTGCAGTTCGGGCGCGCCTCGCTCGCGTACCACTCGCCCTTCGGGGACTCCTTGTAGGAGCCCACCAGACTCAAGTCATCCGCGTCCCGGGTCTCGAACCAGGACGTGAGGCGCACGCGGTTGTAGGCCGCGAGGCGCTCCTCGCAGAAGCTCACGACCTCGACCCGGTCGCTGGCGCCCCGGGCCTCGAGCTTGTCCGCGCAGAGCTCGACGAAGCGCTGGCCCACCATGCCGTTGCCGACGACGACCTGCGAAATGTTTCTGTGAGTATTTGTAGATTTTTTTTGCGCAACTCGCCCGCGACGTCCGGCGACGCTGTTTCCGCGTGAATTGCGTGGACGCGGTGTTGCACGATGCGCTGCTTAGCAGCAGAAGCTGCGGCAAGTTCTTCTTGTGCTCCATACAGCGGCCTAGCGCGCGCCGCCAGCTTCGCGCTTTGCTGAGGCGCCAACAATGCATGTGCTGAGGCCAACAGCAACGCACTTTTTAAAAACATGGTCCCGCCGCTCACACGGAAAGTTGACATCAAAAAGTTGCCCTTCCGCGTCAAAATACGCGGCAAAACTGAGGCGATACCTTACAGGCTAGGGCTGGTGGGAGTCTGTTGTAACGAATCACACCCTTCTGCAACGTCTCAAGTTCAAAAAATAGAATCTTACGGGTTTTTGCTGGCAAAAAAAGCATGAAGGAGGGGGGTCCGAGTCCACGCGACTTGTCGGCCGCCCGCGACTGCATCTACAACAAGCGAAGATAGAAATGATAGTTAGTTAGGCTCGCGCGGGGCTGCATATAGACAGTGCGCCGGGGAAGGGGTCGTGTGTGCAGGGGCCTCTAGAAGCAGAAGATTTGGTCGGCCGCGTGGCCGCGCGCCTCGAGCTTGGCGATGGAGCCCTTGATCATGGGCGGCGGGCCGCAGCAGAAGATGAAGGTCTCCGGCCCGGGCGGCGGCATGGTCTTCTCAAGCATGGGCGCGTCCACGAAGCCCGTGAAGTGTTTCCAGTCCGCCGGCGGCTTGTCCAGAGTCAGGTGCAGGTCCACCACTCCTTGCACCGCGGCGGCCTCCAATTCATCCCGGCACAGGATGTCGCCCTCGCTGCGGTTGCCCAGCAGCAAGGAGTACGACGGGGCCCGGCCCTTCTTCTCCGCGAGCGCCGCCGTGATTAATTGCAACATGGGCGTCAGGCCCGTGCCCCCCGCAATCAAGCCCACGTGCTTCGCCTTGATGCGCCTGACATTGGACCCGTGCGCGACGTCGAAGCGGCCACGGCCCAGGTACTCGATCTCGCCGAGCGGCCCGCGGAACTCGACGTCCGTGTAGAGCGGGATGCGGTCGCACAAGTACTGGCTTAAGGCGCCGCCGTCCGGGAAGCGCGGCGGTAACGGCCTATAAGCTTTAATGACGAAGTCGACGTGGCCCCGGACTTCATCCGCCGTGGTAGGTGTATACGCCCGCGCGACCATCTTGTCCTCCTTGTCCTTGCCGTAGATGAGGATGTGCTTGCCCACGGGCAATCCTAAGACCATGTCCGGCGCCGGCAGGGCGAACCGTAATCGGAACGAGTCGTCGCTCAGCTTCTCGCGTAGGACCAGCTTGAGCTTGATCTTGGCCTTCCCCAAAGCGACCTTGACGCCCTGGGCGTTCGTTTGGAACAGCGGTTCCTCGACCCGAGCCGTAGCGCCACTGGCGCCGAGGACCCCGATGCGCCACTCCTCCAAGTTCGCCCAGGCCTTCTTCGAGTGGATGGCTTCAAAGTCTTCGGTCGCGTCGGTCCCGGCGACCATCGTTATCGATTGGGCGCCGCCCGGGTGCTGCTCCAAGTACTTGGTGGCGTCATACACAACACCCTTGACGACGATCCACGTGTTGCTCGGCATGTCGTGCTTCGCGACCTCCTCCATGGTATACGAAGTCTCCTGGGGGACCGAGGCCAGGGCCAAAGACTTGAGGTCCGTGGACGACGCCGCTAAACCGAGCCGCTTGATCTTGGATAACGCCAGGCCCCCGTCCTCCTCGATCGCGAGGTCCGCGGCGCGCGCGGCGTGCATGTCGCGCATGGTTTCTTTGTACTGGGTCTCCGGCGTGCGCACCGCCCCGCTCCGTCTTTTAGCCTCGGGCGTCATCCAGCCGCCGGTCTGCTGGCCCGCGAGCGTGGGGTGCTCGAACCTGAGGGCCGCGCCGCTAGTTTCGCACTCGAAGTGCTTTACGACCGTGAACCAGGGGTTGTTCAGCATGCCCATGACGTTCCACGTCAGCTCCTTGGGCTGCGTGTTCATGGCGCAGTCCCACGCGCGGCACGCGACGTTCTCGGCCTTCAAGAGATCCGACGTGGGCACGGGGATCGTCCAGCGGCACCAGCCCCAGTACTTGCCCGCCTTCGTGGGTGTGTTCGGCGGGTGCGTGATGGCGTCGTCCTTGACCAGGTGCCACGACTGGCCCCCGTCCAGCGTCACTTCGACCCGGATGATCTTTCTACCTCCACCTCCATACGCGTAGCCCTGGACGTCGTAGGTCGCGCCGCACGTCGCTAAGTCCAGGACCTCGCCGTGGCCGGGCCGCGAGATCGCCGAATTGATGTTCAGGTCGTTAATAATGTAGTCGGGCTTGAACCACCAGCCCTCGGCCTCGGCCTGCTCGGGCGTCACGTTCACGGGCAGGACCCGGTTGTCCTTGAAGTGGTAGTGGTTGTCGCTGCAGGCGTCGCTCACTTTGATCTCCGAGAGCCACTTGATCATGCGGCCCCCGATGAACCCGGGGATGATGATTCTAAGAGGAAAACCGTGGTCCGCCTGCAGGCGCTGCCCGTTCTGCTCCCAGCAGACCATGACGTCGTTCGCCTTGTCCATGGCGTACCGCAGCGGCACGGAGGTCCCGTACGACCCGTCCGCGCCGGCCGGCAGCTCCTTGACCGGGCCCCGAAAGCAGACGTGCCGCCCGTCGTCCCAGGTCGCGGGGTCCGTGGAGACGCCGTGGGCCGCCAGGACGTCGGCCAGGTGGCAGCCGCCCCACGACGACATGCCCAGCCCGGCCGCGCCCCAGTTGAAGCCGATCGTGCGCTTGACCATGTTCTGCTCCTTGCGCCTATTGCCCGCGCACACGAGGAGCACGGGCCGCTCCGCGAAGGGCAGCTTCTTGAAGTCCAGCAGGGAGAGCGACGCGCTCGAGGCGACGCCGTGGCCCGCCGGCAATTCGACGCGCCACTCCCGCTCGAGCTTCAGGACGTCGGCGTCGCTGGCGTAGGTCACGGGCACCTTGCCGTGGTTGCGCACATAGTGGATCGAGGCCGGCGTCGAGTGGCCGTGCGCCATGAGCAGCGGCAGCGGCGGCTCGACGTTGAAGGGGTGCTTGCCCGTCAGCCGGACCATGGCCGGGTGGCGCTTGACCCAGCGGTCGGGGTTCGACGCGTCCTTCGGGTCCGGCACGGGGTACTCCTCGGGCGCCCTTGCTTGGGGCTTCATGGCTTTCTTGGCGGGCGGCCGGCACATCGCGGGCTGCAGCGCTGCGGCGGGCGGGTACCAGAGTGTATCGTATCAACCGATGGTGGTGCGGGATAAGGGCGGGCTGGCCGAATTGTGCCGTGTGACGCGAGAGCCAGCCTGGTTGTCCCAATTTGTAATATGACAAGAACGGGTCCGCACCCCACAGGCTAGCGGGGGGATCCGGGGAAGCGCCCCCGCCGGGGCCTGCGAGGCCTAGTGGCGGCCAGGCAGACTCCTAGGAGGACCTCAGCAGGAGCAAATTCTAGGAAGCTCTAGGGGCTTGGATGACGAACACCGGTCGCGAGCTCGAGGCCAGGCGGGCTTATAGGAGCGAAGTGCCGTAAGACTGCCCCGCCGGCCGCGCGAGGCTGCCTCGGGGTGGGAGCGGTAGCCTGCGCCGTGGAGCGGTGCAAAAAGCCCTGAGCGAGCAGAGCAAGCAGAGCACAGCACATCCACTTACAAATAGCAACCTCCGCGGCGCGTCTGGGGACGTGCCCAAGTCGAGCGGTATGGCCGGCGGCCGGCGCGTGACCTGGGGCGACGTGGCCGTCCACTACTTCGACTACGGGCTCGGCGACTCGCCGGCCGTGAGCTGCGGCGTCGCCGTGCGGCTCGGCGCGGCGCTGCACGGGCGGCCGGAACGGGGCCGCCTGCGCGACGCGGGCTGCCACGCGCCGCCGCGATGGCTCGATCCAGCCCGGCGGCGGGCCCTGCTGCGGGCGGCGGGCGTCTCCGACCGCGACGTCGAGGCTGCGCGCAAGCGGATCGTGGACGACCAGCGCAAGCGCATCCAGTCGCTGCCCCCGCTGAACTTCCTCGAGCAGCTCCCCTGGTTCGTGGCACGGAGCGTGCGGCGCAAGATCCGGAAAAAGCTCGCCACCTTCGCAGGGAAGCGCCGGCCACCGGCGGGCCTGGGAAGCCCCGGCGCGCAGGAGGCGGTCGCGGCGGCGCCCGACGTCCGGTCGGCGCGGCGCGGGTCGGGCCACGAGGTCCGCACGGTGTCGCGGCGGCTGGGCCTCACGGGCCGCGGCTCGACCTCGACGGGCAATCTGCAGGGGCTCATCGGCGTCGACTCGACGGGTAATCTCCAAACGCTCGTCGGTGCCGACTCGACGGGCGACCTGCAGGCGCTCGCCGCCGAGCCGCTCGGACCGCGCGTGTCCTTCGAGAGCGCTGATGCCGGCCGCGTGCGCGGCACGTACCGCGGCGACCTTGACGACTCGGCGCGCTGGCGGCGGGCGCGGTCGTCGCCGCACCCGCATGCCCGGGGCCTTGACGACTCGCTGCACTCCCTAGACCTCGACGGCTCGGGCCACTCGTCCGGCATGGACCACTCAGGCCACTCGCTCGGGCTGAGCGGCCTTGTCAACAACGCCATGGACGACAGCATACATGCGCCGCGCCACTTCCTCTTCGCGGCGGACTCGGAGGACGAAGAGCCGCCTTCCATTTAACTGTGCTCCTTCCCACCCCCCGCTCCGGATCGTCCATTCGCGTCGTAATCATGTATATATTTCAGCTGAGCTCGGGCAGCGAGGGTGACGCCTACTAGCCCGACGGGGCGGGGGCGGGACGTTCAGGGACTCAGCCTCGAGTCGTATTTTTTGAATAAGTTTAGTTATACATGCCCCTGCTGTGACGCCGGCGTTTCGGAGACGATCCACCACACGTTGTTCGAATGTAAAGCATTCTCTGATGAACGCGAAGCGTTCTTGTCTACGCTATGTTCCATTTGCCCCGACGCACAGTCCTTATCCGATGAATAACGCATGCGCTTCCTCATGGGAGACGCCTTACCACGGGAAATCGAAAATTCACTGTACCGTTATCTTATCACTATTTCGACGCTCCGGTTGGGTATTCTGGATGAGTAGGGAGAAGGCTCCTAGGAGCTTTTGTCTTTTATTAGGCCTTCCTTATTATTATTTATTAGGGGGCGGCCTCGTATGTACAACAGCCCGAAGAAAAGGTGGGCAGAGGCCGCGGCGGGGTATGCACAGTATGTACACAGAAGTGCGCCGCTCAGATGGCGTCCGTCTTCGCGGCCTTGGCCTCGTCCTCGGTCTGGTCGTCGTTGCCGAAGATACTCCCGGCGCCCTTGATCCGGATGAACACGGATAGTAGAGCGGAGCACATGATGATGATGCCCAGGTTGCGGTAGCCCGTCTTCCCACTATCGCCGAACATGAACATGAGGCCCCAGACGACGGCGCCCACGTTGCCGCCCGCGCCCACGACGCCGGCGACGCTCCCCAGGGCCTTGGGGGCCACGTAGGGCACGATCGCATACGTCGTGCCCTCGGCGGCCT
>Ga0302122_10001118_pt1 | contig 16966 bp, 9 predicted proteins | sample CB21_SCM_MG_FD_203115 | JGI IMG/M metagenome (GOLD analysis project Ga0302122, IMG submission 203115) | Marine microbial communities from Western Arctic Ocean, Canada - CB21_SCM | ecosystem: Environmental > Aquatic > Marine > Oceanic | place: Canada: Western Arctic Ocean | collected 2017-09-28
CGGCCGCGGCGGCCGGGGCAAAGGCAAGGGCAAGGGCCGGGGCAAGGGCACGGGTTTAGAAGCACCGCCCGGCGCCGTCGTGTGGGATGCCCAGGTGCACGACCCGCGGCCGCTCAATTTGGGCTTTGTCAAGGACGAAGCCAAAAACGAGATCCACGTCGCGCACAAGGGCGGTGTTGCCGTGGAGGCCCTGAGCGCCAAGCACGGCTTACCCGTGGACCGCATCAAGGCCATCCTGGTGCTCAAGGATTTAGAGGACGACGCGCGGCAAGCGGGCACGGTGCACGAGGGCCTGCAGCAGGACTTCGAACGGCGGGCCACGACCTTCCTCAAGGAGGTCTCGGGCTACTACGGCGTGCCCGTCCCCAACTCGCACCACCGCGCGGACACGGACGCGGCGTCCTCGGCCTCATCCCATCGTTTGGTAGCCCTCTCCGAAAACGACGACGAGGCCGCCGTCCGCGCTTCGCTAGCCGAGCGCAAGGGCGCCGACGTCGCGGCCGTGGCGGAGGAAGCGGCGGCCTTCGCGCGGCCTGCGGAGCCCGGGGCCTTTGTGTTCCGGGACTTGGACGCGGATACCACGAAAGTCGTGTCACCAGCCGGCGAGCGCGCCGCCGACGCCGCCGACGAGACGCACCGGTCCTGGGCGAAAAAGAAACCTGTTTGGGACACGCACGCCGTGGACCGGGGCTGGGAAAAGCGGGGGACGGAGGAGGGCAGAGCTGAGCTCGCGGAAGCGGACGCGGACGCGGCCGCCGCCGCGGAGCCGGACGTGGACGCGGCCGCCGCCGCGGCGACCGACGACGATGCCGCCGCCGCTCCGGCCGACGACGCTGCCGCGCCGGCGCTGGCCGACGACGCCGCACCGGAGGAGCCCGAGCCCGCGCCGGAGGCCGACGCGGCCGACAAGGCACCATAGACTTAATATTTGTACACGCACGCGTATAGCTGCCTTGCTTGTCCCTGTGTGTGCACGAGTACGCGCGGCGAAGGCGGGGAGAAAACCCGGCTAAAAAAAGAGCATGGAAACTCGGCCTTAGAAAGCACGGGGGCTCATTGCGCACGGACCTCGGGTCGTGTTGTTACGACTCATTAACTGGAAGAGTGCCATCGCCACATGCTCCTGAAAGCGACTGAGCACGAGTTATAGGGCTGTAACCAAAAAAGGAAAGCTCAACAGAGGAACCAGCTAAGCGGCATAACGCCGTCGACGCGGGACGTCCTGGGCGCCCACACCTCATCTCACGACAATTGCCGTACGGCTTGCGCGGAGAACTCGCAGTTATGCGAGTCCCTACCGCTGAGTCGGGCGACAGCAGCGATACGGCCGAGCTCAGCAGATATGAGGTCTCCATCACCGTGGCCGAGGCTGCGTCCTTCGACACGATCCTCTCCGACGACGAGGCGCCGGCCAAAGCGCGCTACAAGCCGGACGACGATGACACCACGGCCAAACCGCCCTATGAACCCGGCGACGTCATCTTCGAGCGCGACGACCTAGTGGACGCCGACATCCCACCGCCGTCGCTGGAGAGCAAAATGGGCATCAACGTCTCGGACATCGACGAGCTCGTGGGCGACTCCGCATACCGGGGGATGCTCGTCGAACACGGCACGCGCATCGCGCCGCGCTTCGCGTGGGCCACGCTCTCGTTCCAATTCTTCTTCGCGATCATGATCTATATGTTCGCATACAACCACTTCAAGATCCTCCAGAAAGTAGCGCCGGTGCCCTACTGCGTCGACCACGCGCCGGGCTACCCGGAACAGTAAAACGCCGACAAGAAATATAAGGAGGCGGTCGCGGTCGCGGTCGAGGCGTGCGCTGACGACACTAAGGGCCAGACGTGCTTTATTTGTATGGACGGCATCCACCCGGATACGAACGAGGGCCTCGTGCGAGGGTGCGCATGCCGCGGGGCGGCGGGCTTCGCGCACGTCTCGTGCTTGGCGCGACAGGCGCAGGTTGCGGTCAAGGATGCCGAGGAGAGATATTTCGAGGATGCCGAGGAGAGAGATTTGCATAACAATTCGAGGTGGACGCGGTGGCACACGTGCGGCCTGTGCAAGCAAGAATACCACGGCGTCGTGCGGTGCGCGCTCGGGTGGGCGTGCTGGAATACGTACGTGGGGAGACCGGAGGGGGAAACGGCCCCGATGCTCGCGATGAATGTGCTTGGGAACGGTTTATGCGATGACGCGTCGTCCGTGAGAGAGGCCGAGTTGGCTATGCTGCAGCGTATTGGCGCACTAGCAGAACACATCCTTGGCGTGCAGGGCAATCTTGCGAGTACGTATGAAGCGCTAGGGCGTGCTGAAGAGGCCATGCGTATGCGGCGAGACGTATACCTTGGATTCTTGAAGCTCAATGGCGAAGAAAATAGAAATACCCGTGTAGCAGCCAACAACTATGCCTGCATGCTTATGTCACTAAATCGCTTCGAAGAAGCCAAGGCATTGCTGCGTAAAGCGATGCCCGTGGCGCAACGCGTTCTCGGGAAGTCGGATGACGCCACGCTTACAATGAGATCGGTTTATGCGGAGGCGTGCTACAAGGACCCCAGCGCCACAGCCGGAGATCTCCGCAAGACCATAAATATGCTCGAGGACACGGAACGGATCGCGCGGCGCGTGCTCGGCGGCGCGCATCCGACCGTAGTGGGGATTGAGTGGGATTTGCGAAGCGCGCGAGCCGACACTACCCAGGCCCGCGAAACGCCGCCGAGGGGAGCTTAAACCAATCCACCGTGGCAGATCACAATAAACAAATTACGACAGCGCGCCCGACCCTTCCCGCCACCAGTGGAAGGCCTCCTCCGCGACCGCGAGCAGGGCCCGCCTCGCCCGCGTGGCCGCCGGCCGGTTGCCCTGTGCCGCCAGTCCGCGCGCGAGCAGCGACGCGTCGCCGTCGCCGCGCGCGAGGTTATAAAAGTGCTCCGCGGCGGAGGGTGGGCCAGTCACCACGACGCTGTCGCTAGCGTCGTCGTCGGGCTCGACGTGGTCGTCGAAGTGCCGCCGCCTCTTACGACCACCAATATCGAGGGCGGCCACGAAGGCGAGGTCTCCGCGCGGCGGCGAGCGCGCGCGCGGCGTCGGCGCCCGGTCCTGCAGGCTCAGCGCCAGCGCGTGGTCGTGGCGCTCCTGCGAGGCCCGCCGCGCGGCGTCCGAGTCGTCCGACGGCGGCGCGAAGCTCAGCGCGAGGGCGTGGTCGTGGCGCTCTTGGGACGCGCGTCGGGCGGCGGCCGCGGCGTCGGATCGCGCCGCGACTGCGACCGCCTCGGCGCGCCGCGCGTGCGACAGGCGCCGCGCCTCCGCCTCGGCCGCCGCCGCTTGCGACAGCCGCCGCGCCTCCGCCTCGGCGTGCCGCGCCTGCGACGCTCGTCGGGCCTCCGCGTCGTCCGCGGCGGTCGCGTCGGCACGCCTCCGTGCGTGCGACGCGCGCCGGGCGCTGCCCACGGAGGCAGAGGTGAGCGGCGAGATGGCAGACGGCGATGTGAGCGGCGAAAGGCTGTCCTGAGTCTGCGAGACGTCGTACTGGAAGACGCTCTGGGGGCTGTCCGCGCCGGCGTCGTCGGGCGCGGCGAGAGCATCTGCGGCCGCTACCGTACCCGGGCCGCGCGCGACGATGGCGGCGAGCGCCGCCCGGCCCGCGGCGAGCGCCGCCTGGCTGCCCTCGAAGGCGTCGGCCGCCGCCTCCAGCGACGCCACGGTCTCGTCAAGAACCCCCCGGCGATCCTCGCGGCCGCGCCGCTTTATGGTGAGCCGCAGCGTCGCGCCGGCGCTCCGCTCGACCGTGCCGACCGCCGCCTCTAACCGCGTGGCGATCTCGCGCAGGGCCTTCAGGGCCGCGCGCTGCGTCGCCCCGCGCGCCCGCAACGCGTCGACCACGGCATCGTCGTAGAAGACGGTACCACTGGACCACGTCGGTGCGCCCCGCAGCGCCAGAGCATAAAACACGCCCGGCTGGCCCGGCCCCGCGCCCAATAACTGCACGGCGTCGCCATCTTTAAGAACCGCGCGCGTCCCTTTGCCCACCGGGGCTTGGTTGACCGCGAACCCATTGTTCGTGTGGACCTCCACGACGGCGGCGTCGGTCCGCTGGAACACGCAGTGGACCTTGCTGATGCGTTTTGATGACGCGAGGGCGACGCGGTCTATGGCTGTTGAGGGGACGTCGGGCAGGGCGTCGTCGTGCGCCGACGCCGTGCGGAAGACCGTGTCCGGCGCCGCGTAGTGCTCCGGCCGGCGCCCGATCACGACGCGCGCCGCGCAGAGCGGGATGACTTCCGGGAAGGCCGCGTCACCGTGCGTCCGTCGCAAGACGCCCCAGCACGCGCGGTCGTGCTCTGTCATGTTGCTACCTCCAGGCTATGCACATTTTTGTCCTCGCCCGTATATGCGCTTGCTGCACTCGTAGTGAGGGCGATTGATGTTTGTTTGGCGTCGCGCGGTGTATGTTTTTGGTTTTGCTTTCAAAGACCCAAGTTGCTATTTGTGCCTTTAGCTGTCTACGTAGCGCCGGAATCGATCGCACGTGTGCAGGGTGTATTCAAAGCGATGGCTGCAGACGCTTGTGTGATGACGAGCGAACTACGCTGCGCACGAGGGCGGCGCGGATGAATTGGCTCCAGTGTTTTCAAAAACCCGCATCAAGATGGCTCGCGCACCAGCTTTCACGCGCCAGAGACGCCACCGACGCCATCCCAGCGGCGGACAACCGAACAGTCACTATAACAGCAAGGTCCTTAGGCCCCCCACTGCTGGGCCGCGGGCGCCGCGCCGGCGTTCGGGTCCCACTGGCCGGCCGCGGGCGCGGCCGGCGCGGCGAAGCCGCCCGGCGCGGCGGGCGCGGCGCTCGCGTCGAAGCCCGCGAGGGCAAGGGGCGGCGCCTCCTTGGGCGCGGCCTCGCCGGCCGCCGCGTTCCAGCTGGGCGCGCCGCCGGCCTCCTGCTCGGCGGCGAAGGCCTGGGCCTCCTCGGCCTTCTCGAGCTCCTCGGGGTCGCGGTAGAAGAAGAGGTCCACGGGCACGTCCCAGGGCGTCAGGCGCGACACTGTGCCGCGCATGCGGAGCACCTCGCGGGCCAACAACCAGTACAGCAGGCCGATGGACAGCTTGCCCTTGTTGTTCGAGGGGATGGCCACGTCGACGTGCTGTAAGGGCGAGTCCGAATCGCAAAACGCGATGACGGGCAGGTTCACGTAGGAGGCCTCGGCCACTGCCTGGGAGTCCGTGCGCGGGTCCGTGATGACCAAAATGCGCGGCTCGCGGAACTGCTTCGTGATCTGGTTCGTGAAGGTGCCCGGCGTGAACCGGCCCGCGATGGACGCGGCGCCCGTGTACTGGGCGAACTTGAGCACGGCGCGCTGGCCGTACGGGCGTGCCGAGATGGCGATCACGTCCTGGGGGTTCTCGATGGCCGTGAGCACGCGGGCCGCCAGCATGAGCTTCTCCCACGTCTTGCCGATGTTGATGATGTGCACGCCGTCCTGGCGGCGGCGCCAGATGTACTCCTCCATCATGTGGTCAGAGTTGCGCGTGCCAATGTGGCACTGCGCGCTGAGCATCTTCTGGATGTCCTCCTCCTTCGGGGCTAAGATGCTCATGGTTGCGGTGTGGTTATTACGTTAAGCAGAGGTAATAAAATACTGCGGCGATTTTGGCCTAAAAAGCGAGTTTTTAAGTGCGGGTTTTACCGCGCGACCTAAAGCTCCTCCTACCCATTTAGGCGCTCTCTAACAGGCTGCTTCGGGCTTGGACGAGTCTAGAGACGCGCAGAGGCCCGGGAGCCCGCATTTGTGCGGAATTAAAATTTGGTCCAACGCTCCCGGGTCCCCCAAGGCCGACACAAATAACAGATCGTAAAACGCGCGCTGCCAGCGCCGACATACATTCGAATCTGACGTTGAGCGAAGAAACCGCAGCATTCGACGCAGCACGCATCAAGTACAGCCTCTACACACTGCTGCTAAAAAAACAGCAGTCGCACCTTTACACGTAAAGAATTGAAGGATGGCACGAAGACGCCGCTCCCGCACGCCGCCGAGGAATCCACCGAGCGCGACGACCCAACCGAGACCGCGCACCGCGCCGGCCGCCCTCGCGCTGGACGCGTCGATCCAACGGAGCAACGCCCAGCTCCAGCGCTCGCCGCGACGCCAGGCGAGACCGGCGACGGCGAGACCGGCCGTCGCCACCATCGCCGAGGCCGAGGTTAGCATTCCGCAAAATCTAGCTAGGACGCAGCGCCGGCGCTCCGGAGGCTGGTTCCGCCGCTCGCGGGACCGCCCCATCACCGAAGCGCCCGTCGCCGAGATCGTGCCATCAGCGGAAACGCCCGTGGCCCAGGTCGTGGAGCGGAACTCGTTCCGCCGGGAGCGCGACGGCAGCCTCTCGTACTACCCGGAAGCCACCTGCGTCGGCGGCGACAGCCCCGCGCTCGCCGACGCGCGCGCCGTGGCGCGCGCCGTGGCAGCGGGCGCGCCGAACCCTTTCGACAACCCGGCACTACCGGACGCGCGCGCCGCGGCGGCGTCTGCGCCGCCGTCCTTGAGCGCGCCGGACCCGCTTGCGGCGGCGCGTCAAGCGTCGCCCGCCGCGACACCCGAGCCCCAAGCGGTGGCCGTCGCGCGAGATGCCGCCGCGCCGGCGCCGGCCACAGCGTCGCGCCCGGGACCGGACTGGAATTTGAATGGCACCGTCGACGAGCCGGGCGTCGCGCTCCCCGGGCTGACGGCCCCGCCGCCGCCGCTCTCGCCGGCCACGGTCGATCGCCACATGGCCTCGCCGCCGAGTCCATCACTCGCGCCCATCGCGGCAGCACCCGTCGCGGCGCCGCCGCGTGCCGACGGCGCGTCGAACCGCTGGGCCACGGCCCGCGACGCGGAACTGGCGTCGCCAGCGCTTGTCACGCCCGAGTCGCCGCCGCGAGCGCCGGCCACCGTGCGGGAACTGGTCACGCCTCCCGAGTCGCCGCCGCTCCTGACGCCGAACGTCGCGGCCGCGGCCGCCTTCGCCCCGGCGCCGCCGGACCCGGTGCTCGCCCGGCTCCAGGCGACCGAGCAGGCCTGTGCGCGGGAGCGGCAGGACCGGGATCGGGCCGAGCGGGAGCGCGCGCACCTGGAGCACGAGGCCGCGGTCACGCCGGCCGGCCCGCTCACGGAAGCGCGCTGCGCGCAGCTCGCCGCCCTCGCGCGCCCGGCCGCGGCGCCGGCCGCGCGGACGGGCGCGCTCAAGCTCCTGGGGGCCGCGGCGCGCGACCTGGGCCGCAAGCCCGCCGCCGCGGCGCTTGCCCTCGCATTGCAGAGCGCGCTCTTCGCCGCCGACGTGCGCGTCCGTATTGAAGCGCTGCGGACGGCCGCCGCGTGCGGCCTGCTGGAGGTGGCCCGCAGCGTGCGCGGCGACGACGACGCGGCCGTGCGCCGCGAGGCGGCCCGGCTGCTCGCCGCGGGCGCGTTCGGCGCCGAGGACATCTTCCGGAACGACGCGACGACGCGGCGCACGTTCCAGGCCGTCGCGGCGCTGTCCTCCGCGCTCCGCGACGCGGCGATCGACGAGCCCGGGCTCGTCGGGCGGCTCGAGGAGGCATTGATAAAGACGGGCGTGACCGCGGAGGAACTGCTGGAGGCGCCCCTGGAGCGTACCCTCGAAAGGCACCCGTCCGCCGCGGTGCGCGCCGCCGCGGCCGCGGCCGCCGGCGCGCTGGGCTGCTGCCAATGCTTGCGTCGCGTGTGGCTCGCGCAGCCGGCTGATTCTGCGGTGCAGGTGCGCGTCGCGGCGTGCGCCGCGCTGGCTAGGAACGGGTGCGGCCGCGACCTGCGGGAGCTGGTCCTGACGGACGCCGCGAGCGAGTGCCGGAAAGCGGCGTACGAGTGGCTGGCCCGCTTGGACGACGCGGATGCGTTGGCCGAGAAGGGCCTCCACGACACGGACGTTGAATTGCGGGGGCTCGCCGCCGCATTACTCGCCGACGTCATGCTGCGGCGCGCTTCAAACGCCGCACCTACCTGGCAGTGGCGCGCCGACGAGTTCCCGCGGCCGCAGCCGCCGGCTCCGGACCCGGCGCCGCTCCAGCTCGAAGCGTGTACGGCGGACGGCTTCGAGGCCGCGGCCTCGGCGCTCATCCAAGCGGCCCAGGGCGATGCGGCCGAAGCCGTCCGCGGGGCGGCGCTGGAGAGCCTGGGGCGGCTGATGTGCGTGACCGGCGTCGCGATCGGTCTGGGCGACTCTGCGGAGGCCGTGCGCCTACGAGCTGTTGCATTGCTGGAACATTTAGGTTGCGACGAGGTCGCGGCCGCCCTGGAACGAGCTTTGAGCGACGCATCGTACGCCTCCGTGCGGGCAGCGGCCGCGGAGGCGATCGGCGCATTAGTGAAGCGGGACCAGGGGACCTTCGATGGCACATCTCTCCGGCACGTCATCGCTTCTCGTCTCGGCGACGCGGAACGGAGCGTGCGGAGCGCCGCGGCCCGGGCGTTGGACGTCGTCGAGGGCGGCGACTGGTCGTCGATCGTCCGGGGCGACGCTGGCGACGTGGCCCGCATCCACCACACGCCGGGGCCGCGCGCGACGGCCGTCTTGGTGTCGCTGCTCTGCGACGCGGCCGAGACGCAGGACCGCGTCTCGGCGACCGTGGCGCTCGGGGGCAGAACGTACGACGGCGCGATCCCACCGCTCGTGGTCGACGCCTTGTGCGCGTGCTGCGCCGCGCGCGGCTCGCTCCCGGCGCCGTTGCGCGTCGCGTGCCTGGACGCTCTGGCGGCGCTCTCGGTGACGTCTGTGGCTCTATCCGGGTCCGATCAAGTCGACGTAGCCTGCGCCCATGCCCTGGAGGACACGGAGAGCACGGACGTGCGCCGCGCGGCGGCCCTCTGCGCCGGCGCGGCGAAGTGCCTGTGCCGGGGCCGGCTGGTGCACTGCGTGGGGGAGGACCCCGCCGCGGCGGTACGCGTCGCCTGCGCGCAGTCGCTCCGGGAGTTTGCGAGCGAGCAGGGCGCCGCCTGGGCCCTCGTGGCGGCCCTCGGCGACGCCGAGGTGAGTGTGAGGGAGACGGCGTCTCTCAGCTTCGACGGCTTCGCGGGCGCGGCGTCGGCCGCCTTTCGGCCGCTGGTCGCGCGGGCCGTCTGCGCCCGCGTGCTCGATCGGAGCGCCGTGGAGGTCAACGACGAAAAGACCAAGCGCGCCGCCGCGTGCCGCGCGCTGCGGCACCTGGACGACGCGGCAGACGCTACGCTAGACGCGCTGCACGACGCTCTGAAGAACGACCGGAACGTCTTCACGCGGCGCGAGGCCTGTCGAGCGCTCGGTGCGTTGAAGCACCCCCGCTCGCTGCGGGCCCTGGCGGGCGCGCTGCGCGACCGGCGCGACGCGGACCTGCCCGGGTTGGCGCGAGAAGCCATCCTGGGCCTCGACTACGGCCAGGGCGGCCTCCTGCGACCGAACGAACGGGCGCTCTTCACGGGCCCGGTGTTGAAGCGGCAGGACCGCATGGTGACGCGGACCCGCTTGAAGGCTCTGGTCCTGACGGACCAGCCGCGCCTCTTCTACTGCGACGCCGATGGCGCCAACCCGAAGAGCTGCGACGTGGCCTCGTTGGCCGCGGACGGCGCCGACCTGTCCGTGGTCGTCGAGGGCGGGCAAGGTCGGGTGCGATTAGCTCCAGTGTTCGGCGAGGCGCGGGTGTGGCTCGAGGCACGCGACGCGTCCGCGAGGACGTCGGGGGCGTCCACGCCGGTGGCGTCCTGGGCGTCGGAGGCGCCGGCGCCCGTCGCCGAGTTCGCGCCCGCCCTGCCGCCCCGGGCGCCGTCCGCGCCGACGGCCCCGGCTCCGTCTCCAACGTGGGGCGCGGCCGCGGCGGTGCCCGTCCGATGTACTTTTTGATTGTGTAATGAGTTTTGAAGTGGTGTCGTTACGGTGCTAGGAGTGCGGGTTGATAACCCCCCCTCCAAGCTCTCACCCTAGCCTCTTGCCCGGCTCAAAAGTGTGTGTGACTACTTTTTGCGACTAGCCCTTAGTAGTACGGACGTGCAAAAGGCGATAAAACCCGTTTTAGGAGCCATTTCGTTTTTTGCGAACGGCGCGAGTCAAAAAGGCCGCGTTACCTGTATTGCTGCTGCACGCCGCCGCTGCGCTGCTGCACAGAGCTTCAGCGAACCACATAGTGCTGCGACGCAATCGCTGCTGCCGCTGCACGCCACGGTTACGGCTAAAAATTTGAATCGCTTACCAGCGCTCTCCATCGCAAAAGCGGCTGCAAGCGCGCCAAACAACACCATGGCCTCCGTAGTAGTCGTGGGCGGCGGCGGCCGCGAGCACGCCATCGTCAAAGCGTTAGCCCAGTCGGACAAGGTGCACGCGGTCTTCGCGGCGCCGGGCAACGGCGGCACCGAGTCCATGGGCGGCAAGGTGCAGAACATTAACGTCACACCCGAGGACATCGCCGCGTGGGCTTCGGCGCGGAGCATCAAGCTTGTTGTCGTGGGTCCGGAGCAGCCTCTGGTCGACGGCGTCTGCGACCAGTGCACCGCCAAGGGCGTCCCAGCCTTCGGGCCCTCGGCCTTGGCGGCGGAGATCGAGGCCAGCAAGGCCTGGTCCAAGGCCTTCATGAACCGCCACGGTCTGAAGACGGCGGCCTTTGAGGTCTTCCAGAGGGAGGAGGGCGCCAAGGCCCGCGACTACGTCAAACAGTGCGGCCACTCGGTGGTCGTCAAGGCGTCCGGTCTAGCCGCGGGCAAGGGCGTCTTGGTGCCGCCCCCGAACGACGTGGAAGCGGCCCTCGAAGCGGTGGACGAGATGTTCCACCCGACCAACAAAGCCTTCGGTGCCGCGGGCGACGTCGTCGTCATCGAGCAATTGCTGATCGGCCCGGAGATCTCCTTATTCGCTTTTTGTGATGGCACGACCGCGCGGTGCATGCTGCCCGCCCAGGACCACAAAAGAGCGTATGATGGAGATAGAGGCCCGAACACCGGGGGCATGGGCGCGTACGCGCCGACGCCCCAGATCTCGGCCAGTGAATTACTTATTGCGGAGCGCATCATGCAGCAGGCCGTGACCGGTCTGAAGGAGGAAGGTCGACCCTTCGTGGGCTGTTTATACGGTGGATTCATGCTCACCCAGGACGGGCCCTACTTACTGGAATTCAACGCGCGCTTCGGGGACCCAGAGACGCAGGTTGTGTTGCCTTTGCTCAAGTCGGACTGTTTTGATGTCATGAGCGCCTGTGCCGCCGGCACACTCGATCAGTGTAAGGTAGAATGGCGCGACGCCTGCGCGTGCACCGTCGTGGTGGCGGCCGGCGGCTACCCGGACAAATACGATAAGGGTTTAGTGATGGCCGGGGTCGACGACGCGGACGCGTTGCCAGGCGTCACGGTCTACCACGCCGGCACCAAGAGAAAGGGCGACGATCTGGTCACGTCCGGCGGGCGGGTCGTGGCCGTCACGGCCGTCGCTTCGGAGCTGCAGGGGGCGGTCCGGGGCGCCTACGCCGGCGCGGCGCGCGTGCGCTTCAGCGGGGCGTTCCATAGAGGCGACATCGCGAGACGGTGCTTGGATGCGCCGTTGAAGCTTGGGGTCCTCGGCTCGACGCGCGGCACGTCCCTCCAGGCTGTTCTAGGTGCGGTATCGGACGGCTCCCTCAAGAACGTGGAGCTCGCCTGCGTCCTTTCGAATAAGAAGGACTCGGGGTTATTAGAAAGGTGTCGCCCGCACTGCGCGAATGTGCAGCACGTCCCGGCGAAGAAAGGAGAAGCGAGAGCGGCCTACGACGCCAGGCTCACGCAGAAGTTGTTAGATGCGGGGGTCGAAGTTATTGTCTGCGTCGGCTGGATGCGCATCTTTAGTGCCGAGTTCTGCCGCGCGTGGCGCGGCCGGTGCGTGAACGTCCACCCGTCCCTCCTCCCCAATTACGGCGGGCTCATGGACTTAGATGTGCACGCGAGTGTGCTAAAGGCGGGCGACGCCGAGACGGGGTGCACCGTGCACCTCGTGACGGAGGACGTCGACGGGGGCGCCGTGTTGGTCCAGAAGACCGTCAGTGTGGCCAAGGCGGACACCAATGAGTCGCTGAAGGCCAAGGTGCAGGCCTTGGAAGGGCCTTGTTTGGTCGCGACCGTGGACGCTTTGAAGAGAGGCGACGCCGGCGCGCGCTTCGCGCCGAGACCGCGCGTGGACGAGGAGGTCATTGCGAGTGGAAGTGGTGTTATAACGTACGCGGCGGCGGGCGTGAGCATCGACGCGGGCAACGAACTCGTGGAACGGATCAAACCGTTGGCCAAGGCCACGACGATCCCGGGCTGCGAGGGTTCGTTGGGCGGCTTCGGGAGCGTCTTCGACCTGGCCAAGGCCGGCTTCGGAGGCCCCGATGTCCTGTTAGTGAGCGGCACGGACGGCGTCGGCACAAAACTTCGATTGGCCCAGAGAGCGTCGCTCATCGGCGACGCCCGGTCCAAGCAGGCCATCGCCCAGGGCCTGGGCATCGACCTGGTGGCCATGTGCGCCAACGACATCGCGTGCATGGGCGCGCAGCCGCTCTGGTTCCTGGACTACTACGCCACGGGTGCCCTGGACATCGAGGCCTGCGCGGGCTTCGTGGCGGGCGTCGCGGACGGCTGCAAAAAGTCCGGCTGCGCTTTATCTGGGGGCGAGACAGCCGAGATGCCTGGTTTGTACGGACCCGGCGACTTCGACGTCGCGGGCTTCTGCGTCGGGGCCGTGCGCAAGGCAGATCTCTTACCTAGGTGTGATGATATGAAAGCGGGCGACGTTTTGATCGGCGTGGCCTCGTCGGGCATCCACGCCAACGGCTTCTCGCTCGTGCGGAAGGCCCTGGCCAAGTTCGCCAAGGCGCAGAACACGTCCATCTCCGCGCTGTTAGATGCGCCGGCGTCGAGCGTGGGCGCGGGCGGCTCGGAGTCGCTGGCGTCCGTGCTGCTCGAGCCGACGCGGCTCTACGCGTCGACGATGGCGGTCGTGCGCCAGGTCAAGGGTCTGCGGGGCGCGGCCCACATCACGGGCGGCGGTCTCACGGAGAACCTGCCGCGCGCCCTGCCGGACCACCTGCGGGCGGTGTGCAAGCCGTGGGTCCTGACGCCCCTCTTCGAGTGGCTCCGGGCGGCGTGCGGCGGGTTGCCGGATGATGAATTGTTACGCACGTTCAACGCGGGCATCGGCCTCGTCCTGGTCGTGTCGGCGGCGGACGCGGCCGCGCTGAAGGCGGCGCTGGCGGACGCGAACGAGGGGGGAATTATCGACCTCGGCGTGCTCGAGGCAAAAGCGGGCAAGCCGGATTGCGAGGTCGTCGGGGCGATGCGCTCGGCCTGAGCGGTCCTATCTCCCCGCTGGCGTGTAAGGAGCTTATATCCGTGAGATGATCGGGATCACGTCCACACCCGCGGTTTGCTTTTTGCTGTCAAGAAGCTCCTTGGAGTGAGTCTGGTGATACTAACCACGACATCTCCCGAAGCTTCTCCCGAGAGCTCGTCTCGACGCGGGTTTTTGCATGGATCACGTTTTTTTGGGACGGTCATCCTTCGTGAGCACTGGATCGTGCAGACGTGTTGCACCTGCCCGTGCGACGCGGCGGATAACTCCTCTGTTCGAGTTGCGCATTCGCGGATATTGCAGCATCCGGTGTAAGTGCGCACTGAAACTTGCTGTGGGCAAGGCACAGCTGCAGTCGTCCTCCACGCTGTCGTCGCGACCCGTTAATCTATACAACTGGTACGCATGGCGGCGCCGCCGCACCGCCCGCGCGCGCCGCGCGAGGAGCCCGCCGCGTCCGAGGCCTGCATCGCGGGCTGCGTCGCGGGCTCCATCGGCCAGTTGATGGGCTTCCCCCTGGACACGCTGAAGGTGCGGACGCAGCTTCAAACAGCAGCTAGCGTGTCAGGACTCTTCAGCGGCTGGCGCGTGCCGGTCGCGACGGCCGGCGCGATCAACTGCGTCAACTTCGGGACGTACGACTACGTGTGGCGGCACCTGAGCCCGGACGTGGAGCACGACGTCGACGCGTCGTCGGCGGTCGTCTTCGCGGCGGGCACGTGCGGCGGCCTTGTGGTGTCCCCGATGACCACCGTTGTGTCCAGGATCAAAGTCCTCCAACAAGCGCACACCTTCCCCGGCCGCGGCGTGCTGGATGTCTTTAGAGGTACCGTCGAGGGCGGGGGCCTGCGGTGTTTGTGGTGCGGCTTTTCCGCGAACTTCGCCATGGAGTGCTGCCGGGGCTTCTACATGCTCTTCTTTGTTGGAGCTAAAAGATATCTGGGCGCGCCCGATGAACTGCCGCTCTGGAAGCGGTCGCTCGCGGGCGCCTTCGCCGGCGTCGCGTCCTGGATCATCGTCTACCCCCTGGACGTGGTCAAGACGGCGGTGCAGGCCCAGAACCCTTTGAAGGGCGAGCGGACGCCGACGCTCGAGATGGCGGCGCGCCTCTACCGGGACGGCGGGGTTCGACGGTTCTACCGCGGCCTGGGCTTCACGGTCCTGCGCGCGGGGCCCGTGGCGGGCGTCCTCCTGCCGACGTTCGACCTGACGCTGTACGGGCTCCGGGCGCTGCGGTAACGACCCTATTTGTGTGATCCTCTGGTCCTCCAGGTCGTCGCGTCGATGGCGTTATGAGGCGCTCCAGACGGTGCTCGACCCCCACGCCATCGCCGCACGCCCGAAAGCCTCGAGCTCGCCCCCGAGAAACCCGTCCAGACCCTGATCCGCGGCCGCAAAAGTGGGCCATTGTGCCGCATCGATGCTTGTTACGACGTTCGAGTGTTTGTGATCTGATACGCGACGAGCACTGTCTCTCCAGCTGTTGTGCGCGGGCGTAGCACACTGCATAAGGCTGCATTGGCAGCACTGGGGGCACCTTGTACGTCGCGAGGCCCGGCGGGAGCGTTGGCCGCAACAAGTACATTGCGCTGGAGAACAATCTGCGTGCATGGATGCGACGCCGCGGCTACGAGGTGTTTCGCGCCGCTGCATGTGCGAAGGCATGCGCACGCGTACGTACTGCGGCGCTCGCAGAGGCGGCGGCGCGGCCCTGGACCGAACGGATTCGAGAAGCGCTAAGCTCCGAAATCCGCGCGCCCTGGCGGCGCGCACACGTCGCACTCGACTTGACAGACGACGTAAGAGCCGTGCTCACGGCTGCAACAGCCCGCGCGGCGCCGTCGCTGTCCGCGGCGGGCATCGATGACGATGCGTATCTTGTCGAATTATCGTGCATGGTCGCATTTCCCGGTGCGACCGAGCAGGCGTCACACGCCGACGTACCCCGGGCATCAGAGACGCCTACTGCAACGCTTTGGGTACTTCTCCAGGACGTCGCGCTCGAATCAGGCCCGACGTACGTCTACCCAGACGACTGCGACGCACGGGCGCTTACCTTGGCAACCGAAGCGCGGCGGCCGACGCACTACGCGCCCGACGGCGAACCGGAGGCAGATACCGCGCCGAGCGATGCGCCCGCCGCCGTGGCCCTGACCGGCGTCGCCGGCGACGCCGTGGCGATGGACTGCCGCCTCGTCCACTACGGCGGCGCGAACGCGTCCGCCAAGCCGAGAGTACAGCTCTCCGCGACGTTCCGGCGCGGCGAGGGCGGGGGTGACGGCTTCACGTACCGCCTCCGCGAGTCGCTGCCGCCGCTGACGCTCGGCGACGCGCGCCGGCTTAATGACACAGGGATTCGCGTAATCTCTTAATTAAGAGAATACGCGAATTACCCTAGTAAGATGCCCCGCTTACTAGAAAACACGTCATCTCACTAGCCTCAGTAAACAAGTAAGGCTAGTTAACTAATCAGAGAGCAAATTTCAATTGTCCGTCACGCAAGAATATCGCGTCCCGCGCATCGCAGCGGCACGGCGCAGACAACCCCATGACGATGAGGCTGCGATGAGGCTGAGGCTGCCCCTCTGCGCCATCGTCGCGACCGCACGCGCGGCCGGCGACGCGGCACCGACGACGCACCGCTGGTGCCCGCCACGACGGCTGCCGCCGCGCGCGGGTCCCAACATTAGCATCATCACCGAGTTCCACTCGACGATCGCGCCCAGCGACGACGTGACCTACCGCGCGCGCCATTTCGGCGGCCCGAAATTGCTGGGGTCGCGGTACATCGCCGGCGCGCTGGCGCGGTTCGCGTATTGGCACCTCGTCGTCGCCGGCTTCTCTGAGGTGCATTTGGTGGTGACGCATCTAAGGGACGCTCCCGCGCCGCTCGCCATGTACGAAGCCATGCCCTGCGTCGCGGCATGGCGCGCGGCCGGGCGGTTGACCTTCTCGACGCAGCCGCTGCGGCGCGCGTGCCGCGACGGCCAGCTCGAGTGCCGCAAGGTCCGGGCGATCCGCAACGCCTACTTGCGGCTGCGGGCCGGGAACGAGTGGATCGCGTACGGTGACGTGGACGAGCTCTTCTACGCCGAGGACGGGCGGTCGATCGCGCGCGAGATGGCGTCTTACCCCGACGAGGTCAAGTCCGTGTGCGCGCCAGTCTTTGTCTACCACGACGCTTCCGAGCGGGAGCTGCCCCACATGCGCGCGCGGGTCCACTCCGGCTACGGCTACCGGGAGGAGCCCGAGCCGGTGGGCGGCCAGGGCGTCTGCTGGAAGTCGATCCATCGCACGGCCTTCATCAGCCGGCCGGGCCTCCACGTGCCCGACGAGGCCGTGAACCGCACGCAAGCGACCCACTCGCTTGAGAAAGGGCGGCTCCGGGTCGCGCACCTCCGCGTCGACGCGAAGCCCGAGCAGTTCCCGGACGCGAGCGTTTCGGATGACGTGTTCTCCAGGCTCGAGGCAGCGGCCCTTGCCCTTGCCTGACGGAGCGCGACCGCGCGAACGGCGCGCCCGCGCGGGTAAGTTGCGTCCGTGATCCTCGTCGAACTCGGCGCCTACGCAAGGCGCCAGTGCCGCGCCACGGTCCCGCCTTCCCGTCATGACCTTCCGAGATCCCCTGAGATAGGGTGGTAGTTAG
>Ga0302122_10001123_pt1 | contig 16901 bp, 13 predicted proteins | sample CB21_SCM_MG_FD_203115 | JGI IMG/M metagenome (GOLD analysis project Ga0302122, IMG submission 203115) | Marine microbial communities from Western Arctic Ocean, Canada - CB21_SCM | ecosystem: Environmental > Aquatic > Marine > Oceanic | place: Canada: Western Arctic Ocean | collected 2017-09-28
GGCTGCTGGTGGATAACATACCGTTGGACGCGATCCCCCAGTGCTGCGGCGGCGACGCGCGGGACTTGCCGCTCAGTCTCATCCTGGGCGCGGCGGACTCGTCTTCGGTGTCGATGATGTCCGAGATTCTAACGCCCGCGGAGCCCCGGCGCTCGGTCGCGAAGGAGGCGCCCGCGGCCGAGGCCGAGTCGCCGCGGCTCAAGATCCTCGCCGGGGTCGCGGTCGTGGTCGCGTTTGGCGGGGCGGCCGTGCTGTGCGCCTAGACGCGCCCGTGTGGCCTAGTATAACTGTGTAGTGAGTGATTTCAGAGAAGGTGCATATGCTAATTAGGACCTCCCCGGGGACGGCGTCTCGCGGGCGCGGAGCGCTGCTCGTGATTTTCGCAGGTGGTGCTCAGTTCCCACTACGAACGGATGCGCGCTACCGGAGACCTTGCGAACGGTCCGTGCCATATCATCGAGCGTGTTCACGGCCTAGCGGAGATCACGGAGAGCGACGCTGTCGTCCCTGTTTAGCGCCTCCGCGTAATTCCACAGCATCTTGATCGTGATCTCACACGACTCTCCGAGAACGCGTCGCGCCACGGGCAGCGTTTTGCGCAGCAATGATCTGGCTTCTTCGAAGCGCTTTAGACTAGGGAGAGCAAGGGGCTGTGTGATGTATTGGTCTTAGCGTTGGACGAGGCCGCGGCGGGCGGCGGCGTGGAACTCCCGCACGACGCGTTACATGCGTTCCGCACGCGCCTCGAGGAGCACCTGTGCTACTGGCGGCCGCCCGTGAAGGGCCGGTCCCGGATACGAGACGCCCGCATGACGCTGAAGGAGCGGCACGAGGTCAAAAGACAACAACCCGGCGCGCGGACGGGTCGGTGGACGGACGCGGAGCACAAGGAGTTTTTGAGATTGCACGTCATCCACGGGCGGCGGTGGACGCTCATCGCGGACGAGATGCCGTTCCGCACGGAGCCGCAGATAGGGAGCCACGCGCAGAAGCACTACCTTAAAGTGTCTCAAAGAGAAGCCCAGGAGGCGGCGGAACGGGCGGCGGTTGCATTGGGGCATTCGCTTCCCGCCCGTCACGAGCACCATGCCGTCCCGGCCCGTGGAGGAGTCGCTCCGCGTGGCGCTCCTCGCACAGGTGTTGTCGGGCCAGGTCACGGTCCGCGTGCGCACGCTCGGCGGCCGCGTCGCGACGGTCCTGGAGCGCCGGCAGCGCGGCTGGTTTGTGGTAGAGTTGGACGGCAACGCGAACGAGGAGGGCTTCGCGAACGAGCGCAAGTCGCTGCGGCGGCCGCAGTTTGCAGAGGGCCAGAACGACATCCTGAACGCGCTACCGATCCGGCCGCCGACGACGAAACAACAGTACAGCCCCGTCGGTCTTCGACGCGCCGCTGAAGATCGAACCCGCGCCCGCGCCCGCGCATCCGGCGTGGGCCACGGCGGCGCCCGCGTCTCCTATCGCGGCGGTGCTCCCCGCGGCGGCAGCGCCGATCCCCGCGCATATTCTATTGGCGGCGCCGGCGGCGGTGCTCTCCGCGGTGGCACCGGCGGTGGGGCTCTCTGCGGTGGCGCCGGCGGCGCCGCCCACGATGCTGACGGTCCCCGAGACGGCCGGGTCGAAGATGCCGCCCGTCTCGCCGGTGCACCCGGCGCCCTTGATCCCCGCGCGGGCGTCGCCGGAGCAGGCGGCGCCCTTGATGCACGCACGGACCTCGCCGGAGCCCGCGCCAGCCCGCGGCGCCCGGAGTCTGAACTAGTTCCTCCCCCATGTGTAATCGCCGGTCCTTCCCCATTTTTGTTGTGTTCGATCGGGAAGGGACCGCGCGGATAGGGTCGGGGGAAATGGCCGTGTACGGGTTTTGCAGGCAAAGCTGTCCAAAGCGGTGCTGCTGCATGCACTGAGCTTTGGCTTGTTGCACACCCCAGCTTTGCAAACCAGCAAGAGAGTCTGCAGCAGCGATCAAACCAAAGCTTGCACACAGCTGTAAAGATAAGAGATGGGCCGCAAGGAGAGCGCTCGCTTTAGACGACGCCGCCAGGCCTGGTGGGAGGTGCAGAGCAGCGCGGGCACACGCCAGGCGCCCGACGCCGAGACGCAGGCCGACTTCGTGACGGCTGTTGATAAGAAGCAGTCGCAGCAGTTCGGCATCGGGCGTTTAGCGAAATTGGAACTGGACGGCGGCGTGCCGGTGGCGGCCTGGGTGTCGCGCACAAATAGTGACGGTACGCTCTCGCTCCTGCGCTACGCCTCTTTACGGGGCCGCGACCGCATCGTGGGCATGATGCTGCGGGGCGGCGCCGCGTCACTCGGGCGTTGGGTGTGCGACGGCGAAACCGTGGACATCGAGCCGCTCAAGCTGCTCCCGGTGCAGGAAGCGAGCCAGTGCCTCGTCTTGGCGGCGCGCTTCGCCGAGGCGTCGCCTGGAGACGGCTTCGTTTGGTCGCGGCTCGAGGAGGCGAAGCGCAAGCGGTGGTGGGTCGGCTGCGGCTGCGTGGTATCGGGCGCGGACCTCTTCGCTCACCTGGCGGTGCGGCGCCCCTACGGGGCCATCGTGCCGTGCCCGGCGTGCGGTGGCGGCGAGGTGGCTGCGCCCGTGGTGCGCGCCCGCGAGCTCGACGCCGATACGTCAGGGATGGCATCTGATGCTCGCCAGCGTTTTGAGCGACTGAGCGACAAGATCCGATCGCGGATTACAGATGTTTTGTTTGCGGCGGCGCGGCGCGGCGACATCGCTCGATTAAAGAGGATGTTGATCGGCGACGGTTGCGACGTCGACGCGCTCGACGAGCAGGGCTGTACTGCCGCCCTCACGGCGTGTCTCTCCGGTCAAGCGGCCTTTTTGGAGGTCCTGCGGGCCGCGGGCGCGGACCTGGAACGGTCGAGCGCGGTCGCGCCGCCTCATGGGGCCGTCGCCGCCGTAGATGCGGCGCGTCTGGAGTGCGGCCCGGCGCCCGCCGACTTGCGAGTTGAGGAGCGCGTGCCCGGTGTTTTTTACGTGCGCGACTGCTGCTCGGGAGCGGAGATCGAATCGCTCGCTCGATTGCACGCGTCGCTGCCAGTCGCGAAGTCGGCGAAACTCCAGTGCGGCCTCGAGCGGCGGCACTTCGTGGACGCCCACCGCTGGCTTGACGCCATATTCAGGCGAGCTTTGCCAGCTGCGCGTGTGGCGCCGCGATGTAAGTTCGTCGAGTACGTCCGCGCCGACAGCGAGATGGCGCCCCACGTCGACCTGTCGAAGCCGGCCTCCGATTGTCTCGACGCGACCGTTGCCGCGACGACGCACACGTGGGTCTTGTATCTGCGGACTTGTGTAAATGGCGGCGCGACGGCGATGCTCGGCGACGTCCGCGACAAATCCTCGGTGCTCGATAAGATCTATCCTGAGGGCGGCGCGCTGCTGGTGTTCCCCCACCGCCAGCCGCACGCAGGATGTCCGACGTGCGCGACGGATCCGAAGAAACTCATTGCGCGGGGGGAGTTGCTGTTTGTTGAAGATGTGTAAGAGATTGTACGACAACACAATTAAAAACCCTAACTAAAACACGCGCACCTGGTCCAGCGGCCAGACCCGCAGTAAAACTCGCCCCTTGACCACCTCCGCCGGCACGGGGCCGTAGATGCGCGAGTCCGTCGAGTTGTGGCGGTTGTCGCCCAGCAGCCAGACGCAGTCCGGGGGCACGACGGCGTCTTTGAAGAAGCTGTTCGGGATGGGCTCGCCCGCGACGGCCGCGATGCGCTTGCAGACCGTCTGGCCGGGCCGCGTCGGCGAGTCGGCGACCACGATATCGCCCCTTTTGATGCGGCCCAGGAATGGCGACAGTCTATCTAAAAGCACGAGGTCGCTGTTGTTGTGCAGCGTCGGCTCCATGGACGGTCCCGTGCAGAGCGTGAGGTCCACGACATAGGTCGTGACGCCATAAAAGTACAACCCAAACTTCGCGATGCCCAGGAAGGTGCGCCAGGCGCTCTCGCCGTCGGGTGGTGCGTCCTCCTTCCACCAATTCGTATAGGGCGGCGGCTTCGCTTCTACGCCTCGGCGCGACGGCTGGTCCCGTCGTTTCGGGCGCCGCGCGCCGGCCAGCAGTCGTCGCGGAGCGTGGCGCGACGCCGTGCGCGGTGCGTGCGCGGCCGAACGCATCGCTGCGCACGGCACGCCGCGGCGCATCGCAGCAAGCATCGCTCTCAGGAGCACAGCTACAGGTGGGCGTTGCCGCACGAATGGCGCAGCCTTGCAGTATGGCTGATTATGCGTATGCCGAGCGTATGCGGGAGCTATGGGGCCAGTGGTGCGAGACCGTGTACCGCGCTGCCCGCGCATACTGCGTGCGGGTTTCTTGCCACAGCGCAGCTGCGAAGGTTTTGGGCTGCACGCGGAACACGGGCCAGGCGAGACGCCACAAAGCGACCGAGGAAAAGAACAGGGCACCACGCCGCCACTGAAGCCGGGCGAGACGCCATCGAAGCGACAGAGGTAAAGAAGGGCAGCCACCATGGACGGCGAAGACCTGTTAGCCCAGCATGCCTCGGTGACCATGAATCTCGGCCTGAAGGAGCACAAGGTGTCGACGCGAGACGTGCTGCTGGGCACCGGACCGACGCTGGCCGAAAAAGACCGGGACGAAGCGTTTGCGATGACACGAAGAGGAGACGGCGTGGCCGTCGGCGAGCCCTGGCAGTGCCACTGCTGCGCCCAGGACAACGTGGGGACCGCGTTCAAGTGCCGCTGCTGCGGACGGCCACCGCGGTATAGGCGGCCGGACGCGAGCCGGCCCCTCGCCTTGCCCGACGTGCTGGGCGCGATGAGGGCGCCGCAGATCGAAGACTATTTGAACATCATCGCACGGAAGCACTGCGGCGACCTGGCGCCGGCGGCGCGGGACCGGTGGTTATGTGGACCGGACGGTCCCATCAACGAGCGGGACGATTTGGGCTTCGGGCCCTTGCACGTGGCGGCGGTCGCGGGGAACTACCGGGCCGTGGAAGTGTTGGTCGAAAGGGGTGCGCTCCTAGAGTCGGTGACGACGCCGCAGGGCTGGCGCGCGTTGCATCTGGCGGCCTCGGCCGGGAGTCCCGAGTCCATCGACGTGTTGCTGCGCGCGGGGGCCAAGCCCAACGGCACGACCAAAGGCTGCAAGTCGACGCCTTTGCACTTGGTGACGCGCGGCGACGCGGCGGCGCGTTTACTACGAGGCGGCGCGGACCACGAAGCGCGCGATGCCCAGGGGCGCACGCCTTTACATTTGGCCGCTGAAAGAGGATTAGTTGATGTCGCCGAAGTTTTAGTAGAGCAGGGCGGTTTGCAGCTCTTCGAGGCGTCGGACGGCGACAACTGGCTGCCCGAGGCGACGGCCGAGTACTACGGCAACAAGGCGTTCGTGACCTACTGTCGGAAATTGGAAGCCAGGGCCCGAAACATCGACGTGGACGAGTTGCCCGCGCGGCCGTGGGCCGGCGTGGCCTGGGAGACGGGCCTCAGGGAGTATCGACGACGGTCCGCGGAGGACTCCGAGCGGGGCCCAGGCATGTCCCAGCTCATCAAGGAGCGCCTACAAATTGTAAATATGATGACGACCGAGAAAGTGACGCGGCACGCCGAGGCCACGCACGAGACGTGGTCCCGCAACGAGAAGTTAAGGGACCAGCTGCTGCTCGAGGACGACTCGTCTTATATAAGTGCAAAGCCGCGGCGGACCGTGGCCCAGAGCGGCACGGAGGGCACGATGCCTCTTTCTGGCGAAGCGCGGATCTTCGACGCGTACCTCGAGAATTTGCGGGACCACGAGGAGGACCCCGTCGCGTGTCGCCGGCGGGCCGTGTACTCGACGCTGTACGATCCGCTCGTTGCACATTTGGAGCGGGAGGAGCCGGCGCGGCGGTCCGCGCCGCTTTCGTTGAGGCGGACGCCGCGCGAGGCCCACACGCTGGTCTTCGGGGCCGAGCGCGAGTAATGGTCTATGTGTTATACTTGCCAACCAACGTCCAGGCTTTGAAAGAATACGAGATTACGCCGGTGTGTGTACCCGCACGAACCCTATTAAATGCTGTGCTGATGTGTTCACCGTATACGCATCGCCTGGCGTATTGGCGGCAGCGATAACCGCAAATTAACCTCTGCGTGCGGCCGACGACGACTGCGCGACCACAATGCACCTCACCGCGCGCCTGGCGCTGCTGACAGCAGGGGTCGCGGCCCTCACCGGGCGCCAGCCGCCGCGGCCGGCGACGACTGTCCTGCGCGCCGCGCCCGTCTCTCAACAAAACCTCCTCCAGCGCCTGCAGGGCGTGGCCGGGGACGCCGTGCAGGTCGCCCGGGAGACCAGGCCGCGCGCCGCCGCGGCGCGCACGGTGCAGGGCCAGAGAGCGGTGATAGAGACGCTGCTGGAATTAAGGAAGGACCTGCCGCCGCCGCCGCCGCCCGCGACGCTACTCAAAGCGGCGCAGGACGCGCAGAAAGCATCGCAGTCCAACGGAGACGCGGCCACGGCCTTCGCCGCACCGCTACTCGCGTGGGCGGAAGAAAACGTGCCACCGGAGCTCGCACCGAGGATCGCTAGAAAACTCGCCGAACGGCTCGGGGCGACCTACGTCAAGCTGGGGCAGTTCGTGGCTAGTTCCCCGACGCTCTTCCCGGCGGAATTTGTCAGAGAGTTCGAGAAGACGCTGGACGCCGTGCCCGCGATTCCGTTTGCCGAGGTCAAGAAGGTTATCGAAGAGCAATTAGGTCCTATAGCTTCCGTGTACGCGACGTTCGACGAGGAGCCCGTCGCCGCTGCTTCTGTCGCCCAAGTCCATAGAGCCACTATGAGGGACGGACGGGTCGTGGCGGTCAAAGTATTGAGACCAGGGGTCGACGACTTGCTGAAGGCGGACCTGGGTTTCCTGGAAGTCGCTGGAAAACTTGTGGAGGCGATCGCGCCGACCTTTGCGAGACTGAGTCTCGCGAACGTGCTCGCGGACCTGAGGAGCACCATGTTAGATGAATTGGATCTGCGGAAGGAGGCGGATAACCTGGACGTGTTCTCCAAGTGGTTAACAGACTCCTCGCTGGACGGGGTGGCCACCTGTCCGCTGCCGGTCCGCGAGGCGTGCTCCGAGCGCGTTTTGACGATGGACTTTTTGGACGGCGTGGCCCTCACCGATCTAGACGCACTAAGAAACATGTACGGCCAAGGTTTCGACGCCGAAGCTACGCTGCTCAACGCCCTCAACACGTGGAGCATGGGCGTCCTCTCGTGCGAGTTCTTCCACGCAGATGTGCATGCCGGCAATTTGCTGGCGCTGGAGGACGGGCGCGTGGCGTTCTTAGATTTTGGCATTGTGGGTAGAGTGCCGCCGTCCATCTGGACGTCGCTCCAGGACACGGGCGTCGCGATCGCAGCTGAGGACTATCGCGGTCTGGCGCAAGCTCTGGTGACCATGGGCGCCGCGGACTCGGTGGACTTGGATCAGTTCGCGGTGGATCTGGAGGCTTTAATTAAGTCGCTGAACGACGTCACCCCGCAGATCGCGCTGGCGCAGGCCGAGGGCGGCGTGGCCGCGTCCATTGCCGTGGACGACACGGAGATTACAGAAGTTTTGCTGAAATTGGTACAATTGACCGAACGGAACGGCATCAAGCTGCCGCGCGAGTTCGGCCTGCTCGTCAAGCAGGCGCTCTACTTCGACCGCTACACGAAACTCCTGGCGCCGGACCTGGACGTGCTGCGCGACGACCGCGTCGTGGGCTTCGACGACGACCGGGCGGGGGCGATCGATGTTTAGTCGCGACACCCCGCTGGTTGCTTTTTGTTTCTGTGTAAAACCCTCCGTTGTTTCGAAGTCATGTATGTGCATGTATTTATTGAAACAGGGACTCGGGGAGGGGTGGTGATTGGTGGGGGGTCATGTGTCCAGCGTCCCCCGAATCGTCTCGGCGATGCGCACGCACTCGTGCTCCTCGACAATGAAGGGCGGCGCCAGGATGAGCACGTTGCCCATGCCCGGAATCGTTGACGCGTTGCGCCCGACGATGACGCCCGCGTCGGCGCAGCGCTTCACGACCGCGGCGCACGCGACATCATCTAACGGAGTCTTCGAGGCCTTATCCGCCACGAGCTCGACGCCGACTAATAAACCGCGGCCGCGCACCTCGCCCACTAGACCGTGGGACCCGACGGCCTCCTCCAGCGTCCTCATCAAAAACGCCCCCACGTCCCGCGCCCTGTCCACGAGCCGCTCCCTTTCAATAATTTCCAAGTTGCGCAAGGCGACCGCGCACGCAACGGGGTGCCCGCCGTACGTGTTGATGGACCGCAGATGAGCTAAATGAGAGGGCATTGCCGAGCCCGGCACGTCATCACGGAAGTTGGCGAAGACGCGGTCCGAGACCACGCACGCCCCTAAAGGTTGGTAGCCGCTCGTGAGGCCCTTGGCCAAGGTAACAATGTCCGGGATCACACCATAGTGGTGGTGGCCGAACATGGCGCCCGTGCGCCCGAAGCCGGAGACGACCTCGTCCAGAATCAATAGAACCCCATGGTCGTCGCAGACCTCGCGGACGGCCTGCAAATAGGTCTCGGGCGGCACGAGGATGCCGCCGCCGCTCGTGATGGGTTCTACGATGAATGCTGCTACTGTTTCGGCGCCCTCCATGCGAATCGTCTCGTCCAGCTCTCTTGCTAGGTCCAGGCCGTGGGTGGCCGAGTCGCTCCGGTAGGGGTAGGGCGTCCTCACTTTGACGTAGCCGGGCGCCTGCGGCCCGGAGCCCGTCTTCCGATCGGCCTGGCCCGTCGCGGCCAGGGCGCCCGCCGTGTTCCCGTGGTACGCGCGGTGGCGGCTCAGGACCTTGTACCGTAGAGGACCGGCGGGGTCCCGGGCGCCGTTACTAGCGTGGAACTGCCTCGCGATCTTGAAGGCGGCCTCGTTCGCCTCGGAACCCGAGGCCGTGAAGAAGGCGTGGGCCGGCGCGCCCCAGTCCAACAAGGCGCTGATCTTGGCCGCGAGCTCGATCTGGGGGACCGAGCCGTGTACTGGAGAAAGGAAGGGGAGCTGGACCATGGCGTCGTAGGCCACCCGTGCTAACTCCTCTCTCCCATAACCGACGTTGACGCACCACAGGCCGCCCATGGCGTCGAGCTTCGTGGAGCCATCTAGACTGTAGAGCGTCGAGCCGTGCGCCGCGTGGACGGCCGCCGGCGGCACGCGTCCACGCTGCTGCGTCATCGGGTGCCACACGTGTAAAGCGTCCTTCCGCTGGAGCTCCTCGATGTAGCGTGTTGGGACGCCGACGCCGGCGCGGGGCTGCTCATCGAGCCGCGGCGGCTGGCCGAAGTCGAAGCGGAGCGGCGGCGGGGCCGCGTCGGCCGCGCGCGCGGCGGTGCTGAGCCGCGGCCCCGGCGGCGCGGGGCCGTCGGCCGGGACCGACGGGCCGGCGACGGTGGCCTTGACGCGCCGCTGCGCCAGCGGCCGCCCGAGGGCGAGGCCGCGGCGCATGTTATCGTGCGGGCGACGTGATCTTGCGTGTGCGTGGATAGAGCGACGTGCTGCGCCGTCGTGAGCACGCGTTTGAAGCTGCCGATTTCAAATACAGCTACGCACTGGGCTCTGACACAGTCCAACAGCCTTCGTTAAGGGGTTGAACGTGTCTACGCCGGTACACCGTATACTGTGATGTACGTCACGGGCCTTGCTTGGAATTTAAGCTGCGTAACTCTGTTATTCAGAGCAAAAGAACGATGCGCAAAAGACGTTTTGCTTCGTGACGGTTTGAAACTTTTACCCATACGAGTGTCCATTGCGCTTACCACGTGCTTCTGAGACCCCAAGAAGCTATAGGTCCTGCGGCGGCGGCGTAATAAGTACAGGAAAACCCGTGCCATAAAACCCGTCCAACCTCAAGTCAGCCGTCTGGCACGACAGAGCGCTGTCTTGCATCAAGGTTCAGTGCATCAGCAGACAGAGACCGCGGTGCATCCCTGTGCGCACGATGGCCCGCGTCGCCCTGCTCCTCGCCACCCTGGCTGCCACAGATGCGCTCCGGCCACAGACGCGGCTCTCCTTCCTGCAAGGCGTGACCGGCGCGGTCGTCGCCACGCCCTTCGCCGCGGTGGCGTCCATGCGCGACGACACGCCCGCCGACAACGACATGAAGGGTCTGCTGTCGTCCTTCTCGAGCTCGTTGGACGACAAGGAGGCCGCCGCGAAACAAAAGAAGCTCGACGACGGGGCGTCGCTCCAGGTGAAGCTCAAGAGGGAGTTCGAGGCCCAGAAGGCCGAGGCGGCCAAGCCCAATACAAAAAGTATGGGCGTCGCCACGCCCCGCGTCAAGAAAAAAGTTGAAAGGCGCATGGGCGACTCGAACATGGCCGGCTACCAGCGCCTCGACTACTAGGCCTAAGTATCCTTATCCTGGTCGCGCAGCCGCTTCGTGAGCATGTCCCTAAATTGACTCATGGTCTTGTTCTCGGCCTGCTGCTTCTCCTCGAAGGTGATCAAGGCCAGCGCCCGCTTCTCCTCCGCAGAGTAGACCTGGTTCTCCTTGCGGATGCGCACGGCGTTCATGCGCGAGTGCCGCGAGCCGCTTAGGACGTAGCCCGCCGCCTCGAGCTTCTCGATCTCCGTACTCTTGAGGCCGATCTCCCCTCTCCGCGGCACGCGCATGTTGTTCTGCACGAAGGCCGCGATGGCCGCGCCCTCGCCCGGCCGCAGGGCCTGCCCGTAGTCCGCTCCCATTGCCGCCGCCGCCTCGGCCTCGGGCAGCGGCATGGGGCCGTCGTCGTCGCTGTCATCAAGCGGTGCCGGATTCCCGAGCACGGCCGCCTTGAACTCCGCGGCCTCCCGCGCGTCGTGCGCGTCGAGCACGGGCGCGGGCTCGTCGTAGATCACGGATCCGCTTCTTGGCCTTGCGCTTCCGTAGATCTCGACGTCCTCGGGGCTGTCAGTCCTGCGCCGCTTCTTGGCCTTCTTCTCCTCCTTGCGCCGGCGCTTCTTTTCTTTTTTTTCTTGCTTGCGCGCCTTGCGCTTAGCCTTGCGCGCGCGGCGCGCGGCACAGTCCTCGGAGGAGGAGGAGGAGCTCGAGCTCGACGCCATCGGCGCGCTGTGCTTCGGGGCTGCGTTAGTGGTGGGCTTGTTAGCTCAGGGACGCACCGCACGCGAAGCGCGTCACGCAGCGTTTGGGGTAATGCTGTGCTTGGGCCACAGGACGACGCAGCGCTTTCGACAGATTGGCGCGGGCTGTCAGAAAGCGTAAACGGTATCGCTTACGCCCTCTAAGTCACGAATGCACTCGGTGCTCTAAAGCTATTAATTTGGTAATCGTGAAACCCGAATTGTTTGATTTTTGCGGAAACGTGCAAGGAAGCGTACAAGGAGGCCATTTTTTCCGGCAGGCATCTATCCCGTCCGCCCAAAGACAAATCGCTGCTCCTCAAATCTCCCCAAACCAAACTCAGCGCACAAGTGAGATGCCACCAGCCGAGACGACGGGGGAGAGGATGGGTGCGCCGGGCAGCCTGCCCCGCGCGACCACGCGTCCCGTGCGCTAGCGGACCACCAACACGCACACGCAGAGCGGTGCCCCTGGACTCGAAGCCACAGGGGCTGCCCCCGCACAGCCACAACCATGCCGCCGGCCCTGCCGCGCCTCACCGCGCGCTCGGGCGCGCTCAGCACCTCGAGCCGGCTCGGCTCCCTCGCCGCCCGCTCGAGGCGCGCCGTCGCGCCGGCCAAGGCGAAGACGAAGCGGGAGCAGCAGCACGAAGAGCTCTTCTCGCATTACGTCCTAAACAAGGACCCGGCCGCCTCCAAGTACATGCCCTACGACGAGGTCGCGTACCCGTCGTTGGTGCGGAAAGCGCGAGCTGCGGGGGAATTGCAAGAGTCCGCGCCGCAGGAACTCGAACACCTGTACTTCGCGGGGCATCTGGACTATTTACGAAGAACGGAGCAGAAGCGCGTGGCGGCGAGCATGCGGCCGTTCCTGGCGCCGCCCGGCGGCAAGATGCTGCCGGGCGCCGCTTTGGAAATGGGCCGGCAGAGCGTGAAAATGCGGAAAGTCGCGACGCGGGAACGCAACGAGAAGAAGCGGGACGCGGACCGGGACTTTTTGGGCTTTAAGAAGAAACCGCATTTATTAAGGAGGAACGAACCCGAAATGAAGTCGCCGTCCGATCTAGGCAAGTCCTTATCGGAGCACGAGGAACTAAGGCTGAGGCACCTGGCCTCCACGCTTTTGTTTGACCATAAACCAAGTAACCCCTACAAGCAGGCCAACCGGAGCTTGAGGAGGGCCATGCGACGGCGCAGGCCGCGCCGGGTCGAGGCGACCCTTAAAGCGGACCACGTCGGCGACGTCGTGGACCGTTATAGAGAAGAAGCCCGGGCCCAGCGGGTCATCGGCCGAGCGTTTCGTATTTTTGTGAAGAGGAGGCGGTTAGAGCGGCGCCTCGAACAAAATAGGGTCGTGGTCAGTCTGCAGGCCTGCATGCGCGGCGTCGTGGCGCGGAAGTTGGTCGCGGTCTGGTACCGCAAGCTCGTTATTATTACCATAAAATGGCAGGCGCGCATTCGGCGCGCGTTGTGCCAGATTAATCTTGAGAGGCGGTGGGTTTACGAGCGCCAGGTGTACGTGGTCATCCACGCCGGCGCGCGCGGCTTCCTCAGTCGAAAGCGCGTGCTCCGAAAACGGCGGAATTTGTGTGCCACCAAGCTCCAGGTGCTGTGGAGGGGGGCAAGAGGACGATGCGTGGCGGATCGGAAGTGGTTGGAAGGTGTAGTAGTCCCTATACAAAGAAAGGCCCGGGGCATGCGGAGCCGGAGCCGGTACGTCCGCGTGAAAGAAGAGGTTTATGCCGCGACTTTACGAATCTCCAGATGTTATCGCGGCTATTCTGGCAGAAGGGACCGGAACCGCGCCCTCTACGAACGGGAGTCGAGCGATTTGCGGGACCTCCTCGCCTTACTCGGCTCCGAGGCCCAGGCCATGCAGGACCGGGCCCGGAAAACGGAGAAGCGCATCGCGAAGAAGAACCTGCACGCGACCGCGCAGAAACATAGAGATAAAGTATCGAGTTTATGTGATGAGGTCATCACGACCGAAGCGCGGTACCTGCTCCTCATTCAAGAGAAGGAGCGCCTCACGCCGAGAGCCATCAGCGGCGGCTACCGGGACGAGATGGACACGAACATCGCCGAATACCGCCAGATCGTCACCAAGTTGAAGACCGAGGTGCTGTTTGGGGCGCTGGTGGATCTCCGAGCGTCGGAGGGGGAGATCAAGGCCAGCGAGGCCATCGTGACGAACGCGCGGTTCTTCGCGGACGAGGCGAACAGCGCCCGGGATAAGGAGCTGCGGGCCATCTGGCGGAGGGAGTCGCGCACGCGGCACGACGCCGCATTACTAGATAAGCGGCGCGCCATCGGCGACCAACGCCGGGCCTGGCGCGTGTCCTTCTACACGGCATCGGGCAAGCCCAAGAAGGCCTGGGCCCTGCATGTGGACGACGAGAACCCCATGGCCCAGGCCCACGCGGGCGTCTACTGCAGCGGCACCGCGAACTTGCTGGCCTTCGAGAACACGGAGAAGCACCGCTTAGGAAGTGAAGAAGCGTTGGAAGCTCTCGATGATAAGATCCGCCTCCAGTCCTGGCTCAACCAGGTGGAGCAGGTCGAGCAGCTCTTCGAGCCGCTCGCGGAACCGCTCGCGAAGATGCAGCGCATGAGCGAGGGCATGGTCGACGTGGACGGGGCGGACTACACGAAGATGTGCACCGAGGAGCCCGTGTCGCCGCCCTCGGCCTTCGAGGAGTGGAAATCCTCGCCGAAGAAGAACAGTACGGCGCTCGTGGTGCAATCGCCCTCCGAGGAGACCTACGACTTCTTCGACGACGCGTCGACGCGCCCGGCATCTCCTGTAAAGATCGCCTGGGAGGCGCCTCCTGCCGTTCCCAAGAAAGTGTACTATCCGAGACACCGCACGAAGCGGCCCAACGTCAGTCGCATCCCCTGGTCGCTCCTGGACGAGCTGGACGCGGAGAAGCAGCGCTTCGCCATGGAGCAGGTGGGTGACACTTTTAAAGAAAGATTTGCGGAGGCGGACGCCAAAAAGAAGAAGGCGCGGCGGCGCTTCTAATATTAGTCTTGTGAAACAACAACATTAAGGGGCGAGCGCCCGGAGGGCCTGCCGCACACGCGCGTCGCCCGGCGCGTGAATATCGGCCGCGCGCAGATCCGCCCGCGCGCCCGGCGCGTCCCCAAGGCGCCGCCGCGCGTAGGCCCGGTCCACGAGCGCCTCCGCGTACGCCGGATGCAAGCCCAACGCGTCGCCGAGCGGCCCCAGCGCGGCTTCGAACGCGTCCGCGCCGAGGTAATACCTGGCAAATTTGAGGTGCGCGGCCGCGAGCGCCCGGGGGGCCGGCGCGTGGGTCCGCGTCGGTTGCATCAATTCGGCCCCGTAGGCGCCACGACATCGCTCTATAGTTTCCGCGGCTTCAATTGGGCGGCCCGCCGCGTGTAACGCCTCGGCCAGCAGCACGGCGACCTCGGGCTGGAGGCCCCGGGTTACATCCACGGCCTGTTTTAACGCCGCTATGGCCTCGTCCCACAGTTCGAGGTGCGCCGCGGCGACGCCCACCGAGTGGAGCGCCCGTACGTCCCTCGGCGCGCCTACGAGCACCGCGCGCGACCGTTCGAGTCGATCCACCACGGGCCACTGCGTCTGCTCGCCCACTGCCACCGCGTCGCCGATGTTCAAAGTGGCGTGCGTCCAGCCCCGCGGCACGTACACGACGTCGCCCGGTCGCTGCAAGCAGCCTCCCTCAAGGACCTCTGCCCAGTCTATTGCCGAAGAGAGGGGGTGCACCGTGTCCGGTATCGGGGCCCCGGGCGCCGCCAGGAACCACCGCTTGCGGCCGACGACGAGGGCCAACCACGTCTCGCCGTGCGCGTGCGGCGGCAGGCCACTCCGGGACGGGCCCACGCTCAAGAGGTGGTAGGCCGCTCCACTTATTCTATCAGTTGCTGGAAAGGCGTGCTCTAGTACGGAGGGCGTGGCGAAGTCCTCCGCGAACTCGGGCATCGTCCGTAGTAGCATGGCGTCGAAGGCGAACACGTCCGACTGGTTGCGCATTCTTTCTAAGAGATTTCCGAGCGTCGCGTGGTTCGTGGGACCGCCGCCCGCGTAGATGACGTCCGAGCCCGCGCCGTAGTTCGCGGGTCTTCCATTAAAGCGCTTGAGCAAGTACTCGCGCGTCCATTTTTTTAGCGCAGGCCAATCCGACGCGGCCCCCCGCAACAACAGGGGCTTCCGGCCTCGGTATTCAGTCTCGAATTCTTGCGAGGTGATCTCTGTAACAACGTCGACGTCGCAATAGTCGGGCGCGTCGAGGCCGCGCAGCAACTCCGCCGGCGTGGCGTCGCCGCGCCAGCCGCCCGGCGGTGGTGCGGTTGGCCGTGATGCGACGTGGCCGATAAATGCGACCGCTGCGGCGGCTGCGGCCCAACAATAGTAGCGTCTGCGGCCCTGCTGGCTCCGTCGTGCGCGTCGCCGCGGCATCCCAGGGCTAGGCACGCATCCTACGGTGTGGTATGATGTACATGGGCAGCGGTATTAAGCTGCCGCGTGCCGTTTTGAGCGTTCGGCGTTCGAGGAAACCCGTTTTGGACGCCGGGACGGTTTTTTTTTTTCACTTTTGTTGACAAAAAAACGCAGGACACACTCATCGGTGCACCGGCGGCCGCACACAACACTCCTCGACGCCAAACGGCTGCGTAGCCCATCGCTGCGGGCCATGCCCGCCCCCACCAAGGCCTGCATCATCTGCGGCGAAAAAGCCTCCCTCCGGTGCAGCCGCTGCCGGCGTGGGCCCTTCTGCTCGGCGCCCTGCCAGAAAAACGACTGGCCCGCGCACCGCCGGATTTGTGTGAATGAGTCGCGCAAGCCCGCGGTTGCCGCGAAGGCCGTGCGCAAGCCGAGTCCGATGGCGGACGTCGCCGCGGCCCTGGGCCCCATCGAGGCGAGCATTCGAGGGAACGTGGCGACGCCGGAGGCGGTGGAGCGGAGTGACCGGTGCGTGCTCACGCTCACGCCGATGGTTTTTGGGTCCTGTGGCGACAGAGAAGCCGGCGGCGTAAAAGACGACTACGACCGGCTCCTGGCGTCCCCGCGGTCGCTGCGCAACGAGTCAGATGCCTTCGCGAAGGCTGTGGGAAAATTCGCTTTCTTGGACATTTTAAAGGACCCCGCGCAAGCCTTCTCCACATTAAGCGGACGGCAGGGCGAGTGCTGCAACGTTATTGATTGTAGGGAACTGGGCGACGACCTATTCTTCACGCTGGGGCCCGCGGGTCCGCCGCTCGACACGACGCGGCGGGCCGAAGTGAAGCGGGCGGTGCAGCGCGGCGCGGGTCGTTTGGAGGACGTCACGGCCGATACCGCGCGCGCCTGCGGCCAGGGCGACGCGTGGGACCTGGCGTTCCGGGGCTGCTCCTGCGACCCCGCCCTCGTGCGAATTAAAGTGGACTGCGCGGACCCGGCCGCGATGTTCGAGCCCGAGTAATACTATGTGTCTGCTAACAGATGCGCCGTGAGGGGTATTTTGCTTAACACAAGAGAGGGGGGGGGTTGACCCCCCCTCCCCCCACCCACCCCTGCTCGGAGGGCCCACGAAGGGGGGGCTCCGACCCCCTCCCCACCCACTCTATGGACCCCACCCCCCCGGCCTACAGCTTTTTTATTTTCAGCATTCGGGTTTTCAGTGGACCGGTACGCATGCGAGTGCCTCATCTGGTGATTACGGACCCCTAGACACCGATTCCCACCACTGGAATGGCGTTTGTCGTATTATTCAGGCGCCTCGGACGCACCGCGCACCCGCGGGCTGACGCCGCGTCAGCGGTATTGGGGGGGTGCTGCACCGGCGGGGGGC
>Ga0302122_10001124_pt1 | contig 16899 bp, 12 predicted proteins | sample CB21_SCM_MG_FD_203115 | JGI IMG/M metagenome (GOLD analysis project Ga0302122, IMG submission 203115) | Marine microbial communities from Western Arctic Ocean, Canada - CB21_SCM | ecosystem: Environmental > Aquatic > Marine > Oceanic | place: Canada: Western Arctic Ocean | collected 2017-09-28
TCAACAATCCCGCCCGGGTAGGTGAGCAGACCGGTCCCGAGGAATGGAAATCTGAAAAGCGCAAACCCTCCCTCGCCAATTGGTCCATGCCTGGAGTCTGGTAGTGGGGGTTACCATAGGGCGCGATGCTCGGGCCGGCAAAGCCCATATCATCTACCATGATAATGATGATATTGGGCCTGTCCTGAGCTTGCCGAATGGGTCGATCGGCTTTCGGGGAGCAACCCAGGGTTCCGAGTAATGCAAAGGTCAAAAGAACCATGACCATTGAAGTTAAATTGCACAGTTTAAAACGAATGGAAACAATTAGGTTTCGCGGTTCTGTCATAATAGTTTTTTGGGTGGAATGAACTAATGCCACTTTAGAATAGAAAGCGAAACGAGAACCTTCAATTGGTCACACATTTCTAATGTTTGGGCACTTTGATTTTTATCGTTTTTAGATAACGGAGGTCAGAAAATGATTTGGCCACTTCCGCATCGAAGTATTGCAGGCGATTAACTCGGATTTACAAGCTTAAATACTTAAATTGATTGGCTTTAGTGAGTGTTTCTATACTGTAGCAGTGCTTTTGTTACGGGTTAGAGTGATGTACCGCTTCATGTTATAGGCCAGATTGCACAATCCTATGCCTGCCGCGTTGCGGGCCAATCCTATATAGCGAAGCTCGGGGCCGCCCATGCTGTTTTCTATATAGCCGAAGATGTGCTCCACTCTACAGCGTATCGACGACTTCACCTTGTTCATCTGCTTTTGAATATCGCTCAAGGGGCGATTCTTGTAGCCTGAATGGATAATGCCCACCCAGGTGCCACTTTCCGAAGATCCCGGTTTTGTAACCATTTTCTGAGAATATGTCGGCTATTGTGGAAAATTCTCTGCCTATGATATTTCGGCCATTGTCTGCTTCGCGAACTCCCACGTGCCTGCAATGTCTTCCCGTCATTAAAGCTCCACGCGTTGGGGAACATTTGGAGGATACATGGAAGTCCGTCAGACGAACGCTTTCATCGCGCAAGCGATCCAAGTTTGGTGTTTTCAGTATTGCATGCCCATGGCTCGATAATTCTCCATAGCCCTGGTCATCGGTCATGATCAAAATGACGTTGGGCTTTGGCTCATCTGATAGGCAGACCTTTCCAACCGCGAAAACCAGATAAGATATAGCGAGAATGAGAAACGAATTTGGACTCATGAGGTTATTATGTTGGCTTGGACGATTTAGAGATTGGTCATTGGTGCTGGAGCTATTCGATGGTTGGATGCATAGAAGATCGCCAGGAGTCGAATTGAGAACTCAACTCTTTGACGATGTCCGTATGCTTGTCAGCAAGATCGTTCCTCTCTCCGATATCGGTTTCAAGGTTGTAAAGCTGCCAGGCTGGAGGACGAACGCCCGAATCTAGGTTTTCATTCAATCGTACCAGCTTCCAGTTTCCCTTCCGTATGGCGGAGTTGTGGATGTTCGGAGTGGGAACTACGAATCCGCCTTCCTTTCTGGGAAGCCAGCTGCGGTTTTGCCAGGAGAGCCACTCGTGCGGTGTGGAAGTATTTTCGCCTTTGATGAACGGAAGCAAGTCGACACCATCTGTTGGCTGGTCGCTCGGCATCGGCAATCCCGCTGCTTCGACCAGTGTGGGAAGTAGATCCATGCTAGAGACCATCTTGCCGTAAACGCTATCTGCCGGTACCTGCCCCGGCCATCGAATCATCATCGGCACTCGTACGCCTCCTTCGAAAACGTCGAACTTATGACCTTGAAGCGGCTGGTTGTTGGCGAAGTTTCGTGAATGAGGCGCATACCTTTCGGTGCTTTCACCACCTCCGTTATCATTAAGAAACACGACAATCGTATTGTCGGCGATTCCATGCGTATCCAATCGTTGGAGCACGCGCCCAATGCTCCGATCCATAGAGAGCAGCATACCGTCGTAGATGCGACGGTTTTCGTCCTCGATATTCGAGAACTGATCCTGGTCGGCATCGAGCGCATGCATGGGTGAATGGACGGCATTAAACGCGAGGTAGAGAAAAAACGGATTTGCTTGGTTGCGGTCAATGAACGCGCAGGCTTCGCTGCCCCATAAATCAGTTAGGTATTCGGGAGCTGGGTACGGATCATCTCCTCGGTTCACGGGCGTCCCTTTCCAGAACGGCGAGTCGCCGCCGAGAAAGCTGATATACTCATCAAAGCCACGCTGAAGCGGGCTACCCCTAGTGTACTGTTTTCGCTTGTTCCCGTTTAGGTGCCATTTGCCAACTAAAGCAGTTCGATAGCCAGCTTTCTGGAATACGGATGGCAATAAGGTTTGGTCGAGGAAGAGTCGGACTTTTTCTTCCCCGTAAATATTGTCATACATGCCAAAGCGCTGCTGATACTGACCACTCAGCAAGCCCATCCGGGATACCACGCAAACCGGAGCCGTCACATAGGCCTCGGTGAACAAGGTACCTTCATTCGCGAGGCGATCGATATTCGGAGTCGGGATTTCCGATTCCCCGAACTTCGGAAGATCGGAATAACCCATGTCGTCGGACAGGATAAGAACGACGTTTGGTTTTGAATCAGCGGCAATAGCCTGCAAACAGGGAAACAGGATCAGACTGATTAATAAGCTAGAACCTAAGCTACGCCCATTCAAAAGAAACAACCAGGAGTTTTCAACCACAGACTGCCTAAAACGACGAAGCCGCAACCAAAGAAGATTAAATTCCTTCCTAGAATCGAACCTTTTATCCGCGTAGCGGATACCTATTGGCCTCGTGAAACGAGGACTTAAGTGACGATCCGGCAGTTGCCGGTGAGGAACGTTGTTAATGTTTTTTCTAACAACGCTCCCGTCTTCGCTTCGCTTCGCCGAGGCAAGTCGCTTGTTGCTGCTCCGCAACAAATAGGTGTCTCTGCGAGCCAATAGGTTCGTGATAATAATCAATGAAAATACAGAGATACCAGATCCTAAAGATTGATAGAAATTCCCATTGTAGTCCATAGACTGTTTTTCCTGAATCATCGACTCTCCTTCTACAGTTCGCGAAGGCGAACATTTCGCAACCAAAACGGAATGCCGTGATCCTGAAATCCGACGTATCCCTGCTTCGGCTTATTCTTCAAACGCCCTTCCGTGAGTTTGACTTGGTTGACCAGCACTCCGTTGAGGGTAACTGTGACCACACCGTCCAGGCTTGTGACGTTCATGGTATTCCATTCTCCGGCTGGCTTGGCGGTATTCGCCTTCGGTGTGACTCCGGGAAGGATGCCTCCGGAGGTGTCATGATGATGGAGTTCCTCCTCGCCTGCGGAATCTCGGATCTGCACTTCGATCACCGATCCGACGGCGTTCAGGGGATCGGTCACATTGAAATAGAGGCCGCTGTTTCCACCTGCTTCGTGTTTGTATTCGAAGGCGATTGCGAAGTCGCGGTAGGGCTGCTTGGTCCAGAGGTAGTCGCCATAGCGTTTCCAATTCGTTTCGCCAGGGCGCGCGGTCAGGACGAAAGCGCCTTCATTATCGACCTTCCAGTTACCGGTTGTGTCCCAGTCGCTGAGGGCGTCTAAGCGCGCAACGGGCTGCCGGGGTGTTTGCGAAGCTGATTTCGGAGTCGTTTTTCTCCGGGCTGGCTTTTTTGGTTTATCCCGCATGTAAGCGATGAGATCAGCCATCTCCTCGGGAGTCGTGACGAGTCCAGCGGGCATCATGGATTGCTCGCTGGCGTCCTGCTTGGCGATCTCGTTTTTGTCCAGCTCGACGATCTGGCCGGTAATGACCCGCAGATTGATCATCCCAGGAGGGCCGCCGGTTTCGACAAATCCGGTATGGATGGCTCCGTCTTTCATCGTGACAGTATTGGGGTGAAAGTTAGGCGAAACGGTCAGGTTGGGCACGAGAAGCGACGCGGCCAGATAGCTGGGAGGAAAACGGTCTCCGACGCCGACCAGGGTTGGCCCGATCGAACCACCGGCTCCGTTGTGGGGGGCAAGGTGACAGGCGATACAGCCGCGCTGATTGAAAAGTAATTGCCCATTTCCCACATTCCCCTTGGGAGCGGTCTCGCTATCCCAGTCAATCTTCCGAAAGGCTTCGGGGATCTCAGTATGGGTGGATAGCGTGGCGCCCTCGAGAGCGCGCAGGGCTATTCTCAGATCTTTTCTACTTATCGTGCTGGCAACCATCGAGAGATTGATCTCACTCGCTTCGAGGACGGAAGTGACCTGGGCGTCGACCCGGTCGTCATTGAGGAAAAAGAGGCCGATGGCGGCCTGGTTCGCAACGGCTTCCTCCGAATCTGATAGCGCTGTTTGAAGTCGATCGAACTCGCCCTGGTTAGCCTTTCTGACTTTGGCAGCCTGCCACCAGTCTGCCATCCTGAAGATGCCGACGGGCGCCTCCAGTTCACGGAGGTCGATCGGGCCAGCGGGATGGAGTAGTAACATGTGCTTCTCAAGCGCGACCTGTCCGCCCTCGGGCAATTCGTGAACGGCTTCAGCTCTTTGCCAGATTCGAAAGGATGTGGCGAGCGTCGAGGCGAGTCGCTGATCAGTATTCCCCTGGGCGAGGGAAGCGAGCTGATCATCTGATGCCTGGCGAGCGAGAAGGATGGCCGCGGATTGCCTGACAAACGGATCGTCGTGAGCGGCAAGGGCGGCGACAGAATTAGGAATCGAGGGCTTGGCTGAGTGAACGAATTCGAGAAGACCGGCAAGCAGTGCGGGTTCATCCTGTTTCGCGGCCGTGGTGTTTATTACTGCTTCGGTGAGTGCAGAAAATCTCTCCGGATACGCAGCTGCCGTTCGCCACGCGAGCACTGCGGAGCGTCCTTTCCCTTGGGCAAGTGAGGTTATTCGTTCGATCGACGCGGTATCGCCGTGGGCGGCTGCAAGGAAGATGAGACTGGAAAACGCAGGGGACGTTGGATCTGTCTCGACGAAGGCTTTCGCTGCCTCTTCGAGAACATTTCCTCCCTGCCGCAAAATTTCACGATGCGCTTTGGCTCGAATTTGAACCGACTCCGAGAGTAGCTCGACCAGCGATTTGTCGGAAAAGTCGTAGGTGGAGTTTTCTGAAGATATCCGAGGCGAAACCAGAACCAGATCTGTCTGACGATAGGGAGAACCTTCGTTGCCCTTCATATAACACAGCGAAACAATAAGGTTTCCACGGTTGGTCGGCATCGCCGAGACCGGGCGGCGATCTCCATCGGCACGGAGGAAGGGCAGGGTTTTTGCGCTGAAACCGGCGCCCTGCGACTCGATAGGGTGACGGCTGACACTTCGGTTCCCCCAGTTTGCCACAAAGAGCGAGCCGCGATACTCCTCACCGAGAGTCGTGTCATCGTAGTAACCCTGACCAACCGGCACATCGAGTTCCCAATTCAAGTTGGGAATCATATCGAGACGAGCGGGGTTCTGGCTAGTATCCCAACCGCGCGCCCAACTATTCCATGAGTGCTGGGGCACCGAAATAAGACGACCCGGGTTGGCCGTCGAACCCTCCTGGTCATTGTCGTTGGCGAAAAGATTCCAATCGCGGTCGAGAGAAATACCACAAGCATTGCGAAGACCGCTGGCGTAGACGGAGAGGTCGTAAGTGTCCAAGTTCAAACGCATCACCGCTCCCACTCCGGCGTAGTGAGTAGGTCGGTTATCCGGACCGACATACCAGGTCCACATCCAGAGATGATCGGGACGCGTTTTGTCGAGGTGAACACCTGGATGCGGGTCACCCATCACGATGAGCAAATCACCATCGGGCGCAAAATCGATGCCGTGCATTCCCTGATGATGGTGACCGAGCGGGTTCCCCCAAAGAATTTTCTCCAGCTTTGGATCGGCTCCCAGAGCGTCTTGAAGCCGGAAGAGCGCGGTGTTGGTCAGGACGAGTAGATCATCACCGAAAGCTTCCAGATCATAAACCCAGGTGTCTTTCGGAAATCGATAGAGTTCCTTTCGCGATTGGAATCCACCTTCGTCGGTGCGTTCATACACAAAGACCGCTTCCCGGGAGCCCAGGTAGAGACGTCCCTGCAAATCCATATCATGACTGAGGAAAAATTCATCGGGATGAGTATCGAGAAGTTCGACACGAAGTCCTGGATCGCTAAGAGTGATACCTTCGACGCCCGAAGCAGGGTCGGCAGCTTCGGTATGCTGACTCAGACAGAGCGTTGCGATTCCGATCGTCAAAGAGAGTAAACGTAACAGCGAAGGCGAATGAGAGGGGAGGTTGAACAAATTCATTGGCTCAAGGATCGGTTGAGAGTTCAGCACGTTGAAAGAGATGATGGCAATTATCCACCATGATAACGATGATGTTAGGTCGGGCGACATTTGCTTCTTCGTCAGCCGATGCTCCGGCAGCGACGAGGGCACCCAGGACGCAGGCTGAAAGCCACTGCAAAGGAATTCGAACCAATTGATTTTCTCTATTTATCTGCATTTCGTTTGTCCTTGTGAGCTTACCGAGGAAATTCATCGCCCTTATCCAGTTGTTTGATTCTTTCGAGTTCGCTACGAAGTGATTCCACGACTTCTGGTCGCTTTTCCCAGAGGTCGTTTTGCTCGAATGGGTCAGTCGATAGGTTGTAAAGCTGGCCGATGCCTGGCGCATCGGGTGGCGTTCTTTTCGGTGGGCCCGAACCGTAGGTGCTTCTTCGGGGAGTAAAGACACCTCCAGACCACTTCGTCCCAACAATGGCTTTCCATTGGCCCTTGCGAATCGCAAAGAACCCTTTGTAGGAAGCGGTTACCAAGGCAGGTCGCTTCTCGATGTTTTCTTTGTCCTGAAGCAACGAAGCCAGTCGGCTGACACTGTCCGGGCCGGCGCCCTCAGGAAGTGGCGCTCCGCATAGGTCGGCAAGGGTGGCCAGCACATCCGTCAAGCCAATCAAATCGTCGGAAGTAGCACCCGCCTCGATATGATCTGGCCAGCGAACCAGAAACGGTACGCGTGTACCACCGTCCCAGATATGAGTCTTGAAGCCGCGATAAGGACCGGTCCCGTGGTGCCCCATGTCGCTGGCTTTCGGGCTGTTAACCGGTCCATTGTCGGAAGTGAAGATAACAACCGTGTCATCACCTAGTTTAAAACGATCGATCGCTGCGAGCATTTTGCCGACGCTTTCGTTCATCCAGAGAATCTTGTCCTGGGGATTCTCCATGCCGCTTTTGCCCGCGAACCTCTCTGGCACCGAAACCGCAGTATGAATCGCGTTGAGCGGCAGGTAGACGAAGAACGGACGATCCGGGTGGTCGTTTTCGTGTTTTTCGATGAAGTCGATCGCCTTGGCAACGTAAATGTCATCCACCTTGTCCCGTGCGCAATCGGGGTCACGCATCAGTCCATTCTCATCAGGCTGGGGATTACCAACCACCCGATTGTCTTCAAAGAAAAATGGAAGCCGAGTGCAGTTCGATGGTGTCCCAAAATAAGTATCAAAACCAATGTCGACTGGGGCATTCTTGAATGGCTTGGTGTGATCAATCCCTGTGCCCACCTGTGCCATTTTTTTCGCGTCACGAGTTTCCCAGTGAAATCTCCAATTTTCCGGATCGCCCTCGACAGGTGTCCAATCCATACCGAGGTGCCATTTTCCGAATCCGCCAGTTCGATATCCTTGTGACTTGAGGTAGGAAGGAATCGTAGTTCGTCCCTTGGTGATCAGTGCCGGGCAATACCCGGCCAATACTCTTTCTTTCAGATAGGACCGCCATGGGTAGCGACCAGTAAGCAATCCGTAACGTGTTGGGGTGCAGACGGACGATGGAGCTTGCGCATTCGTAAAGCGAATACCTTCGGCCGCAATACGATCGATGGCTGGCGTCTTCAATGGTGTGTCCGCGTTGTTGCAACTGCTATCCCCCCAGCCAAAGTCATCCGCCAGGATGAGAAGAATATTGGGCTTGTCGGCGAGGGATTCGATGGGACAGGTCAGTCCGAATATCCCGCAAAGAACAAAGAAGTGTAGAGTGAATGCTTTCATTGATATAATTTCCTTTCTTTGCTTTCCCTACTCGTCATCGAGGGTGAACGCGAGATAGGCATCGCCTCTCTCCATATCTGGAAAGAATCGACCGCCTGTAGAGGGGATCACTATATGTTGTTTCCCGTTGGCTTCATAAATGCTAGGTGGAGCGGATCCAATATAAGGCAACCTGTATTCCCATAGCTGTTGGCCGTCGTCGACATCAAAGGCCCGTATCTTTTGATCGTGGGTACCTGAAACAAAAATAAGGCCACCAGCGGTGACGGAGGCTCCTCCAAAATTCTTTGTACCCGTGATGGGGATACCTTTTTTAGTTAGCTCTTCGTGCTCACCTAAAGGAACCTGCCATTTGATTTTTCCGGTATTCAGGTCGATCGCGTTCAACAATCCCCAAGGTGGTTTGTTTCCATGATAGCCGTCTTGATCGAGCAATCGTTTGAATCCATGGAATTTGTAGTAAGGCCGCTCGGGTTCTTCGGAACGTGTTTCCGCCGAATCGGGACGATCGCGCTCCATGAGGTAGTCGAGTAAATCTGTCAGCTCCTGTCCTTGAATCTGTGGGGCAGGTGGCATGGTGTTGCTACCGATTTTCAACAATTCAATGATCCTTTCATCTCCCATCCGACGATTGAGATTTAGCAAAGCCGGAAACTCACCGGTTCCTTCACGATTGGGTCCATGGCAGACGATGCACGTTACCTCATATACTTTGCGCCCTGGGGTCGGTTCCAGGTTTGTCTCGTCTACAAAATCTTCTTTCCGCTGAGTGAGGGAAATATACCAGGAATACTCATTCGAATTCAGGTATAGCATACCGCTGTTGGGATCGGTACAGGCTCCGGTCCATTCAGCGCCTCCGTTGATATTGGGAATGAAATTCGGCCGATTCAAGGCAGTGGGAAGCATCCACCCCATCGTGGCCCTATCTCTTTCAAACATGTCGAGTATGTATTGACGGCTTTGGGGTGAAATATCCGTTACATCGTCTAATGTGTATTCCTGGGTTCCAAATGGCTTGGGTAGCTCGACGTCCGGTTGATAGGGCCAGCTTCTCATTCCGGGAATCGTTGTAACGGGAGCCCTTCTGAGCCGGAACGGAAATATCGGTTTTCCGGATACACGATCGAGTAAAAGCGTGTTGCCCGACTTCGTAACCTGGGCCACGACATCAATCCGTTTCCCATCGCGTGTAATCGTTGTCAGTACCGGTGGGGCCGATACATCCTTGTCCCAAATATCGTGACGCAATTCCTGAAAATGCCAGAGGCGTTCTCCGGTTCTTACATCGATGGCGATAATGCAATTGGCAAACAGGTTTCTTCCATAGTTCAGGTTGCCCATGAAGTTCGGTTTGGGCGATGCGGTTGGAACGTATACGATGCCCCGTTCCTCATCGAGCGTAATGCCTGCCCAGGCATTTGCGCTGGCTCCCGGCTCGGGATCCAACCAAGTCTCCGATCCAAATTCTCCCGCTTCAGGAACGGTGTGAAAAACCCAGAGTTGTTCGCCGGAGGTAGCATCATAGCCATAGATGTGACGCTTAGCTCCAGCAATCACCACGGTGTTTCCGAATACAACAACTGGAACTTTGCACGAATCTGCGATCGGAATAATCCCGCCATCGCCAAAGCTAGGATCCAGTTCTCCGGAGCTTGCCAACAGAGCCATCAGCTTAAGATCACTCGTGAACACGATCCGGTCTCCATTCCCGCCGGGAGGATTGTCCCAATAAAAAATACCTCGCTGAGAAGGCGGACTGCCTGGATCAAAACGCCAGATTTCCTTCCCATTTGCTGCATCGACGGCAACCACCTTGTGGCCGACGGTCGGTAAATACATAACGCCGTTAACAATGATGGGGTTGGTTTGAGTGGCCGCTGATTTTTTCGGCATGTCCTGGCTTCTATAGATCCAGGCTAGCTTGAGATTCTTTACGTTCGATCGATCGATCTGCGTCAGCCCAGAGTAGCGGCTTCCAGAATGATCTCCATGGGAACGATACCAATCCCGGTAATCCGATCGAGGCGGCAGCTCATTGGACGGTGTTAGTTCGTGGGGTTTGGCTGCGGGGATCGTTTTGTAAAGGGGAAGCTTTGCTCGTTCGGCGGCATTTTCGATAGCCCAATAGTCTATTGGATTAGAAGTGCTCTCGGTCGTCTGCGATCGCATATCTGCATTTGATCCGACTAGAATGGTAGAAAGGAATAAGAGCCTAAGTATTGGTTTCATGAGGTTAGGGTAGGAGAGGCATGCGGGGAATGAGGTTTCTTCATGATTGTACATTCGAGCTTTTCTTAAAGCAAAAACCTTGTTTAAACGCCCCGATTTCGATTTTCGACGTAAGTTTGATTGGGTTTAAAGGAAGAAGAAGCTCAGCTTTAAGTGGTTTGCCTCTTGTTCGCAAGAGTTGCCTCTTCGGTATCCCGGACTTTGGAAAACTCCGACTCAAAGGGCCGCATTGCGTGCATCTTGGGTGATTTCCGTTGAAGCGCTCCGCGGGATAGGCATGTTCTTTTTGTCGGATTGACCCTGCCAGTTTTGTTGGCTTATTTTCTTTCTCACCTAAAGTATTTCATTCGATTGCGAAACCCCTTAGTATCATGAAACCTATTACGATTTTTACCCTGATTCTCTCAACGCTTGGCATTTGCCTGTCATCGATTGCGGAGCAGCCCGTTCGGCAGGCTCAGGACAGGCCGAATATTATCCTGTTGATGGGTGACGATCATGGTTGGGAGGAGACGGGTTATAATGGTCACCCGTATGTTAAAACTCCTGTGTTAGACGAGATGGCGGCGAGGGGATTGCACTTGGAGAACTTCTACTCGGGTCATCCAACTTGCTCGCCTACGCGGGCGAGCTTTCTAACGGGGCGTCACCCCAATCGCATGGGCACATTTTCACCTGGTTGGTCCTTTCGGCCTGAGGAGATTACTAGCGCTCACATCATGGGCAAAGCCGGTTATCGGAGTGCTCACTTTGGCAAATGGCATGTCGGTACGGTCAAAGCAGGATCGCCATTGAATCCCGGCGCTATGGGGTTCGACGAATGGCTATCGCACGACAATTTCTTCGAGATGAATCCATCGTTTTCCCGCAACGGTGGGCCGCCCAAAGTATATCAGGGAGAAAGTTCGGAAATCCTTGTTCGCGAATTGATCGATTTCATTGGTCGTGCGAGCGGGACCGATAAGCCGTTCTTCACGGTTGTTTGGTTTGGGTCTCCACACGAACCTTACAGTGGACTGCCCGCTGACTTGGCGCTCTACGATAATTTGCCTGGGAAATATAAAGACAAGCAGGTCAGGCTCACATCCAATGAGACCGGTAGTCCCACTACGCGTCCGCAAGGCGATGTTCTGCGCGAGCGATATGCTGAGATCACCGCTATGGATCGCTCGATTGGTACGCTGCGTGCCTACCTTGCCGATGAAGGATTGAGGAATGATACGCTTCTCTTTTATTGCGGTGACAACGGTACGTCCCGCGACGGTTCGCTCGTCACTCCGCATCGCGGCGTCAAAGGCGAGGTCTATGACGGCGGCATTCTCGTGCCGGGACTGATAGAGTGGCCAGCTCGAATTTCGAAACCGCGCAGCACGAAAATTCGCGCTAGTACGAGTGATTTGCTTCCGACGCTTTCCGGCATCGTTGGACAGGCGCTTCCGGAGCGCCCGATTGATGGCATTGATCTCACACCCTTGATCGATGGAACGATGACGTCTCGTTCCAATCCGCTCTATTTTTGGCAGTTCAGAAACAGCGGTGGCGATCAGGCTGAAAACTACCTCGATCCCGAGTTGCAAGTGGGAACCACACCGCTCGTCAAGCTCATGGGCGGTATCGCTACTCGCAACTTTAGGAATCTCAAACATCCTACCATTCGCGCGGCTGACTATCTGGGTCCTCGGGCAATTATCGATGGTCGTTTCAAGCTAGTCGTGCGCGAAAGTAAAAGCGGTGAAACCGAGCAAGAACTCTTCGATCTGAAAAAGGATCCAGCCGAAACCAAGAATCTTATTGGAAAGAAACCGGCGACCGCTAAGAAGTTGCAAGCTGAACTCCGCAAGTGGCAGGAGTCGGTTCTCAATAGCTTAACCGGAGCGGACTACTAAGATTCACGATGCTACTTTGGATCGGGAAACTAACGGGACTGGAAAAGCCGAAGACCTGACGCTTGCGGAATTGAAAGGCCTTAGAAAACGCTATCGTGACGGCTCGATGTCTAGCGAGCCAGTAGCGACTTTGGAAGAGCTGTTAGTGGCGGGTAAAGGGAGGATTCTGTTCAAACCCGATTTGAAACCGGGGATGATTGATCATTTCCATGAGTTGGCGCGATTGGTGACTAAGCTGGGAATGACAGATCAGGTTTTCTTTCGTACTATTTTCAAGGATACTGAAAAGATCCAAAAGTGTTTTGAAAGCGGAACGCCTAAGGTGGAAGTGATGATCAAGACTCGAGGCCTTTCGGAGTTGAGTCAGGTTATTAAGACGTTTCACCCAAAGACCATTCATGTGGATGTCAGGAGGGAAGAGCCGGTATCAGACGCAATGAGCGAGGCTATTCGCTTTGCCGTGAAGAGCGGAGTATTGGTGCAAACGCATGTTTTCAAAGATAAAAAGCAAATCGAGGAGCTCGCCAAATTGGGCGTTCGAATGTTTCATACGAATACTCCTGACGAAACATTGGAATATCTCGTTGAAAACGGTTGGCGATAGGGGAAGCCTTGCGATCAGCGTAGATGAACTCTTCGATCTACCATTTTTATTTGAATAATTTAAGCGGTAATAAATTGTAACGTAGGCCTCTTGGGGTGGAGTTAATGTACGAAGAGACATATGCCGAATTCGATACAGAACAATCCTAGCGATGCCTTTATTCGGGCTTTGACGGAGAGTCAGACCGCCCTTCGTGGCTACTGCCAGGCTTCATTGGGACATAGCGAAGAAGCGAAGGAAGCGTTGCAACGAACCAGTATCGTGCTGTGGAAGAAATGTGAAAAGTGGGACCCTGAAACGTCTTTTCTCACATGGGCCATTGCAGTGGCGAAGTTCGAAGTGCTTGCGGTGATTCGCGATCGTCAAAGGGAGTGGAAACGTTACGTCTTCGACTCGGAAGTGGTCGAGCAGATGGTGGATGAAGCTGAAGTGCTACTGGCTTAGTCATCGGGCGAATCACGCGAGTTTCGTTTATAAAAAGATCACCACCGAAATCGACGGCGAAGCAGTGCCGTATTCGTTGACGAAAAACAAAGGCGTCTGTTCTTCTTGTGCGGAATTCTTCAATGTTGTGAATCCGGATTCACGAAAGTTAGTCCGTTCGTGCCCTGGCTCAATCGTTTTTGGTGGCGCCCCGAGAGACACTTACGTAGACGTAAGAGTTAAGGTCAGAGCCCGATGGTAGGGCTGTTTGTCCCCACACAGCCTAATTAGACTCCACGGTTCGTTGGGATAACGATACCCTACCATTGTAAGTTTGCGAAGCCATCAATAGATCGATCTGTGTTCATCTGAGCAATCTGTGGGCAAAGGTCTTTCCTATGTTTGAACGAACTTCGATTGGCTTTTGTAGTCAACTGTCGACCAATGGGTGCGTTGTTTTGCATTTATCGGCTGGGATATAGTCGTTGATTCTAAACTGGGCGGAATGTAGTTTCTGGATTACAACTATCCTAAACCCCTGTCATTACCCGATATGAAAAAGGTATATTTCAATTTTTCCAATTCGTTATCTCGACGCTCGTTTCTAAAAGGAGCCGGGGCAGCTATGGCGCTTCCTTGGCTTGAAGCGATGACGCCGGCGTTTGCCGCCAGTTCGGCCTATCAAGCTCCGAGACGTTTTGTTGCAGTGACTTTAGCCCTAGGATTGCACGGCCCCAATCTCAATCCTAAGGAAACAGGACGTAACTACGCGCCTTCGCGGTATCTATCTGGCATCGATGATTTGTTGGGTGATTTAACGGTCGTTACCGGCTCGTCGCATCCTGGAGTGAGTGGAGGGCATCAAGCTGAGGGGAGTATCCTTTCTGCTGCTCCGTATTCGCGCAATGCTACATTTAAGAATTCGATTTCTATCGATCAGTATTTGGCGAAACACCAGGGGCATCACACTCGATTCCCATCGTTGGTTCTCGATATTAATGGAACGACGAGCGCGTCTTATACGGAATCGGGTAGTATGATTCCTGCAGAGGAGTCGCCATCTCAAGTATTCAATAAACTCTTCATTGCAAATACGCCCGAAGAAAAAGAGCGACAGGTCGAGCGTTTGAAGCAGGGACGAAGCATCATGGATGTCGTTGCTGCAGATGCAAAACGTGTGGAGAAAAAACTGGGCTCCGGTGATCGTGAGAAAATGGATCAGTACTTTACGTCAGTTCGCAATTTCGAAAAGCGCTTGGGCGATGTCCAGGAATGGGCGCGTAAGCCAAAACCGAAAGTTAACGCGCAAGCTCCTGTCGATATTGAGAACAGCGACGCGATTATCGATCGCAAGAAGCTGATGCTCGATGTCATGTTCTTGGCTTTGCAGACCGATTCGACCCGTTTTATTACCGTCCACTTAAATGGAGAGGGTGGAGCCGTGCCTCTTGAGGGTGTGGACGAGGGATATCACAGTCTGAGTCATCATGGACTTGATGAAGAGAAGCTGGATCAGTTGGCATTGGTGGAGTCCGAGCTGATTCATAAGTGGGGCGGTTTTGTACGCGATCTTAAAGGCGCTAATGAGTCGAACGGTACGATGCTGGATACAACCAGCGTCTTAATGACTTCTAACCTAGGGAATGCGAGTTCGCATGACAACCGGAACATGCCAGTCATGCTAGCCGGTGGCGGTTTCAAACATGGTCAGCATCTGGCCTTTGACAAAACCGATAATTATCCACTGCCGAATCTCTATCTTAGCATTTTGCGCCGACATGGTTTGGAATCCGAACGTTTTGCGACCAGCACTGGCGAGATGGCTGGTTTGGAAATGGCGTAGTCCGATTTTAGAATAAATTCTGTAACTGATTTTATATTACAATTCCATGATACGCCGTCTGGTTTTCGCTTTTTTTATTTCGTCATTGTCCTTCTCTGTTTGGGGTAACCGTGTTTGGGCCACTAATCTGCCTGAACCGGTTCGAGAGTTCTTCGACTTGAATTGCTTTGAATGCCACAATGAAGTGGATAAAGAGGGTGAGCTCGACTTGGAGTCGTTGGTGTTCGATCCTTCGAATCATTCGACGATGGACTTCTGGGCTTTTGTTCACGATCGCATAAAAATCGGGGAAATGCCTCCGCCGGAGGATTCTTTGGTAGAGCCAGATGAGCGATTCGAGTTTCTGAAGGTTTTCGAGAATATTCTGCATGACGTGTCTCGCGAGGAGTTGATGGCAGGGGGGCGAGTCAAATTACGTCGGCTTAGTCGTATCGAGTATGAAAATACGCTCCACGATTTATTAGGCGTTGAGATTCCGGTTCTCGAGTTTTTGCCAGAGGATCTGACGATCGATGGCTTTAGCAATATCGCTGAAGGACAGCAGGTATCCTATCATCTGCTTCAGAAGTATCTTGAGGTTGTCGATCTCATGCTTGAAGAGTCCTTTCAGCGCGCGATCGATCCACCGATGCCTGCCTCGGATCCTTTGTCCAAAGACTTGTGGCCCATCGAGATCGACCCGTTTGCCACTTCAGAGCTGCCAACGATATTTTTTTACGAAGGTTATAAGACATTTCTGGCTAACGAGAACAAAACCTACCGTTATGAAGATGGACAGTTTGTGGATACTGAATCGACCTTGGATTTGAAGGGAACCATCGCCAAGAATGCTGAGATAAAAGCCCTCATAGCGTCTCGACCATACAAGCGAGTTTTTCAACCCAATGAGCTGGGAGTAGGGAAGGAGCGAATTCTGAATGAGCGGCAGGGCATTTATTACAAGGAAAAGGAACAAATTCTCAGCTTCCCGACAACTCAAGGATTTCATGGACGGATGGCTGGAACGGAAGCTCCTGAAACCGGTTGGTATAGGATTAAGATAAAGGCCAAGGCCCATAACCCGCCTGAAGGGCGTAATGTCTGGGGACGGGTTCATACTGGAATTTTGAGAGCTAAGGCGCCTGCGGTCTATTGGGTCGGGAATTTCGAAGTCACTCGGGAGTCGCAGGAGTTTGTATTCGATTCATGGATTCAGAAAGATCATATCATCGGTGTTCAACCAGTCGATAAAACGATCGATTGGGTTTCTTCGGATGTGATTCAAGATCTTACGGTTCTCACAGACGGGACTGCGGGGATTGCGGTCGAAAGTCTGGAAATCGAGCGTATTTATCCGGGGCTAGAGACTCGGGAACTGAGACGTCGGTTGTTCGATAATCTCAAAGTGAAGAAAGGAACCCTTATAAGTAAACGGCCTCAATCCGATTTGAAAAGACTAGTCACTCGGTTTGCAGAGTACGCCTTTCGGCGACCTGTTTCTGATTATGAGATTGAGCCTTACTTTTCGTTTGCGAAAGAGGAACTAGACGCAAGCGGTTCGCTTCTAGAGGGGGTAAAAGCTGGTTATCGCGCTATTCTCAGTTCACATCGCTTTATCTATTTGACCGAAAATGTCGGGAAGCTCGATGGCTATAGTATTGCTTCGCGATTGAGCTATTTCCTCTGGAGCAGCCCTCCCGATGAGACGCTTCTTCAGCAAGCCAAAAGAAATGTTTTGTCGCGTCCCGAAAAGCTTAGAGCTCAAGTGGAACGTATGCTGAGCGATCCGAAAGCGGAAGCGTTTGTTAAGAATTTTGCCGATAGTTGGCTTGAGCTGCGAGACATCAGCTTCACCACGCCCGATGCTAGACTCTACCCGGAGTTCGATGAGATTCTGCTTCATTCCATGTTGGATGAAACCTACGCGTTTCTGGATCAAATGATTGAAGGGAAC
>Ga0302122_10001127_pt1 | contig 16871 bp, 11 predicted proteins | sample CB21_SCM_MG_FD_203115 | JGI IMG/M metagenome (GOLD analysis project Ga0302122, IMG submission 203115) | Marine microbial communities from Western Arctic Ocean, Canada - CB21_SCM | ecosystem: Environmental > Aquatic > Marine > Oceanic | place: Canada: Western Arctic Ocean | collected 2017-09-28
CCCGCCGCCGCGGACGCCTCCGTAGACAACGCTTGGAGCGCCTCGGCCAGGTGCCGCACGCCCGTCACGGCGCTCATAGATACGGTCTTCCGCGCGGCTGCCCGGGCGGCGCACACCGACGCCCGGTCGACATTCTGCCGCGCGCGCTCGACGCTCTGCAGCGCGTCGCCCACGTCCTCCTCCTCCTCGTCCTCCTCGTCGCTCTCCTCCTTCGTCTCGACCTGGAGGGACGCGGTCCGCCGCGCGTCGATGCGCCGCCGGACCCGCCGCGCCTCTAACGCGTCCCGGGCCCTAAACACGATGCGCTGGCCGCCCCGCAGGACCAGCACCACGGCCGCCGCGTCCGCGCCGCACACGGCCCGGACTAACTCATTATAAGCCACTTGTCCCGACGTGTGGCGGTCCGGCCCCGTCCACTGCAGGGAGGCCCGCTCCACGACCAACCGACAGGGCGCCTCGCGGACGGGCGCGAGGGACCACCGCCGCACGTCGGCTCGCGCGTCCAATCTGCTCTGCTGGACGTGCAGGTCGAAGTCGTTGCCGTCGTCCTCGTCGAAGCGTATCGAGGGCTTCGCGGCGGGGAAGAGCAATTGCGTCTTCGGGGCCTTTGACAGGCGCCACCGATTCAGGACGTCGATGACGCAGTGCGACGCGTCGATCGGCTCGAGGCCCGTGTCCGAGCTGGCCACTAAGACGACGTCCACCGCGGACGTCAGGCCGATGGCCCGCCCGGCCCGCCGTGCTAATGAAGAGAGCGTCTCCGTCGCGTGGATCGCAAAGACTTTACAGGAGCCGTCCGCGAAGAAGACGCGCACCTTCTCGTCGTCGTTCAGGACGATGGCGCCCTCGTCGGCGAAGCGGCGCAGGCGGCTCTGCGACGCTTGTGTGAGTTCCGCGTCCGACTTGCCCAATAATCGCTCGTGGTGCGCCGTCCAGCAGCCGTCACAGACGCGCGCGTCCTTTGTTGGGCTCTCCGCGGCCGTTGAGAGCACGTCCGCGTTCGAGAGCGCGTTTCGCGCGCACGAGCCGCAGAACACCCCCCCGCACCGCCGGCAGTGGTGCCTTCGTCGCGCCACCCCAAACACGCGCTCGCAGCCGAAGCAGGCCCGGGCCGCGGCGTCGCTGACCCAGAGCTCGTCCCGATCGGTGTTGGCGGTGGGGCTCATTTTTTGGGGCTTGTGCACTGCTTTTGTTCCGCGCAGCCGCTGGGCCCGACGCGCGCGCCGATGGCGTAGTGGTGGAGCGTGCGTCTCTGACGCCTAGCTGCTTCTACGCACCCGCCCACACAGCGCGTTTTGGCCTCTGGGTCAAAAATAATGTCAAATTTGAATTGAAAAACCCGCGTGTACAACCCGTGCGAATGGAGTAGGAAATTTTACAAACCACTGTGCCCCCACAATGGGCGCCTTATAGAGAGACATTCATGCGCAGCCTCTCAGTAGTGCTGCTGGCTGCTGGCACGGCTGCTTTCCTGCGGCCGCTGGCCCCGCAGCGCGTCCCCGTCGCGCTCCCCGCCAAGAGGAAGAAGAACAAGCAAGTCCTGTCGCCCAGCGGCGAGGTCGTGCGCGGACGCCAGATGATGCGCGCAAGCGCGATCATAGCAAACCGCGGCCGCTCGTCCCTGGTCAGCGCGCCCTGGCTCAGTGATCACCTGAACGACCCGAAGCTACGCATTCTAGACGTGACCCAGGCGCTCGACCGGACGGGCAACACCGTCTCGCCGGGCGTCGACGCGTACCGGGCCGCGCATATACCTGGGGCACGCTTCGTCGACGTTGGTCGACGGCTCTCGACGCCTAATGCCAAGCTGCACAACATGGCGCCATCTCCCGAGCAGTTCGCCGCGGAGCTGAGTCGCCAGGGCGTGGACGACGGGAACCACGTCGTACTCTATAGCTCCGGGAAGGTCATGTGGGCGACGCGCGTCTGGTGGTTGCTGAATAGCTTCGGCTTCGAGGGCCGAGTGTCGGTGCTGGACGGAGGGCTCAAAGCGTGGACTGCCGCCGGCGGTGGTACAGCAACCTTCGTTCCGAAACCAACGCCGACGACGCTGCCGATCCGACCGGCGCGGCGGACGGCGTTCGTGGATAAAGACGCCGTCCTGAAGGCCATGGAGACGGACACGACGCTAGTTGACACCCTGAAGCCCTCGAGCTTCGACGGCTCGAAACCGTCGCGCTACGGGCGCCGCGGTCACATCGCCACCGCGACCAACGTCCCCTACGAGTCGCTCCTCGACGAGGCGGGCTGCTTCCTCCCAGAGGACGAGCTCCGACGCGCCTTCGCGGCGGCAGGCGTCGGAGACGAGCCGGTGCTCGCCTACTGAGGGGGCGGGATCAGCGCGACTGTATTTCTCTTCGCTGCCGTCGCGCTGCTCGGCCGCGGCCCCTCTACTCTCTCGTTGTATGACGCGAGCCTGAGCGAGTGGGCCGCCGCCGACGATTTTCCCATGGCGCCCTAGATGACGGCCGGCGCCTCCCAGGAGGGGACGCCGGCCCGACGCCGCCACGGGTAAATTTACTCTTGTTAACACACCTACTTCTCAGCCGCCCCGCTCAGGAACTCCGGATAGGCTCTCCGAGCCACTTCGACGGTGGAGCGGCACTTCTTGCCCCCGGACGGATCGATCCAGTACTTGTCGACGTGGTCGGAGCCCTCGCGCTTCTTCTCCTCCTTTGTCCAGCCGTCCGCGGTCATCTTTTCTTCCAGCGCTTTTTTGGCCGTGATCTTGCCACCGGTACTGGTACTGGTACGAGCTTTCTTTCGAGGCGGTTCTTCGGAGACCGAGAGCCACGCCCGTTGAGCGTCGTCCACGACTAAAGCGCCATTGCCCCGGAGCGCCACGGTACCTTTGGACGCGTCGCCCGCGGCGGTCCACGCAGTGTCACTGGTCAGCGCGGACACGTCCAGGACGCGCGGCCCGAAGGCCTGGCAGCGCGCGTGCCGCGCGGCAAGGTCGTCCCGCGCGGCGCCTTGCCGGACCACGCGCGCGCAGAGGAACGTCCGGCCCGTAGTGGCGTCCGCCGGCGTCAGCTCGCCGATGGGGCACGTCACGACGGATTCGGACCCGTCCGGACCGGTCACCGTTATCTCGCACACGCAATCCGATATATACCTGACGACGCCGAAGCCGCCGCCTCTGTCGGCGGGAAGGCCGACGCGCCGGCCCCCCAGCGACCAACCCTCGGGGACCCCGGGCGGCGTCGGGTCCTCCAGCAAATCGAGGCACCAGTGTGCGCCGCCGTCGTCGCACCGCAGCGTGCGCTGGAGTTCCTTCGCCGCGTCGCACTGGGGCACGATCGCCTCGCACGCGACTAGAATGGGTTCAGGCGCGCCTGGCGACCACTTCTCCGCCAAAGCCGCGAAGGGTATGCGACGCGTCACCACGTCCAAGGTCACCACGGGCCACTTGACGCTGGCTTCCAACCCTAGCGCGCGCACGGCCGCGGATTGGGACGCCCCCGTGAGGACCTCGTCCGCGCGCGCGTGATCTTGGACGCACGCACTATCGCGGTCGTCACTTAACCCGCGCCGCGACGTCGACGCCGTCCGCAAGGAGGGCGCTTGCCGTTTGGCGAGGCGGCAGCAGACGGCGTCCGGCTCGTACAGGACGACGTCGGCGCCGGCCGCGTGCAACGCCAGCGCCCGCGGCGCGTCCCGGTCGCAGAGCCACTTCTCGCCCGCGTCCACGGGTTGCGTGTAGTCCGCCAACGCCCGTAACTCCACGGCGTGGCGGCCCGAGACCTCGTTCACCTCCGCGGATACAGTGGAAGCGCCTAAACGCAACGCGGGCAGGCCGTTCGCCGAGTAGGACGTGAGCTTCGCGGTGGCTTCGCGGGGCACCGACGCGACGAAGAAGCCCCAGGCGTCGTACCTTCCGAGGGCCTCGGCGCCCCCAATTTGTGAAGACAGCGCCCGCACCTCGTCCACCGTGTTCTTCAATAAAATGTCGCCCCACAGCTTGCACTCGAACTCCAGCACGACCAGCGGCACGCCCGGAGACGCGGGCCACGTCAAGGCTTGCGCCTTCCGGAGCCCTTCCCGCTTGGCGAAGGGTAAAGCGGTGAAAGAATCCGTGCGGACCTCGACCCGCGGTCCCACCTCGACCAGATCCAGGAAGTAGGCGCCGAGTTCGTTCGTGGGCGTCCAAGAAGGCGCAGCGGTGCATTGGGCTAATAATTCCCGACCATAAGATTGCAGAACAACGGGCAGCCCTTCGTCATCCTTGACAATCGCGGTCCTTAAGTAGGTGGCGGCGACTTGGGGCACGCAGTAGGTCTCGTTGTCGTCGAACGTCCGCAGGTACCGCGAGGCCTGTTGGGCGTATTCGGGAAGGTTCTCGGAGGTATGTAGAGTGCCGAGGATCTCCGATACTAAAATGTCGAACTTCAGGTCCTTATTGAGCATGTAGTCCTCGACCGTGCCGTGGAAGAGCTCGTAGGACTCGCTAGAGACGCCGGCGGCTTTTAACGCGCGTGTCGCCAAAGAGACCATGGTCTTGTTCGTGTCCACGCCCACGACCTTCTGCGCGCCGTGTAGTAACGCCAAGCGCGTCAACAAGCCCGTGCCGCAGCCCAGATCCAAGACGACGGGCGCCCTTTTTTCCTTCTCCTGGAACGCGGCGATGCAGGCCTGGATGGCCCTGCCGTACTGCACGTTCCGGTCCTGGTCCGCGAGCATGGCCAAGAAGTAGCTCGCGAAGCCGGCGTCGGCGGGCTGGTACATGGTGCTACGCTGCCAATTTGAAAACCTAGAGATGAGGAGAGCACCTCTGTGTCTGCTGCGGTAAGCTCCGAGCGGTGCGATGCGTGAGAAAAAAGCTGCGACGACAAGTGTGTGGACTGCCTTCTTGCAGCACTGTCCAACACGTCGTGTGCAAGCCGCGCGGGCACAACAACGCGCCATCGATGAAAACCCGTTTTTAAGTGCTTTTGACCCCATGTGAAACGCGCCATGCAGCCGTTTGAGTATCCTTCAGTTCGATACTGGTCCAAAGAGATGAATAGGGCAATTACTGGGAGGCGAAAAAATTAATTTCTTGATTCGCGGTGCTTCAGCGGTCAGTCGCGCCGGTGGAATGCGGTCGATTCGTGGTCCAGAGGTCTCCCTGAGGTCGCTTATGGTCGGTACTAGACATGCGCAATCGCCTACACCGCATGCGCCGTCGCTTGGGTCATTATCTACCAATTCTCTGAGCAGTCCAGCTCACTCATGCATGATCAGGCAGTGTTTGGAGTTTCAGACCTTTGAGAGCTATGGGATGCCCAAAGCGCACGCGCAAACGGTGTAGGCGTCAACCCACCATCAGACCGAACCCATAGCGAGTCCGAGAGCCTTCCCGCATCCCAAAAAAGTGTTTTATTTGGGCTCGGCAGCGCCCGTGAACGTCAAATACGGCAATTACTCGAGGTCCCCCAGGAATCGTTCTAGCGGTCTCGTTGGGCCCCATACTACCCCACCTATAGTTGAAATCAAGTATAGGCCATTTACACCACGAGAAGGGTACTTTGGGCTGCCCGCGCTTGGGTCTGAATATTATTGATCTGGACCTCGCGCAAGTCGGTCGATTGTAATACAAACGGTCGCGCCAAGGTCCATAGTGATGGTACCAGCCCTGATGCCCTCAGGTCCATGTAATTTGCCCGTGTTTACCAGATCGTGGGGTCGCGTAGTGGCGGAGCCGCGAGGAGATTACGGAACGGTTAATTCAATGTAGTAGTTGTTCGGGCGGTTCGGATGGATCACCCAAGTACCGAAGCGCCTCAAACGCAAGTTTATTTTATAAAACACCGGTCTAGGGCCTTTTTGGAGGTCCGTCTACGCACCGTCGTCCGCGGAGAGTGGGCAAGTGGGTCGATTATGAATAGAACAACGGCGGAACAGTCCCTCAGGGTAGTGTCGTCGCTGATACTCGCAGGTCCAGGTTCTGGGTCCGTCCTTATGTAAACGTGGGGTCGCGAAGTCGCGGAACCGCGCGGAGCAAACGGAGCACCTAAGCATGCTCACTAATCGTTCTGATGGGTTGGATGGACTCTGCCAACAACAAACGGATGTTAACACACCTAAGGAAGGGAAGTGTCTAGTAAAATTCTTCTCCCGCCCTCAGAGCGCGGGCTATTGGCTCCAGTTCCGTCAGATATGTATGAAAACTGGGCCGGAGTACTTATAATGTACTAACCGGACGGTGGATGGCGGCGTCAATCGCTGGTGTACTTTGGCAACCCGTAAGACTCATCCGCGAATGTCCCAAGATTTCCAGGAGCCGCGAGCATATGTGCCCCGGCCGCTACATGTTTGGTCTCGATGACCGACTATGATGCTAACTTAATTTGGGAGCTCATTTATTTTACTCCACCTACCCAGGAAGGTACCAAAGTCCATTTTTGGGCCTTGGGGCGGCCTCGGGAATTTCAAATAATGTTCGATTCTGACGGGCACATGGTGTTAGACATTCTACCCATACGTTCTAATTACAATGGCCGCGGGGCGTCCAAAAAGTCAAATCATAAACACTTAGTCCTGACCGACCGCGAGCGCCTCGTACGCCGCCGCGCCGGCCTCGAGCCCCCCGATGGCTACCCCTAGTTTGTTCCCGAAGCGCTCCAGCGCGAAGCGCTCCCCCTGCTCGCAGACCGTGAGCACCGCGCCGCGTCGCCCGAGCCGCGCCGTGCGGCCCGCGCGATGTAAATAAGAGGTGGCCGTCCGTGGCACGTCGAAGTTCACGACGAGCGAGGTCCGGGGCGCGTCCAGCCCCCGCGCCGCGAGGTCCGTCGTGAGGAGCACGTCCGTCTCCCCTTTTACGTACGCCTCGAAGGCTGACGAGCGGCTCCCCAAATCCGCGATCTCGTCCAGCACATCAACCTTTAACCCGTCCTGACTTAATACCGCGGCGATCTTCGGCAGGAGACTCAGTCGCTTTGCATCCAAGAACACGACCGCGGCCGTCTCTGCATTCGCCTCGAAGACGCCTTTTAAAAACTGCCGCACCACGGCCAGGCGCGCTTCCGGTTTCGAGCAGATGACCAGACTATGTGCAATAGAAGGCATACCTCTTTCCGATGATAAATAGGCCACTTGCCGCGTCGCCCACCGCCTTCTCTGGAGGTCGCCCGGCATATGCTGCGGCGCGTCGATCGACGCCGTCGCGAAGACCGTAGTCCGGGTCGCCGGGAGGTGGTCATTCAGTAAGCGGTGTAAGGATTCTCTCCTATCGATGTCGTCCAGAAAAGAATCCACTTCATCCACCACCACGAAACTACACGCGTCCAGCGTCTTTAACCCCCCGTAGTCCGCCATCTTCCGCAGCGGGCCGGGGTTGCCCACGACTATGTGTGGCGGTTCCGCCCACGCCCAGGTGCGCTGCCGTTTTAAAGAAGAGCCGTCGAGCAGACTCATGACAGTGCCCTTGGTTAATCTTCGCAGAACTTTGGCCACCTGCATGCCCAGTTCGCGCGTCGGAACGACCACACACGCTTGCGTATTTTGTCGGGTGCTATCGACGCGTTCCACTAAAGGCAGGAGGTAGGCTAGCGTCTTCCCGGAGCCCGTCTGGGCGTGGATCAAGGCGTCGCTCTGGTCCTTGAGGATCGATGCAATGGCCGAGGACTGCACCGGCGTCGGGCGCGCGAACTCGGGGCCGAGCGCTTTCGCGGCTTCTATTGTTGTTGATAACAAGCCCAACGCCTCCCAGGTGTCGTCATCGCTTTGTTGGGCGTAGAGCGGTGCGACGGTGCGCCGGCGCGGCGGCGCGTAGCTTGCGGCGCATGCGAGCCAGGCGAGGGCGCTGCGGCGCATCGCCTTGTTTGCAGGCCGCAGCGATGGCGTCTGGCTTTTTAGGACTGCGCAACTGCAAAGACACTATCGCAACACGTCGATGGGCGAGTTATGGCAGCGGTGATGGCAGTGACACGAAGCAAAACGCTTGTTTTGTCGATGCCGAGCCAGCGAAAACCCGTACAGCACCGCGCGTACTTTAACTCCTGCCAACGCGACACAATTTCTCACAAATCAGACCAAGATGATCCTCACAAACTGCGCCGCCTGCGCCGCGCCACTGGCCCACGACGCGCCGCGATGCGTGCGGTGCAAAACGAGATATTGCGATTCGACTTGCCAACACGACCACTGGCGCCGCGGGCACAAGCAAATCTGCAAGAAAATACACCGTGGCGGCAACGCGGAGCAGTACCATGCCGACAACAAATATAAGGAGGCGGTCGCGGTCGCGGTCGAGAAATGCGCGAACGATACCAAGGGCCAGACGTGCTACATTTGCACGGAAGCTCTCCACTGGAAAACGACAGAGGGCCTCGTGCGCGGGTGTGCGTGCCGCGGGACGGCGGGCTTCGCGCACGTGTCGTGCCTGGCGGAGCAGGCGAAGATTTTGTTCGCGGAGGTCGAGGAGAACAATTTGGACGACAAGGTGAAGAATGCGAGGTGGAGGCGGTGGCGCACGTGCAGTCTGTGTGAGCAAAGTTACCACGGCGTCGTGCAATGTTCGCTCGGGTGGGCGTGCTGGAAGACGTACGTGGGCCGGCCGGAGGAGGACCAGGTTCGGAGCTTCGCGATGGGGCAGCTTGGGAGCGGTTTATCCGCCGCAAAAAACCACAAGGCCGCGTTGTCCGTGAGAGAGGCCGAGTTGTCTCTGATGATGCACCTTGGCGATTCAAAAAATAATATACTCGTCGCGAAGGGCAATATGGCGAGCACATATCAACAGCTTGGACGGTTTGAACCGGCCCTGCGGATGCGACGAGAAGTATACTCTGGAACTCTGAAGCTCAGTGGCGAGGAATATAGAGGCACGCTGATAGAAGCCAACAACTACGCGTCATTGCTAAAACGACAAAATCGCTTCAAAGAAGCTAAGTCTCTGTTGCTCAAAACGATGCCCGTGGCACGGCGCATTTTGGGGGACGATCATAGACTTACGATCGGGATGGTGGGTATTTACGCGCAGACAGTTTACTTGGACACCAGCACCTCGCTCGATGATATCCGCGAGGCCGTGACGACGCTTGAGGAAACGGAACGGACCGCCCGGCGCGTGCTTGGTGTCGAGCACCCGCTCACTCAGGGAATTGACCTGGATTTGCGAAATTTGCGAACAGTGCTCGCTGGAGGGACGCTGCCCTGTAACTTGCATCTTCATTAACCCCTCCGCATCACGAACCCAGACTCAGGACGTTTAACTTAACTCATTTACTTCTCCCGCCCCCGCGATCGTGACGCGAACGACGCCGCCGCGGACTTGAACCGCCCGACGCGGCTCCGCGGCGGCAGCTGGGGCGGCGCCTCGCCCAGCTCCGACGCCTCCGAGGGCGGCGCCGAGGACATTTGCAGCCGCCCCGACGGCTGGACGGCGTCCTGCGCCGCCATGAGGTGCACGATCTCCATCTTCGCGTCCACCAGCAGCTGCTCGAGGCGCGCCCGTTCGGTGGACGCCCTTTCCTCCGCGTCGGCCGCGTTCTGCACCTGCTCGCCCGACGCCGCGGCCGCCTCGTCCCGCATGGCGACGGCCGTGGCTAATGCGGTGTCGGCGTGGAGAGCGGTCGCCTGGGCATACGCCGCGGCCGCGTCGGAGCGCTCGCGCCGCGCCACGGAATCAATGGCCGCAAACTCCGCGGCGGAGAGTGCGCCCACCGCTCGTTCGGCCCGGCTACATTCCACAGCGAGGGCTGCCTCGAGCGTCCGGCAGCGCAAGCTGGTAAACGCACTCCGCTTCGCGTCCGCGAGCCGCCTCGATACGTTGCCCCGCGCCCAGGCGTCCCTAGCTGCCTTCAGCGCGCCGTCGGCACCAGTCGTCGTGAGCTTCACCAACACGCGCCGCATCCGGTCGCGCCGGCGCCGCTCGCACGCGTCGGACAGCGCCGACAAGCGCGTGCGCATCTGATCCTTCGCGCGCCCGGCCTCGCCGAGCCTGAGGAAGCCGCGCCGCGCATACTCGCGCCGCCGGCGTTTGAAAGAGGCGCCCAGGGCTACTAAGCTCCGCCGCCTATCGAGCGACCGCGCGTCCGCCGCAGTCGTCTCCGTTGCCTCTGCACGGGCGCTTTCGAGCTGTATTTTCAAATCAGCGATTTCGTTGCGCAACATGTTGGCCATCCCCTCAAAACCGTCGCCAACGCTCTCGCGCGCCTGATCTAGGTCCTCGGCGTGCCTCGTGCCGAGCGTGCGCGCTTGCTCGTCTAACGCGTCGCGCCGCTCCGCGTCGAGCTTGGTTTGGAGCGCGCTCCTCGCTTCCTCGGCCCGCACGTCCGCGGCGGCGACGGCGCGCCGGACGGCGTCCGCCCGCGCCTCGTCGGCCGCCTCGCGCGCCCGCTCGATTTTCTCGTCGGCAGCGGCCGCCGCGTCGCCTGAGCTGGCGCGCGCGGCGTCGCGCTCCGCGGTCCGCGCCTCGAGCTCGCCGCGGAGCTCCTGCGCGGCCGCGACGTCGGCCGCGGCCGCGTCGCCGAAGCTGGCTCGGGCGGCCTCGAGCGCCGCAGTGGCCGTCGCGAGCTGTTCCCGCGCGGTGTCGCGCTCCGCCGTGATAGCCTCGAGCTCGCCGCGGAGTTTCTGCGCCGCGTCCTCTGCTCCGGCGTCCCGCGAGGCGGTGGCCGTCCCGAGCAGCGTGAGCGTCGCTGAGGCTTCTGCTCGCGCGGCGTCGCGCTCCTGCGTGAGCGCCTCGACCGCCGCGGCGCCCCCCGCGCTGGAGGCCCTCCACCGTCCGAGGACGCGCCGCAGCCGCTCCCGCCTTCGCCGCCGCCAGGCGTCGTCGAGCGCCCCGAGGCACCGCCGCGCATCCAAGGTGCGTTGGGCCTCGAAGAGCGCGCTCTCGAGGCCTTGGGTATTATCCGCCCGGCGCCACGCCATAAATCGCCGCCGCAGCAGCGAGCTCGCGAGGCGCGTGGCCAGCCGCACGATAACGCGCGCGGGCCTGGCCGCCCAGCGCCGGAAGGCGTCGCCACGCCGCCGTCGTTTAAGCGAGCGGCCCAGCGTGATCAGACCGCACTGCGTCGCCATACCGTCCGCTAGGTCACCCGCGACCACGGCGACGGAGGGCTCTGTCGGCGACGATCGTTTAGCAACAGCCGCCCAGCGCCGCAAACGCGACCGCGCCGTGCGGTCGTCGAGGACGCGCTGCGCGAGGCGCTTGCCTAGATCAAGAGACCGCGGGTCGTACTCGTCGGCAGCCTTCGGCCGCGCGGGCAGCGCCGGCGCCTTCAGCCGCGCCGGCATCCTCAACCACACGTCGAAGGTGCGCTCGAGCGCGTGGATCTCCACCACCTGTCCGACGGTCCGCGCGAAGAGGCGCCGCGTCGCTTGCGTGGCGTCGTCCGCATTCACCTGGTCCCAGGCTTTTTGTAACGTACCGCACCGGAGCTCTTTGGCCCGGAAGTGCCGGTACCGCGCCTCTTCGAAGCTGAGCGCGGTGATGCGCGCTTGGAGGAGGAGCGGCATCTTTTCAGCTGCTCCCACTTTTACTATGGGAGGAGCGGCATTGCTGTGCAGACGTGAGCGCGACCATGCGGCGGCGACGGAGCAGTGCTTACGCCTTTGCGGGCAGCCCAATTTACGCCGGGCTGGCTGAACAGTCCACTGTGCCCCCGAAAAAATAAAAAATCAAGCGTGCGGGTCGCGGTCTCGGCCGGGACGTGCGGCATGGAATCGCACACGTAAAATCATGATTAGATGGCTATTGCTATGCTGCGTCCCTAACCTTGGGTCGGCGCTCGGCGCGTTCGTTCGTTCAACGAGGAGGCCTAGACAAGTGCGGAGTAGTACGTTACTCCGGCGGGCCGCCCGGCGGGGAAGGGACACGCGGGGAGAGGGGGGGGATGTTGCGTGAGGAATGAGGGGCGGGTCCGGGCGGCCCCTGCTTGCAGACTTAGAGCTCGCCGTCGCGGCAGCATCCGTCCTGGATGTTGCCGAAGCGGAGACGGCGGCGGCTCGATCCGCCGACGCAGATCTCGCCCGCGCCGCAGTCCTCCTGCGTCGCGCAGGACTTGCAGTCGGGCGCTGGCCCGGGCACCGGGTCCATTTTGGCGTAGTACTGGAGGAGGGCCGAGCGCTCGCGGTGGAACGGGGACCTCGCGGGGCAACGCGGGCGGGAGCGAGGCGAATTACGAAATACGACGCAGGGTAAAGTTCACACATAGTTAATCGCCCCTCAGCCGGTCGCCAATTGCCACGAGGCGTGCCGTCAACCGAATCGCTGGCTGCAGGTCCACCACCGATGCAGGGCTATTTGGGTCCATGACGAACACGTTCGGCGCCCAGCAGATGGCGAGGTTCTCCGGCGTCATGGCGTTCTCGGCCTGGCGGTGCGACACGGCGTGCAACAGGACCAGGAGATCCCGAACAACGGTGCCCGCCGCGCCACCTTGGCTCAGCACGTCCCGCGCGCCCGCGGCGAAGGCCTCATCATCGTCGCCGCACACGTCAGCCGCGGCGCGCAGCGCGAGGTTGCCCCCCCTGGGCACGAGGCCCGGCCGGTCGCGGAACCAGCCCTTCGCCAAAGTGGCGCAGTCGTCCACATCCAAAGTACCGACGACGCCGCTGTCGCCGGCGTCGAGCCGCGCCTTCATGGAGGCGCACGTCGCGGCGTCGCCGGGGATGCGGAACAAGCCCTTCCGCGTCAACGCATCGTCCTGCCCGAGCCGCCGTAAAAGCGCGGCCAGCGAGGCCGCCTCGGTGGGGCCGACCTCTGGAACAATATCGTGGCTCTGCGGCGTCGCCGGCGCAGGTGCGACGACGGCCGGCGCCTGCGCGACCAAGGCCTCGAGCCGCTGGAGGTCATCGGACGCCGGCGCCTCCAGCGAAATGGTCGTGCCGTCCCGCCGGGAGGCGGCCACGCCCCGGAGTAAATCTCTAGCGACTGACGGCTCTTCCCCGCTAATGGTGGCTGCGGCCCAGGGCCTTAAACGGGCGGCGGCGTCCTCCAGTTGCACGATGCGCGCGGCCGCCGCGCACCTCAAACACTCCGATAAAGCTGTCTGCGCGGCACTCACGAAGGCATCGAGAAGCGGCTCCAAGCAAGCCGTAGCGGCGCGCATCCGCTGGCACGAATCGTCGTACTTTTGCTGCCTCGACACGACGTCGTCCTTCTTCTTCTGCGCCGCTTCCAACTTGCGCTTGCGCGCAAAGTAGTCTTGGATGACGGAGTCCCGCTCTCCAATAGCGCTCTCCACGACAGACTCGTAGCGCCGGACCGCTCTCAGCGGCGCGAGGCACCAGCCCTCGACGCGGTCGAAGCGGTCCGTGCGCTCCTCGGCCGCCTCCAAGGCCGTGATGAGGTCGTCGTCCTCGCCTAGAGCTTTGAGGGCGTCCTTCCTCCGAGCGTCGGCCTTTTTCTCCGAGGCCTCGACATACTCTAAAGCTGTTTGTGCCTCCTTGAGCTTTAAAGCGGCGGCCCGGTACGCCGCGACGCCTGCATTCAAGTCGCCCGTGTGGTCGTCGGTCTCGTGGCGCGAGAGCCCGAGCTTGTTGCGAGCGCTCTCGCCCACTCTCCTACGCCAGGCGCTCGAGCCGAGCGACGCCTTGGCCGACGGCGGCGTATCTACTGTATCCGTTGAGTCCTTGCGCTTGAAGAGGGACTTCATGAGCTGATTTTTTGGCTTTTTTAGGAATGCAGCTCTGGGACGGCACTGCGCGCAGTTTCACAGCACTGCGGCTCGACGAGACTTTCTAGGAGTCTGCTGGCGCGCGCCTGGTGACGCTCGTGCCCGATTACGCGCGCGCAGCCTTGCAAACTCCGGGAACGCGCGCTATTCGGTCAAAAACGGGTTTTAGCTGCATTGTATTGGCTCTCTTTGAGCGCTTTCACAGGCAGTACGTATCCAAAATACATTCTTGCAGCTCCCAGGGACTGAGGATACATTCACTAGTCGGAAAACCACAGCGTGGGCGCCCCGCATCGCTGCGGCCTCAAGCACAGCACAGCTCTTAAGTTGACTTTTTGCACAGCCTTTACAGAGCTGCGCAGGACAACTCTAAACTTTGAACACTGTAGCTGAACGCAAAGGAGAGCAATGGCGCGCCGCGCAATAGACGGTAAGGTCTACTTCTCCTACGAATGCATCCACGACGCCGTAAGCTCATCCGTTGACTGCGTCAAGGCCTTCAAGCCGGACGTCATTGTCGCCATCGGCGGCGGCGGCTTCATCCCGGCGCGCATGCTTCGAAGTGAGATCAACGTACCCATCGTTGCTGTTGGTTTGGAGCTCTATGACGACAGCACGAACACGATTAATAAGAACGGCGTGCAGATCAACCAGTGGTTCGACGAGAGCTACGGGCCGGGGGCCCTCGTGAAAGATGGTCGTGTGCTGATAGTAGATGAAGTGGATGATACGCGCACGACGCTCGCGGCGTGCGTCGGCGAATTACGCAAGCGGCACGCGCCGGCGCACGTCGCTTGCTTGGTCGTGCACAACAAGCTGAAGCCCAAGAGGGCGTCCTTGCCGGCGGACGTAACTTACATCGCGTGCGAGGACGTGCCCGACTTATGGAACTGTTACCCCTGGGACGCGGCCGCCTACGGACTGACGGCGCATGAACACGCGGCAAGAGCTCGGGCGTGCGCGGGCACATCGCGGGGCGCCGTCGTCTGAGGCGCCGCCGCCCTCGGCGCGCTCGTCGTGCTCCTGCGCCGATGACACCGTGTGTGTGGTATATTTATTTAGTATTCGTCGCGTTCGACGCGAGCTCGCTCCGGAGGCTCCGCGTCGCGCGTGCGGCGCTCCGCGCGATGGCCTTGGGCAGCGACCGGTCCCGCTCCCGGAACTGGCGCGGCTCGAGCCACGACGCGGAAAAGAGCTGGTACTGGCCCCGCACGCGCCGCCAGGCGCGTTGGGTACGTGGCCAGTTCGTCTCCCGGGGCGGCCGCGGTTCCTCGTCGAAGAGGCTCTCCTCGATAGCTAATTCCTCCTCCTCCGCACGCACGGACACCAAAGGCACGCCGGGGCCCGGGAGCGCCTCCCGCAGCTTCCGCCGGCGCCGCGGTCTTAATGTTGGGCCCAGGCGGCGCTGCAGCTGCGCCGCGCCGTCCCGCTTTCGTAACCGCTCGGAAATGACTTTCGAGAGGCGGTTCGCGTTCTTCAGCGCCCTGGACGTGGACGCCAGATTCCGCCGCAGGATCTCCTGGAACTTCGAGTCCGACTCGTCGGTGCGTGTCACGCCGCCGACCGAGCCGATCAACTCGTCTCTCCTATCGCTCCAGGCCGTGTGCGGGCCGGCGCCCGACAGCGTCAGGAACAGGTCCAGCGCCAGCGGCGAGGCCGTCATGCCCCAGTGGTAGGAGTGCATCACCAAGGAAGCGAGCGCTAACCGGGCCGGCGGCGCGCGCGCGTCGAGCGCGCTGGACGAGACGAGGCGATCCGTCGCTGCGGACCACGTGAGCGGTTTGAGCGCATCCGGCAAATTTGGCGACGCCCAGGGCTTGTACGCGACGCGATCTGTTGAAGCAGCGTCCAAGGCGTCGTTGAGTTGGCGTTTAAACGCCTCGGAGTCACCCGGCGGCACCTTGTAACACGTATCAAACTGATAGAAGAACTCGTTCGAGGGATGTTCGGCAATGACGACCCGCTTCCCCATGGCCAAGGCTTCGGCCGTCGCCGTACACAGGACCTCACTTATAGAAGGATTCACGAACACGTCGTAGGCCCCGAAGATGGACGCGTCGGCGTGGTCCGCCGGGCCCTTGAAGACCAGCCCGCAATCCAAGACCCTAGACTTGTTCTGGATGTCCGTTAACTCGGGTCCCCCGCCATAACAGTCGATTTTTATGTCGTTCGTATCCTTCAGCACTAGTAATTGGGTATACCCCTTGGCCCACATGGCCTTGCCCACGAAATAGCACCTCGCGTCCGTCGGCTTCTGTATGAAAGCGGGCGGCCCGCCCTGCGCCCCAACATCTAGGAAACATTTCCTGACACCGTGCACGTTCTCCACGCGGGAATGCGGCAACGGCCGCAACGTCCGCGATAATTGGACAACAACGTCGCAGTGCGCTCTAGTAACAGTTTCGGTAAAAAACCTTTCAGCTTTGACGTTAAATTCTTCCGTCGGATTCTCCATCCCCTCATTATCAGCAATAGCATAGGCCTCGTAATTCGTGTGGGCGACACCCACGACATGTCTAAAACGACTGGTCCAGCGCGGGCCGTTGCGGTACCAGTTCAAAGTTGAGGATCGAGCCTAGACCAGTAGCGTATCGGGACGGGTACCAGCCTAGATTCAGTGAAGAAGCTGGGGCGTCTGGGGCGTTCTTGGCGATCCAGTCCCTCACAAACTCCTCCTGTTCTGTTTTTGACTGAAACACGCGGCCGTTGAACAGGGTCTTCTGGTCCTCCGGGTCGCTCAACCACGGTAGTAAGAGTGTCACGTCCTTATAGCCGTTGCCGACCATGTACGCGGCCCGCAGGGCCGGATTCACGGCGGTGCCCGTCATCCAGGGTAAGGAGGCCGTGGTAACGATGACTACGCTCCGGTCCTTGGTCAGGCGCGAGTCCTGGGTGATGTACGCGTCCTCGACGACGTCGACCAATGGCCGCAGCGGTCTCAAGTCGATGCCCTGCCTTCCAAAGACGCGCAGCGGCGCGACGCGGCGGCGCGGCGAGACCGTGCCGACGAGCGCGCCGCAGGAGGCCGCGATGAGGACGAGGCGCCGCATGGTCTTATCGAGTCAGGCTCGGGCTGGGCCTCAGGCTAGCGCACGCGCAGCGGAACCCTCGGATCGGTGCGCAGTGCGTACCAAGGCTGCAAGGTGGGTCTAACCAACGCGCCGAGCGCGTCTGGCTGGAGACCGCGTAGGTATGCTTTCAAAATACTACAACAAGTCTTCAACGGGGCTCCAAAACCAATTTTAGCCGGCAGGCCGCGTATTGCATGTAAAA
>Ga0302122_10001132_pt1 | contig 16852 bp, 11 predicted proteins | sample CB21_SCM_MG_FD_203115 | JGI IMG/M metagenome (GOLD analysis project Ga0302122, IMG submission 203115) | Marine microbial communities from Western Arctic Ocean, Canada - CB21_SCM | ecosystem: Environmental > Aquatic > Marine > Oceanic | place: Canada: Western Arctic Ocean | collected 2017-09-28
CGGGCGGCGCGGCCGCGGCCGGCCCCGCGGCTTGCAGGCGCGCGAGCAGCTCGGGCTTTGTGCCGCCGACGGGCAGGCCCGCGGCCAGGCAGCGCTCCTTGAGCTGCGGCACCTTGAGCGCGCTGAGCCCGCCGGCGGCGCCAGCAGGCTTCTTGCTGCCCTTGCGCTTCTTAGCCGCTGCCGCGACGTCGTAGCGCACGAGGGTCGACGCCGGCAGCACGAAGGCGCTGGCGCTGCACAGCGCGAGCAGCAGCGTTGCTGCTCGTCGTCTGCTGTGGCAAGCCATTTGCACTATCCCTGTCAGCTTAGCCACCAGTGCTGCTGCGGCGCGCGACGGCAAGTGTCGAAAACGTACACCGAGCAGCTATTTGAGCGGTCTGTGCCGGTTCTCAGGGCCTGGTTGATTCACTGCTCCTCAGCTCACCTTCTAAAAACTCGCCCGGCAACAGCCACACTCCCGGCGAAGCATACCTCCCATGGGCGGTTGTGCAATGAATTTGAAGACTCCTGCCGGAGATGCCCTTTTCGCTGTAAACACGGGTTTCCTCCAAGCAACCGCGGCCCGCGGGCAATTTGCGCAGTACGCTTACGGTAACGAGCAGCAACCATTCGCACTATTGGGTTGTCGCCACTGATACAAGCGAAGCCACCGCAACGGAGTCTTCAGTGCGCGCCGCCACAGGACAACCGCACCAAAACTGCCGTGCAGGACAAACTGTGCAGCATGGCAGCCATGATGGACGACGACGAGCTCCAGCGCCTCTACGCCTGGGTCGACGAGATCCCCCTGAGCCGACCGAAACGGAACATCGCCCGCGACTTTGCCGACGGCGTGCTCGCCGCGGAGGTCTGCCACCACTACTTCCCCCGTTTAGTCGATCTGCACAACTACCCGCCGGCGAACTCCATGCGCCAGAAGCTCTATAACTGGGACACGCTGAACGCGCGCGTGCTGCGGAAGCTCGACGCGGCTTTGCCGCGCGCGGACGTCGAGGCCGTCTGCCAGTGCGCACCGGGCGCCGTGGAGCGCGTCCTCAACAGCCTCCAGCTCAAGATGGCGCGCCACCGCGCCGTGCAGCAGCGGCGCAAGGAGGTCGCGGAGACGGCGGAGCCGCCCGCGGCGCCGCCGCCCGCGCGGGCCAAGGCGGCGCTCCAGGCGGACGTGGACCAGGAGCTCCTCGTGGAGAAGGAGCAGGAGGTCCACGACCTGCGGGAGACGGTCGACATCCTCGAGCAGAAGATCGCCAAGCTGGAGCAGCTCGTCCGGCTCAAGGACGCGAAGATCCAGAAGCTCAAGGACGCGGCGGCCGGCCGGCGGTGAGCCTCCGCCTAACAGTTTTCTCTCTCTCTATGATTGGTGTCGCGGCGAGGGCGTGGGCGTCAATTTCGGCGGCGGGCGCGTCGCGGTTGTGGCGCGTCGCGGTCGTCGAGATGAGACTCGTTCGAGTAGTCGGCGGTGGGCGGCGTTTTCGAGAGTACCTCTACCCGATCAATACGCCGTCGCCGCGACCCTGCGTCCTGCGTTGTGCTGTGGCATATTCGGGTTTTGCACGCCAAAAAAACAAGAGCCATCGCGTTTGGCCGTACTCGCTACCAGACGTTCTCTAAGGAGTCTCCGCTACCGCATCGCTCCCGCGCACTGCCACATCAAAACGGAAAGAAAGCGCCCCGGCGGCTCAGTCAAGGGCCAAACACGCAGCGCCAGCCGCAGCGACAACAACACACCCGCAGCGCCAGCCGCAGCGACAGCGACCATGAAGGGCGCCCTCGACATGTACCGCAAGGTCGCGCCGGACCTCATCGTGAGCACGAGCCGCGGCGGCGCCTTCAGCGTCGGGGCCGTCGTGCTCATGTCCTATCTGGCGCTCGTGGAGACGTTGGCCTTTGTGGGTGCTGGAGATGTGCGGGAGAAAATCGACGTCGAATTAGGATTAGCGCCGTCGCGGATCAACATCGACGTCGAGTTCCCCCGACTGAACTGCGACGACGCCACGGTCGAGCTGTGGCGCGGCAAGAGTAGAGCGGCGACCCACGGTTTGGAGAGAACTTTAAGAGTGCGCCGGTTTGATGACGCCACGAAGCGGTCGCAACCTTATCGCAAAATCGCCGACGGCGTCAAGGCCGACACCAGTGATATGCCGGGCTGTAAACTCCAGGGTTTCATCGCTTATGAACATACCTCCCCGGGCACCGTGGCCATCTCGGCGCCGGCCGGCTCCGATTTGAGTCATCACGTGGTGGACTTCGCCTTCGGCATGCCGCTGTCCCGGACGCAGACCGCCGGGCTAAAATCGCTCCCGGAGCGCTACTCCAAGGTCGTCGCGCCGACGTTGCAGCGCACGGCCTACGCGTCGCCGTCGCCCGAGAAGGTCTTCCACCACTTCATCCACGTGGTGCCCACGAAGTACGAGCTCTCCAATCGGCGGGGCTTCACGGCGTTCCAGCTCTTGCACCAGAACCACCTCTCGCACATGGAGGCCGGCGGGTCTACTGTCGTCACGCGCTTCGGCTTCGACATCTCGCCCATGGTGGCGCTCGTCTCGAACCGCTCGGCCAAGCGGTGGTACGACTACACGACGTCCCTCCTCTCCATCGTGGGCGGGGCCTTCACGGTCGTGTCCCTCCTGGAGCGCTTCGCCGGCGCGCTCGGCTGAGGTCGTGCGGAGCCCTCTGTGGAATAAGTGAACTATACTAGTGCTTGTGACCGAAGGCATGCGTCGAAGTGCGCGCGGGTTTTCGCGCCAAGTCGTTAGTAGCGCAACGCTGCCCGACGGCGTCCTGCCCCAACAAAAAAAGGGCAGCCCACGGCAGCACTGGCCGCCACAGCGGGCAGCGCACAGACCATGGCGGCGGTCGCTGCGGCCGACAAGGCCATGGAACGGCTCCGGCGCCGGGAGGCCGAGGTCGCGGGCCACCGCCTCGCCGCGCTGGCGGCCATAAAGGCCGAGGCCGCGGCGCAGGTCGACGCCGCCGCGGCCGAGGCGCGGGTCAGCAAGTACGATAGGGAGACCAAAGCAATCAAAACCGGCACGGAACTCGCCCGGGTGACGAACTACAAGCTCGGCGAGGTCGCGAAGGCCTTCGCCAAGAACGTCATTGACCCCGACGCGCCCTGGAAGCTCCAGAAGAAGCTGAAGGAGCAGAAGCGGGGCGGCGCGGCGGAGCGACGACGGGCCGTGCGGAATATTTATGAAGGCGGGGCGCAGCGGGAGGCCAAACGATGCGAGCGGCGGGACGCGAAGCGGCGCGCGCGGTGGGCTAAAGTTGATGAAATTGTACATGTGGAGATGAAGTCCCAGGAGGACATTCGACGAATCGCGGACGAGCGCACGGAAAGAGATGTCGCGGACACGAAGATGAAGTGCTGCGCCAAGGAGCTCGGGTTTGCTCCCGATGTCGACTTAGCTATCTTAGAAAAAGAAGTGAAGCGGTCCGCGCATTTTGAGGTGGGGGAGGCGATTTATGCGGAGGGCGGGGGGGCTTTGGTCTTTGCGCGCGTGCCCGAACTCAGGGCCAAGTTCAAGGCGATCGGGACGGGCGACGCTCGCAAACAAGAAATTTGTCATGTGTGCCTCGCTGTTGCGGTGCCATTACTAAAGCGGGCGGTCGGCGACCACTACGAGTTCTTCTCGCGGGAGGACGTGCATAGGAACGGGTCATCCCAGGAGAGGGCCCGCGACCGGCAGCACATGAGGGCGGCCGTGGAGGGCGCGGTCAAAAAGGCGGCGAAGCACGGCCTGGTCGAGCTTGCCCGGGACGAGGCCGCGCTGCGATTAGACGTCGAGGCGCTGCAGAAGCGGATCGTGGGCCTCGGCGTGGCGCCCGACCGACTGGTCGTCGTGCCCGCGTGGTGCTCCTGGGCGCGGACGCGCGGGCCTGCGGCGACGGCACCGCTCGTGGCGAGGCGAGCCGCCCTCCAGGGCCAGCTCGCCCGCGCCAGGGGGACGGCGGTCCTCGAGGCTCCGGTCCCCCTGCCCCCGATCGACTTCGTGCTGGACATCCCGGTGGACACGGGCCCGCGCGGCTACGAACACGGGCGGCTTGGCATCGCCCTCGGCGGCGCGGGCGAGACGACGAAGGCCGAGGCGGCCCGACGGGAGGCGCGCAAGCAGGCGGAACTGGCCGACTGGGCCGAGCGCGAGGGCCTGGGCCACTTGCTGAGCCCCGAGCTGGAGCGCGAGGTGGCGGAAGGCCCCGCGCCGGCGCCGGCCGCGGACGCCGCGCCGCCGCTGCCGCGCGATCCCGAGATCGACGCGGAGTCGTGGCTCGCGGTGGGGCTGGCGCCGCTGTCTATGTGATTTTCTAAGCATGTGTATCTAGCCGCTCTGTCTGTCTATGGTACACTTAGCAACACCTCCTCGACTCCGAGCTTTCGCTTCGGCGCTGCCGGTGCCGCGCCGTCCGCGGCGTACCCGTACCAGATCACGCCGGCGACGCGCTCCGAGGCCGCGTCGAGGCCGCAGATCCGCTCGAAGTCCGGCGTCCGTTGGATGTCGCCGCTCGTCCATTTGGTTCCGACGTCCTCATCCGCGAAGGAGAGCTGCAGGTTCTGCACCGCGCAACAGGTGGCGGCATAGTCCTCGAGCGTTGATAGCTCGTCGCCCGGCGTGACGCGCGACGTCACCACGAGCCAGTTCCGGATGTCCGCCCAGCGTTTCGCCTTTTTCGCGGCCTTCTCGGGGTCGGCGATCGACGCCGCGTTCAGCTCCGCAATTTTCTGGATCGCGTCGGGCCCGAGCCGTCGAAAGAGCCAGGGCTCGGTCATCCTGTGGTTCGGCGCGTACGTCGCGGCCTCGACGGCGCGGTGCAGCACGTCGTCGGGCACCGCACGCCCGTTGTCGAAGTTGTGCACCGTGCGACGGCTGCGCAGGGCTTCGTGGATCGGTGAGAGCGCTGCGGCTGGCGCGAGGGAGATGATTAATGCTGATAACAGCAGTGCTGAACTCATGCTGGGCACCGGCTGGTGAGCGTGTGGCTCGATCGGAGAGCATAAAACCCGTGCCGGCGCAGCGGTGCGACAACAGGGGCAGTACGCACGCCATCACAACTCTCACCGTTGCACAGCATCGCTATTTGATGACTCTGACTGGCCACTGACGAGCGCTGCGCCGCGGACGGCCTCTTGCAGCAGCACATGACATGACATTGCTACTGCTTCACATGCTGCGCTGTAGCGCGCTACGGCAAGCCGTGCGCCCGAGTAGTACGCTGCCACACGTCAACGCGTTACGGCGACAAGCCGTGCGCCTGAGCAGCAGTACACTGCCACACGCCGCCGACGAGGCGGCGCTGCGGGTCCGCGACTATCCGTACACGCGGGCGATCACGCGGTCGGGCCGGCGCGGCGAGTGGCGGCGCGCCATCGCATTGCTGGATGCGCTCGAGCGCCGGCACACGTTCGTGTCCGTCCGCGCGGGCACGGCCGCGTTGGTGGCCTGCGACCGGGCCGGGTGTGGCCGCGGCCTCGGCGGCGCGCCGCGGTGGGCCGAGGCGCGGGAACTGATTGGACGGCAGTCGTTCACGTCCGACGAGTTCACTTATGTGACGGCGCTGCGGTGCCTCGGGCGAGCGCTCCGGCCGGACGACGCCGCGGCGCTCTACGAGGAAGCCGTGGAACGAGGCCTCGCGGACGTCCGCGTTCACGACGCCGCCGCCGTGGCGCTCGCTCGAGGCGGCCGCTTCGCGGAAGCGCGAGCGGTGCTCAGCGACGGCACCAACGGCCTCGGGGCAAGCGGTCGACGGCGGACGGCCTGGCTGCGACGCTCCAGGCGCCGCTTCGACGCGCTGGGCGCCGAGGCGTTCCCCGGCGACGGCGACGACCCCGCGACCAAGGCGCTGGAGGTCGCGTTAGGAGACGCGGCCACCTGGGGTACCATGCCGTCATTCGCGGACGAGGACGCTAGAGCTGGATATGCCCGCCTTCACCTCACGCCGCGGGCGCAGAAAGTGGCCGACGCCTTCTATTGCACGGAGGACGCGTGGCTGCGGCTCGCGGTGGCGAGGGCACTACTGTACCGAGAAACGTGTAGCGTCCTGTCGCTGGGCGGCGGGCCCGGGGGCGACTTCGCCGCCTTCGCGACGCTCGCGGACTACGCGAGCGGCGAATACCTGGACAACGTGCCGGCGCCGACGCGCTACCAGCGCCCTTCCGCCAAAGTGCACTGTGACGTCGTGGACTACGAGGCGGGCTGGGCGTCTTGCGTCGCGGCGCTGGCTTCGGCGGTCCCGGGCGGGCACAGCGTGGCGTTCCACACGGGGGATATTACGGTCCCGCTGGCCGCGGAGGCCAACGCAGCGGTGGCCGAGCGCGCGGCGGCGGCGGACGTGTGTGTCGTGTCCTACGTCGTCGCCGAGAACGCGGTGGCGCTCCGCGCGGCGGAGTACGTCTTCTTTCGCGATCTGTTTCGCGCGGCGAAGAAAGGAGCGCTCTTCCTCTTCGCCGAGACAACGCACCGCCTGTGGCCCGAGATTCTGCAGTGCGCGCTGGACGAGCTCGAGGGACCGGTGCCGATCTCGCTCCCGACGGACCTGCCGGGTCGAAGTGGGTCGACGATGATCCTACAGAAGGGCGGCGCGGGCGCCCCGGACGCGCGGGCGCTGCCGCCGGACCACGCGTACGCGCGGCTCATAGCGCGGTGGGTCGAGGACAACTCGGCGCACGAGAGACGGCTGGAGCGGGACCGCGCGCGACCAGTTAAGGCTTCCCGGTAAACTTAGGACACGTATCGATGGGTTTCTCGTGCGGGTATTTGGCGAGCAAATGCATGCGCGGCGCTGCTTGCTGCCGCAGTGCACGCCAGCTTTCCGCAGCGCTGCATGCAGCGCTGCGTCCTCATCGCTACCATACTGCTGCGGCCCTGGGCCCGAAGTTTGCTGCAGCCGACACGTAGATTACGACCACTGCAGCCGAGCCGGTGAGTGCCTCCCCAACCACCCAACCCCGCCACCGCAGTGAAGACATCGTTTTTTCTTACGTTCTGGGTTCGCACCCGGAGCACTACATGTGGGGAACGTAACCTCCTACTCAATCTCAAGCGGTCCCACGACATCACACAAACGCGCCGCGGCGCGCGCCACGCCCGACCGTACCCTGCAGGCGCGCGATGGCGCAACCGGCCGAGACGGCGAAGGAGCTCAAGAAACAGTTGCGACGGCTCAAGCACATCGGGAGCGGCGCAAGCGCCGACGCCACCGCGTTGGAAGAGCGACTGCGCGCCCGCGAGGCCTGGGAGAAGGATTTGGCGACGACGAAGTGCTTGATCACGGAGAAGTCGAAATTGTTGCCGAATCAAACCGTCGCCGTAGAAATCAAGGACCTGCAGACGCGGTATCGGGAGCTCTCGGGCGAAAGCGACGACTATAAGGCGGGCAAGAAGCGCAAGGCTTTGGCTTTGGAGGAGCCCGTGGACCCCATGGCGCCGCCCGCTTCCAGCTTCGAGCCGTGGGCGCCGCGGGCCCACTTTAGCTTCGAGGTGGTCCACGAGTCCCGGAAGCCCGGGTCGCGGGCGCGCGTCGGCCGCATCCACACGCCGCACGGTATCATCGACACGCCGTGTTTCGTGCCCGTGGGGACGAATGGTGCTCTCAAGGCCGTGAGCTCGGAGCAGGCCGAGGCGGCCGACGTGCAGTTGATGTTCTGTGCGCATCCAGCGTCTTCCCGGGTTTTTGAAGGGCCATGACGAATTTATGTATGCCGCCCCAGTCGGAATCAATACGTGTCGAGTGCTTTTTTATCGTTTAACATCCGAGCCCCCTTCGGCATCGCACGCTATTCATCCGACCGCCGCCGCGCCTCACCTGTTCCCACACAGGCAACACCTACCACTTATTGGTGCACCCCGGCTGCGACGTCGTCGAGGGCGCGGGGGGCCTGCACAAATTTATGAGAAGGGACCGGCCGATCATCACGGACAGCGGCGGCTTCCAGGTCTTCTCGCTGGCTGAGCCCGACTTGGACGATGACGGTCCTGAATTAAAACAGAAGCGTGCCCGGCGGAAGAAGGCCGAGACCTCGACGCAGCACGGCCGCCTCGTCTCCGTTACTGAGCAGGGCGTGGTCTTCAAGTCCTACCGGGACGGGGCCGTGATCGAGTTGACGCCGGAATCCACGGTCCGGGCGCAGAAGCGGTTCGGCGCGGACATCATCATCCCGCTGGACGAACTGCCGCCCTACCACGTGTCTCGAGAACGGCTCGAACGGTCCGTGCAACTGTCGCATCGGTGGATGGCGCGGTCGCTCCGGGAGCACCTGGCCAACGTCAACGACCAGGCCATGTACGCTGTCGTGCACGGTGGTGTCGATAGGGAACTACGCACGCGAAGTGTCGAATACCTGTCGTCTCTGCCTTTTGACGGCATGGCCATCGGCGGGTCGCTGGGCAAGGACCGCGCGGAGATGATCGACATGTTACAGTGGTTGCTGCCTTTACTTCCAAAGGACAAGCCCAACCACCTGCTGGGCATCGCCGACCCCAAGTCGTGCGAGGCCGTCGTGCCCCTGGGCGTGGACACGATGGACTCGTGCAACCCGACGCGCGTGGCGCGGCACGGGACTTTACTAACGACCGCGGGCGACGTGCGGATCTCCGCGACGCGCTACCAGAACGACCACGGTCCCATCGACCCGGCCTGCCCGTCCATCCCGTACACCCGGGCGTACCTCCACCACCTCTTCAAGCAGAACGAGCCCCTGGCCCTGACCCTCGCGTCGCTGCACAACATCTACTACATGAACCACCTCATGAAGGAGCTGCGGGGGAAGATCATGCGGGACGAAATTTAAGAACACTAGTATGTATAAATAACCTATGGCCGGCGCTACCTCCTCTTCTTCCGCGGCGGCGAGTCCGACCGCCCCTCGAGCGACGCCCGCGGCGACCGGGCCCTTCTAGCACCTCGCCCGAACTGCGAGGAGTCGTTCGCCACGGTCGCCCGCGCTTCGAAGTCGTCGAAGACGACCCACTCGAACGCGGACGCGTCCTCGCCCGGCCCGTCCTTGTAGAGCCCGGCGTTGTAGTACTGCACGACGACGCCGTCGATGCCCTCCTCTACGCTATAAAACACGTCGTTCACGCGGTAGTCGCGCGCGTCGCCCTGCAGTTTAAACGCCTGGCCCTTCAGCTCGCGCTGCCGCTCCGAGACCGTCGCGGCGCGCGATAAATTCGTGAGGTCCTTCGGGAGACTGATGGCGTCGGCGTCGGGCCACTCGATCTCGTCGTCGCCCCCGCCGTCGTCGTAGGTGATGACGACCTTTCTTATTCCTTCGGCCATCTCCTCGCCGACCGACGTCGCCGTCGCGAAGTACCAGCTCGCGCGCTTGTGGTGGCCGTGCTCGTCCTCGCCCTCGGGGAGCCACCGCACCCGCACGCGGGTCCCGACGTCCGGCGGGAGCGAGTAGGGCGGCGCCGCGTGGCGTAATTCGCGGCGACACCGGCTCGCTGACCCGCCGAGCAGGCGGCAGGCGGAACACGCTAAGGGCGCCGGCCGCGACGGCGACGTGACAGAAGATGTAGTTCTCGAAGCGGGCGAGCGGCGCACCGTGTGCGGCCGCGGCGACTCGTCCCGGTCGCGCGCGGCCGCCCCGGGCTCCGGGATCAACAACGGCGCGCCCTCGGGCACGGCACCTCTCCTAAGTGCCGCCCCCCAGGGCGTCAGGTCGTTCTCCTTGGCGACTCGCCGCGCGTCCACCCCGAACCGCCGCGCCGCCTGCTGCTGGCTCTCGCCGCGCCGCGCACTAGCCCACCGCCGCCCAGAAGCCTCCACCAACACGTCGCCGTTCCGGAGCGCCGCGCGGTCCGCCTCGGCCTCCACAATTGGCGGCGCCACGCGCACGCTCGGCGCGGGCCAACCCCTCGATTTCGTGAAGTCGTCTTCTGGGAGCGGCAAACACGTGCGCGCGGGCAGCGCCGTGTCTTTTCTCACACTCATAAGGGACGGCACGGCCATAGCCTCGGCCACGAGGCGCGCCGCCCTCTCAATGATGCGGTCGTCCGCGACCACGTCCACTAAGGGCGGCTCCTCGACCTTGACCGCGGTCGCCCGGGGCACGGGCGGCGGGTCGCCATTTTGAGCCGCGAGGTAGTTTAAGGCGTTCTCCGACGCCACCATGGCCCGGTGGGCGTCGTCGTTCTCTCTTATCGAGACGTCGAAGCGGCACGCGCCGGATAAGCTGCGGGCGACGGTCGCGCACGTCTCGCCGGCGCGGCAGACGTACCACCGCCTTAGCTCAAAGTCCACGATGGACCCCTCCCGCCCGGCTCGCGCATCCAGAGGTGGGGGCTTCACTTGCGTACACGTGGGCAACAAGAGGGGCGCGCCGGCCTCGGGCCGAAACCCCCTTATGATCGGCTTCTCCTCGGCGTGCGACGGCGTCACCTCCGTGTTCTTGAGCGCTCCGGCTCGTCTAGCAGCCTCGTTCACGCAACACAGGACGTCCGCCGCCAGTTCGAGCTCGCCCGCGACGCTTTCGAGCGTATCGCCGCCCGTGCACACGTACCAGTCGTGGCCCGCGTACGTGCACACGCCGCCTCGAAGGGAGGTGGCCGCTCGTATGATATCGGCGGGCGGCGGCCTTAGACTCCGCAACGGGTTCTGCCACCCGTCCTCTTCCGTGACCTCTCTTCTCAATTCCAGCGCGTCCGCCACCAGCGCTGCTGGTGGTGCTTGGGGCGTGAACGGCTTTGTGGTATACACGGGCGGGAGCACGCCGCCGCGCCGTCGCGCAGAAGCTCGAGGCCCGCCCGCGGACCGCCGCGGCGCCGCCCGATTGCCAAGGACGCCCGACCGCGTATCTCTAGCGCTGACTCCAACATTGATCATGCCCGCCTTTCTATCGGCGCGCATCTGGGCCTTTAAAGCTCGGTACGCGTCCGTCATCTTCCACCGCCCGTAGTAGAAGCCCAAACAATCGCCGACGGTCCTACCAGAACCCAGCTCCTTGGCGACGCGCGCCACGTCCTTGCGCGAGCGCACCATGAGTTCCCCGAAGCGCTGGGCCTCGTCGGCGGTCCAGCGCTTCGTGCGCGCGATCTGGGCCTGGCCGGTGCTCGCGGCACTACTTGCCGAGGCGGTCACGGCGCCGGCCCGGTTCTGAGCGGAGGCGGGGAGGGGCCAGACCTGCTCCCAGAGCTCGCCGACCTGCGTGGGAAGCGGGTGAGCGTCGTTCGCATTCATGGTTTCTTTGTGTATTACGCTACGCGTCGGGAAGAGAGTTGTGTATCTTCATCAGGATCAGCAGTCTAATATGCTTTGAATGGTGTGTCGTCAGCCGCGTTCGTGGTTCAAGCAAAGGACGCCGCGCCGGACCGCCTTCGCCGCGACAGCGTCGTCCACGACGCACGCCACCGGCAACAGCTCGTGACGTAAAGCACCTTTCGTCGGGTCCTTGGACCCGCCGGGGCTCTTCGCCGGGAGCGAGATCTTCTTCGGGGGCGTCGCCGGGATGGGCGGCAGGGGCGCGCCGCTGCCTTGCACACCCTCGGCGTCCCGCCGCGGCGTGCTGGGCATCATGCTGGCCTTGCTCTCCTCGGCGACGGCCGTGAGCTTGCCCAGGCGCCCGCGCGGCGTCTCCTCGACCAGGTCGGCCGCAAAGGTGCCAGGCCGCGGCGCGGCCTGCCACCGCCGCTGGCGCTTGCGCTGGGGCGACGCGCCCGCGGCCCGCCGCCCCTCGCCGCCCGGGGCTGGGGACGACGCGCCGCCCACGCACGCGGCCAGGGCCTTTTCGAGCAGCGGCCCGCTCAGCTCAAAGGCCGGCGTCGGCGCGTCCCGCCCCTTGGGGCCGGGCGCGTCGCCCCGCGTCGGCTGGGCGGCGATGGCCTCGGGCCCGACCTCCTCGGCCACGAACCGCTCGAAGCGCCGCCGTAACGACGCGTTCCAGTGGTTCTTGACCGCGTTGTCGGTTCTCCCGGGCAGCATGCGCGAGATCTCGGCCCAGCGGTTGCCGCGCTTGTGGTGCTCGACCAGGATCGTGCGCACCTCGTCGACGGTGAAGGGGGCCTTGGACACGGCGGGGTCGAGCTGGTTGTGCCACCGCTCCCGGCACTGCTTGCCCGTGCGCCCGGGCATGGCCGCCGCGATGGTGGGCCACCGCCGGGGGCCCCGCGCCTGGACCAGGCGGCTCAGCTCCTGGTCCTCGCTCACGGACCAGGGCGCGCTCCCGGACGTCGGCGCAGCGCGCGGCGAGCTCTTCTTCGCGCCGCCGCCGGACGAGCGCCGCGCCGAGGCCGGGCGCGTCGCAGCGGCGGCCTTGGTCGGCGTGGCCGGCGGCGGGTCGCGGGCCGCCGCCGGCGAAGCCTCGGGCCGGAGGCCGCCGTTGCGCGTCGAGAGCCGCGGCTGGGGGATCGGCGGCGGGGGGGGCGGCGCGGCCGGCGGCGCGGCGTCGGGGGGGGCGCCGCCCAGCGCCTGCAGCGCCTGTTCGGCGGCGGGGTCCATCATATTGTTGCTCGTTCCCGTCTGCGGGTCGCCTTGGGTTGGCGCGGTGCTGGGCTCGGGTCTCGTGGCACCGCTACTGGTCCACAGCCGCGCTGGGGCGGCCGAGGGGGCGGCGTGGGCAGCGCAGCGGGCTCCGCCTTGATTTGGGCGGGACGCTCTCCCGTCCCTGTTGGTCTCCGAACTAAGCCTGCTAGGGCTCGTCGCGGTTCGCCCTTTCTCCCACGTGCCGCTGGGAGCTGGGTGAAGGCTTGGTGCTGAGCGCGTCAGCGGCTCTCGCTTCTATATAGGCCAACGGCGTGGCCAAAAATAACCTCGCGGCGACCAACGCAAACGAGGGATAGTAGGGGCAAGACAGCCGAACGTGTTTGGCGCCCCAGGCGCCGCTGGCTGGCGTCCGAGACGGCTCGCGGGACGCTTGGAGCGGCCTGTTCGTCTCGTGAGATTCAAATTTATTTTGCGCCCGCTGGCGCCCGGCTACTGCAACGGGTCAAACTAGAGATCGCTAGGCGGACATCACGTTCCTGAACCCTGAGCCCGGAGCGGTTCTGGTCTCCGGCGTCCCCACACGGGTTTCACAGCATGGCGCTCGTGCACTCTGCGCCACAGGCTGTGTGCGGCGCCATACGCTATCAAAGTGGCCGCCGGGACTCCTCAAGTACATCATTAGTGCCAGCATCAACGCCTGTGAGCTGTGTTGCGCATTGAGCTGCAGCCTCAAAACACACCACCTGTGAGAGAGATGAAAGAGCGCACCTGCGTCTTCCCCGGCAACGTCGCGCCGATCGTGGTAGACGTGGACTGCAAGGGCGTACGGCACGTGGACAGCTTCCTGTGGAGCCTGGATCAAGCGAGCGTGGCGCCGGAAGAATTCGCCAGACAGACCGCCGAGGATTTACAATTGCCCCAGGAGTGCGCGCCCCTCATCGCGGCATCCTTACGCGCGCAACTGAAGGTGGCGCGGCAGCTGCAGAAACACGTGGCGCGGCGCGACGCGGCCGACAAGCCGCTCCTCCCGCGGCACGTCACGCTCGTCGTCGACGCGACGAACGCCCAACAGCGCTTCTGCGACGAGTTCGTCTGGGACACGCGGGACGCCGCCCCGGGGAAGCCCGAGTTCCTCGCGCAGCGGACCTGCGCGGACATGGGGCTGGGCCCACCTTTTGATTGCGCCGTGGCCTTCGCCATCCGCCGGCAGCTGTACCGCGTGGCGCTCGGGTTAAGACCGGCGGAGAACACGGCGGCGGCGCAGCGGGACTTCCCCATGCCGGGCCGCGCCGAGCCGCACTGCTGGCAGGCGCGGGACCCGCGGGACCCGGCCGCGGCCGTGCCAGGGCCCCAGCCCATCGGCGACCCGCAGCCGCAGCTCACGGGCCTCAACGTCTTCGCGTCCAAGTGGCACGAGAACCGCGCCGCCAAGCTCGCCGCGGACAAGCCTGTGCCCGACATCTCCGTGGAGGAGGCCTGGGCGAACCTGCCGCCGGAGACGCGGGCGCGCTTCGAGGAGCTCGCGCGGAAGAAGGGGTAGCGGTATAGGTGTAAAAGTTAAGTTCTTCGCAAAATTAGAGGGGTTGCGGCGGCACCTCCGGCACGGCCCCCAGGCGCAGCGGGCTCGTGTAGGGCTCGGACGGCGGCGCCTGGGGCAGCTCGGGCCACGTGCACGGGCCGCCGCCGCCCGGTCCGCCCGCGACCGTCCGCGCGGAGCCCGCGGCGCCGACGGCGGCCGCGGGGCCGCCGCCGCCGAAGGGCGTCGACCCCCCGAACGTCGCGCCGCCGCCGAAGGGCGAGCTCGTTGGCGCCGCGCCGCCGCCGCCAAACGGAGTGCTCGTCGGCGCCGCGCCGCCGCCGAACGGGGACGGCGCCGCTGCCTGACCGCCGCCGAACGGGGCACCGCCGAACGGGCTTGCGCCCGCCGCGGCCGCCGGCTGGCCGAACGGCGTCGACGCCGGCGCTGCCGAGTTTCCGCCAAAGGGGCTCGCCGCCGGAGCCGCGGGTTGACCAAACGGCGACTCCGCCGCGGCCCCGCCGAAGGGCGACGCGCCCGCCGCCAGACTCCCTCCGAAGGGGCTTGCCGCAGGAGCCACAGCGCCGCCGAACGGGCTCGCGGCGGCCGCCGGACTCCCTCCGAAGGGGCTGGCGGCGGCCGGCTGCCCGAACGGACTGGACGTCGCCGCGGCAGTCGTGGGCGGCACGGCCCCGCCCCGCCCCGTGTTGCCCTGGGAGTAGTCCTCGAGCCGCAGCTCCTCGAAGGACTTGCCCGCGTAGGGTGGCATTGCCGTGATGGGCAGGAGCAGCTGCTGGTGCTTGGAGTTGTCCACTGATGTGTCGTGCGTGGCCGCGTACGGCGGCGCGCCCGTGCCCGGCGGGGCGGTGCCCCCGAAGGCCGTCGGCGAGGCCCCAATCGTCGCCGCGGGCGCTCCTCCAAACGGCGTCGCCGCGGGCGCGCCGCCGAAGGGCGTCGCCGCGGGCGCCGCCGCCCCGAACGAGCCGCCCCCAAAGGTGGTGGGCGCGACCGCCGGCGCGCCGCCGCCGAAGAAAGTCGCGGGCGCCGGCGCTTGCGCACCGCCGAACATGGACGGGTTCCCGAGCGCCGACGGGGCGCCGAAGCCCGAGGCGCCGGCGGAGCCGAGCGGGATGTTCTGCGTCCGCGCCGGCGTGCGCGGCGGCTGGTTGCGCTGGATCCCCATGCCACCCCGATTGAACGAGTTCGACTGCGACGAGCCGCCGAACGTCGATTGCTGCTGGCCGCCGCCGAACGTGTTGCCGGCCTGCTGCATGCCGCCGCCGCCGAACGTGTTCGATTGCTGCATGCCGCCCCCGAAGGGCGACGACGATTGCTGCGCGCCGAAGGTGTTCGACTGCTGCATGCCGCCGCTGAACGCGTTCTGGCCGGCGGCGCCGAGCGGGATGTTGCCCTGGGGCTGGAAGTTCTGGTTCTGGTTCTGGTTGTTGTTGTTGTTGTTGTTGTAGTTCTGGTTGTTGTTGTCATTATTATTATTGTAGTTTTGCGTGCTGCGCCCGCGTCCCCGGCCACGGCCGCGGCCACTCCTCCGGTTGACCATTTTTGGGTGCGTCAACGCAGTGCAGCACGAGCAGACGTGAGACAGCGCAAGCACGCCACTCCCTGCTACCAACTTCCACCTGCAGGGCTCTGCACAAGTAGCGCTTGTGTCAATTGCGCCATAAAGTGTTTGACAAAACCCGTATTATTGGTTTTAGTTGCGTCCCCGCCAGACGTCACAAGCCGCCCGGCTAGTGATACGTAAGCCTCCTGGTCACAAGATGGACCGCTACGGCGCCAAAAAATGAGAGAAGCCATTCCCGCAGCAACGGCGCGAATAAAGGGCCTTTGCTCGCTCATCGTTGCGCAGCTCTCTGACAGCGCTAGTTCTCTGCAGCCAGCAGCGCGCTCATTTCCGTGCAGCGAGAGGTGCGTAACCGCCCGGTCTGTGGGACGAAACGCTCACGCAGCGGACGCCGGGCGCACCACAAGAGATGGCATCCGTCCGCCGCGGCACCATCTCCAACACGGCGAGCTCGGACGGCGAGGTCTGCGCCGTCTGCGGCGGCGGCGAGGACGCGGGCGCGTTCGTGGACTGCGACGCGTGCGACGTGCGCGTCCACGCGGGCTGCTACGGCGTCCTCGGGGCGCCGCCGCAGCGGTGGTTCTGCGACCCCTGCCAGAGCGGCCGGCGCGGGTCGCGCGCGGCGCACGCCGACCCGAAGTGTGGCCTCTGCGGCACGCACGGCGGCGGCCTGAAGCGCGTCGGCCGCAAGGGCTGGGCCCACGTGTGCTGCGTCCTGTGGACGCCCGAGCTCGAAGTCGACGACGCGATGTGCGCCGACGACCTCGACGTGGGTCCCGAGCGAGCTTCGGTACAATGCGACGTCTGCGGCCGGGGAAACGCCATCCGGTGCGGCCACGCGTCCTGCCGCCGGGCGGCCCACGCGAGCTGCGCCCTCTCGCCGTCGACGCCCTTCGCCCTCTCGACGGCCGGCGAGGACCCCGACCAGCCCTTCGAGGTGCTCTGCGAGCGGCACCGCCAGCTCACGCAGTCGCCGCGCGCGCCGCCCCGCGACGTCGTCGACCTGACGGCCGATTCGCCTCGGCCGCGGCGGTCCGCGGCGTCATCATCGATAGCGTCGCCGTCGCCGCCGCCGCGGCGGCTGTGGCTGTGGCGCCTCCGGAAGAACCACCGCCCGGAGATTTCGAAGCGCGGGAGCAGCGCATCGGCGCCCTTGTCGTTCCTCGACGAAGAGGAGTCCGTCGAGGCGTCCGACGCGGCGCTCGCACGGCGGCTGCAGGCCGAGGAGCACGCGCGGGCCGCCGCCGCCTCCGACTCGGACGGCGACGAGCGGGCGCCTCGGCGGTGCCGCCGTCGCGCCGTCGCGGACTCGGACGACGAGCGGGCGCCGCCGCGGAGGC
>Ga0302122_10001133_pt1 | contig 16847 bp, 5 predicted proteins | sample CB21_SCM_MG_FD_203115 | JGI IMG/M metagenome (GOLD analysis project Ga0302122, IMG submission 203115) | Marine microbial communities from Western Arctic Ocean, Canada - CB21_SCM | ecosystem: Environmental > Aquatic > Marine > Oceanic | place: Canada: Western Arctic Ocean | collected 2017-09-28
TTGGTGTGGCGGGAGGTGGGCGTCACGATGGCCGTGACCTCCGTGGGCGTCCGCGGCTCGATGGGGGCGATGGTGTAGTCCATGGGACCCATCGTCTTTTTGGTGCGTTCTTCGCAACTTCCGCTCTCGGCCGCGTAAGGCGTGAGGGGGCGCCGCGCCGCGTCAAATCGACGGCCGCGGGTCGGTGGGGTCCCTAAGTGGACGCGCTGCGTCGGCGGCTCGTCGGCGGACGGCCGCAAACCACAAAGGTTGCTCTTTGCAGCTTATCCTTTAAACGCGGCCTCTGGAGCTCTGGTCGCCGTCGCTTCGCGTCTACGGCGTTAAGCGTCGGCGTCTCGTGCGTCGACGGCGTCGGCGTTCTCGTGGCGTCGACAGCAGCGCGACGCAGAGCAAGCTAAGTTGGCGCTCTCGCTTTCATGAAATTGTCAGGTTTGGCTCGCGCGGATTCGCGTCTAGCCGTTGTGGCGTTCCTAGATGTCCGCCGAGACGTCCGGGACCCCGTTACCCCCCTTCGCGTGCTCGGTTTTTTTCTCGGCGACTGAACGCGCGGGATGAGTCGCTGGGCTAGCAACTACCAGGCTCACTCCGAGGCAACTACAAGAAGACCAGCTTACGCCGCGCTCGGTTCGACGTCCGCCGGCGCCAGGGGCGGCGGCGGCGGCGGCACGACGCGGGGCACGTCGTGGTCCGGGTCCGCGTCCCGGGCGACCCACTGCGGCCGGTCGGCGTCCTCGACGTGCTCCTCACTGGTCCACACGTCCAGGGCCGGGCGCGCGGCCCGGCACTCGGACAGGGCGTCCGCCGAGAAGCCGGCGCAGTCCACGCACACGAGGCGCTTCAAATGCAGCCCGTGGAACTGGATTACTTTGAGCACGGCGTCTGTGAGTGACGTGCAGCCCGACACATCTAACCGTGTCAGCCCCGCGAGTTCTACAATAAGGACCTCCACCGCGGCATCTGATAAACGAGGGTTGTGGGAGAAATTCAGGGCCTCGAGCCATAAAGCGTCGGCGACTAAGCACGCGGACCCGTCGGTCAAGCGGCGGCAGCGGCCGACGTTCAGGTGCTTGACGGACGGGCAGTGGTCGCACAGCGCCTTGATGGCCCGGTCCGTCAGGCGCAGACAAAAGGACACGTCGACCTCGGCCAGGGCCGGGCAGGCCCGGGCCAGCTCGCCCAGCGCCCTATCGGACAGGGATGCGCACCGAGACACGTCCAGCACCTGGAGGTTCGCGCCCCGTGCTTGCTTGAACTCGGGCTCCACGCGCAGGTACCCCAGGCCCGCGTCCGTGAGTTGCGCGACGCCCCGACAGTGCAACTTCTCGAGGTGCTTGGCGCGCACACTTAACCCGGCGAAGGCCCGGTCCGTCAGGCGCGTGCACTCCGCCAATCTTATCTCCCGCAGCTCGCCGAGCATCCGCTCCCGCGCCAAGGCCCGGCCGTCCTTCGTCCGGTCAAAAAAGAAGACGACGTCTGTTATGAGATGCAAATCTTCTAGAGACAACGTTCGTAACCTCCATAAAGAATGCGTGACCCGTAACGCGGCCTGGTCCGTCACTCTATGTAAACCGCTTAGATTCAGGTACTCGAGAGCACCGCATCTTTCCGCAATTGCGGCGACACCATCATCAGACAAAGAAGCGCAGTACGAAACATCTAAGGATCTTAACTTCGTCGCGGCTTCGGACGTGGCAAAGGCATACGCCCCGGCGTCCGTGACGTCCGTGCAAAACGCGCAGTGGAACAGTTCCAAGTGCTTCAGGTGCTTCCCGGCTAAGGTTAACGTCTCGTTGTTCACGCCGCCGCAGTAGGAGAGGTTCAACGCTTTCAAATGCCTGCACCCCTTGGCGATGGGCAGGAAGCCATTATTGGTCAGCTTGCCGCACCCCTGGGCGGCTAATAAAGTAGCGTGCTTGGCGCCCCGGCCCAGATGCACGAAGGCTTCGTCCGTGAGCTGGACGCACCCGTCCAGCGTGATGGATTGCAGAGAGGTGTTGTGCCGCGCGGCGAACATGCAGCACAGGTCCGTCACTTCACTACACGCCGTTAAATCCAGGGAGATGGCCAAGCGCCGCGCGTTCAGGACCAGACGCACGTCGTCGTCCGCGATGGTGCAGGTAGTACCCTCCAGGTTGCCCAGTTTTATTAATCGAGCGTCTTCGTCGTCCTCCGCATCTCTTACTAACTTGCAGAGCGCCTCGTCGTTCCGTAACGCTCTCGCCCAACTCAAGTCCACGCCCCCGTACACTTCGGCCAAATTAAGATCCGCCAGCACCAGACGGTAGCACCGGGCCGCCGCGCGCGCCAGCCGCGGGTGGGCGTGCGCGCTCCCCAAGCCGAACCGCTTCGGCACCAAAGCCAGATCCCGCAGTGGTAGAGCCTGCGTGTCCTGGTGGTGCATGTCGTGCGTAGAAAAGTAGTCCGGCCGGCCCCGCAAAAGCGCGTCCAATGCATCGACGCACCTAAAGGCGTGCGCCGGCCCCTCCGGCAAGCGGCGGATCACGGCACCTAGAGTCTCCGCCGCACGTAACCCTTCCAGCGTCTTGATGGCCGCATCCAGCAACGCGCACGCCCGTCGATGCGCCGGCCCGGCAATGGGCGTAGAACCACACGCCCCCGGCGGCAGCGACCGGTGGCCCGACGCGTCCACGCACGCCAGGTGGTCGCACAAACATAAAGCGTGCTGCTCTCTCACTTTGGCATCATCAGGCTCCGACCGCGCGGCCCGGTGAAAGTGGTCCGCCGCCAGCGCGAACAGGCGCGACGCGTCTCGAGAACGAGCCGTGGCCGCGGCGCCTCGCTCCGCACCACCTCCTCGACCGGAGCGCACGTGCACCGCCACGTCGTCCGAACTGAGTAAGCAATCGTACACCGCGACGTGCGCCAGACACCCGTGCCAGAAGTGCCTTCCTTGTCTGGCTCTCCCAGAAGCCATAGAGGCACCCACAACAGCCGGCCGCCGGCTCCGTTCCAGCGCCGCATCGAGTTCTTTTCTACGACGATCCTCGACATCATCCCTAAGCCCCTTGAACTCGCTCGCGAGCGCTTGGACATTTGACATATAAAGCTCCGTCCGGTAGGACGCCCGGGCCTTCAACAACGCCTCCTGCTTGCCCAATCGTTGGTGGCCCTTGTCCGCGGCGTGCATGTCCATCTTGAACTTGAACTCGGCCTGCTCCACCAATTTTATCGCGGCCGCCTTTATTTTGCGGATGCCCTCCGCGGTCTGCATGTAGGTCTTGGCCTGCTTGTCCGTCTGCTTTTTGCAGAGGGCGCGCGCGTCGGCCTCGTCTCTGTCGATTTCGGCGATCTGCTCCTTCCGGGCGGCGGCGGCGGCCTCGTTCTGCGCGAGGACCTCCGGGGCCGTTTCGATGCGCGCCACGGGTTTGGCGTTGACGTACAAACGCATCATAGTCCCGTCGTACGTGCCTACAATATGCTGCCACTCGTTGATTCGCGCTTTGGGCCCCCGGCACAGGACCTCCGCCGAACCGCAGAACAGCGTGAAGCACCACTCGTTCGACTGTAACACGGCCACCGCGCCGCGCCCGGTCATGCAGGCGATTCTATACGAGCCGTCGCCGCCCTCCGCTACGAGACACCAGACCTCCACACAGAAGGGCTCGGACGGTTTCTGGGGACTCGTCCGCGCCGAATACGACGACACGATGTGGCCGCACTCCTCCGGGTCGAAGCGGCAGCACTTCGGCCCGTCCACCGGTCGCCGCACCGCGTCGTCCGCCTGCGCATCCGCCGCTTCTAAAAAGGGCACGCCGCAGTAGACCCCCCGCGCGAAATACCCGTCCAGCGCCCCGCCCGCCTCGCCCCGGTTCCGTGCGAGGTGGGCGCCGGGGCGCTCGTCCAACGGGAGGTACAGGGGCGGCCGGTGCTTCTTCACGTGTTTGCAGTAGTTGCCGACGGAGTGTCGCGCCTTGTGGGCTAACAACAACCCTCGCGCCACGTCTAAGTGGCAGATGCCGTGCTTCACGACGGGCACGCCGCAGGGCCGCGCGCCGGCACCGCCCCCGAGCGAGGCTTGCGTGTCTTGCGTGAGGTCACTTGCAACGAACACGAAGCCGTCCGGTGCGGCATCCAACGCTTCCAAAGTCTTGGCGTTGAGCGGGAGACCGCATAAGGCACTGACGCGTCTAATGAGGTACGGTAACGTGGGGATCAAGGTCGTCCGTACGGTCACGGCTTCGACGGAGTCGATCGCGCCCCTGCCGTACGACTGGCACGCCCGAGGCACCAGTTCCTCCTGCCAGATCACGTCGGACGTCGGGTGGCCGCCCGTCAACGCGTTCAGTAAGTCAACGGCGAAGGGCGCTTGTATGGACGCGACCACAACTCCGTGCAATCTTGCCGAGCGTCTCAGATAGAACCGCAATAAATGCTTCGCCGCTCGACAAATCATTTCACATAATATCGCCACGCGCATCTCCTTGGAATTCCTGGCATCTCTCACTTCGCCGGCGAAGACGACTTCCGCATTCGTACTCAAACCTTCAAACGGCTCCTCGAGGGGACACTCGGATTCGGTGAAGCCCCCCCCCGGGGCCAATCTAAACACGCGGCCCGCCACTAACACACGCGACCCCCACTCCACCTCCAGCCGGAAGTCGCAGGACGTTCGTAACGTGTGGGAGCCGAAGTCGCACCGCGCCGTGCCCGTCAGGCGGCGCCAGAACCGCCTTCGTAATAAGCCCATGTGCCTCAGGTTCACTCCCACTCTATGTAATTCACTGGTGACATCCAACCCCCAGAGACGCGCGGGCCCCAAGCGCTGGTCGGCGTCGCCGTACCCCGAGCCCATGCTTCGGGTCTGCACATCCAGGGCGAAGGGGTCCGCATGTGGATCAAAGGCCCGTTGCGTATCGCGGGTCCGGGGCCCCAGCGGTCCCCTTGATGCCAGATCTTCCGCTAACAACGAAATCTCCGTCGTGATGAGGTGGGACGTGGCCGCGATGCACCGCTGGACATGCACGTCCCCATCGGTAGTGTTCGATGAAATAGCGCAGTCGCCGTCCGGACTGAGGGGCTCCGGACACCGCTTCACGTACTCCGGCCGCAGCATCCTCCAGAAAATGGAGTGACCTCGAGCCGCGACCGGCAAATGGTCACAACCCACGGGGTTCTCGCTGGGCAACGCGTTCCACAAATTAACGAGGCCGAACAGCTCGTTGTCCAATTTGTAGCCGCGAACGTCCGCGCTGGCGTGGATCGTCTTGGGGTTCAGGTCCTTCGAACCTTTGACAGCGTGCGCCGCGAGGTTCAACCGCCTCCCTATGGATGCGAGGGCGTTATTGCATTCGCGGGCGTCGTTGTGCACGGCCTCGCCCCGATCGTCGGTGCCGTGCACCAGTTCCCGCCGTTCTCTCCGGACTTCTCCACTATCGCCGTACTTGATCTGCACCGTGGGCAGGATGGCCGTACAGAGTACTCGAAAGCCGTGGTAGTCCACCGTGGCACTGAGGGGCACTCGCACGTTGGCGAGCTCCAGGGCTTCCCGTAAGTAGGCCCGGCACCCGTTCCTTTCGTGCCCGGCGGCTTTGGCCGCGTATTCGTCGGAACCATTAAACATACCGTGTTCATCGGTAGCGACCTCGAAGCGCACGCCCCAGGCCTCGTATTTATGCACTTGGCCACCCCACCGGCCTCGTCCGCCGACCTCCGCCCGACAGTCCGCGTCCTTGGAAGTGACGACGGGTATCGTCTTCTCGTCCGGGGGCAAGTGCCACTCGTGCAAAATGGTCTGCGCGCCTCTCACCGAAGCATCTAAGAAGCCCTCGCACACGCTTATGAGTTCCGTCAACCTCAATTCGTCTAGATGTTGCAAGGGTTTCGTCTTATGGGCTTTGAGCCGGTTCGGAGCGCTCCCATCGGAAGAAACGAGCGCGTGGAAGTACCGCTCCGTCCACTGCTCCCGGTCAGCAGGTTCAACATCAACGCCGGGTTGGAGGCCCTTGATCTGCGCGTGGCACCGCGTGACGTCTCTCTTTCTTCGCTTCCAGTAGTTCCGCGTCAACTTACACAGCCGGATCTTCTTCGCCTCCTTCTCTAAAGCGTCCCTTGCTATACTTTCGGTCTCGTCGCACTTCTTCAGCGCCAAGTCGCAGCGATTCAACAAATCGTCGACGGTCGGCGCCACGAGCAGCTGCGGCGTCGTCCCTCTTTTGGCGGAAGCCATGGCGGCTCTGACTTTCCGGTCGATGACTGTGCGCGCCCGCTGCGCGCCGTCCTCCGCGCGGTCCACGACCCGTCGTAACAACCAGGCGTCGTGCAACGCGTGCTGCTCGCAGACCTTCGCAGTCAACAAGCCGAACTCGAAGTCCGAGGCCAGGATCTTCCGCAAGGCTTCGCTCACGACGGCGTCGTCCTTCAATAAGCGAAAGTGTTCCTTCAGTTCCGTCGGGAGGAAGGGCCCGATGGGCCGCTTCTGTAGAATCGTTTCGACGTCCGGTAGTCGTAAGCCCGGAAACGCGGGCGAGGTCCTTATGTAATTTAGTTTCTTGCGGCGCGAGTACAATGATTGAGGTGCGCCAAAGGACCCGCCCCAGGAGTGGGACTCCGCCGACGACGTCGTCAAACAAGAGCCGTCCGGTCGAAGGGACGTCTCGACGTAGTTGAGTAATAACCGTTTCGAGGGCAGTTCCAATAATAACTCCTCCGTCTTCAGGGCGCTGAACACGGGGTTCACACTTCTCAAGCGCCGCAAAAAGGCCTCGGGGGCCGGATTTGGGTCCGCGTATTCCCTCCTTACAGAACGTTCCTTGTCGCTTTCTCCACTTCCGTCCGCGTGCAGGTGAGCGGGGAAGCATCCGACGACCATCTGCTCCACCCTATTTCGAGAGCAGGCTTCATAGGCTCTCTTATAGGCCTCGGGGTCGCCGCCGTAGACGTCGAGATCCGCCGTATCGTTCTCCACGACCTTTTCCTCCCGTCGAGGCGTCTCGATCTCCTCCTCCACCTCCTCGGGCTCCCACTGGTTCGTCAAGATAGAGGCAAACGCGGTCATCGAAGAATGCAACGAGCGCACGTCTTTGGGCGGCGGCGCGGCCGGCCCGTCCAAATTCAGGCCCTTCGGCGCCAGGCCGCGCTCCTGCTCCATCTCGTCGAAGCGGTCGCCCACCTGCTTCGCGACGGCGTCGGACGCCTCCTCCATCATGAGGCGGACGGCCGCGTCCCGGTCCATGGCCTCGCCGGCGGCCTTCTTCCGCGTTTGGAAAATTCGGACCTTGGCATCCCACGTATGTCTTTTCACACCGGTCAGCAATTCCTTGTTCCGGAAGTCCTTCTCCACGCGCTCTCTGGCCGTCTGCGTCGCGACGCGCCGAGCCTGCTGAAACGCCTGGACGCGAGCCACGTGCTCGCTCTTCTCCCGGTTCTTCTTGCCGCGCCAGATGTTCTGCATTTTGGTCGCGGCCCGCTCCGAGATCTTTGATTCATAAATGGTCTTGTTGCAGAGGTGGCCGTGCTCCAGCGGAATCACGGCACTGCGCTGCTTCTTCTTCACCGTCTTCAGGAAGCGCGAGTAGTCGGCCTTCATGGGGTCGTCCAGGCCCCGCGCGCACGCGCGCTCGTGCACTTGTAATTTATACTCGTGGTTCAGTTCCTCGCGAATTTTCGAACATTCAAAGGCCGTGCTGTACTTCACGTCCGCCGGTCTCAGTAAACCGAGTTCAAACAAACGCACGGTGGGCATCTTCTGCCGTTGGTAGGCACTCAGTTCGCCGAACGCGAACTGCACGCCGAACAGCCGACTTAAAACAGTGGACGTGGCCACGCTGTGGCTGAGCCAGTCCGTCGCTTCAGATAAAGTCATGACCCCGATGCCGCCGTTCGCCTGGGACGTGATCCGTTGTTCACTTAAGGCGCGGCTCGCGACGCTTTCGAGCTCCGTGTCGCCGGCCGGCCGTCGCAAAAACCCCAGCCCGCCCAGCAACCGAGACGCGCATTTGATCGCCGCCAGTAACTCCGCCTCGGCCAGGAACCCGTCCCCGTCCCAGTCGAACAGGCGCAAAAAAATGCGCAGCCGCGTGACGAGTCGATCCGAACAGAGCATGAGCAGCCCGCCCGCCACGTCCACGGTTGCCGCCTTCACGTAGGGCGGGTCTTCCGTACTACGCGGGTCCCAGGCCTTGTTCCCCTCCGCCGCACCGAGTGCAGCAAACAACGTCAGAATGTTGTCCTCCCGGCGTCGTCTATGAACAGCCCGTTCTAACAGCTTCTCGGCGTCGTTTAGAGCGTTCAGGCCCAACCTCAAGTTCCCCTCGCACTCGTGGATGCGCGTCTTCATGGCCGCCACGAACTCGGCGGCCGTCGCGGCCGCCGCCTCCCTGTCCTCCTCGCCGAACTGCGCGCCGCCGCCCGGGAGCGGTGGCGGTGTCCCACCTTCCTCCAGCTGGAGTTCCAGCTGGTCCTGGGCGTCCTCCAGATCCGTGCAGGCCTGGTCCAGTTGGATCTGGGCGGTTTTCAGGTCCCGCCGCGCCTGGCGCTCGAGGCGCCGCCCGCCCGGCGCCGTGCAACTCTCCGCGCCGTCGATCTGGTCGGCCTCGTTCTGCATCCGCTCCAGTTCCTGGGCCTCGCTCCCCTCGCGACTCGTATTGAACTTAAACAGGGTGTCGGCCTCGAGCTCGCACGCACCCGTACACGCCTCTTCGTCGGCCTCGTACTTGGCGTCGAGCTGCAGGGCTTCCGCTTCGGTCGAACAGACCTTGCGCCGGCCTCTATAGTTGTTGTTGCGCTTCCGCCGCTGGCGGTCGTGCGCGTCTTCCAGATCTTTGAGCTTCTTATCCCTAAAAAACTTCTTCGCGGACGAGTCCTCCCGGAATTTGTCGATGGCTTGGTAGCGCTTCTCCCGCTGGGCCTCGGCCACCTCGTCCTCCTTCTCCTCTTTTGCTCTTTTTTTTTCATTCTCGATATCAGCCAAATCTTGTACGGACGTGTCGAGGTAGCCGAAGAAGATGGGCGACCGGGTAGACGGGTCCCACTCCGGGGGCGGGTGTCTGGGATCCCGCGCCGGGGCCCGCGCTTCATCTAGCTCAGGCGTGAGCTCGGGCCCGGCGGGCGCCGGCGCGCCGTTCTCGATGAAACTTAGAGAGCCGCTCTGCGACAAAGGTGAGGGCTGGCCGCTCACGGCCGAAAAGTCGTCGTCCGTCTCGGCGTAGCTCCGGCCGTCCGTGCTGGCGTCGTCGGCCGAGTGGACGCTGCCGTCGGTGTGGTGTGAGTGCTCCGGCGACGCGGCGGGCGCCGGCGCCGGCGCCGGCGCGAGGGGTCCGAGGTCCTCCGCTTCTAAATCGTCGTCGTCCTCGTCGTCCGTGTGGCCCCGGTGCTCCCAGCCCTCCGGGTCGCCCCGTTCGACGCGTTCCAGGAACATGCGGTGCCTCGCGAGTTTCGGCGCAGCCGTTTCGTCCTCACGCATGACGTAGCCAAAAGACGCCGCGTGCCACGTCCTCCGTTTCTTCGCGGCCTCGTCCAAATGGCGTTCTTCCTCGACTTCGTAGGTGACTTTGTAGTAGTCCGCCCACGACGTCGTATCGCCCAGGACTTCAATAGCCGTCCGCTGCGGCGTCTCCTGGGAAGGCTCGCCCGGCCGCGTCTCGAAGGCGTGGGCGCAGTGGCCGTACTCGTCGAGCGCTCGTTTCACGTCCGTCAGCGACCACCTTTGAAAGAAGGCGAACTTCTCGCTGAGCTCCGCCAGGCGCTCCGTCGTGGAGCCCTCCTCGACCTGGCGCATGATGAGCGTGCTCGAGGCGACGCCCATCTTGGCTGCGCGCTCTTACACAGATCGATGGAGAGTGGTGTGGCTGCCCAAGCCTGTGGTGCTACTCGACGGGTTCCGCTGGAGAGGATGCCCGGCCCAGCAGTCGTCGTAGAGCACTGCTGCGTTCTACTACGGCCGTGGCCTGGCCAGACGCGCCCCGCGTCGCGCACAATGGCAGGCGCTGCTGGGCTTTGCTTTTGTGTGGAGCGCCGGCGGGTAGGCCTGTCGCTAGCGCCTCAGGGCCACGCAGACTGGTCACCGATGGGTCCCTGCTCGAGAAATCTTATATTATTTTTAATGCTGGAACCCGCACGATTAACAGAGGTCACAGCCTCATTTGGCAGCTTCATTTGGCAGCTGTGCTGCTCGACTTAGGCACATCCATCATCCGGATACGGCTTGAGCTGCGCTTTACTCAATCGCGCTGCAGAACGCAAGCGTTAGCACCAGATGGCGTCCAGCACACCCCTGCAACGCGCGCCTGCCGCCGAGCGCGTCGGTACGCTCTTGGGCAGCGACCTCGCGGGCCGCGTCGTCGAGTCCTTCGACTTCTGTTCGATCGCAAGTCAAGTCGCATCGTGCGTCAGCCACCGCTGGAACACTCTGGCGGTGCAGCAGAGGGAGCTCCTCCACGACGTCTTCTGGGACGAACCGGGGCCCCAGGATTGGCTCGCGGCCTTCGAGAGATTGGATGAATGGAACGGGGACGGACCCGAGCGGATCCATAGTGAAGAAGCAGCGACCGCGGCCGCGTTGATTAGCGACCCGGTAGCAGCCCGCCTGCGGCGCTTAGGCCCTTCACGAGGAGCGTTCATCGTGGACGCGGGCGAGACGATCGCGGCGAGCTTCGTCGCGTACGCTGAAGCGCTGCCCGCGAACGGCTTCAAACATCGCGTGTTGATCGTCGCGCGGGACGAAGACCTCGGAAAATGGACCGCGGCGTTTAGCGGCAAGGAATACTATCGCGGCGACTTCGACGCCAGTCCAAACTTCGCCGAGTATAATTATGAGGAGGCCGAGCCCTTAAACGTCTACGTGTGTTCCGAGCAATGCATGCGTCGGCACTGGGATGCATTTTCCACGATTAATAGCGACCCAAACCAACAAAGTCGCTCCCGGTTCGTGTTCGTCGTCGACGCTGGAGCAGAAAACGCCAACACGATGATGCCTTTAGTGAGCCTTGAGCTCAACAAACTGTGTTCCAGCGGCTACGTGGTTTCGAAGCCTCTGCCACCGCAGGGCCTCGACTTCGAGGAGGCCATCTTCCGCCTGCATTGGGCGAATGCGCTGATGGCAGATTTGATCGTTGAGCCGCTTCTGCGAAGGGGGGAAGGTCCACCTCCACCGGGCGTCCTCCATCCGCCTGCTGAACCCTTACTCCGATGCGTCACGACGGACAGGAGGACAGGCTACCTCCGCGAAGTCATCCGGCGCGACATCTCTGAGCGCCTCGTCTCGGAGTACTACGCCATCACCGTGCCGGTGGTGGAAGGCCCCTAACCAGGCTTAGTGTGTAATTATGAAGCTTCGTTAGGCCCCCAATACCTGCTCATTTTTTTTTTCAACTTCACTTTGGTCGATTTCTTCGCCTTTGGCTTCGAAATTTTCCCGCCACTACGTTTTACCTACTGAGCGGCTGGTTGAAGGCGGACATCCGCACGAGGAAGAAGGGCCGCGCCTCGGCCGCGGCCTGCGGCCGCCAGTCCACCTCCGGCAGCCGCATGGTGAGCTTGTTGGCGACGCGGATCATCTCCACCGCCTTGGGCAACGTTTTAGAAGCCCACCGCTTCACGGACCGCTTCCCGGCGTGGCGCTGGGCGGCCTCGTTGGACACGTGCAGTTCGCACTTGGCCCGCGCGCCGGGGTGGTACGCTCGCACCAAGTAGCCGCCGCTCGGCCGCGAGCAGCACTTCAGGGCCGTCACGAGCCACGCGGACGACGAGGGTTTGTCCGCCACGTAGGTCGTGGGGTAGTTCGTCGTCGACGCGAGGTGGTTCACGTCACTGGGCACGCCCGGTCGGAAGTCGGGGCCGAAGTCCGCGCGCATGAGGCTGGCCAGGACGACGTCCGGTCGCCCCGTCGGCGGCGCCTTCAGCTCCTTTTTTATGGAACGCGGCCAGCCCGCGGGCGTGCCCTGGCGCGAGGGCATGCGCCCGCGCGACGAGCAGCGCGACGCGGACCGCGCCTTCTCCTGCGCGATCTCGTCCTCGCCCAGGCGCGCGGCGGCCGCCGCGTCCGCGGCGTAGAGCACACTGCGCGTCCAGGCGTCGAGATGGAACCAGGCCTTGGCGATGCGCGGCTCCACCACCTTAAAATCGGGCGCCTCGTCGCCCAAAAAATGTAACAACGCCCTTCGTTTAAAGTCGGGCAATTCGCGCGCGTCCACGGCCCGCACCGCCGCCACGAGGGCCTCCGCCCCGTACTGATCCACTAATTTAATAAAGTGTGGCCAGGTCAGCTCCTCGAACGGGGCCTCGCGCACCGCCAGCGCTAATAAAGCCGCGCCCGCTAAGGCCAGGGGCATCGGCGGCCGGTCCAGGGCCGCCAGGATCTCCACATCGTGTTCGTCCAACCGCTGTGCGGCGTCCTGGGCCGACACGGCGCCCGTCGCGGCGCTCTCCCAGCCCTTGGTGGCGTGCACGTCCGTTTCCGGGTCGAACGCCACGACGCGGGGCACGCCTCGCGTCGTCGACGGCCGCCGCCGCCTTCTCGTCGGTGTTCTTCGTTGCGGCTCGTCGCGCTGCGGCCGCCACCGCCGTAATGAATCGGCCGCGTAGTTGGCCTGCCGGAACAACTTCTGGGTCCGCTTGAAGTCGACGCCGTAGGACGGGTGCCAGGTCCGGCCCCGGAGCAACTCGCGCTGCTCCACGGCCTCGGCGTGCCAGTTGCCCGTTGTTAGTAATGATTTCCCGCCGGCCCTATCATAGTACTCCTCGGAGAACTGGTCGAAGACCGGCGCCCGCGGGTGCGGTGTATGGTGCAGCGGGTGGCTCGAGGTCGACCGCGAGGGCGCCATCGTCGCAACCGCTCTTGGCCGGCGTCGCGTCGACAGCGGGCTCATTCGCTGGCGGCGGCGCGTGCTTGGGAGTGAGGCAGCCCCCGCGGCGCCGGGGCGGTGCGTCTGCGCGCGTTTTTCGGCGGCTTGGGAGTCGCCGGCGCGGAGTGCGCTCCTCACGCTGCGCGCGTCGGCTGGCGCGCGCTTGCCGGCCCACACGAGACGCTTTTACCAAGTGTGAGCCAGCGCTAGCTTTCGTTCAATTCCCGGAGAGCTTTTTCTCGCAGGACTCAAATGCCATCCCGGCACGTGTGAAGGTCCACCCCACGCAATGGGGCGCCCCCCCTGACCGACGGGTTTTCCAGCTGATTTGATCATCTCAAGCATCTCAGCGCGCCTCTCAGTCCATCCCCGGCCGGGGCTGCCGCGCGAACGGCAGCAAAGTGACGCCGCCCACCCCGCAGCAGCCACCTTGCGTTGGACCACAGCGCGTCCGGCGCACCGGGAGCCATGGGGGACGACGAGGCGGCTGCCCCGCGGCGCCCGCGCTCCTTCCCCGGCGCCGGCACGGACGACGACGCGGCGGTGGTCTCGCCGGCCGTCGTAGCGCAGCGCAAGCGCCGCGCCGCAAAGGAGCCGCCGGCCGTGACGCCCCACGAGAGCGCAGCGTTCTTCGGCCACGACCGAGACGGCAAGCTCGACGATTTGAGAAAGAGCATGCGCCGGCGGAGCGTCCCCGCTGACCAACGGAGTCCGCCGCCCGAGGAGTCGCGGACGGTGCGGCGCGCGCTCGCTGCGAGACGAGCGTCACGAGTCGATGCCTTATCGGCGGAATGCGCCTGTCGCCTCGCCCAGGCCACGAGCCACGAAGGCGGGAACCCGCTCGGCACCTACGCCCGGCTGGAGGAGGCCCTCTCGAACCTAAGGGGGGCCCTGCAGGACGCGTCCCAAGCGGTGGAGGCCGAGGAGGCGGCGATCGAAGGGGAAGCCAGGACCTGGAACGAGGTCGAGGCGGACGTCAGAGCGTGCACGGCCCGCTTACTCGCGGGGGATGCCACGGTGGGAAAAACGCTCGAAGCCTTGGACGTGGAGTTCGACAACCACGCCTCGCGGCAGATCAAAGACGCGGAGCGCCTGGAGCTGTGGGACCTGCGCGAGGCCCCCGCGAACGCCTTGGCTTTGGCAAGGACGCGGCGCCTGGTCCCGCTGGTCACCTCGGTCTCGCTGAAGACATTAAGGAGGCTCTACGCCTCGGCCTTACCGTCACACCTCGACGCGTCGAAGAAATTGGCGCGGCGCATTTTCAACACGCCGGCTTTGGCTTTAGTGCACTGCACGGACAAGGAATTAAGGGGCACGCACGAGGCCGATTTAAGACGAAAATGCGACGCGTCTCAACTCGACGTCGTGGAGCTGCGCGCGGTCTACGCCGCGGTGCAGAAATGCGCGTGGCGGAACCCACGAGGGGCTCCCGACGGCCGCGCACAGTGGCGCGCGGAGGCCCGGAACCGCCTCGTGGCGTTGGTTGGGCGGGAGCGGCGGGGCGCCCTTAAGCCCCACGAGGCGCGGCGCCCGGAGTACGCGGCCTTCGACGCCGCGCGCGTGGACCTTGACGCTGTTTGCGTGGTGGACGTGGCGGACCTGGAGGACCACGCGTCCTTCGATAGTTTGAGCGGCTCATTCACGACGTAAATTTGTAGTTAAGGGACGCCTCAGCCGCAGCCGCAGTCCGTGTAGTCCGTCGAGGACCGGCGCGGTTGCGCCAGCGCGACGTGGGGCACCCGCGGCCGCGGGTTCGCGCGCCGCACGTTTAAAACCCGCTGCGCCGACTCCACGAAGACGCTATCGACGAGGGGCTCGTTCTTCGCGGAAAGTTCCACGAAGAGCATCTGATGCAAGTCGGCGAAGGCCTTGCCCTCGGCCCGGCTCGTTTGGCGCTTGTCCTCCAAATCCGCTTTATTGCCCACGAGCATCAGGACCAGATCGGGGTTCGCGCTGTTCTGCCGCGCCTCCGCGAGCCACCTTGTCAAATTCTCGAAGGACTCGCGGCGCGTGACGTCGTACACCAATAGGCAGCAGTCCGTGCCCCGGTAGTAACTTCGTGTAATAGACAGATACGACTCCTGGCCCGCCGTGTCCCAGATCTCCAGGTTTGCGGTCTCGCCGTCGCTGAGCTGGACCGCTCTACTATCAAATTCGACGCCGATGGTCATGTCGTGGGCCTCGCCGAAGTGCCGCTCCGTGAACATGAGCATGATCGAGGACTTGCCCACCTCCGTGTCCCCGATGATGATGTACTTGAAGAGGTGCGGGGGCGGGGCCGCGGCCATCGTGGTTGGGTTGCGTATCGTGCTACTGGTCCAAAGCGACCGATGCGACTGGAGGGTGAAAGAGACCGATGCGACTGGAGGGTGAAAGAAATATTGCCCGGCTGGCGCTTTCTGCTGAGGCGCTTACGGGCAGCCCCCGGCGCTGCTCAGCGATGGTGCTTCTCGCAACGTCGAGTGCTCGTGCAGCCGTTGGCGGTGTCACGTTTGCAATCGAATAATGAGCCGCGCCGGAGGCCGCCGACCCGCACGTCCCTGGTCCTCTCCGCAAAAGCCTCCAGCCGTCGCATCGCACACTCCCCCACATAGATGGCCCCGAAGGCGAAGCCTCGACGTCATCGACGCGGCTCTCCCTCTCTAGCTCGACGCGGCTCTCCCTCTCTAGCCCCCACAAGCGTACCCGCCGAGGCCCCCGGAACGCGCAGCCCGCTACGAGTGCGTAAGAAAGGCGCCCGGCTTAGAGCGGGGCGGGGGAGGGGGGGGCGCCTAGGACGCGAGCGCGGACTGGAGGTAGCAGTTGTCGCCGGTGTAGCCCGCGAAGCACTCGCACATGCCCTCGTTGCAGAGGCCGCGGCCCGAGCACTGCGAGACGTACTCGTAGGACTCGGCGCCACTGGTGTCGAACTTGACGACCATCTGCAGGCCGACGGCCTGGTCCATGGCGTCCGCGTAGCCCATGGGCTTGAGCTTGTTGAGCCAGGCCGTCTCGACGGGCGAGGCGCCGCCGTTGCCGGCCGTCGCGGCGCCGACGCCGTCGGCGCCGCGGGCCGTCGAGCGCTTCTGCGTCTCGGAGCCGTCCCAGTTGATGACCTTGTCTACCACGAAGTAGTAGCGGTCCTCCGTCGTCGGCGTGCTAGAGGACATGGCGTTCACGCCGACCTTGACGACCTCGTACATGTTGCCCGCCGTGGCCGACTGGTCGACCTCGGCGTCGGTCATGACCGTCGTGGTGTCCGAGCCGTCGCCGTCGCGGGTGGCGTCGCCGTAGCCGACGTTGCCGTCGGCGTCGACGCGGTTGTTGAAGAGGAAGACCTTGTCGCCCTTCTGGAGGCAGGCGTTCATGATGGTCTCGTGGTTGGTCTCCTTGATGCCCGCCTCGGGGCACGAGGTGTCGTACGACGTGTAGACGGTCGTGCCGCCCCGGGCGAAGCGGGCCGTCACACTGGTCTTGTTCGTCGCTAAGACGGTGGCGACGCCGCTGGTGGGGAAGACGGCGTACTTCTTGGACGTGTCCGCCGTCGGTAAACCGGAAAGGTAGAACTTGTTCGTGTCCGCACTGGCGGCGTCGTTCGCCCGGCCGTACCAGACCAGGTTGTAGGTGCCGGCGTCGAAGAAGCCCGACTTGGACGTGTCCGTCGGCGCCAGCTTCACGATATGCGGGGTCTGCGTGCCGTTGGGCGTGCCGTAGTCCCAGTTGTAGACCTCGACGTTGTTGTCCATGTCGCCGTCGGCGTCGCCCAAGCACGCCTTCAAGAGCTTCTCCTCGTCCGCGGTGAGGCCATCAGCGTACGCCGCACCCAACGTGCGGTCGGACGTAGACGTCTTCTTCACGTTCAATTGCACGCCGTGGCAGATCGAGGGGAAGTAGTCCACAAATTCGCCGCTGATGCCGCGCAAGTTGGGGAAGACCTCGATGTCCACGCCCCACTCGACGTCCGTGCCGTTGGCATCCGCGAGGTAGACCGTGGGGCGCTCGCCGTCCAGGTAGGCGTTGACTTCAATCGGCTTGAGGTCGCCGGGGTTCTCCTCGAACACGAGGTCG